>Ga0081538_10000386_pt1 | contig 50093 bp, 48 predicted proteins | sample TabmetS5T2R1_FD_71022 | JGI IMG/M metagenome (GOLD analysis project Ga0081538, IMG submission 71022) | Tabebuia heterophylla rhizosphere microbial communities from the University of Puerto Rico - S5T2R1 | ecosystem: Host-associated > Plants > Roots > Rhizosphere ...
AGGTCGACGCTGTCGCCGAGCAGGTCCGCCTGCGTCTCGAGCCACAGCTCGGCGAAGCGGTCGGTCGACAGCTCACCGGTTTCGCGGCGGGCCGTGTGGAGCGCGTGCTCGTAGCGGTTCATCGCGATCTGGCGGAACACGGCGGCCACCGCACCGTCGAGCGCGCCGGCGAGCAGGTCGAGCCTCTCGGCCGGCCCCGGCGCGCGCTCGAGCAACCGCTCGAGGACGATCGTCTCGCCGAAGATCGAGGCGGTCTCGGCCAGGGTCAGCGGCGTCGTGAAGTGGAAGATGCCCTGCGGCCGCGCGAGCGACGCGTGCACGCCGTGGCCGAGCTCGTGGGCCATCACGAGCACGTCGAGCGGGCGAGAGTTGTAGTTGAGCAGCACGTAGGGGTGGGCCGACGGGACCGTGTAGGAACAGAAGGCGCCGCCGCGCTTGCCGGGCCGCGGTGGGCCGTCGATGTGGTCGTGCTCGAAGAACGCGGCGGCGGTGTCGCCGAGCTCGGGTGAGAAGCTGCGGTAGCAGTCGAGCACGATCTCGCGCGCCTCGCCGTAGGGGATCCGGTCGTCGCTGTCGGAGACCGGCGCCATGCGGTCGTAGTGGGCGAGCCGGTCGACACCGAGCAGGCGCGCCTTGAGCGTGTACCAGCGGCGGGCCATGTCGTAGCGCGCTTGGACGGCCTCGATCAGCGCCTCGACCGACTCGTCACTGGCCTCGTTGGCGAGGTTCCGCGAGGCGAGCCAATGCTGATACGAGCGCAGCCGGTCCTTCGTCGCCTTGTCGCCGAGCAGCGTGTTGAACACAAAGGCGCGCGTGCGGAGACCGGGACGAAGCGCTTCGGTGATCGCGGCGGCCGCTTCGGCGCGGCGCTCGCGACCGGGGTCCTGGAGCACCGCCAGCGCCTCCTCGAACGAGGCCGGCTCGTCCTCCCAGGGCAGCGCCACCTCGAGTGCCGAGGTCTGCTCGGTGAACAGGCGCTGGAAGGCGCCCGCGCCTGTCACCTCCGTCTCGGTGAGGATGCGCTCCTCGGGCTCCGTGAGCTGATGCGGCCGGTAGCGGCGGACCGTGCGGAGGTGGTGCGCGCAGAACTCCAGCTCGGGCGCAGCGAGCAGCTCGTCCACTCGCTCCTCGGCAACGAGGTTCCATGCGAGCTCGAAGAAGAGCAGCGAGGTCTCGATCGCCGCGCCGAGCTCGCGCGCCTTCTGCATGAGCGCGCCGCGCTCGGGGTCCGCCGTGTCGAGCGAGAAGCTCAGCATCGCGTACGAGCCCGCGCGGCCGGCCAGGTCGTGGATCGCGGCCAGCTCGTGCATGGCATCGGCGAGGCCGTCCGCGCCCAGCTCGGCGACGCTGCCCTTGTGCCGCTGCGAGAACGCGTCCGCACGCTGGCGGGCCTCGGTCAGCATCTCCTCGACCCCCTCGGCGCCCCGTCCGCCGACGAGCGGCTCGAGGTCCCAGGAGGCGGCTTCCAGTGCTTCGTCGACGGTCGTGCTCACGGCCCCCACGCTAGAGGATCGGGCACCATGCCCAAACGTGGATGCGACTCCGCTCGAGCAGGCCGCTGATTCCCTGGCGCGGGGCCGTCCGCTCTTCCTCAAACGCGAGGACCAGCATGAGCTCGGCGCCTTCAAGTGGCGCGGCGCGCTCCCGACCCTCGAGAGGTTCCGTGCGGCCGGCACCGAGTCGGTCGTGACGGCCTCCACCGGCAATCACGGGGCGGCCACGGCCTGGGCCGCCGCCCGGACGGGGATGAAGGCAGTGGTGTTCGCTCCGGAGGGTGCCAGCGAGGCGAAGCTGGCGACGCTGTCGGAGCTGGGGGCGGAGCTGCACCTGGTGGGCGAGGACCTCGACGCAGCGAAGGACCGCGCGCGCGAGTTTGTATCCGAGCGGGGACTCGCGTTCTTCGAGGACGGCGCTGAACCCGCCCAGTTCGAGGGCTACGAGGCGATCGGACGCGAGATCGTGCAGCAGCTCGGCGAGCGGCCGGCGCGGGTCGTCGTTCCGGTGGGGAACGGGGCGCTGCTGATCGGGGTGGCGCGCGGGCTCGAGGCCGACAGCGCGGTAGGCGTCGTGGCGAAGGAGGCGCCGGTCATGGCCCTGAGCGTGTCGGCCGGGCATCCGGTGGACTGCGACCGCTGCGCGACCTTCGCGGACGGGATGGCCGTGCGCGTGGCGGTGCCACTCGCGGTCGAGGAGCTCGTCCGCCTGCGGGTGCCGTTCGTGGAGGTATCGGAGCGGGGGCTGGCGGAAGCGGTGGGCGCCTTCGCCGCGGCGGGGATCCGCGTGGAGGGCTCGGCAGCGGCGGCGCTCGCCGCGCTCGACGTGCTCGAGCCCGTTGAGGGTCCGACCGTGCTCGTGGTGACCGGGTCGAACATCGACGAGGAGCTTCACCGCCGCGCCGTCGAGCAGCCCGAGAGCTTCCCGGACTGAGCCGCGCGTGCTCGCGGACGTCGTGGGATACCTGCGCTGCCCGCACTGCGCCAGAGAGTTGGAGCTGGCGGGCGGCTCGGTCGGGTGCGCGGAGGGCCACACCTTCGACGTCGCCCGGCAAGGCTACGTCAGCCTCCTGCGCGGCGGCCCACGAGCCGCGCGGGGGGACACGGCGGGGATGGTGGCCGCGCGCGACAGTTTTCTCGCCGCTGGTCACTTCGACCCACTCGCCGAGGCGCTCGCCGGCGCCGCGGGCCGTGTGGGCGGCGACGGCTGCGTCGTTGACCTCGGCGCCGGGACCGGCTGGCAGCTCGCCCGCGTGCTCGACGCGCTTCCGGCTCGCCAGGGGGTCGCTCTCGATGTCTCCGCGCCCGCGCTGCGGCGGGCCGCGCGCGCCCACGTCCGCATCGGCGCGGTGGGCTGCGACGTCTGGGGTCCGTTGCCGCTGCGGGACCGGGTCGCGGGGCTGGTCCTGAACGTGTTCGCGCCGCGCAACGGCGCCGAGATGGCCCGCCTGCTCGCACGGGGAGGGTCGCTCCTCGTCGTCACGCCCACCACTCGCCACCTATATGAGCTGGTCGAGGGCCTCGGGCTCCTGAGCGTCGACTCCCGCAAACAGGAGCGCCTCGACCGCGAGCTCGCCGGACACTTCCAGGTCGCTCACGCCGAGGTCCGCGAGTGGGAGATGACGCTGTCGCGTGCCGACCTCGAGGCGGTCGTGGCGATGGGACCGAGCGCGGTCCACCTCGATCCGGGGACTCTGCGCCGGCGGCTCGAGAACCTGCCGGAGCGCGTGGAGGTGAGCGCGTCGGTGACGATGTCAGTCTGCGAGCCGAACCGCGGATGAGCGTCTCGATCTCACAGCTCGAGCACCCCGTCGTGCAGGCCCCGATGGGCGGCGGGCCGTCGACCCCCGAGCTGGCCGGCGCGGTGTGCGAGGCGGGCGGGCTCGGCTTCCTCGCCGCCGGCTACAAGAGCGTCGAGGCGGTGCGCGCGGACCTCGACGCCCTGCGCGCGCTTACCGCGCGGCCCTTCGGGATCAACCTGTTCGCACCGCCGGCTGCCGCGGGCGCTCCGGCCGAGATCGCGGCCTACGCCGAGCGCCTGCGCGGCGAGGCCGAGCGCCGCGGGGTCTCGCTCGGCGAACCGCGCCACGACGACGACGGCTGGGAGGCAAAGCTCGAGCTCTGCGAGACCGAGCGGGTGCCGGTTGTGTCGTTCACCTTCGGCTGCCCGGATCCGGCAACACTGGACCGGCTGCGCGCGGCCGGATGCGCAACCTGGGTCACCGTGACGACGGCGTCAGAGGCGGCAGCGGCGGACGCGGCGGGCGCCGACGCGCTCGTCGTTCAGGGCGCGGAGGCGGGCGGGCACCGTGGCTCGTTCGACCCCGCCCGCCCCGGCGAGATCGGGCTGCTCCCGCTGCTCCAACAGGTGCGCGGCACGACCAACCTGCCACTGGTGGCCACGGGCGGGATCGGCGACGGGCGCGGCGTGGCGGCGGTGCTCGCCGCCGGGGCGGCGGCGGCGCAACTCGGCACGGCGTTCATGCTCGCACCGGAGGCCGGGACCTCCGCCGCCCACCGTGATGCGCTGCGCGGCGATCGCCCGACCGCACTCACGCGCGCCTTCACGGGGCGGACCGCGCGCGGCATCGAGAACCGCTTCATGCGCGAGCACGGCACGGCGGCTCCGGTGGGGTATCCCGAGGTCCATTACCTGACGGCGCCGCTCAGGGCCGCGGCGCGCGACGCCGGCGACGCCGAGTGGTTCCACCTCTGGGCCGGGGAGGCGTATCCGCTCACGCTCGAGCTCCCGGCGGGTGAGCTCGTCCGCCGGGTGGCATCCGAGGCGCGCGCGGCGCTGGGGCGGGCGGCCGGGTCTCAGGTGGCGTAGCTCTCGCTGCCCATGATGTGGAGCGAGACGTAGGGCTCGTCGCCCACGACCCAGGAGTCGTGGCCCGGCGGGACGTAGAAGAACTCGCCTGCGCGCATCACGCGCTCGCTGCCGTCCTCCATCTTCACGGCCGCCGCGCCGGCGAGCACGAGCCCGACGTGCTCGACTTGGCAGAGGCTCTCGCCGCAGGCCGCGCCCACGTGCTCGGACCACCTCCAGCCCGGCTGGTAGGTGGCGCGCCCGAGCGTCATGGGGCCGACCGTGTAGACCTCGAAGCGGCCCTTCTCGAAGCTGCGCCTCTCGGTGGGCCGATCGAGGGGGATGAGCGTCAGGTCCATAGGCGGGAGTGTCCCAGCCTTGACTTCGAGTGCGGTTGAAGACCTACGCTGGCGTCCTTGCGTGCGGTGTGGTTGAGCGAGTTCGGCGGGCCGGAGGTGCTGGTTGCCGCGGACGCGCCCGATCCGGCGCCCGGCCCCGGCCAGGCGCTGATCGAAGTGGAGTACGCCAACATCACCTTCGTCGAGACCCAGCTGCGCGCCGATTCGGGCCCGTTCAGTCTCGAGCTGCCGGTGATTCCCGGCAACGGCGTGGGAGGCGTCGTCAGCGCGGTCGGTGCAGGCGTCGATCCGGGCCTGGCGGGGAGGCGGGTCGTGAGCAGTCTGGGCGGATCGGGTGGATATGCGGAGCTCGCCGTGGTCGACGCGGGCGCGCTCGTGAAGGTGCCCGAGGGTGTGGCGCTGGACGACGCCGTGGCGCTCCTGGCGGACGGGCGCACCGCGGTGTCGCTCGTGCGGACCGTGGGGCTGGCAGAGGGCGACCGTGCGCTCGTGGAGGCGGCGGCCGGGGGCGTGGGCAGCCTGCTCGTCCAGCTCGCCCGGGCGGCAGGCGCGAGAGTGGTGGCCGCGGCGGGCGGGACCGCCAAGCTGGAGCTGGCCCGTGAGCTCGGGGCCGAGGCGGCGCTTGACTACCGCGAGCCGGACTGGCCCGAGCGTGTGCGCGAGGCCTTTGGCGGACTTGACGTCGTCTTCGACGGTGTGGGCGGCCAGGTCGGCGCTTCTGCCTTCGAGCTGCTGGATTCCGGCGGGCGCATGCTCCGCTTCGGGCTCGCGAGCGGCGAATGGGCGGCGATCTCGGAGGAGGCCGCGGCGGAGCGCCGCGTCGAGCTCGTCTCGATGGCGCGGCCGACGCCGGAGGAGATGCGCGCCCAGACCGAGACCGCGCTCGCCGAGGCGGCCGCGGGACGGCTGAGGCCGGTGATCGGCCAGCGCTTTCCGCTCGAGCGGGCGGCCGAGGCGCACGCCGCGATCGAATCTCGGCAGACGGTGGGGAAAACGCTGCTCGAGGTTGCTAGAGGCGCGCCGCGAGCAGGAAACCGATGACCACCAAGAAGAGCACCTGAGCGCCAATCAGGCCCGTGCGCTCGCGATCGAGCTGGTCTTGAAGGTCGGCGCCCTTGAGCTTCCAACTGGGGAGCATGAGGCGATTTTTCTTGCGCGGTAGGCCGTAGAGCCTGCGTTCGAGCTCAATCTGGGCGATGTACCACTGCTCCGGATCGAGCATGTCTTCGGCTTTCAGCTTCTTACTGCCTTCCGGCGGAGCCTTAGGCTGGAAGCGCTCCTCGAGCCACGTCCGCCATTCGTCCTCGTTTTCCGCACGCAGATGGCGGTAGGCGGGCAGCCAGCTGTAGAACACGCTCACGACAATCAGTAGGAGAAGCACGACCAGCGCGAGCCAGAGCCACAGGGGGCGCTCGATCTTGTTCGAGAAGGCCCCGACGAGGGCGGCGGAGATGCCCGCGAAGGCGGGCAGGGGTCCGAGCTGGCGAGCGAAGAAGCCGCGCGCGTCTCGAACACGGTCGCGTTCCTTGACCGCTTGCTCGTGCGCCAGCCTGAGCGCGGAGGGATCGTCGTCTCCTCGACTCCCCGGCATCTGTGCGTTCTTGGACCCCGGGGGCGGAACTCCTGCTGGGCCGGCTGGCGTACGTCACGGCCAGCGGCTTAAGCCGTTTCGCCGGAGCCAGGGGGGCGAGCCGATCGCCTTTCGCGCCTTATCCCTGGCATGGAGGCGCTGGATGACCTCGCCCACGCGTTGCGCGGGCGCCTGATCGAGCGGGCCCGGGCGGGTGAGTCGGGGACGGACGGGCTCGAGGCCGAGGTGCGGGAGCTGGTCGAGCGGGAGGCCGCGCCGCTCCCGGACGCCGAGCGCGAGGCGCTCTGCGCGCGGGTGGTCCTGCTGGCGACCGGGCTCGGGCCGCTCGAGCCGCTGCTCTCCGACCCCGAGGTCGACGAGGTGATGGTCAACGGGCCGGGGGAGGTGTATGTCGAACGGCGCGGGCGGCTCGAGCGGACGGGCGTGGCGTTCGAGGGCGACGCCGAGCTCCTCCACGCGATCGAGCGGATCCTGGCGCCGCTAGGCCGGCGCGTGGACGAGGCGCAGCCGCTATGTGACGCGCGGCTGGAGGACGGGTCGAGGGTCAACGTCGTTATCCCGCCGCTGTCGCTTTCGGGCCCGTGCCTGACGGTGAGGCGCTTTCGCCGGGAGGGCTTCTCGCTGCGCGAGCTCGTGGCCGGTGGGACCATGCCCGCCGCCGTCGGGGAGTTCCTGGCGCTGTGCGTGACGGCGCGGGCCTCGGTGCTCGTCAGCGGCGGCACGGGTTCCGGCAAGACGACGACCCTGAACGCCTTGTCCGGCGCCATCCCGGGCGAGGAGCGGATCGTGACCATCGAGGACGCGGCCGAGCTGCGTCTGCGGCAGCGGCACGTGGTACGGCTCGAGGCCCGCCCGCCGAACCTCGAGGGACGTGGAGAGGTCACGATCCGGCAGCTGGTTCGCAACGCACTGCGGATGCGGCCGGACCGGATCGTCGTCGGCGAGGTGCGAGGCGCGGAGGCGCTCGACATGCTCCAGGCCCTCAACACGGGGCACGACGGATCGCTCACGACCGTTCACGCGAACTCGCCGGCGGACGCACTGCGTCGCGTCGAGACCCTGGCGCTGATGGCGGGCGTGGGGCTGCCGCACGTCGCCGTGCGCGACCAGGTGGCGAGCGCGCTCGACCTCGTCGTGCACCAGGCGCGGCTCGCGGACGGGGCGCGTGTGGTCGAGTCGGTGACCGAGGTCGTGAGGGTGGCGGGCGGGACCGGAACGCGCGACCTGTACACCCGCGGCGGGGAGTTGCGGCCGCCCCGTCCGGGGCCGCTGGCGGGGCGGCTTGCGCGACTGCGCCCCGCGGAGCAGGCGGCGTGACTGCTGCTCCCCTGCTGGCGTTCGTGGCCGCGGCGGCTGGTTCACTCGCGGCCTGGGAGCTCGGCGGCCGGCTGTTGGGCGCGGTCGCGGGACGAGGGCCGCGCGTCGCGCGCGAGGTCGCCCGGCTCATCGACGTCCTGGTGCGGCTCGGCAGCGAGGGACGCGATCCCGGCGCCGCCGAGCGGCGACGGCTGCTGACGGCTGGAGCGATGGTGTCGTTGCTCGGGGGCACGGCGGTCGCGGGCCCGCTGCCCGGCGTCGCGCTCGCCGCGGCGGGGCCGTGGACCGTCTCCCGGATCCTGGCCGCCCGGCGCCGGCGCTACCGCCGCGCGGTGGACGGCGGGGTCGCCGCCATGGCGCTTGCGCTGGCCGACGCGCTCGGCGGCGGGCATTCGTTGCGCGGCGCGGTCATCGAGGCGGCCGGTGGCCTCGATGGGGCGGCGGGCCATGAGCTCCGCCGTGCGGCCGCCGAGCTCGCCGCCGGGGCGACGACGGAGGCGGCGCTCGAGGCGATGCGAGCGCGAGTGCCCTCCGCACGGCTCGACGCCGTGGTCGCCGCCTGTCTGCTGCAGCGCCGCGCCGGGGGAGACCTCGCCCGCCTCCTGCGCGCGAGTGCGCGGGCGATGGAGGACCAGGCCCGGCTGGAGGACGAGGTCAGGTCGGCTACCGCCCAGGCGCGCTTCACCGGTCTGATCGTGGTGCTGCTTCCGCTGGGCGGCGGCTTGCTCGCGGAGCTGGCGAGCCCGGGATGGTTTGCCGGCCTGTGGAGCTCGTTCCTGACCGCGTGGCTCGTGGGCCTCGCGCTCGTGCTCCAGGTGGTGGCGGCGCTCCTGATGCGCCGGCTCGGGAGAGTGCGTTGGTGAGCGCGGCGTGACGCGCCTGGTCTCGATGCTGCTCGCCTTCGCGTCAGCCGCCTGCGCCGTCGCGGGGCTCATCTTGGTTGCCACGGAGCGCCGCACCCGGCCGCGGGCGCATCCGGCGGCCGGCCCCCGGGTCCTTCGGCTCCTCGCAGCCGCCGGCAAGCGGCTGCGGGTGGGATCCGTCGCCGGGCCGGCGGACCTTCAGGCACGGATCCTCGCCGCGGGGCGGCCCACCGGGCTCGGTGTTCGCGAGCTCATGGCGGCAAAGCTCGCTAGTGCGGCCGCCGGTGGCGCGCTCGGCGCTCTGCTCGGCTCGATGGCGCCGGGCCGGCTCGGCTTCGTGCTCGCGTCGGGAGTGCCCGTGGCCGGCTTCCTCGCGCCCGATCTGTGGCTTCGACAGCTGGCGGCCGAGCGCGCGCGCCACGTGCGCCGGGAGCTGCCGGTCCTGCTGGACCTCCTGCGCGTGACCGTCGAGGCGGGATGCTCGCTCGGCGAGGCCCTGCGCTCGGTGGGCGAGCGCGCGGATGGGCCGCTCGCCGTGGAGTTCCGAGTCGTCGGCCGCGAGGTCGCGCTGGGGGTTTCGCTGGCCGCGGCCCTGGGCGGACTCTCCTCGCGCGTGCCGCTCCCTGAGGTGCGGGCGCTCGTCGCCGCCCTCGAGCGCGCCCGTCGGCACGGGGCGCCGCTCGCCGAGACTCTGAGCGCCCAGTCACGCGACGCCCGCTTCGCGCTCGCACGCCGGATCCGCGACGAGGCGGCACGCGCCGGCCCGAAGATCCAGCTCGTGGTCGCCCTGCTGCTGGTGCCGTCGGTGCTGCTGCTCGTGGCTGCCGCGCTGGCGTCGGCCCTGCTCGGCGGAGGATCGGAGGTGGTGCCGCTGTAGCGTCCGCGACGGTCGAGCCGGAGGAGAGCGAATGATTGCCCGGATTTGGCGCGGGGCGGTGCGGCGCGAGGACGGAGATGCCTACGCGAACTACATGGAGGACACCGGCGTGGCCGGCTACGCCGCAGTGCCCGGCAACCGGAGCGTGACGATGATCCGGCGCGACGTAGGCGACCGCTGCGAGTTCCTCATGTTCACCCTCTGGGACTCGCTAGAGGACGTCAAGGCGTTCGCCGGCGAGGACTACGAGACCGCCGTGTTCTACCCCGAGGACGACCGCTTCCTGGTGGAGCGGGACGAGACCTCCTCGCACTGGACGGTCGCCGCTCACGTTGAACGCGAGGACTGAGCCCGACCAAGCCGGGGCGGCCGTGACGGCCGCCCCGCGTTGTCGAACCCCGTGCGCGTCCTCAGCAGGAGACCGTCAGATGGAACGAGCGGTCGACGTTCGTGTTGCCCGTGCTGTCGCGGGTGATCACACGCACGCCGTTCACGTTGCTCGCCGCCGAGGTCACCGAGATCTGGCCGGTGCCGGGCGCCGACGCGGACTCGTCGCCGAGCGTCGCGAAGTAGGTGCAGTTGCGAACGTCGACGTCGAAGATGACCTGGTACTGGCCGGCGCCGGTCTTGGCGGCGGAGGTGACCCCGCGGCCGCGCACGAGCGCGCCCGCGCTCGAGACGACGCCGTGGCGCGTGAGCCCGTCGGCCAACGCTGCGCCGGGGACCTTCCCGATCTTTGCCGCGTTGAGCTTGGAGGAGTCGAGCACCTGCTCCTTGATGGCGTTGGGGCCGAAGCCGTCCGGCTTCGCCTCGTTGCCGCGCAGCGTGCCGTCCTTGAAGTCGCGGTTGCGGATCGAGCCGTTGACGATGTTGTCCGAGCCGATCGTCGCGACGGCATAGGACACGCCGCTCAGGGCGACGAACAGTGCAAGGCAGGCCACCACCATCGCGGGTGACGGCATGCGCGCGAAGCGCTTCATCAGAATCGGACCTCCCGTCCATTCGGTTGAGGACTGCCAGCTAACCCCAACAGGGCGGGCCTTCCCTGGTTGCGGCTCGGGGGCCTCCTGCAAGTCCTCGCCCAGCGCCTCCGCTGCACGCAGGATTGCGCCCTGATCGGCCCGAAGTGCCTTCGAGGCCACTGGGCCGGGGCCGCGCCCCACCAGTCATGAGGGCGATTTTTCCGCTTCGCAGAGCCAAATCTCGAGCAGGTGCTGCTCGTGAGGCAGGTGGGTCGGACGGAAAAGTGGGGAGAGGTGTTGCAGAGTGGGGCGGAGTGGGGTACGGTGGGCCCCACCAAACGACCGGAGTGGCGGGGCTCCTCCCACTCCGCCACTTCGGTCCTACTCCTTCTCGGGGAACTGACCCTTGGCGTTTCGCGGCCACTTCGAGCACTCGCTGGATGCAAAGAACCGGCTGGCAATCCCCGCCCGCTTCCGCGCCGCGTTCTCGAGCGGGGCGGTGCTCGCCAAGGATCCAGAGAACTGCGTGGCGGTCTGGACGCCGGAGACCCACGAGTCGATCATCGAGAGGGCACTCGGCGGCCTCAACCCGATGGGTACCGAGTACCGCAAGCTCTCGCGCTTCTACCAGGGCAACTCGTTCGAGATCGACCTCGACGCCAGCGGCCGCGTGACACTCCCGCCGCCGCTCCTCGCGCACGCGGGCATCGAGAAGGAAGTGGTGGTCGTGGGGGTGGGCGATCACCTCGAGGTCTGGGGCAGGGAGCGCTGGCAGGAGGAGCAGCAGGCTCTCGACGCCGAGATCGGGGAGGTGACGGAGCGCCTTGGCAATCCTTCTTGACATGACCCGCACGCACGTACCCGTGCTCGCCGGCGAGCTGATCGACCTCACGAGCCCGGCGCCGGGCGAGACGGCGGTTGACTGCACGTTCGGCGCCGGGGGCCACGCGCGGCTCGTGGCCGGCCGCATCGGGGCCACCGGCACGCTCATCTGCATCGACCGCGACCCGGCCGCCGAGGCGCGCTTCGACGAGCTCGCCGACGAGGTGGCGTGCGAGACCCGCTTCCTGCGCATGGACTACGCGGATGGGCTCGAGCTGCTGCGCGACGAGGAGCTGAGCGCCGACCTCGTCTACCTGGACCTGGGCGTCTCCTCGATGCAGGTCGACACGCGCGAGCGCGGTTTCTCGTACTCCTACGACGCTCCGCTCGACATGCGCATGGACACTGGCCAGGAACTCGACGCGCGCACAATCGTGAACGACTGGGACGAGCGTCGGCTCGCGCAGATCTTCAGGCGCTACGGGGAGGATCCGAATGCCCGCCGGATCGCTCGCGAGATCGTGAGACGCCGGGCGAGGGCTCCGATCGAGACGACCAGTGACCTCGTCGCGGCCATCGAGAGCGCGCTACCGGCTGCCGTGCGCCGGAGCTTTGGCGGCGGCCATCCCGCCAAGCGCGTCTTCCAGGCCGTGCGCATCGCGGTGAACGCCGAGCTGGACTCGCTTGAGCGGGCGCTCCCGCTCGCGTGGGAGCTGTTGCGCGAGGACGGCCGGCTGGCTGCGATCTCGTTTCATTCGCTCGAGGACCGGCGCGTCAAGCGCTTCCTGGCGGACCGCGCTCGAGGCTGCATCTGCCCGCCGGACTTCCCGGTGTGCGTTTGCGGGCGTGAGCCGGAGGCCGAGCTCCTTACCGGGCGCGCGGTGGCGCCGACACCGGGGGAGGTGGCCGCCAACCCGCGCGCCAAGTCCGGGCGCCTGAGGGCGGCGCGAAAGCTCGGTACGGAGGGTGGGCTCGGCACGGAGGGCGGCGACTGATGGGGCGCGGCGCCGCCGCGGCGGCAGCAGCACAGCCCGCCCCGGCCACGTCCCGGCGCAGCTCGAGGCAACGACGGGGGCATGCTCGCGTCGCGCCGGGCCGTGGCCACACGGCTTCCGTGCGGCGGCCGCCGAGAGCGGCCGGCCGCACGCTCCCCGCGTCGCTCCCCGTGCGCCTGTGGGATGCGCCGTTTGCCCGCAGCGCTCGCGCGAGGACGAGCCGTGCGCTCGACGCCCTCCTGTCCGGGCGCGGCTGGATCGCGCTCGTGTTCCTGCTGCTCGCCGGGATCGTCTTCTTCAACGTCGACCTGCTGCAGATGAACCGCGACATCGCGACGAACTCGGAGAGGATCGCGGCGCTCAAGCGCGAGAACTCCCGCCTCTTGCTCGACCGGGCGAGGCTCGCCACGAGCGAGCGCATCCAGGAGGAGGCGGCCAAGCTCGGGCTGGTGCTTCCGGCCCCCGGCGAGGTGCGCTACCTGAAGGCCCGCCCGGCCGCGGACGCGCGGCGCGCCGCAAAGCGGATCAAGGCGCCCGAAGGCACGGCCTCGACCCCTGCGCCGGCCGCGACGACGCCGGAAACCGGCGCCACCGCGACGCCCGGCGCCGCCGGCCTCGACCCGGCCACCGGCCTGCCGGTCGACCCCGCGACTGGTCAACCCGTGTACGACCCGGTCACGGGCGCGCCGCTCGACCCCGCGACGGGCGAGCCGCTCGACCTGAGCACGCTCGGAGCTGGGACCGAAGCGGCCGGAGCGGCCACGACGGGCACGGCCACGACCGGCACCGCAACGGCCCCCTGAGCGGTGCCCGCCACCAGAAGCCGCCCGCCCACCCGTCGCACCCCAGGCCACCGCTCATCCCCCAATCCGGGCCGGCTCGTCGAGCGACGCATCGGCCTGCTGTTCGCGCTCTTCCTGCTGCTGCTCGGGCTCGCGGCCCTGCGCGCCACCTGGCTTGGCACGGTCAAGTCCGGCTCCCTCGCCGAGCGCGCCGTCTCGCAGCAGGTCGAGGACCTCACGGTCAACGCACGGCGCGGCACGATTGTGGATCGCAACGGCATCGAGCTCGCCGTGTCGGAGGACGCCGTGACGGTCTTCGCCCACCCGTTCCTCGTCGACGATCCCGCGAAGGTCGCCGCGCGGCTCGCGCCGCTGATCGGCCGGACGGAGAGCGAGCTGCTCGAGAAGCTCTCGGACAAGGACTCCGGCTTCGTCTACCTGCGTCGCAAGATGGACGCCGCGCTCGGACAGCGGATCGAGGAGCTCAAGATCGAGGGGATCGACACCGTCGTCGAGGCCAAGCGGTCCTACCCCCAGGGGCACCTGGCCGCACAGGTGCTCGGCATGGTGGGGACCGACAACACCGGCCTCGCCGGGCTCGAGTACTCACGTGACCGGGAGCTCCACGGGAACGACGGCAAACGCCGGCTTGTCAAGGACGCGCTCGGCGAGCCGATCAGCATGATCGAGGTCGAGCATGCGGAGCCCGGCACGGACCTGCGCCTGACGCTCGACGCTCGCATCCAGGAGCGCACCGAGGCGGTGCTCGCCGACGTCGGCAGGACCTACATGCCCGAGGGAGCGACGGCGGTAGTGATGGATCCGCGCAACGGCGAGATCCTCGCGCTGGCCAACTGGCCACGCGTGGACGCCAACAACGTCGACGGGTCACCCGCCTACGCCCGCCGGAACCGCGCGATCCAGGCCAACTACGAGCCCGGCTCGACCTTCAAGGCCTTCACGGTGGCCGGCGCCATCGAGGAGGGGCTCGCCCGGCCCGGCACCCAGCTGTCGGTGCCGCCGCTCATCCAGGTGGCCGACCGCACGGTGGGCGAGGCCCACGACGGCGGCGGGGGGACGTTCACCGTGGCCGACATCCTCGCCCGTTCTTCGAACGTGGGCTCGGTGATGATCGGGCTGAAGCTGGGCGCGACGCGGTTCGACCGCTGGGTGCGCCGCTTCGGCTTCGGGGAGCCGACCGGCGTCGACCTTCCCGGCGAGGAGGGCGGCATCGTGCTGCGCCCGGAGGACTACTCGGGCTCGTCGATGGGCAACATGCCGATCGGCCAGGGCATCGCGGTCACGCCGATGCAGATGGCGTCGGCGTATACGGCGATCGCGAACAACGGCGTGATGCGGCGCCCGTTCGTGATCGCCGGCAACGCGCCGCCGGCCCGACGCGTGCTCTCCAGGCGGACGGCGACGCAGGTCTCGAAGATGCTCGAGGGCGTGCTGGCGGCGGGCGGCACCGCCGAGGAGGCGTCCGTCGATGGCTACACGCTGGCCGGCAAGACAGGTACGGCCGAGAAGGCGATCAAGGGCGGCTACTCCAAGACCGACTTCGTCGCGTCCTTCATCGGCTACGCGCCGGCGAAGAACCCGCGCCTGCTCGTCGCGGTGATGGTCGACACGCCGCGCGGCGACATCTACGGCGGGACCGTGGCGGCGCCGGCGTTCGAGCGAATCATGGAGTTCGCCCTCCCGTACCTGAAGATCCCGCCGGGGTAGGCGGAGGCCCCGAGTATCCTGCGAGCGCACCATGACCCTGCGGGATCTGATGGGTAATGGGGCGCCCGAGATCGAGATTTCGGGACTCGCCTACGCGAGCCAGAGCGTCACCCCGGGGGCGCTCTTTTTTTGCGTGCCCGGCTTTCGGGCGGACGGCCACGACTTCGCTCCGGACGCGGTCGAGCGCGGCGCGGCGGCACTGGTCTGCGAGCGGCCGCTGGGCCTGGGTGTGCCCGAGGTGCTGGTGGACGACGTCCGCGCCGCCATGGGCCCCGCCGCCGCGCGCTTCTACGGCGACCCGACGGCGGAGCTCGCGCTCGTCGGCGTGACCGGCACGAACGGCAAGACGACCACGGCCTTCCTGATTCGTCATCTGTTCGAGGCCGCGGGGCGGCAGTGCGGGCTGCTCGGCACGGTCAAGCGGGTCGTGGCCGGAGTCGAAGAGGAGGTCGAGCGCACGACGCCGGAGGCGATCGACCTGCAGCGGACCTTCCGGCGCATGGTGGACGGCGGCGATGTGGCCTGCGCGATGGAGGTCTCCTCGCACGCGCTCGAGCTCGGCCGCGTGGCCGGAATCCGCTTCGCCTGCCGAATGTTCACGAACCTCACCCAGGACCACCTGGACTTCCACGACACGATGGAGGCGTACTTCCTCGCCAAGCGGCGCCTGTTCACTGAGGCCGGCCTGGCCGTGGTCAACGTCGACGACGAGTACGGCAGGCGGATTGCGGCCGAGGTCGACTGCGTGACGTTCGCGATCGAGCGCGAGGCGGACTACCGGGCGCGTGATATCGAGTTCGACTTGATGGGGTCCCGCTTCACCTGCGAGACGCGGGACGGGGAGATCCGGATCGACTCGCCCCTGCCGGGCGTATTCAACGTGATGAACGTGCTCGGGGCGGTGGCCGCCGTGCGCTCGCTTGGAGTTCGCGAGGTCTCGCTCGACGGCTTCGGCAGGGTGCCGGGACGCTTCGAGCCGGTCGACGAGGGGCAGGAGTTCGGCGTGCTGGTGGACTACGCCCACACGCCCGACTCGCTCGAGAACGTGCTGCTCGCGGCGCGCGAGGTCACTCGCGGCCGGCTGCACGCCGTGTTCGGCGCGGGCGGCGACCGCGATCGCGGCAAGCGCCCGCTGATGGGCGACGCGGCGCGCCGGCTCGCGGACCGTGTGCTCGTGACCTCGGACAACCCCCGCAGCGAGCCGCCCGACGCGATCATCGACGAGATCATGCAGGGAGCGGGGGAAGATGCCGAGCGCGAGCCCGACCGCCGGCGGGCGATCGCGCTCGCCATCGGGAGCGCCGAGCCGGGCGACGTCGTCGTGATCGCGGGCAAGGGCCACGAGCAGGGGCAGGAGTTCGAGAACGGGCGCAAGGAGCCCTTCGACGACGTGCAGGTGGCACGCGAGGCCTTGCGGGCCCGGCTCGCGGGCGGCACGCCGGCCACCCGCGCCGGAGGCGGCACGTGATCGACCTGAGCGCGGCGCGCATCGCAGAGGCGGCGCGCGCCGAGCTCGTGGCCGGCGCCCCGGAGCGCTCCGGCCCCGAGCGCGCCGTGATCGACTCGCGCGAAGTGGGGCCCGGCGACCTCTTCGTCGGCCTGCCGGGCGCGAGCATCGACGGCGGCGAGTTCGCGGCACGGGCGCTCGAGGCCGGAGCCTGGGGGGTGCTCGTCGATCCCACCCACCGCGGGCCCGCGATCGCGGCGGTCGAGGGAGCGGTCGGCGACTCGGCATGTGCGACGGCCGCGGTGATCGTGGCGCAGGAGCCGCTGCTCGCGCTGCAGCAGCTCGCCCGTGGTTGGCGCCGCGAGCTCGGCCGCCCCGTCGTGGGCGTTACCGGCTCCACCGGCAAGACATCGACCAAGGACATCCTCGCCGCGCTTATCGGTGCCCACGCGAGCCGCGAGAACTACAACACGGAGATCGGGCTGCCGCTCGCGATCCTCGAGGCGGGCCGCGGTGCGGAGGCGCTGGTGCTCGAGATGGCCATGCGGGGCGAGGGTCAGATCGCCGAGCTGGCGGGCATCGCCGAGCCGGACGTCGGCGTGATCGTGAACGTCGGGCCGGTACATCTCGAGCTGCTCGGCACGGTCGAGCGGGTGGCGGCCGCGAAGGCGGAGCTGATCCGCGACCTGCGCCCCGGCGCGGCCTGCGTGGTCCCGGCGAGCGAGCCGCTCCTCGCCCGCTACCTGCGCGATGACCTCGACACCTGGACGTTCGGCCCCGGCGGCCAGGTACAGCTGCTCTCGATGGACGGCCCGCGCGCGGAATTCGAGGCGCGTGGCTCGACGGTCCGCCTCGAGCTCTCCTACTCGGAGCCCCACAACCTCCTCAACACCTGCGCGGCGGTGGCGGCGGCCCGGGCGCTCGGCGTTCCCGTCGGCGGCCATGTGGACGTCCGCTTCTCCTCGCTCCGCGGCGAAGTTGTCGAATTGCCGGGCGGCGTGACCGTGGTCAACGACTGCTACAACGCCAACCCCATGTCGATGCGGGCGGCCCTCGACCACCTATCCGCGGCGCCCGCCGAGCGGAGGATCGCGATTCTCGGGACGATGGCCGAGCTGGGGCCCGACTCCGAGGCCTACCACCGCGAGATCGGTGCGCATGCCGCCCGCGCGGGTGTCGACGTGCTCGTGCCGGTGGGCGCCCCGGCACTCGCCTACCTGGAGGGGTTCGACGGTGAGGTGCACGCGGCCGGCTCGCCGGAGGAGGCCGCCGCGCTGCTGGAGGAGCTCGGCCGGCCCGGCGACCGCGTGCTGGTCAAGGGCTCGCGCTCAGTGGGTTTGGAGCGGGTTCTCTCCTAAATGCTCGGCGAGATCGTCATCGGGGGCTCGGCCTCCCTGCTCATCTGCATGTTCCTCGGGCCGCGCTTCATCGAGTACCTGCGCTTGAAGGAGTTCGGTCAGCAGATCCGCGAGGAGGGGCCCGCGGGACACCACGGCAAAGCGGGCACGCCGACGATGGGGGGGCTTGCGATCTTCCTCGCCGTCTGCGTCCCGTTTCTGATCCTGTCCGAGTACCGCGCGGCGAGCCTGGCGGTCCTCGGGACCGCGCTGGCCATGGCCGCGCTCGGGTTCGCCGACGACATCACGAAGCTGCGCAAGCGGCGCTCGCTCGGCGTGTCGGGCCGGACGAAGCTGGTAGTCCAGGCCCTGACCGCGATCGCGCTGTGGCTCGTGGTGACCGAGTACGTCGAGTTCCGCGAGACGCTCAACCTGCGCGTGTTCGACGCCTCGATCGACCTCGGCCTCGCCTACCCGATCCTGATCTTCCTCGTGCTCGCCGGCGCGACGAACGGGGTCAACCTCACGGACGGTCTCGACGGCCTGGCCGCCGGCTGCTCGGCGATCGTCTTCCTGGCCTACACGGCGATGACGTTCATCACGACCGGGCAGGAGGACCTGGCGCTGCTCTCCGCCTGCTTGGTGGGCGCCTGTGTGGGCTTCCTCTGGTTCAACTCGTTCCCGGCCTCGGTATTCATGGGCGACACCGGTTCGCTCGGCCTGGGCGGCGCAATCGCCGCGCTCGCGGTGATGACCAAGACCGAGCTGCTCCTGATCATGATCGGCGGCATCTTCGTGATCGAGGCGCTCTCGGTGGCGATCCAGGTGTTCAGCTTCCAGCGCTTCCGCAAGCGGGTGTTCCTGATGGCGCCGATCCACCATCACTTTGAGCTCGTCGGCTGGTCTGAGACGAAGATCATCCTGCGCTTCTGGATCGTGGCTGCCATCTGCGGCGCCATCGGGTTCACGCTCTACCAGGCCTCGATCACCCCATGAGGCCGGCACTGCCCGCGGGGCCGTACCTGATCGTCGGGCTGGCGCGCTCGGGTGCGGCTGCGGCGCGCATGCTGCAGGCACACGGCGAGGTGCTCGGGGTGGACAGCGGGCGCCCCGAGCCGCCGGCGGGCGTGGAGACCCACCTCGGGACCGACGGAGTCGAGCTGCTCGAGCGGGTGGGGTGCGTGGTCAAGAGCCCCGGCGTGCCCAACGAGGCGCCCGTGATCACGGCGGCGCGTGCGCGCGAGCTGCCCGTCCTGGGCGAGCTCGAGCTCGCCTGGCGGCTCCTCCCGGGGAACTTCGTGGCCGTGACCGGCACGAACGGCAAGACGACTACCACCGAGCTGCTCGGCGCGGTATGGCGGGCGGCCGGGCTGCCGGTGGCCGTGGCGGGCAACGTGGGCACGCCGCTCGCATCGCTCGTGGGAGAGGTCGCGCCGGAGGTAACGATCGTCTGTGAGGTGTCGAGCTTCCAAGCCGAGGACTCGGACCGCTTCGCGCCCGACACGGCTCTGCTCCTGAACATCGAGGAGGACCACCTCGATCGCCACGGCACCTTCGCGGCCTACCGCGAGGCCAAGCTGCGCGTGTTCCGCAATCAGAGCCCCGAGCAGGTCGCGGTGGCCCCCGCGGGCCTCGACCTGCCCGGCGCGGGGAGAAGGGTGACCTTCGGCGACCCAGCCGAGCTGCCGCTTCCGGCCGCGGAGATCCGGCTGCGCGGCCGGCACAACCTCGAGAACGCGATGGGGGCGTCGGCCGCCGCGCTCGCGTCGGGCGTCCCACCCGAGGCGGTGGCCTCGGCGCTCCGGACGTTCGCGGGTGTTCCCCACCGGCTGGAGGAGGTGGGCACGGTCGGCGGGGTCCTCTACGTGAACGACTCCAAGGCGACCAACGTGGCCTCGGCACGGCGGGCGATCGAGTCCTTCGACGGCGGGGTGCACGCCATCCTGGGCGGCAGCCTCAAGGGCGGTGATTTCGAGGGGCTGCGCGAGCCCGTCGTGGAGCGCTGCCGGGCCTGCTATCTGATCGGCGAGGCGTCCGAGCGGCTCGCCGGGGACCTCGCTGGAACCGTCCCGCTGCACCGCTGCGGCGACCTCGAGACCGCGATGAGCGCCGCCGCCGCGGTCGCCGAACCCGGGGACGTGGTGCTCCTTTCGCCCGCCTGCGCCAGCTTCGATCAGTTCCGCGACTACGAGGAGCGTGGGGAGCGCTTCCGCTCGCTGGTTCCCCGAGGATGAGTCCGGGCGTGCGTGTAGAAGAACCACCGGATGGAGAAGGCATCGCTCCGGTCCGGGCCGAGCCCGGCCCCTCGCGCACGACCCCGCCGCCAGCGCCCCGTCGAGTACTCGATCCTCTACACCGCCACCCTCTGCCTGCTGGCCGGCGGCGCCGTCATGGTCTACTCCGCAAGCTCCGCCGAATCGCTCCTGTCGGGCAGCGGTGACGCCTCCTACTACCTGAAGCGCTACGTGGTCTTCGGGCTGCTCGGCCTGGTCGCGATGCACCTCGCCGCGCGCCACGGCCTGCGGCTGATCCGCGAGCTGACGCCCCTGCTGCTGGTGGCCTCGTTCGGGCTGACCGTCGCCGTGATGCTGCCCGGCATCGGGGTCACGGTGAACGGCGCGACCCGGTGGCTCTCAGCCGGCCCGATCCAGTTCCAGCCGTCCGAGCTGCTGAAGGTCTCGCTGGTGCTCTACGCCGTGCAGCTGCTGGCCGCCCGGCCGCGAACGGTCCTCACCGTGGGGGGCCTCGTCAAGCCGCTGCTGCTCGTGGTGGGCGCCGCCTGCGCGCTGCTCATGAAGCAGCCCGACATGGGCACGACCATGGTCATCTGCTTCGCGATCGGCGCGCTGCTCGTGGCGGCCGGGACCCCGCTCCGGAACCTCGGTCTGATCGGCGGCACCCTCGCGGGGCTCGCCCTGATACTGGCGCTCGTCGAGCCCTACCGGCGCGCGCGGCTGACGGCCTTCCTCGACCCGTTCGCGGACGCCGGAGACTCTGGCTTCCAGGCGGTCCAGGCACTCACGGCGATCGGCTCCGGCGGGTTCTTCGGCGTCGGCCTCGGCGAGTCGGTGCAGAAGGTCTTCTACCTGCCCGAGGCGCACACCGACATGATCCTCGCGATCATCGGCGAGGAGCTCGGGCTCATCGGCATCCTGGCGGTGATCGTCCTCTACGGGATGATCGGCTACGCGGGGCTGCGGGCCGCAAAGCTCGCCCGCGACCAGTACTCGAAGCTGCTGGCCGCCGGCATCACCTCGCTGATCCTCTGCCAGGCGACGCTGAACTTCTTCGCCGTGCTCGGGATGATGCCGCTGACGGGCGTGCCGCTGCCGTTCATCTCCTATGGGAGCTCGAACCTGATCGTGCTGCTCGCGGCCATGGGGCTGCTGATGGGCGTGGCCGCCGGAGGCGAGGCGGAGCGGCGCGCGCGCAAGCCGGATCTGCGGGCGATCGATGGAGGTGGGGGCGAGGGCTCCCGGCGCCCGGAGCGCGCGGCACGCGAACGGGCCGGCCGGGCCTGAGGTGGGCGGATGCCCAAGGTCGTGATCGCGGCGGGCGGGACCGCCGGTCACGTCGTGCCGGCGCTCGCTGTGGCCGACGTCCTCCGCGATCGCGGCGTCGATGTCGAGTTCATCGGCGGCGAGCGGGCCGAGGCCGAGCTCGTCCCGGCCGCCGGCTACACGCTGCACGGCCTGCGGGTGAGCGGCATCGACCGGAGCAACGTCCTGCGCGCCGGGCGGGCGCTGCTGCAGGCCGGGCGCGCCAGCGGCCAGGCGCGGCGGCTGCTGCGCCGCTCCGGCGCCGACGCCGTCCTCGGCGGTGGAGGCTACGTGGCCGGCCCCGCCGGGCTCGCCGCCCGCTCCCTGGGGCTGCCGCTCGTGCTGACCGAGGCCGACAGCCATCTCGGGGTGACGAACCGCATGCTGGCGCCGCTCGCCCACAGGGTCTGCCTCGCGTTCCCGATCGCCGGTCTTTCGGGCCCGCGCTACCTCGTGACGGGCCGGCCGCTCCCCTCGGGCACCGGCGCCGCCGATCCTGCCGCGGCGCGTGAGCGCTTCGGCATCGCCGCGAACGACCCGTGTCTGCTCGTGTTCGGCGGCTCGTTGGGGGCGCGGCGGCTGAACGAGGCGGCGCTCGACGCTTTCGGCGCGGTGGCCCCCTGCGCGGTCCTGCACGCGTGCGGGCGCCGCGACCATGACGAGCTGCGCAAGCGGCTCGACGAGCTCGGCGCCCCGCCGCACTACCGACTCTTCCCCTACATCGAGCCGTTCGCGGATGCGCTCGCGGCAGCCGACCTCGTGGCGGCACGCGCCGGCGGCTCGGTCCTGGAGCTCGCGGCGGTCGGGCTGCCCGCGATCCTCGTGCCCTACCCGCACGCCACCGCCGATCACCAGACGGCCAACGCGCGCTACATGGCCGAGGCCGGCGCGGCCGTCGTCGTGCCGGACGAGGAGCTGGACGGCCCGCGACTCGCCCGCGAAGTGGCGGCGCTGCTCGGGGCGCCGCAACGCATGGCGGTGATGTCGAACGCCGCGCGCGCGGCGGCGAAACCAGACGCGGCGGAGCGGATCGCCGACGAGCTGTTGGCGGCGCTCTGACGCCGCCACAAACCCGGCTTCGTGTCGTCAGACGACACAAAGCCGGCAACGTTCGAGACTGGACGCCCGCGATCCGGGCTAAGGTCGCCGCCCATGGCGACCAGGCCGTTCGAGAGGCGCAGCCTCCACTTCATAGGCATCGGCGGGGCCGGCATGAGCGGCCTGGCGCTCGTCGCCGACTCGCTCGGCGCCGTCGTGACCGGCTCCGACCGGGCAGAGTCGTCCTACTGGGGGCCCTTGAGGTCCGCGGGGATCGCCCCGCTGCTGGGGCACGACGCCGCCAACGTTCCCGACGGCGCGGAGGTGGTTGTCTCGACGGCCATTCCGGAGGACAACCCGGAGCTGGCGGCGGCGCGCGCGGCGGGTGCGCGGGTCCTCCACCGTGGCGACCTGCTCGGCGAGCTTTCGCGCATGAAGCGGACGATCGCGGTGGGCGGCACCCATGGGAAGACGACCACCGCCTCGATGGCGGCGCTCGCCCTGCTCGAGTGCGGCCGCGAGCCCGCCTTCCTGATCGGAGGGGAGCTGCGAGCCGCGGGCACAAATGCCGCCTGGGGCGAGGGTGAGTGGGCGGTGATCGAGGCCGACGAGTCCGACCGCTCGTTCCTCAAGCTCGCGCGCGAGGTGGCGGTCGTCACAAGCGTCGAGCTCGACCACCACGCCACCTACGCGACCGTCGGCGCCCTCGAGCAGGCCTTCGAGGAGTTTGCCGAGCCGGCCGCGCTGCGCGTGCTCGGCCCCGAGCTGGACAGGTTCGGGGACGGGAGAGCCTCGGTCAGCTACGGGATCGCCGCGGGCGACCTCCAGGCACGCGACGTCGAGCTGCACCCCGGCGGGGCGCGCTTCAGCGTCGAGGACGTCGAGGTCGAGCTGCAGGTGCCCGGCAGGCACAACGTGCTGAACGCGCTGGCCGCGCTCGCCTCGTGCCGGGCCGCCGGGCTCGAGCTCGCGGACGCAGGGCCGGCCCTGGCCGCCTTCACCGGGGCCGGACGGCGCTTCGAGGAGCACGGTCGCACCCACACGGGCGCGCTCGTGTACGACGACTACGCGCATCACCCAACCGAGGTGCGCGCCACGCTCGAGGCCGCGCGCACGCTCGAGCCGGCCCGGCTCCTGGCCTGCTTCCAACCCCACCTCTACTCGCGCACCCGGATGCTCGCGCGCGCGTTCGGCCGCGCGCTCGCGCTCGCCGATGTGGTCGTCGTGCTCGACGTCTATCCCGCGCGCGAGCGCGCCGAGGACTTCCCCGGCGTGAGCGGCCTGCTCGTGGCAGAGGCCGCCGCGGACGCCGCGGACGGCCGCCCGGTGTGGTGGCTGCCGCGGATGTCGGACGCCGCCCGGATGCTGCGCTCCGAGCTGAGAGAGGGCGACCTGCTGCTCACCCTCGGGGCAGGAGATGTGGACGCGCTGGCCAAGGAGCTGGCGGAGTGATCCCCGACGGCGTGCAGCCCGATTACCCCCTCGCCCGACTGACGACCATCCGCACCGGCGGGCGGGGCGACTTCTTCGCCCGCCCCGAGTCGGTCGAGGCGCTCGAGGAGCTGCTCGCCTGGGCGGGAACGGACGGAATCGAGGTAGGAGTGGTCGGCTCGGGATCGAACCTCCTGATAGCGGATGACGGCTTCCGGGGACTCGTGATCAAGCTCGACGGCTCGCTCGCCACGATCGAGCGCGACGGCGAGCACCTCCTCTGCGGCGGCGGCGCGCGCCTCCCGCAGGCCGCGGCCTTCGCCGCGCGGGCCGGGCTGAGCGGGCTCGAGTTCGGGGTGAACATCCCCGGCACGGTGGGCGGGGCTGTGAAGATGAACGCGAACGCCTACGGGGGCGACCTGGCGCGGGTGCTCGAGTGGGTGGAGATCACGACCCCGCAGGGCCCCGAAAGGCGTGTGCCGGCGGAGCTCGGCTTCAGCTACCGGCGCTCGAACCTGGGGGCGCGCGAGATCGTGGCCCGGGCCTCGTTCAAGCTGAGCGCGGCAGCACCGGACGCGGTCAAGGCGACGCTCGCCGAGATGCGCGGCGCGCGCCGGGCCGCCCAGCCCTCGGGGATCAAGACCTTCGGTTCAACCTTCAAGAACCCGGACGATCCGCGCGCCGAGGGCAGGAGCGCGGGGGTGCTGCTGGACGAGGCCGGCTGTCGCGGGCTTGCCGTCGGCGGGGCGCGCTTCTCCGAGAAGCACGCGAACTTCGTAGAGAACATGGGTGAGGCCACCACGGCGGACGTGATCGCGCTGATGGGGGAGGGGCGCCGGCGCGTCCGAGAGCGCTTCGGAGTGGAGCTCGAGCCCGAGGTTCAGTTCCTGGGCGAGGTCGACACGACGCCGCTGTGGGGTGGCGAGGTCCGGTCGTGAGGGCCGCCGCTGCAGCACTCGGCGGCCGGCTCAGGTTGGCGCGTCCCGCGTTCGCGCTGCGGGCGCCCTCGCCGCGACTGCGGCGGCGACTGGTGGTGCTCGCCGCCGTCAGCATCGTGCTCGCCGCCGGTTACCAGTTCTGGCTGCGCGACTCCTCGTTCGTATCCGTGGACGAGGTCGAGGTCACGGGCCTGACGACGGGGGACGCCAAGCGGCTGCGCGCCGCGCTGAAGAACGCCGGCTACACGATGACCACGCTTCACGTGGATCACGAGGCGCTGGAGGAGGCCGTGGCGCACTACCCGGTGGTGCGTGCCCTCGAGGTCACGGCCGACTTCCCGCACGGGCTCCGGATTCACGTGATCGAGCACCACCCAGCGGCACGCGTCGCTTTGGGCGGCCGGGAGGTGGCGGTGGCCGCCGACGGCACCCTGCTGCGCAGCCTGCCCGTGCAGGGCCGCCTGCCCGTAATCGAGGCGAAGGAGGGTATGCGGGGCGATCGGCTCAGCGGGGCCGCCGCGCTGGCCGCCGTCCGGGTGGCCGGAACCTCCCCGGCGCCGCTCAGGCGGCGGATCGCGCGCGTCGACGCGCGCAAGGGCGACGGGCTCGTGGCGGAGCTCCGTGACGGGCCCGAGCTGATCTTCGGCGACGTGTCACGGCTGCGCGCCAAGTGGGTAGCGGCCGCGCGAGTGCTCGCCGATCCGCACGCGGCCGGGGCCACCTACATCGACCTGCGGCTCCCTGGGCGGCCTGCGGCCGGCGGGCTACCCGCCGAGACGGTGGCTCCGGTGGCGCCCGCAGGGCAGTCCGCGGCGCCCGCTGCCGGCCTGGGGGCCGCCGCGAGCGTTCCCGGCGCGGTCGGCACCACACCCGGCGCGACCGGGACCACGCCCGGCGCGACCGGGACCACACCCGGCGCGACCATGCCCGGCGCGGTGGGAACCACCCCTGGCGCAACCGGGACCACGCCCGGCGCGGTCAGCACCACCCCCGCGGCCCCCGGTACGGTTCCCGGCGCGACCACACCGCCCGGGGCCGGCACCGTCCCCGCAGGCGACCCGACACCGCCCGCTACCGCCCCGAGCGCGCCCCAGGCGCCCGCCACAACGGGCCCCGCCGGGGCCGGAACGGTGTCCGGCGGAGTAGGAGCACCGCCCTGATGAGGGGGTCGCGGAACCCTCAACTCTGACTCGATGGTTGGCCAACCCTCGACTTCTACTCGAGTGTCTTTCTGCACGATTTGTTGCGCGGACGGTTGACACTTCCGGCAAATGCCGCCTACAGTGCGGTCCTTGCGGGAATCGAGGAACCCTCGATGATCGCTTGAGCTTAGGCGGTAGAGAGGAAGCCACCCTCCATGGACACGGGCAGTTACCTGGCGGTCATCAAGGTCGTCGGCATCGGCGGCGGCGGTACGAATGCCGTCAACCGCATGGTGGACGCGGGTCTCAAGGGCGTCGAGTTCATCGCCGTGAACACGGACGCTCAGGCGCTCCAGATGTGCGACGCCGACATCAAGCTCCAGATCGGCGATCAGCTCACGCGCGGCCTCGGCGCCGGCGCGGACCCGGACGTGGGCTACGGCGCCGCGAACGAGAGCCGCGACGAGATCAAGGAGGCGCTGAAGGGCGCGGACATGGTCTTCGTGACCGCCGGCGAGGGCGGCGGCACGGGCAGCGGCGCGGCGCCCGTGATCGCCGAGGTCTCCAAGCAGGAGGTCGGGGCGCTGACGGTCGGCGTCGTGACCAAGCCCTTCGACTTCGAGGGCTCCCAGCGCATGAAGCAGGCCGTCGACGGCATCGACCGCCTGCGCGAGCAGGTGGACACGATGATCGTGATCCCCAACGAGAAGCTGCTGGCCGTCGTCGAGCGGCGCACCAGCATCCTCGAGGCGTTCCGGGAGGCCGACAACGTACTCGGCCAAGGCGTCCAGGGAATCACCGACCTGATCACCACCCCGGGCCTGATCAACCTGGACTTCGCCGACGTCCGCACGATCATGCAGGACGCCGGCTCGGCCCTCATGGGCATCGGCGAGGCCGCGGGCGAGAACCGCGCGGCCGAAGCGGCCAAGAACGCGGTCTCGAGCCCGCTGCTCGAGCAGTCGGTCGAGGGCGCCACCGGCATCCTGCTGAACATCACGGGCGGCAGCGACCTGGGCCTCTTCGAGGTGAACGAGTCGGCCGAGATCATCCAGTCGGCGGCCGACCAGAACTCGAACATCATCTTCGGAGCCGTGGTGGACGACGGGATGGGCGACAGCGTGCGGGTGACCGTGATCGCCACCGGGTTCGAGCGCGCCGCCAGGATGCCGCTCTTCACCGAGGACTCGACCGGTCGCCGGCGCGAGCCGCGCCGGCGCGACGTGAAGATGGACGAGGGCCAGCGCGCCTCGCTCGAGATCTCCGAAGACGAAATCGACGTCCCGTCGTTCCTGAGGGACTGACACCGAAACCATCCGGGGGCTCACGCCCCGAGCGCCGAAGCAGCCGGCTCGGCCGGCTGCGCAGGGTACGGTGTCGCCCGTGGCCCTTGGCCGGTTGGCAGAGATCCTCCCGCCGGACACCGCCCTCGCCTTCGAGGCGATGCGCGCGCTCCGGACCCACCACGAGGACGAAGCCGCATTCGTCCGCCGCGTCGACGAGGTCCAGCGCCCGCAGGGCTACCGCCTCGTGGGCGCGTTCGAGGGCGGTCGCTGCGTGGCGGTGGCCGGCTTTCGGGTGATCCACAACCTCGCCTGGGGAGACTGCCTCTACGTCGACGACCTGTCGACCCACCCGGACGGGCGTAGGCGCGGTCACGGCCGGGCGCTGCTCGAGTGGTGCGAGGAGGAGGCCCGCCGGCTCGGTTGCAGCGAGTTCCATCTCGACTCGGGCGTCGGCCCCGAGCGCGAAGACGCGCACCGGCTCTACTTCAACACTGGCCTGCGGATCACGAGCTACCACTTCGCTAAGCCGGTCGAGCGGGCGGCGCCGCCGGGGCCGTGATCGAGGCCGCGTCCCGCCTCGCCCTGGTGGCGGAGCGCGAGCTGGAGGCGCTCGTGGGCGTGTCCTCGCCCTCGGGTGACGTGCCGGGTGCCGAGGAATGCGCGGCGCTCGCCGCGGCCTTTCTCCCACCCGAGGCCCAGGTTGAGCGGCTCGAATGCTCCACGCCGGCGCATGCAGAGGACCTCTGTGGCCGCCTCCACGGCAGCGGGAGCAAGCGTGTGCTGCTGCTCGGCCACCTCGACACTGTCGTCGCCCACGGGGCGCACCGGCCGCTCGAGCGCGACGGCGACCGCCTCATAGGCTCGGGCGCCGTGGACATGAAGGGCGGCGTCGCACTCGCGCTCGGCCTGATGCGCGAGCTGGCGGCCCGGCCCGGGCTCTACAGCGAGGCCGCCGTGCTGCTCGTGAACGACGAGGAGTGGCGCACCGCCGAGTTCGCGCACGCCGCGCGCTTCGGGCACTTCGACGCCTGCCTCTGCTTCGAGGCGGGCGAGCGCACCGAGACGGGCGACGAGGCGGTGATCGTCAAGCGCAAGGCCGCAGGCACGCTGCGGGTGGAGGCCCACGGCCGCCCGGCGCACTCCGGATCCGCGCCGCACAAGGGCAGGAACGCCTTGCTCGCGCTGGCCGCGGCGGCGGAGCGGGTGGCGGCGGCGAGCGACCCGGCCGGCCCGGAGCGCCTGACCGCCGTACCCACGATCATTCGCTCTGGCGATGCCTTCAACGTGGTGCCGGCCGCCGGCGAGCTCGTCTGCGACCTGCGCGCGGACCACCTAGAGGCACTCGACCCGGTGCTCGCCGCGCTGCCGGAGGATCACGAGGGCGTGCGCCTCGACTCGGTGCTGGTGCGCGCCTGGCCGGGAATGGACTCACGCGCCGCCACGGCCCCGCTGCTGGCCGCGGCGGAAGGCCTGCTCGGCCGCCCGATCGTGGCCGCGGAGCGGGGCGGAGCGAGCGACGCCAGCCACATGGCCGCGGGCGGCATCGCGCTGACGCTCGACGGCCTCGGCCCCCGCGGCGGTGGCGCCCACGCGCCGCACGAGTGGGTGAGCGCCGAGTCGCTCCGGACTCGCGCCGAGTTGGCCCTGGCGGTGACGGCGGCGCTGCTCCAGCCCTGAGCGATGCCGCGTGCGTGAGCGCGGCCCTAGGCGGGTAACCTCCGGGCGCTTGCCGCCAGCCGCAGACACGCTGAGACGCACGCCGCTCTACGACCGCCACGAGCGTGCCGGCGCCAAGCTAGTTCCCTTCGCGGGCTGGGAGATGCCGGTCCAGTACGAGGGAATCCGCCAGGAGCACGTGAATGTGCGCACCGGCGCCGGTGTGTTCGACGTTTCGCACATGGGCGAGATCGAGACCCTTGGACCGCAGGCGGAGGAGTTCCTCCAACGCGTCCTCTCGAACGACGTGACCCGGATAGCGGAGCGCGGGGCCCAGTACTCGGTCCTGTGCCGCGAGGACGGCGGCGTGCTCGACGACCTTTTCACCTACCGGCTCGGCCCGGACCGCTTCCTGACCGTGACGAACGCCGCCAACCACGAGACGGACCTCGCCTGGTTCGAGCGTCACGGCGCGGACTTCGACGTCGAGGTTCACGACTCGCACGCGGACTGGGCCATGCTCGCAGTGCAGGGCCCCGACGCCCGGGCCGCTCTCGGGCGCCTCGCCGACAGCGAGCTGCCGGCCCGTATGCGAACCGCGAACCTGGAGCTGGCCGGCGCCGAGATGCTCGTCTGCGGCACGGGCTACACGGGCGAGGACGGCTGCGAGCTGATGCTGGCGCCCGCGGACGCCGGCGCCGTCTGGGACGCGCTGCTCGCAGAGGGCGTGCGCCCGGCCGGGCTCGGCGCACGCGACACCCTGCGGCTCGAGGTCTGCTTCCACCTGTACGGCAACGACCTGGACGAGGACCACAACCCGATCGAGGCCGGTCTCGGCTGGTGCTGCAAGCTCGACACGGGTTTCATCGGATCGGAAGCGCTCCGGGAGGTCGAGCCCGGCCGGACGCTCGTCCCGTTGGCTCTCACCGCGCCCGGCATCCCACGCCAGGGCAACCCGATCCGGACCGACAGCGGCGAGGGGGTCGTGACGAGCGGCTCCCTCTCACCCTGCCTCGACGCCGGCATAGGCATGGGCTACGTGCCGCTCCCTGCGTCCGAGCCGGGTACGAGCATCCAGGTCGACGTGCGAGGCAAGCTGCGCGACGCGGAGGTCAGGACAAAGCCCCTGTACCGCCCCGAGAGCAAAGGAGAACATGGCTGAGGCAAGCTATCCCGAGGACCTGAAGTACCACGAGGAGCACGACTGGGCCCGCATCGAGGGCGAAAATGCGACCTTCGGCGTCACGTGGTACGCGCAGGACGCGCTGGGCGAGGTCGTGTTCTTCGACCCCCCGGACGTGGGGGCGTCGGTCGCGAAAGACGAGCCCTACGCGGAGGTCGAGTCGGTCAAGGCCGTGTCCGACGTGTTCGCGCCGCTCTCCGGCGAGATCATCGAGGTCAACGACGCGCTTGCGGACAGCCCCGAGCGGATCAACGCTGACCCGTATGGCGAGGGCTGGATGGTCAAGGTCCGGCTCTCCGACCCGTCCGAGGTCGACCAGCTGCTGGACGTGTCCGCGTACAAGGAGATGCTTCAGAACGGGTAGCTAAGTTCGTAGGCCGCAGATGAGCCGCTATACGGCAGTCACAGACCAGGATCTGCGCGAGATGCTCGACGCCATCGGCGTCGACTCGCTCGACGACCTGTTCGACGACGTCCCCGAGGCCGTCCGCCTCGAACGCGCCATCGACCTCCCCGACGGCCGCTCCGAGCAGGAGGTCTACGACCACCTCGCGGCGCTCGCGGCCCGCAACGTGCATGCCGACGCCGAGGTGAGCTTCGTCGGGGCGGGCATGTACGACCACTACGTCCCCGCTCTGATCGACACGCTGCTCGGTCGCTCGGAGTTCCTCACCCCCTACACGCCCTATCAGCCCGAGGTCTCGCAGGGCGGCTTGCAGGTGATGTTCGAGTACCAGACCGCGATCTCGGAGTTGACGGGCCTGCCGGTCTCGAACGCCTCGGTCTACGAGGGCCCGAGCGCGGTCGCCGCTGCCGGCTACCTCGCGAAGCTCGAGACGCGCCGGACGAAACTGATCGCCTCGCGCGGCCTGCACCCGCACTCGCGTGCCGCGCTCGCCACACACGCCGTCGGCTACGGCATGGAGGTGGTCGAGGTGCCGCTCGACGAGAACGGGGTCACGGACCTCGAGGCGCTCGCCGGCGCCGTTGATGACGACAGCGCGGCGGTGTTCGTCCAGCAGCCGAACTTCCTCGGCAGCGTGGAGGAGCTGGGCGAGCTCGTCGAGGCGGGCAAGTCCACCGGCGCGATGTTCGTCTGCGCTGCCGATCCGCTGCCGCTCGGGATCCTCAGGCCGCCCGGAGAGCTCGGCGTGGACGTCTGCGTGGGCGAGGGCCAGACGCTCGGCAACCGGCTCGACTTCGGCGGCCCGTCGTTCGGCTTCTTCGCGGCGGCGGAGCGTTTCATCCGCAGGATGCCCGGCCGGATCGCGGGGCAGACCACGGATGTGGACGGCAAGCGCGGCTTCGTGCTCACGCTCCAGACGCGCGAGCAGCACATCCGCCGCGAAAAGGCCACCCACAACATCTGCACCGCGCAGGCGCTCAACGCGCTCGCGGGGGTCGTCTACCTGTCCTGGCTCGGCAAGCGGGGCCTCGTGGAGCTCGGCGAGCTGATGCTGCGGCGCACGCACTACGCGCGCGGGGAACTCGGGCTCGAGCCGATCAACCCGGGCCCGGTGATGCGCGAGTTCGCCGTGCGCGTTCCCGACGTCGACGGGCTGTTCGAGCGCGCCCGCGCAGATGGCATCAACCCGGGCTACCGGCTCGGGCGCGACTATCCGGAGTACGAGGACGGCCTGCTGGTGGCGATCACCGAGCGCCGCACGAAGGAGCACATCGACCGGCTCGCGCGGGTCGCGGCCGCGACCAGGGAGGGCGTCGCGGCATGACCGACTCCGGCGTGCAGACGATCTTCGAGCGCTCGCGCGAGGGGCGGCGCGCATTTGTGGCCCCCGCGCCCGACGACGAGGTGCCGGAGGTCGCCGTCGAGGAGATGCTCCCCGCGGGCGCCGTCCGCGAGCGGCCGGCGGAGTTGCCCGAGGTGTCAGAGCCCGAGCTCGTGCGCCACTACACGACGCTCTCCTCGAAGAACTTCCATCTCGACGAGGGCTTCTACCCGCTCGGCTCCTGCACGATGAAGCACAACCCGAAGCTGCATGAGCGGGTGGCCGCCCTGCCGGGCCACGCCCGCCTGCATCCGCTGCAGGACCCAGAGCACGCGCAGGGCGCGCTCGAGCTGATGTGGCGGCTCCAGGGCGCCCTGGCGGAGATCGCGGGGCTGCCGCACGTGTCGCTGCAGCCGAGTGCCGGCTCGCACGGCGAGCTCGCCGGCCTGCTGCTAACGCGGGCCTACCACGAGGACCGCGGCGAGCAGCGCCGCAAGGTGCTGACGCCCGACACGGCGCACGGCACGAACCCCGCGACGGTGACGATGGCGGGCTACGAGGTGGTCAAGGTCGGCACCGCGTCTGACGGCGGGGTAGACCTCGACGACCTGCGCGAGAAGGCCGACGACGATGTCGCCTGCCTGATGCTCACCAACCCCAACACGCTCGGGCTGTTCGACACGAACATCGAGGAGATCGCCCGGATCGTGCACGAGGTGGGGGCCACGCTCTACTACGACGGCGCCAACCTGAACGCCGTGATGGGGATCGCGCGGCCGGGCGACATGGGCTTCGACATCGTCCACTTCAACCTGCACAAGACCTTCACGCAGCCGCACGGCGGCGGCGGGCCCGGGGCCGGGCCGATCGCCTGCTCGGACCGCATCGAGCCGTTCCTGCCGGTGCCGCAGGTGGTGCGCACGAGGGGCGAGAACGGCCCCGAGCCCCGCTTCAACCTCGATTTCGAGCGCCCCAAGTCGATCGGCAAGCTGCGCGGTTTCCAGGGCAACTTCGGCGTCTTCGTCCGCACCTACGCCTACATCTGCTCGCTCGGCGGCGACGGGCTCAAGGACGTCTCGGAGGTGGCGGTGCTGAACGCCAACTACCTGAAGGCTCTGCTTGCCGGCGAGGGGATCGGCGAGTACCTGCCGGTCGCGTTCGACCGCACGTGCATGCACGAGTTCGTGCTGTCCGGGCGCGGGGCGAAGGAGGAGCTCGGCGTGCGGACCCTCGACCTCGCCAAGCGCATGCTCGACCACCGCGTGCACCCGCCCACGGTCTACTTCCCGCTGCTGGTGGACGAGGCGCTGATGATCGAGCCCACCGAGACGGAGACGAAGGAGCGGCTCGACCACTTCGCCGACGTGATCCGCGAGATCCTCGCCGAGGCGAAGAAGGACCCGGAGATCGCCCGCGGCGCGCCGCACACCACCCCCGTGCGCCGCCTCGACGAGGCGGGCGCGGCCAAGCGGCCGGTGGTGCGCTGGCGCCCGGAGGCGGACACCGCCTAGGCATGGCGACGCCCGAGGGCACGGTCGCCTCGGAGGGCATCACGCCGGACGAGCTGCGGCTCGCTGCGCGTAATCACGCCCTCCCGCTCGAGGCGCTCCGCTACCCGATCACCCCCGCCGGGTTGCATTACCTCCTGATCCACTACGACATCCCGGCCGTCGACCCACAGGCCTTCACGCTCGAGATCGGGGGTGCCGTGGAGCGCCCCCGGACGCTGTCGCTCGGGGAGCTTCAGGACCGCCGGCGGGTAACGATGCCGATCACGTTCGAGTGTGCCGGTAACGGCCGTGCGCTGCTCGAGCCACGCCCGCTGTCGCAGCCGTGGCTGACCGAGGCGGTCGGCACCGCGGAGTGGGGCGGCACGCCGCTGGCGCCGCTGCTGGCCGACGCGGGCCCGTCGCCAGGGGCGGTCGAGGTGCTGTTCACCGGCCTCGACCGCGGGGTGGAGGGCGGCGAGGAGCAGCTCTACGAGCGCGCCCTGCCGTTGGTGGAGGCCGAGCGCGGTCTGCTCGCTTACGAGATGAATGGCTCGCCGCTCCCGCCTCAGCATGGCTTTCCCCTGCGGCTCGTCGTGCCCGGCTGGTACGGGATGCAGAACGTCAAGTGGCTCGCCCGCATCACGGTGCTGGAGGAGCCCTTCCGCGGCTACCAGAACGCGGTCGGCTACCGGCTCTACGACGCGGACGGTGAGCCCGGCGAGCCCGTCACCCGCATGCTGCCGCGCTCGCTGACAGTGCCGCCAGGGGTGCCGGACTTCATGAGCCGCGAACGCCGGCTCGAACCCGGTCCGGTTACGCTCGAAGGGCGTGCCTGGTCGGGCTACGGCGAGATCGTGGCAGTCGAGGTCTCGACGGACGGCGGCGAACGCTTCGCGCCGGCGGAGCTGGATGAGCCGCTCGGCACGGCGGCCTGGCGCGGCTGGCGCTTCGAGTGGGACGCCCCGCCCGGCGAGCACGTGATCTCGTCGCGCGCGACCGACGCCGCGGGCAACACCCAGCCACTCGAGCCGCCCTGGAACCTCAAGGGCTACGCGAACAACGCGGTCGAGCGCATCCGCGCGACCGTCGGCTGACAGGCCGCGCTCACGGCCTCGTCTCCACGGGCACGACCGAGCGTTCGGGCAGCGGCTCGAGCGGTCCGACGGCGTGGCCCTCGGGGAGCAGGCGGGCGTTCGCCAGCAGACGTGTCGTGAACATCCCGAGCTCGTAGCCGAGCGCGGCCCCCACGACCACGTCGATCGGGAAGTGGGCGCCGAAGAGGACACGGGTGACCGCGATCACCCCGACGTATGCGAGCAGCGGCCCCCGCAGCAGCGGGACGGCGCCCGCGGCCGCGGCGGCCATCGCGGCCGTGACCATCAGATGGCCCGACGGGTACGACGCGAGGTGCGACCAGTTGCGCCCCTCCGAGAGCAGGACCTCGGCACCGAGCACCTCCTCGGGGCGGGCGCGCTCGACGAACAGCTTGACGACCTCCAGCGCGGCGCCGGCGAGATAGGCGGCGAGCAGGACCGACACCGCTGTGCCGATCACGTAGCGCGGCCGCCTCAGGACCGCGGCCGCCGCCACGAGCGTCGCGATGAACAGCACGATGTAGTTGCGCGTGTGCGGGTCGAAGGCCTGGTACAGCCACTCGGGGCCGTCGCCGAGGCCGTTAACCGCGAGGAAGAGCTGGTTGTCGAGCGGCTGCAGCGCCGGCAGCGCCAGCCCGATCGCGAGCACCGCGCCCATCGAGGCGGCGAGCCGCGGCCCCCATTCGCGCAGCACCGGCACGGCGACGGGGGCGGGGGGCGCCGGGTCAGTGGACAGGGGCCCGAGCAGCGCCCGGCCGACCGAGACGGTGTCCCTGACGGGACGGAAATGGCTCGGCTCGCCGTCGTAGACCGTCGGGATCTCGACCGGCACGACGCGGTGCCCCGCGGCGAGCAGGGCGCGCAGGTGCCGGCTCTCCGCCTCGTAGCCGCCCTCGGGCGGCTCGGCGTCGAGGAGCGCCTCGGTGCGGAAGAGGCGCATGCCGTTCTGGGTGTCCGGAATCCATGTCCGCGAGGACGCGAGCAGGGCAAGGCTCGCCGCTCGGTTCGCGACTCGTCGCTCGAGCGGCATCGCGCGCCGGTCGCGGCGCCAGCCGATCACCGCGTCGGCCGAGCGGGCGGCCTCCACGAACTCGGGGATGCGCTCGGGGTCGTGCTGGCCGTCGGAGTCGAGCACCAGGATCGCCTCCGGCCGCTGACGCTCGCGCAGCAGCGCCCGTACCCCGGTCGCCACGGCGCTGCCCTTGCCGCCGTTGTGACCGAGCGTGAGCACCTCGACGCGTTCGTCGTCCGCCAGGGGGGCGAGCGAGCGGGCTATCTCGGGTGGCGCCCCGTCGTCCACGAGGACGAGCCGGTCGACGTGGCGCAGCGTCGCCCGGGCGATCTCGGCGGCCCGGCCCGAGGCGAACACGGGCACGACCGCGGCAACCGTTGCCGGGCGCGGCCCCAGCGCAAGCGTGCCGGAGCGCCGGCTCTCGGCCACGACCAGGGGGACGAGGGCGACCAGCGAGGCGGCGCCCAGCCACAGGACCGTCCGGTAGCTGCCGGTGAGCTCGACGGCGACGCCGGCGACCGGCAGGGCAATCGCGGCGGCCACACCGCGACCGGCGAAGAAGACGCCGCTGTAGCTGCCCGCCTCCCCCTCGGGCACGAAGCGCGCGAAGTAGGCGAAGCCGAGCGAGGTCAGGAGGCCGGCGCCGAAGCCGGCGGTGGCGAGCGGCAGGGCGGCGGCGGCGAGCCTCGAGGTGAGCGCCGCGGCGAGTAGCCCGGCGCCGAGCAGCGCCGCGCCGGTGAGCAGCAGGCCGTGGACACGCTCGGGTTTGGCGCGCCCGGCGAGAACCATGCCAAGTGCCACGAACGCCCCGAAGACGAGCGGCAGCGCCCCGGCGATTCCGACATCCAGCTCGAGGGCCTCCTCGGCATAGAGGACGAAGAAGGCGGGCAACGCGGCGTAGGCGAGCACCCACAGCGTCTGCGCGAGGAGCACCTCGCGCGCGCCCGGCCGCCGCAGGACGGCCATGAGGGACGCGCGCGCGCTCCGCCTCTGGTGGGGAGCCGCATTCCCACCGAGGCGGAGTCGGCGCGTCACGATGAGCGTGGGCACGGCCGCCACGAGCAGCACCGCCGCGGCGATCGCGAACGCCGCAGTGGGGGCCGGCTCAATGAGCGCGCCGCCGATTCCCACGGCGACTGCCGCGCCCGCCGTCATCGCAAGCTCTTGGGCGCTCGTGGTGGCGGGGCGCCGCTCGTCCGCCACGTCCTCGGCGACGAGCGCCCGGTGTGCGGTCGTGAGCGCGTTGAGGCCCGTGTATACGACCGCCGCGGCCAGCCCGAGCGCCAGATAGGAGCTGCCATTCCCGAGGCCGATCGCGACGAGCCCGCCGGCGGCCAGCAGCGCGCCGCCCGCCATGTACGGGAGCCTGCGGCCGAGCCCGCCGGCCGCGCGGCGATCCGACCAGACGCCCACGGCGAGCGGGACCAGCAACCCGCTGACCGCGTTGACGGTCATTACGACGCCGATCAGCGACGGCGCGTCGGCGATCCGCTCGAGCAGCACCGGCAGGTAGGTGGTCGTGAGCGCCCGCGCGGTGCCTGCGCCCAGGGCGGCCAGAGCGAATGCCAGCAGGGTCATCCGGGATGCGCCCGCGAGCCTCATGCCAGAGCTCCAACGGGGGCGGCCACGCGCAGGCGCCCGCGCTCCACGCTCACGCTCGCGGTCGTCGTGCCGAGCGGCACGGCGTCGGCCACGAGGGGGAGGGGAGCGGTCAGCTCCGCGCGCCGCCCCGGGATCCGTCGCACGCCCGGTCGGCCGAGGTGGCGGCCGCGGTAGGCGGCCACGAGCAGGCGCAGCAGGCCGAGCCGGCGCGGCGCCTCGATCAGGATCGCCTCGAAGCGGCCGTCCGTGGGGTCGGCGCCCGGGTCGACCTCGAAGCCGAAGCCGAAGTAGGGCAGGTTCGAGAGAAAGAGCTGTGCGGCGGACGCCGAGCGAAGCTCCCCGCCGTCGAGCCGGGCGCGCAGCCGGTAGGGGGTGAAGCGCCTGAGCGCCCGCACGAGCGCCCGCAGGCCCTGGCGCAGGTCGGCGGAGTTCTGGCCGTTGTAGTCCGAGCGAGCCTCGGCCTGGAACCCGGCGCTGAGCGCCTCGAGCGCGTAGACGGCTTCCGTGGGCGTCTCGACGAGCAGTGCATCGAGCGACCGGACGGGGGCCTCAGCGGCGATTCTCAGCGCGTCGCCCCGGTCCGTGGGGATGCCGAGCGCCCGGGCGATGTTGTTGGCCCGGCCCGCCGGCACGAGCGCGAGCTCGGGGAGCCGTCCGATGGGGGCGTTGGCGGCGTCGTGGAGCGAGCCGTCGCCGCCCACGAGGACCACCCGCCGGCCGGTCGCGGCGGCCGCCCGCAGTGCCTCGAAAAGATCGTCCTCGCTGGAGGTCACGACGGCGTCGGCCTCGGCACCGTGCTCCTGGGCGCGTGCCACAAGGTCGGCCGCCGTGCGCCCTGGGTCCTCGATGCCGCTCGCGCGCGCGTTGACGACGAGAAGCAGGCGCGGCGTCTTGATACCTTCCCGCTGGTCGTGATTGCTGAGCTCACCGAGCTCGATCGCGGACTCATGCATGCCGTACCGGTCTTCGAGACGCCGCTGCTGACGTCTCTGTGTGTGCTGCTGTCCGCGTGGTGGGTCAAAGGTCCGCTCTTGGTCGGGCTGGGTCTGGCCTGCGATGTCGGGCGCCGGCGTCTGCCGCTCGCCTTCCTCGCTGCGCTCGTCGCGACGCTGAGCGCTTCGCTGGTCGTCTCTCCCCTCAAGGAGCTGTTCGACCGCGACCGTCCGCCCGAGGCCGACCCCGCGCTCGGCTCGCTCGTCCCGATCCCCGGTAACGCGTCCTTCCCCTCCGGCCACTCGGCGACCGCCTTCGCCGCCGCCACCGCCATCGCCATCATCAGCCCGCGCATGCGTCCCTACGCCCTCGGGCTCGCCGCCGCCGTGGCGCTCTCGCGCGTCTACCTGCGCGTGCATTTCCCGCTCGACGTGCTGGCCGGCGGCCTCATCGGGGCGGCGCTCGGCGCCCTCGCCGCGCTCGTCGCGCTGCGGCTGGTGCGCGCCGCGCGCCCGCTTCCGGCCTGAGCGGATCGCCAGCGCGATCATGACCACGCCGGCGCCGAGCGCCGCGGCCAACGCGATCCGAGTCGCGTCCTCGCCGGCGCTCTCGAAGGACTCGGAGAAGCCGTATCCGACCAGGGTGAAGGTCGCCGCCCAGCCGAGCGCTCCCACCGCCGTGTAGGGCACGAAGCGCCGTAGCGGGAAGCGCGAGGCCCCCGCGACGAACGGCATAAGCGCGCGCAGGATGCCGACGAAGCGCCCGACGAGGATGGCCTTGCCGCCGTGGCGGTCGAAGATCCGCTCGACGCGCTCGACGTGCTCGGCGCGGATCCGCAGCCGCGCGCCGTGGGCGTCGAGGAGCGGCCGCCCGAAGCGCCGGCCGAGCAGGAAGCTGACGACGTCGCCGCCCACGGCGGCCACCCAGACGAGCCCGATCAGCGGCGCAAGCTCCACTGCACCGCGCTCCGCGACGACGCCGCCGACGAGGATCGCGGTCTCGCCGGGCACGGCCAGGCCGACGAAGGCGCCGGTCTCGAGAAACGCCAGCGACGGGACCAGCGCATAGGTCCAGGCGCCGAGCGAGTCTGCGGTGTCCGAGAGGACGCCGCTGAACTCCGGCGTCGGGACGGCGCCGAGTGCGACTGCGAGCCCCAGGAGTGCCGCGATCCCCGCGAGGGCGATTCCCGCCGCCGGGGCTACCCCGAGCCCCGCCCAGCGGGCGGCGAATCGGCTCTGATCGCGGCTCGCGGGCATCGATCGCTCCTAGTGCGGGAGCTCCCGCTTCACGACGTTTGCCAGCTGCCGCTGCAGGCGGGCGATCTCGGCCCGGTACCTCTCCACGAGGTCGCTGTTCGCGCTCATCTCGAGCCGGCTGTGCTCGGCTACGAGCTCCTTGAGCCGGTCGATCAGCCTGGTGATCTCGGGGCTGGGGCGGCGCGCGTGGGGCACGCGAACCAGGCTGCCACCCCGGATTCCCGCTTTCGATGGGGCCTTCCGGCGTCCGGGGGTTGGGTTATCCGAACGTTCCCGGGTCGGGGTCGGGGGCATCAGTGCGGCTCCTTGGTGAATCAAAATCAAACAATTGCTTAAGGTTTCCACTTGCTGGCAAATATGTCAAGCATTTGCTTTACTTGTCTCTCGGAGTGAGCGACATGAGCGAGATCGACGGGGGCTCGACGATCAACGGGGGTTCGATGAAGGCGGACGGGCGCCGCGAGGCGGGCGAGCGAACGCGCCAGCGGCTTGTGGAGGCGACCCTGGGCCTGCTTGCCGCACGAGGCGAGGACGCCGTCAGGCTGCGTGACATCACGGAGGCGGCGAAGGCCAACGTGGCGGCGGTCCACTACCACTTCGGCTCGAAGGACGCGCTGTGCCGGCACGCCGTCGAGCAGGCGGTGCGGAGCCAGCTCGAGGATCAGATAGCGGCCGTGCGAGAGCTCGACGAGGACGCATCCCTCGAGGAGATCGCCGCCGCGTGGGCGCGGCCGGTGACCGATGCGAGCTGCGGCTCGCCGTGCGAGGAGCGCGCTCGCCAGCGGATCATGGCGCGCGTGGCCAGCGACCCGCCGCCGGAGCTGCGCGATTGGATGGCGTCCGAGCTCTCACGCGCGGACCCGGAATTTCTCGTGCCGCTGCGGCGCGCGCTCCCGGGCGTGTCCGACGACGAGCTCCGCTTCAGGCTCGAGTGCGCGTCGGGCATCCTGCACTTCCTGAGCAGCGGCAACATGCGCGTCGATCTCAGCGGCAAGACGAGCATCGAGCTCGCCCGCCTCCTCACTCCGGTGATCGCCGGAGCGCTCGCCGGCGCTCCGGCGGCCTCACGCGCCGCGCCCGCCGCTCAGCCGGTCTGAGGACCGGAGAGCTCCGCGCGCAGGGCAGCGATCTCGAACACGGCGGAGGCGACATACAGCCGGCGGGTGCCCTCGATCTCCTCGTCGAGATCGGTCATGTACGCATCGACCGCCGCGAGCTCGGTCGTCATCGCGACGGTGCGCTCTGCCTGGAGTTGGGCGAGGCGCTCGCGCAGCTCCAGCGCGCTCGTTCCGGTGCCTTTGAACTGGTCGGGGAACATGGCTCGAGCGTCCCACCGGAGCGGCCCGCCCAACAGGCGGCTGGCTGGCGTCCCGTGGTTCGGTTCGCCGCCCATCGCCGCCGGGTCAGCCGTACCGCTCGGGCCACGGGACTAGGACCAATTCCCGATTGATGCCGGTCGCCGCCTGGCCGTAGCCTTGCTTCAGAAAGTAAAGCTATGGACGGACGGGCGCGCGTCGTTCGGCGACGTGGTACTGGCGGCGATTCCGTTCGATCGCTACCGAGAGCTGCCGGTCCGGGCACTCGAGGGGAAGATCGTCATCGACGCCATGAACCACTACCCCGGTCCCGGCGCCGGCTTTCCCGAAATCGCGTCCGGCGCCACCACCTCGAGTGAGCTGCTCGCGGAACACCTCCCCGGCGCCCAGGTGGTCAAGGCCTTCAACACGATGTACTGGAGGCTCCTCGCGGAGCGCGGCTGGGCCGGGTCGGAGGAGGAGCGGCTCGCCCTGTTCGTCGCCGGTGACGACGCCGAGGCCAAGGCACGCGTCTCCGCGCTGATCGAGGAGCTCGGCTTCGCGGCCGTGGACACCGGCGGCCTGGCCGAGGGCGGCCGCCGCCAGCAGCCGGGCGCACCGATTATCAGCGAGCTCGCCCGCAGGCGCAGGGAGGGCAGCGACCCACCGGGTCTCACGAAAGGCGAGGCGCGCGCGGCGCTCGGCCTGCCCAAAGCCTGGGCCTAAACTGGCGCCCCGTGCGCATCTTCAGCGGCATCCAGCCCACCGGCCGCAAGCACGCCGGCAACTACATCGGCGCCATGCTCGGCTGGGTCGAGGCCCAGGAGCGCGGCACACCGGCGATCTACTGCATCGTCGACCTGCACGCAACGAGCATCTCCTACGACCCGAAGGCTCTGCCCTCCTATGTGCTCGACACCACCGCGATGCTGATCTCCGCGGGGCTCGACCCGGAGCGCTGCATCCTGTTCCGGCAGTCCGACGTCCACGAGCACGCGGAGCTCTGCTGGCTGCTCGGCTCGGTCACCCCGTACGGCGACCTTCAGCGCATGCACCAGTTCAAGGAGAAGTCCGAGCGCGAGCAGGCGCTCGTGCGCACGAGCCTCTTCCTCTACCCGGTGCTCCAGGCGGCCGACATCCTCCTCTACAAGACCGACGAGGTACCCGTCGGCGACGACCAGCGCCAGCACGTCGAGCTCGCCCGTGAGATCGCCCGGCGCTTCAACGCCACCTACGCCGACGTGTTCGTCGAGCCCGAGCACGTGATCCCCGATTTCGGGGCGCGGATCATGGACCTGCAGGACCCGGGGACGAAGATGTCGACGAGCACGGGGACCGAGGCCGGTCTGATCTACATCGACGACGACCCGGACGCGATCGTCCGGAAGGTGAAGCGCGCCCAGACCGACTCCGGCAGCGAGATCGTGCGCAGCCCGGATAAGCCGGGCATCACCAACCTGATCGAGATGCTCGCCGTGGCGCGCGACGTCCAGCCGGCCGAGATCGAGCGCGAGTTTGACGGCCAGGGCTACGGCGCCTTCAAGCAGGCCGTCGGCGAGGGGCTCGTGGAGCTGCTCACCCCGGCCAGGGAGCGCTACCGCGAGCTGCGCCCGGACGAGGAGAGGATCGAGGCGACGCTCGCCGAGGGAGCCGAGCGTGCCCGCGAGATCGCCTCGCTCACGATGGGCGAGGTGCGGGCGGCGATGGGCGTCGGCCCCGCACGCTGACGGCTGCCGTCGGGGTCCGCGTCTAGTCTCCCCGGCGATGTCAATCGCCGCGCTCGACCTCGATCTCGAGGTCTTCCACGGTCCCTTCGACCTGCTTTTGACGCTGATCCTCAGGGAGGAGGTCGACCTGCTCGAGGTAGACCTCGCGGAGGTGGTGCTCGCCTACGTGGAGCACCTGGAGCGCAGCGGCGAGCTCGATCTGGAGGCGGCCACCGAGTTCCTCGTCCTGATCGCGGCGCTGCTCGAGCTCAAGTCGCGGCTGATGCTGCCGGCCGAGGATGACGACGAGCTGGACCTGGAGCCGCAGGAGGCCGCCGAAGAGCTGCTCGCGCGAATGCTCGAGTACCACCGCTACCGCGGAGCCGCCGAGCACCTGCGCGAGCAGCTGGCCGCGGAGCAGGGCCACCGCTATCGCGCCGCGCCGCTTCCCCCAGAGCTCCGGCGGGTGTCGATCGAGGTCGCGGACTCGGCCTACCACGCCCAGGCGCTCGCGGAAGCGATCGGCGAGCTGCTGCGCGTGCCGGCGCCGCTCGACCTGCGTCATGTGCGGCGGCCGGCGGTGTCCGTCGAGGAGCGCCTTCGCCACCTGCGCGGCCTGCTCTCGAACCGGGCCCGCTTCTCCTTCGACGAGGCCGTGGCGGGCGCCGACCGGCTCACCGAGGCGGTCACGCTGTTCGCCCTGCTCGAGCTCTACAAGGCGGGCGAGGCCCGCTGGGAGCAGGAGGTGCCCTTCGGGCCGATCACGGTGGCCCCGACATGAACGAGCTCGCCCGCAAGGTCGAGGCGCTGCTGTTCCTCTCCTCCGAGCCGGTGTCGGTCGAGCGGCTCGCCGACGCCTGCGAGACCTCGGAGGGCGAGGTCGTCGAGGCGCTCGCGCGCCTGCGCGAGCACTACGCCGAGGGCTATCGCGGCGTCGTGCTGCGCGAGGTGGCGGGCGGCTTCACGCTCGCGACGGACCCGGTTGCCGAGCGCGCCGCGCGCCGGCTGCTGGCCAAGCCGCGCACCCCGCCGCTCACCCAGGCCCAGGCGGAGTGCCTCGCGATCGTGGCCTACCTCCAACCGGTCTCCCGCCCCGAGATCGCCCGCATTCGCGGCGTGGCGTCCGAGTCGGCGGTCGGCACCCTGCTCGAACGCGGCCTGATCGAGGAGTCCGGGCGCTCGCGCTTCGGTGCCGTGATGTACCGCTCGACGGAGCTGTTCCAGAAGCTGTTCGGCCTCTCCGGGCTCGACGCCCTGCCCGATCCGGCGGCCTTCGATCCGAGCCCGGAGGAGGAGGGCGAGCTGCGCGAGCGCCTGACCCGAGCGGGCGAGCAGCGCGCCGAGGCCGCGCCGGGCTAGCCCCCACCGCCTTCCCTTGGGTGGCGCCGGGCCGATCTCGTGTATTGGCTGGGGAAGGGGTGGTGCTCATCGGCCGCGCGGACCGGCACTTACCGAAGATCGTTCGGTCACGGCGCTCGAAGGCGCGCGATCTGTCCTGGATTGCCCACACATACGGTGGTCAATCCAGGATGAGTGGGCGAGATCCCGCCCGGCCGGCGGAGACCGAACCCGTTAGGCCCGCGCGGCCAGCTGCCCGCAGGCGGCGTCGATGTCGCGGCCGCGCGTCAGCCTCACCGTCGTCCGCACGCCGCGCGCCTCGAGCGCCTCGCGGAACGCCGAGATCGCCGCTCGGCCGGAGCCGCGGTATGGCGCGTCCGTGGGGTTGTACGGGATCAGGTTGACCTTGAACGCGTGCCGGGGCTCGAGCAGCGCGGCGAGCTGGAGGGCCTGCTCGAAGCGGTCGTTCACGCCGTCGAGCATCAGGTACTCGATGAACACCTGCCGCCGCCGGCGCTCGTGCCAGCGCAGGCAGGCATCGAGCACCTCTCGCAGCGGATAGCGCTCGTTCACGGGCATCAGCTCGGAGCGCAGCGAGTCCTCGGGCGCGTGCAGCGACAGCGCGAGCCGCACGGGAGGGCCTTCCTCGGCCATACGCACGATCCCGGGCAGCCAGCCGACGGTCGAGATCCCGGTATTCGAGTGGGCGATCCCGATCTCCGGCAGGCGCTCGCAGGCGGCGAGCACGTTGTCGAGGTTCATGAGCGGCTCGCCCATCCCCATGAAGACCGCATGGTTGACCTGCTCGGTGCGACGGAAATGCAGCGCCTGGTCGAGGATCTCCGAGGCCGTGAGGTTGCGGCCGAATTTCATCCGCCCGGTGGCGCAGAACGTGCATGTGAGCGGGCAGCCCGACTGGCTCGAGAGGCAGAGCGAGCGGCGGCCGTCGCGGTAGCGCATCAGCACGGCCTCGAGCGGCCGGCCGTCGGCCGTCTCGAAGAGCGCCTTCTCGGTGCCGTCCCGGGCGAGCGCCTCACGCACAACCTTCAGCGACGAGAACGGCACCGCCTCGGCAAGGCGGTCACGGAGCTCGAGCGGAAGATTGGTCATTTCCGCGTAGGAGCCTGCACCGCGCGCGGCCCACTCCCAGACCTGCCGGGAGCGGAAGCGCGGCTCGCCGTCGGCCGCAAGCCGCTCGTCGAGTAGCAACAAGTCCATACCCCACGAGTGTGACTCAAAGCCGGCCGGCCGGCTGCCGAAAGGTCGGGCAGGGGACACAGATGCAGACTTGCGACGATCCACAGCTCTTCCAAGTGGCGTTCGAGACCGCCGGCACCGGCATGGGCCTCGCGGCGCTGGATGGGCGCTTCCTGCGTGTCAACGCGGCCCTGTGCAGGATCGCGGCGCGGACCGAGGAGGAGCTGGTCGCGATGACGCTCCCGGAGTTGAACCATCCGGAGGACCGGTCGTCCGACGACCGCTCGCTGAATGAGGTCACGGAGGGCGAGGCAGGCTCGCGCCATGAGCGGCGCTGGCTGCGGCCGGACGGCTCGACCGTCTGGGTCGAGCTGCACGGTTCGGCGCTGCACGACGGCGAGGGCCGGCCCCGCTACCTGCTCTGGCAGGTCGCGGACATCACCGCGCGCCGGCAGACCGAGGAGCGCCTGCGGCACCTGGCCGACCACGACGCGCTCACCGGGCTGTTCAACCGGCGCCGCTTCGAGGAGGAGGCCGAGCGCTACATGGCGCAGGCGCGGCGCTACGGCATGCCCGGTGCGCTGCTCCTCATCGACGTCGACGGGTTGAAGGCGATCAACGACAGCGGCGGCCACAGGGCGGGGGACGCCGTGCTGGTCGCGGTGGCGGGAGCGCTCGGGCGCCGCCTGCGCCAGAGCGACGTGCTCGCCCGCTTCGGCGGGGACGAGTTCGCCGTGCTGCTTCCGCACGCGTCCGCCGCGGACGCCGCGAGGGTCGGCGTTGCGCTGGCCGCGACGGTTCGCGAGACCGTCGCGACCCCCGCGGGCCCGGTCACGATCAGCGTCGGGGTCAGCGCGCTCGGCAACGGCCTCGCCAGCGTCTACGGGGCGCTGGGGCGCGCCGACGCATCCATGTACAGATCCAAGTCGCGCGGCGGGGATGGGCTCGATCCGCGGCTGGTGGAGGCGAGCGGAGCGGCCTGATCCACGTCGTACGCTCTCGGCGTGCGGCTGGCCAAGTACCTCGCTCACGCCGGCGTTGCCTCTCGGCGCGCCGCTGAACAGCTCGTCGCCGCCGGCCGCGTCAGCGTCGGCGGGGAGCCAGTTACCGATCCGGCGCTGGATGTGGACGAGTCGAGCGGCGTCGCGGTCGATGGTCGCCCCGTCGTGCCCGAGCCGCATGAGGTCCATGCCCTGAACAAGCCGGCCGGGGTGGTCTCGACCGCGCGCGACACGCACGGGCGCCCCACCGTCGTGGAGTTGGTGCGCTCGCGGCGGCGCCTGTACCCGGTCGGGCGGCTCGACGCGGACAGCACCGGCCTGATCCTCCTGACCAATGACGGCGAGCTGGCCGAGCGCCTCACCCATCCGCGCTACGGCGTCGAAAAGGTCTACCGGGCGCGCGTGCAGCCGGCGCGGGTGTCGCAACGCGCGCTCGAGGCGCTCCGGCGCGGGGTCGAGCTCGAGGACGGCAAGACCGCCCCAGCGCGCGTTCGCCAGCCCCGGCCCGGGGTGCTCGAGATCACGATCCGCGAGGGCCGCAAGCGTCAGGTACGGCGCATGTGCGAGGCGGTCGGACATCGAGTCGTCGAGCTGCAGCGCGTGGCCTTCGGCCCGCTCGGACTGCGCGGTCTCGAGCCCGGGCAGAGCCGGCGGCTGAGCCGAGCCGAGGTCGAGCGGCTGAGGCGGGCTGCCAGAATCACCGCCGCATGAGGCTCAGGGCGCTCAGAGGCGCGATCACGGTAGGCGGTAACGAAGCCGAGTCCATCCTCTCGGCCACCGAGGAGCTGGTGCGCGAGGTGATGGATCGCAACTCGCTCGAACCCGGGGACATGGTCAGCTGCATCTTCACCTGCACGGACGACCTCGACGCGGAGTTCCCGGCCGTCGCGGCCCGGCGGCTCGGGCTCAGCTCGGTGCCGCTCCTGTGCGCGCGCGAGATCGGCGTCCCGGGGGCGCTGCCGCGCGTCATCCGGCTGCTGCTTCACTGCTATGCCGACCCCGACACCGAGCCCCGCCACGTCTACCTGCGCGAGGCGGTGTCCCTGCGCCGCGACTTGGAGGGCGCACAGTGACCCCCGGCATCGAGTTCAACTCCCGCATCGGCGACATCCCGGTCTACCCGGCCGCCTCGACCTACGCGTTCGAGGGCGAGCTCGTCAAGCTCGCCTCCAACGAGACCCCGTTCGCGCCGCACCCGCAGGTGCTGGAGGCAGTGGAGCGGGGCCTGCGCACGCTGAACCGCTATCCCGACCCCGCGAAGTCGGCGCTGCGCAAGCGCCTCTCCGAGCGCACCGGCGTGCCGGCCGGACGGATCGCGATTGGGAACGGCTCGTGCGAGCTCCTCCTGGCCGCGGCCGAGGCGATGCTCGAGCCCGGCACCGAGGTCGTCTACGCGTGGCCGTCGTTTTCGATCTATCCCCACATGGCCGCGATGTCGGGCGCACGCGCCGTGACCGTGCCGCTGAACGAGGCCGGCGAGCACGACCTCGAGGCGATGGCCCGCGAGGTCACGGTCGCCACGCGCATCGTGATCGTCTGCAACCCGAACAATCCCTCGGCGACCGCCCTCGCGCCGGACGTGATCGATGCGTTCGTGGCCGAGCTTCCGCGCCATGTCGCGGTGATCCTGGACGAGGCGTACGTCGAGTTCTCGACGCTGCAAGACCCGGACGAGTCGCTCGACCTGCTCGAGCGCCACCCGAACCTCGTGATACTGCGAACGTTCTCGAAGGTGTACGGGCTCTGCGGCCTGCGCGTGGGCTACTCACTCGGCGACGAGCGCTTCCGGAACGCGGTCGACCAGGTGCGCCAGCCGTTCTCGGTCAACGCGCTCGCTCAAATCGCGGCGACCGAGGCGCTCCGGCACGTGGACGAGCTCGAGCGCCGCGTCGAGCAGACCGTCATCGAGCGCGTCTACCTCGAGTCCGAGCTCGCCGAGCGCGGGCTCGAGACGACCGACAGCCAGGCCAACTTCTCCTGGGTCGCGCTCGGCGACCGCGACGAGGACGAGATCGTGAACGGGCTCGCGGAGCGGGGCGTGATCGTGCGCGCCGGCAAGGCGCTCGGCGAAGCCGGAAGAATGCGGGTGACGTACGGGACACGCGCCGAAAACGACCGCTTCCTGGCCGCCCTCGACGAGATTGTGTGACGCATAAAGGGTTGGCGAGCAGGCCTTTGGCCTGCTACAAACCATCGAGGATGTCCCAACCGGCCACGCAGACTCGCAGCACCCTCGCCGCGCGGCTTGCCGTCCAGGACGTCCTCTTCTCCTACTCGTATTGGCGATTTAGCTAGGCGTCCGGCCGCGGCCGCCCTCCGGCCGCATCCGTGAACAGTCCACCCCGCCGGACGCCGCTCCGCATCCGCTTTAGCACCGACAACGTAGGAACTTTTGAGAGGCTTAGGGACAGATGATGATCGTGATGAAAGAGGGGGCGTCGCAGGCGGAGATCGACGCCGTCGTCAAACGGGTGCGCGACGTGGGCGCCCAGGCCCACGTATCGCGGGGCGAGCTGGTCACGGTGATAGGCGCGATCGGCGATCGCGAGCACGTGGCCAACCTCGGGCTCGAGGGCGCGCCGGGCGTGGACCACCTCGTTCCGATACTCAAGCCCTACAAGCTCGCATCGCTCCAGTACCGGCGCGGAGAGCGAACCGTCGTCGACGTCGACGGCAGGAAGATAGGCGGCGACCACTTCGCGACGATCGCCGGCCCGTGCACCGTGGAGTCGCGCGAGGTACTGCTGACCGCGGCGCGGGTGGTCAGAGACGCGGGGGCGCAGATGCTGCGCGGCGGCGCCTACAAGCCGCGTACCTCTCCGTACTCGTTCCAGGGGCTCGGCGAGGCCGGGTTGCGGTTGCTTGCCGAGGCCAAGGAGGAGACGGGGCTCCCAATCGTGACCGAGCTGATGGACGTGCGCGATCTCGATGCCGTTCTCGAGGTTGCCGACGTGGTCCAGCTCGGCGCGCGCAACATGCAGAACTACACGCTGCTGACCGAGGTCGGCCGGGCGGGCAAGCCGGTGCTCCTCAAGCGCGGGCTCTCGGCAACGCTGGAGGAGCTGCTGATGGCCGCCGAGTACATCCTCAAGGAGGGCAACGGCGACGTGCTCCTGTGCGAGCGCGGCATCCGCACCTACGAGCCCGGCTACCGCTTCACGCTCGACCTCATGGCCGTTCCCGTGCTCCGTGAGCTGACTCACCTCCCGATCGTGATCGACCCCTCGCACGCGGCGGGCAAGCGCTCGCTCGTGGAGCCGCTGTCGCTGGCGGCGGCCGCGGCCGGCGCCGACGGCATCATCGTCGAGGTCCATCCGTGCCCCGAGGAAGCGGTCTGCGACGGCCCGCAGGCGCTCGTGGCGGACGATTTCGAGGCGTACCTCCGCAAGCTCGAGGCGGCCGCGGAGCTGGCCGGCAAGAGCTTCGAGCGGGTCTGAGCACTAGTGAGGATCGCGGTCCTCGGCGTGGGGCTGATCGGCGGCTCGATCGGCCTGGCCGCGCGGGAGAACGTCGAGGGTGTCGAGGTGGTGGGCTTCGGCCGCAATCCAGCCAGGCTGGCGCGCGCCGTCGAGCTCGGGGCGGTCGAGCGGGGGGCCGGGTCGCTCCCCGAGGCGCTCGAGGGCGCCGACCTCTGCTTCGTCTGCGCGCCTGTCGGCGCGCTCCCCGAGCTCGTCCGCTCGGCGCTCGCCGCCGCGGGCCCGGAAACGCTAGTCACCGACGTCGGCTCGACGAAGGGCGACCTGCTCCGCCAGGTCGACGACCCGCGCTTCGTGGGCGGCCACCCGATAGCGGGCGCGGAGACCGCCGGCGTCGAGCACGCCCGCGCCGATCTGTTCCAGGGCGCGGTCTGGTACCTCACGCCGCTCGCCCACTCGGAGGGCCTCCTCTATGAGCGGCTCCATCGCTTCATCGTCGATGTCGGCGCGCGGCCGCTCGCGCTCGACGCCGACACCCACGATCGGCTCGTGGCCGTGTTCAGCCACCTGCCGCACGTGCTCGCCAACGTGCTCGCCTCCCAGGCGGCGACGCGCCTGGCTGACCACGGTGAGGCGCTGCGCCAGGTCGGGCCGAGCTTCCGCGACATGACGCGCGTGGCGGGCGCCAACACCGCGATGTGGAGCGACGTGTACCGCTCCAACCGCAGCGCGATCGCCGAGGAGATCCGCCGCTTCCGCGAGCAGCTCGAGGAGGTCGAGCGCCGGCTCGAAAGCGGCGAGGTAGCGGACTGGAACGACCGCGCGCGCGAGGACCGGCGCGAGCTGCTCGAGTCGGGCGCCCCGGGCGGCAGCGTGCACGAGCTGCGGCTCACCGTTCCCAACCGCCCCGGTATCGTCGCCCAGGTGGCACTCGAGCTCGGCAGGGCGGGCGTGAACATCGTCGACCTGGCGCTCGCGCCTGCCGTGGACATGCGCTCCGGGGCCATGACGCTCTGGATCGCGGGCGACGAGCAGGCGGCCCGAGCGCGCGAGCTGATTGCCGCGCTCGGCTTCCCGGTCGGCGCCGAGTGAGCGCAGCCGTCCGCTTCGACCCGGCCGGGGCGCTCCGGGGCGAGTACACCCCGCCGGCCGACAAGTCGATCTCGCACAGGGCGGCGCTCTTCGGCGCGATGTCCGACGAGCCGGTGAGCGTGCGGAACTATCTCCACTCAGCGGACACGCTCTCGACGCTCGACGCGGTTCGCTCGCTCGGGGCGGGGATCGACGAGGAGGCGGAGGGCGGGCGGCTGCTCGTGCGCGGGGTCGGGCTGCACGCGCCGCTCGAGGCCACCGGCGGGCTGATCGGCGTGGGCAATGCGGGCACCCTGATGCGCCTGCTGCCCGGCTGGCTCCCCGGGCAGCCCCGCCGCC
>Ga0081538_10000387_pt1 | contig 50077 bp, 45 predicted proteins | sample TabmetS5T2R1_FD_71022 | JGI IMG/M metagenome (GOLD analysis project Ga0081538, IMG submission 71022) | Tabebuia heterophylla rhizosphere microbial communities from the University of Puerto Rico - S5T2R1 | ecosystem: Host-associated > Plants > Roots > Rhizosphere ...
GACCTGGCACTCCTGCTCTCGTACGTACCGGTGCAGGTCATCGAGAAGCCGCCGCGAGACCTCGGCGATCTCGCCGACCCGGCGGACATCCAGCACCACCAGGTCGAGCCGATGACACGCCTCGGAGATCTCCCGCACGACAGACTCGGCTCCGCCGAACAGCAGGTCGCCGTGAACCTCGTAGATCCGCGCCTTCCGCCCGTACTCGTCGAGCAGGCGACGGTCGACCTCCGGCCGCCAGACGGCCGACGGCGACTCCAGGACGTAGTACGAGGCACGGATGGCGCTGCGGGCAGCCCGAGCGACGCGGAGCTCGTGGAGCTCGAGGTCCCGGGAGAGCTGCCGGCAGGCCTCGAACGCCCGCACGCTGTTGCCATGCTGGTCGAGGCGCGGTGAGAAAGCAGCGATCGACAGCTGACCAGGAAGCACCGCAACGATGCCGCCGCCGACCCCGCTCTTGGCGGCCAGGCCAACCTGGGCGAACCACGCGCCGGCAGCGTCGTACATTCCGCAGGTCGACATGACGCTCAGGACACGTTCGGTGTAGTCGCCGGCCAGAACGCGGTCGTCAGTGAGTGGATTCACTCCCCCGTTCGCCAAGGTCGCGCCCATCATGCTCAGGTCCCGGCACGTGACCATCGTCGAACACGCCCGCAGGTAGATCTCGTGGGCGACGTCAGGGTTTCCCTTGAGGATGCCGAACTCGCGAAGCATGTGACCGATCGCGCGGTTTCGGTGGCCGGACTCGACCTGCGAGGCGAAGATGTCCTCGTCAAGCGCGAGCTCACGACCCGCGTACATCGAAAACGTGCGGCTGATGCGTTCGACCTGTTCGTCCGGTGTCGCTCCGGCGACCAGACTCGCCGCGACCAACGCCCCCGCATTGATCATCGGGTTGCGGGGCCGATGGGTCACCGGGTGCAGGCTGATCTCGTTGTACAGCTCGCCAGACGGCTCGACGTCGATCTTGTCGTCGACCAGATCGCTGCCGTTGTCGGTCAACGCGATGCCGTAGGTGAACGGCTTCGAGATCGACTGGATGCAGAACGGGAGCCTGGTGTCGCCCACCTCGTAGACGTGGCCGTCCGCGGTGGCGAGACAGATCCCGAAGGAGTCCGGATCGACATCCTCCAGCGCCGGTACGCCACGCAGGATGTCGCCCGCACGGTCCTCGACGCACGCGGCATGGACCGAAGCGATGAGATCTCGAACAACCGAGCCCATGGGCCACAGCCTATGCTCCGCATGCCCTCGGCTCGGGTCGAACACGGTTTCGCTGCTCCTCCATCCTGTCTATGTTTCGTCACCTGATTCGCTGAGGAGGCTCGTCATACTCAGGGACGTGCTGTACACGCTGATATCACTAGACCGATCCGTCGACGATCCGCGTCGCTACTTCCCGGGCACCGACCCACCCGCGGTGTGATGGTGCTGGATTGGATGCCGGCGGAAATAGCGCCGAAGCCACAGCCAGCAGACGCCTCCGAAGACGATCGGGCCGAGATAGGTGAACATCCGGAAGACGAACACGGCGGCAACGATGACGTCCTGGCTCGTGTTGGGCGCGGCCCACGTCAGGGTCGCGATGTACAACGTCTCCGCGATGCCGACGTTCCCAGGGGTCAGCTCGATGATCGTCAGCAGCCGGACCAGGCAGTACGACGCGAAGACCTCGACGGCAGTCAGGTCGACCCGGCCGACGTCCAGGGAACGCAGCGACACCAGCAATGCCAGGTAGGTCGTGAACTCCTTTGCGGTCAGGATCGCGGTCAGCCGAAACCCGCGCTCCCTGGCCGTCGCCAAGACGTCGAACCGGAACCGCACCACGGCCTCACCCATGGCCTCCGTAGGCGGTCGATGGATCACGCCGCGCGCCCAGTTGACGACCCGTCCACTCGTCCGACCGAACCAGCGGGCGAACCGCTCGCTACGAACCACGGCCACCCCGACCACGATCGCGACCACCGAGATGCCCAGAGCGATCAGCGTGATCGCCCAGATCCGCCCCGGGACGTCACCCTGGAAGGACAGCAAGATCATTGCAACGGTCGGCAGGACCAAGACGATGACGTTGTTCCAGGCGCCGTTCATCGCGGTGCCGCGGGTGAAGTCGACGGCGTCGATGCCGTAGCGCGTGTACGTCCGGAACTTCGAAGCGGTCCCGGACGGTCCGGGGATGGTGTTCGAAACAACCGCGGCTGCCTCCTGAGCGAGGAAGGCATGCGACGGGGTGAGCCTATCGATGAGCAGACTCGGCCCGAGTCCCTTCAAGAACTCGATGAGCAGGGTCAGCCCGACCATGACTACAAGGCCAAGCGGCGTCAGCGACCTGATCGCATCCCAGATCTCCTCGTAGCTGGCGAACTGGGGTATCAAAACGCCGAAAATCAGGAACAGAAGGCATAGGACCAGCGCCCCGCGAGCCAGGATCTGCAGGGGTGACAGCCGTGGCGCCTCGAACATCTGCGTGGCCTCCCGGCCGAGTGCGCCTTTCGCCTCCGACGGCTCGTCCGGTGTCGCCCGGTGGCTCATGTGGTACGCCCGGGATCAGTCCAAGGGCCTTGCCCACCAGGTCTGGAACTGGCGGATCGAGATCGTGCTGGAATCGCACAATCAAGCGTGCTTCCAGGGCTCGTCGAAACTGCTCGTCGATTCAGCCGCAGTCGGTGCATACGAGCAAAATCTCCGCTCGGGACGGACTGCGTCATCCTTGCCTCGCTCGGATTGTGAATGTAGACGATGTCGCGATTAGTGGCGATGTACCATCCCCGCTTTGCGAAGCGAGCAATGATCCTACTCGAAAGGAAAGTTGCCTCAGCCGTACATCAACAAACGCCGCTGTCTTTCCAGCGCACCGCCGTACTCTACCTCCGCGCCCGTGACAAAGTCCCACAGCGGTGTCCCTCCCAGAACCCCGATCTCGCCGGGTCCCAAGCTCACCCGGCCAGGGCAGCGGCAATATGCGGCCCTATGCGGTCGGTCGAGACACAAGCTCACAAGCTGGTTCGACTGGCTCGAAGCGCTCGGCTAAACCGAGGAAGCGGTCGGGATGCTGAACGACCACGAGCACCAGCCACCCGGCGCGGGTGATGCCCGCGCGTGAGGCTCGCCGGATGATCGGGGCGAAGGTTGCTCAAGGGAGGACCGATGAGCCAATACGCAGAACCAGAAGGCTCGACGCGAACCTCGGGCAATGAACAGCCGTCCGGTTGGGTCGGCTGGATCATGTTCGCCTCGTTCATGATGCTGCTGCTCGGCAGCTTCCACGCCATCCAGGGTCTGGTGGCGCTGTTCGACGACCAGAAGCTCCTGGTGACCGACAGGGATCTGATCGTGTCGGCCGACTACACGACCTGGGGCTGGGTCCATCTGATCGGCGGCATCATCCTCGCGCTGGCCGGCTTCTCGCTATTCACCGGCTGGTTATTGGCCCGGATCGTCGGTGTCATCGTCGCCGCGGCAAGCGCGATCACGAACGTCGCGTTCTTGTCGGCCTATCCGATCTGGTCGGCCATCATGATCGCGCTGGACATCCTGATCATCTGGGCGCTCACCGTCCACGGCGCGGAGATGAAGAAGATCTAGACAAAGTGGGGCCGGGAGTGTCACCGAGGGAGGAGCGATGTCCCTGACAGCAGGAAGACCGCCCATGGGGGGTTACCCGCCGATTGCTGAGCATGGGTTGATCGGAGATCTTCAGACCGCAGCGTTGGTGACTACTGATGGCACCGTCGATTGGTGGTGCTGTCCGCGTTTCGACGCGCCGAGCGCGTTCGGCTCGCTGCTGGACAGCGCCAACGGCGGCCGATACCGCATCGGCCCCGAGGGTGACGACTATGTCGCCAGGCAGCTTTACTTCCCCGACACCGCCATCCTGATCACGCGTTTCATGACCCCCGACGGGGTCGGTGAGGTTATCGACTTCATGCCGGTCGACGACCCGCATAGGGCCAGCGAGCGGCACCGGCTGGTCCGGGTCGTGCGGTGCGTGCGCGGTCAGATGCGTTTCGTCGTGGAGTGCGCGCCTCGCTTCAACTATGGACGTCAGCCCCACGAGCTGGAGCTCACCGACGAGGGTGCGGTGTTCCGCACGCCGTCCCTGCAGTTGACGCTGCACGGCGCCGGGCAGCGGGCGATGAAACGCGACGGCGACGACGTCCGCGGCGCACTGACGGTGGAGGCCGGTCAGGTCAGAGGGTTGGTGCTGGAATCGGCCGCCGAAGGCCCACCCAGGCGGACGGACCGTGAGGCGCTGCTGAGCCTGTTTGAGCAGACCACGCGGTTCTGGCGAGGCTGGTTGGGCCAATCCACCTACCGGGGCCGCTGGCGGGAGCAGGTGGACCGCTCGGCGATCACCTTGAAGCTGCTGACCTATGCGCCCACGGGCGCTCTAATAGCAGCGGCTACCGCCGGGCTGCCGGAGTTGGTCGGAGGCGAGCGCAACTGGGACTACCGTTTTACCTGGATCCGGGACGGCTCCTTTTCCATCCACGCTCTACTCGGGCTGGGGTTCACTGAGGAGGCCGAGGCTTTCTTGCACTGGTTGGGCGACCGCGCCACCGAGCAGGCCGGGCAGCTCGAGGGGTCGGGGCCGCTGAAGATCATGTACCGAGTCGACGGCTCCGCCGACCTAGACGAGCAGACCATGGACCACTGGGAGGGCTACGCCGGGTCCAAGCCGGTCCGGATCGGCAACGGCGCTGCCGACCAGCTCCAGCTCGACATCTACGGCGAGCTGCTGGATTCTGTCTGGCTGGCCGAGCGCAGCGGGATCCGGATCGGCCATCCCGGCTGGGTCAAGCTCGCCCAGATGGCTGACTGGCTGTGCGACCAGTGGGATCAGCCCGACGAGGGGGTATGGGAGACCCGCGGAGGCCGGCAGAACTTCACCTACGGGCGGCTGATGTGCTGGGTCGCTCTGGACCGCATGGTGCGCCTGGCCCGCGAACACGGCCGGCCCGGCGACCTCGCCCGCTGGGTCGGCGAACGTGACCGGATCTACACCCAGATCATGGAGCACGGCTGGAATCCCCAGCGCCAAGCCTTCACCCAGCATGACCAGACCGAAGTGCTGGACGCCTCCCTTCTGATGATGCCCCTGGTGGGGTTCGTCGCCCCCCGCGACCCGATGTGGCTGGCCACTCTGGACGCAATGGACGGCGAGCTGGTCTCCGACAGCCTGGTCTACCGCTACGACCCCAGCGCCTCGCCCGACGGGCTGCGTGGCGATGAGGGCACCTTCTCGATCTGCACCTTCTGGTACGTGGATGCCCTGGCCCGCTCCGGGCGGTTGGAGCAGGCTCGGCTGGCCTTCGAGAAGATGTTCACCTACGCCAACCACCTGGGCCTGTACGCCGAGGAGATCGGCCAGACCGGGGAGCAGTTGGGCAACTTCCCTCAAGCCTTCACGCATCTGTCGCTGATCAACGCCGCCATCAACCTCGACTATCAGCTCGACCACGGTCCCGGATTCGACCCCGTCCAGCACGCGGACGCCCGTGGTGCCTAACGGGAGTTGCTCTAAGGGAGGACCGATGTCCGAGCATGCAGAGCCAAAGAGCTCGAGCTGAGCCACGAGTTACGACGATCCCAGCGGCTGGGTCGGGATCATGTTCGCCGGACACGGTGACCGCTACCAACGTCGGATGACCGCCTGCCACAGCTGCGCGAAGGCTTGGGACACTGGATTGGCCGGAGACGAGGTCACCAAGGGCTCACGGCGGACACTCATCTGCTCGACCGCCGACGCCACCGGGATCACGACGTCGACGAGATCTTGCCGCTCCCGCGGTAGCTCGTTGACTAGGCGACGATGCAGGCTGCGACGCCGGTCGACCATCGACAAGAAGGCGAGCACGGCCGGCGGATTGCCCTTCGACGTCGTGAGGACGGAGTCGAGTAGTTGGTCCATCGTGCGTACCGAGAGCGGGGCCGGCAGTAGCGGCACGAGCAGCAGGTCGGCGGCGCGGACGACGTTTTCCGTCACCAAGGACGCACTGGGCGGACAGTCCAGGATGACCACGTCGTAGTCGGGAGACAGGCCGGCGAGCAGTTGGCCGATCGTCCGGGTCGGCTTCCTTTGACCGTCGAGAACCAGGTCCAGATGCCGATAGGAGAAGTCGGACGGCAACAGATCGAGGTTGGCGATATCGCTGGCCTTGACGGCGTCGACGAGGCGGAGCCGTTGTCGAACCAGGCCACGACCGCCGCCCTTGACCTTGGCGCGCACTCGGAGCAGGTAGGTAGCGCCGCCCTGCGGATCCAAGTCCCACAGCAGAACTCGCCGGCCCTCCTCGGCCGCCAGGGCCGCCACGTTGACCGCCGCCGTCGTCTTCCCCACGCCACCCTTGATGCTGTACGACGCCAGAACCTTCATCACGGCTCCAGCATGGTGGCGAACACCCGACGGTTGTGCTTGCGATCAAACCGCGTCCAGTGGTCGGCGAACTGCGCCCGCGCAACGGCCTGCCGGTGTTCGAAGTAGTGGTCGAGTCGGCCCATGCCGACGAGGGTTTTCGCCGATGCGTTCTGGGCGACGAGCTCTTCGGCGTACTGCAGGATCAGCCGCCGCTGGTTCTCGGCATCCTGGTACTCGCCGAGGTTGTTCTGCAGCTGACGAAGCTCGCCGACGATCTCCCTCTGTGCACTCTTCTCGTACAGACTGGAAAGGTGCTCCAACAGGTAGCGCAGCTCCTTGCAGCGTTTGCGCAGATCGTGCAGTGCATCGGGCGGTGACGCGTCCGTGACGGCGTTGCCGCGTCGCCGGACCTGACGCCAGGCAGACCGAAGCCGATCGCCCCCGACCCGAACGACCGGGAGGTCTGCGTCCGGGCCTGGCTCATCGGACGCCACGAGCTCGTCTGTCCAGCCGTCGAGGAGCCGAGCGAAGCGCTTTGAGCGCAGCGCCCGGTTCAGCCCAGTGTGGGCCTTGCGGCACTGCCGCGCCAGGAGGGTGCGGAACGGCCGCATCGCGACCGGATCCATGGCGTGCTCCACAAGATCGTCGAACTCCAGCAGATAGACATCCAGGTCGCGACTGGGAGTCGTGACATCACCAATCCACTTCAGTTCCGCGGCGTAGTGTGAGCGCAGCCGCTCGTCGAACACTCCCCTGGCGACCTTGAGCACAGACCGGCTGCTGCGCACCGCGATCCGCAAGTCATGCAGGAACTCCGTATCGATCTGGCGCAAGGTGCCGTCGACGTTGACCCGAGCGATGCTGACGAGCTCGCCCAGGAGCAGGCCGAACGCCCGGCCAGCCGGCATCGCGGGGTCGAGATGGACCCGAGGCTTCGACCGATAGACACCAGGCTGCAGTCCCCACGCCGAGCAGATCGCCTCGAACAGCGTGTCATCGGCCCGGCGTACCCGTGGCGACGCCCCGAGGCGCTCGGCCACGCGGCGCGCGTCCTTTCCGTACCCTCGCAGCGCCTCCACCCGAATCCGCACGGGAAGCGGTTCCGCGTGGCCCGCGACGACGAGCGGTCCGTCGATCGCGACCCTTGCTACCGTCTTCCCCTCGGCATCCAGCACCGCCAAGTGGCCGACCCGTCCTTCGGCCGACGCCCTGACGAAAGCCGTGCGCAGCCCGGCTCGACTCATGACCTGCTCCTTGAGCGGTCCGGCGGGCAGGTCGTCGACAGACGGAATTCCGCCGGCCGGTGCGGGGAGACGCGCAAGACGCTGGCCCTCGAGGTCGGTCAGGACGAAAACCGATCGGCCAGGCGGCGACTCTCGGTGCTCGAGAACGAGGCCGGCGCGATAGAGCCGCCAGTCGAACGTGTCGAGCCAGCCACGCCGCTCGGTGCCCCGCGACTCCACTCGGGCCGACAACGCCTTGCCCAGTGCATCGACCGACAGCTCGTCGGCGTCGTCCACAACGACAAACTCACTCAACACAAACGCGTCCTCACCATCCAAGCAGGTGATCGTGACCGGCAGCGTGTCAGGGCCAGGCGCTCTGGAGGCCTCCAAGTGAGAGCGGGGCTAGGAAGCGTCCATAGACCCGATGCTGTTCGGTACGCTGCAGCAGCCAGGTGGAACCCTTGGGCCAGTCCAGCGGAGCATCCAGTGCGCTCTGAACGACCAGACCCTCCATGACCAGCTCCGCGAACAACCGGCCGATCGTCTCGCCATGGGTACAGAGCACCGCGTTGCGCAGCGCTCGATCCCTGATCAACGCCCGTACCTGGGTGGGCCCGGCGTTCACCCCAAGCCATTCCAGCGGCTCGACGTCAAGGAAGCGGTCCCGGGCCAACGGCTGCACGGTCTCCTGGCACCGCAGGATCGGGCTGGACAGGATCCGGTCGACTGGGCAGTCCTCCAGGCGGATCACGAGGCCCTCGGCTTGGCGCCGCCCCGTCGGCGATAGGGGTCGCAGGCTGTCAGGACCCGTCCAGCTGCGGATGTCGCCATCGTCGGCGTGTCGTATCAGAAGCAGCATCTTTGAGGCACCCTTCTGCCGGCGAATCCATCAGCCCGGCCCGGCCGTCAAACCTTCCCGGCGGGCCAGGCAGCAGGTCGGCTGATACCAGCGCCGTCGTCAGCAAGGCCACGATCCCGGGCACCACGTATCGATCGCATTTACGATGCCTCCTTACGGGATCGCCGCACCGGGGTTCTGTCGTACGCCCAAGGTGCGCCGCGCCCAGATGTCCTGCCGCTCGGCGACTGCGCCGCCGATCCGGACGCCGCAGCGGCAGGCACCCGATCGCCGGACCGCGATCACCACTCTTGCCATGCGCGACGACCCATATCGTCGATGACCTGGAGCTCCGGCCATTTGAGCATTGTGGTGTTGATCGCATGGGAAGCATCACCGTGCCATCTTCGGCCCGAGGCAGATGAGACGATCTCATCAGCCCGCTGGATTCATCTGGATGAGGTGGGTCTCAATCCCAGGGCGTCAACCGGGAAGCAGGCCAAACTGAGGCAGGGCTGCGCCTCTCCCCCACCTCCCCCAATGCCTCAACGGATGGGCGATATCGATCAGCGATATCGATATCTGACTAACCGGACCACGCAAAGCCGGCAGCGCGGTGCTCGCGCGGCGCCGTGATCGCGTCACCCCACACCCTGGGCGAGTTTGGGGAAGCCCACCGCGCGATGCGCGGCGCAGTCCTTGGTCCACGCGCGGCGGACGTGCGGGGCGGGGCACCGGCTCAGAGGGTGCCCAAAGTGGCGGGGTTAGTGGCCGGGGTGCCAGTCCGCCTCCTCCGGGTGCAAGGGGTTCTCGCCTGGTCGGACGTCGGCGCTTACTGCGTTCGCTTGTTTCCTCCTCCGCCAGATCGAGATTCCCCTTGCACCCGGAGCCTCTGGCGGCCCGGCAGGCGGCAGGAGCCACCAACCCCAGGAGGAATCAGAGCATGGCTCACACCATCAGCAGAACCGAACAACTGAACCCGCGCACGCTGCTGGTCGATGTCAACGTCCGAAGCGATGTCCGGTTGGACAAGCAGTTCGTCGGCACGATCAAGGACCACGGCGTGTTGGTGCCGATCGTCGCGGTCGACACCCCGGACGGGGTGCGGGTCCGGTTCGGGCACCGCCGCACCCTGGCCGCCGTCGAGGCCGGACTCGTCACCGTCCCGGTGATCGTCGTCGAGCCCGATTCGACCGATCCGGACTCCGACGCGGCCGAGATCGACCGGCTGGTCACCCAACATGTGGAGAACACCCACCGCGCCGGGCTCACCACTAGCGAGGAGATCGGGGTGGCCGGGCAGCTGGCCGCGTTCGGGCTGAGCGTGCATCAGATCGCGCGGCGGACCCGCACCAAGAAGGCCCAGGTCGAGAAGGCCGTCGCCGCCGCCGCCTCCGAGCTCGCCGCCAAGGCCGGCGACCTCGGCTGATGCCGCGCCGCGATCCGCCGACACGGAGGACATGACGGCCTTGCACGCTCAGGGGGACGAGACGTCCTCGGACAGCCTCAATGAGGACCACGACAAGCTCGTACCCGAGCAATCCGGCGAAACGGGCTCGTTCGACGAAGACATCGTGCGCGTACCGACTGCCGATGAAACCGCCGGCACCATCGCACGCGCGCAGCGAACGCTCAACGAGCTTCGACGGCGCGAGGACCTAGACCGCCAGCGCGAGCGGGACGAACGCGCTGAACAGCTCACTCGCTGGCATGATGACGACACCGAGCGCGCCGAAGCCGCGGCGTCGGAGGAACACGACTCAGACGCACTCGACTATGGCGGTGCACGATGACTCAGTCCTCGTTGTCAACCGGCGGCGGCGACGCCTTCAATCGGAGCCTGTCCGGTACGACGCCAGGCCCAATTGAGCGTTGCGCACACGCCGTCGATCCAGCCCGGACGCCGCTGCAGCCAGCTCGGAACAGGTCGACGCATCGCCAGGACCTCGGCGCGAACACACTCGACCTCGATCAGCTCCTCGATCGCCATCTGCGTTGTGTTCGTCACCGGCGCGTAGGCAAGCTCTCGCTGCCCGTCTGGACCTTCAACGACCGCCCGACCAAGCCAGCGGCAGGTCTCCACGACACCGGTGACATACCAGCCGTCGTTGCCGGCTGCGTCGAGCTTCTCGGCCGTCTGCCAGACCGCGACGAACTGATCCAGCGGCACGTTCAGACTTGCGGCTGGAATCCGCGCGACGTCAGAGGCCGAGACCTCCATGCCTTCAAGGGTCGCATTAGCCGCCGACAACGGCCACTATGTGCTTCGGGAAGGACCATCTAATGACGTCGCGCGACCACGAGCATGACGCGCCGGACAGCCCGCCGGCCGGCGTGAAACTGTGGTGCGACATCGAGGAGCGAACCGGGCGGGCTGCGCCTTTTCGCGCTCGCATCCGGTGGCGCGATCCCGACACGAAGCGTGTCAAGTCTATGTCGGATTCGTTCGACAAGCGCCGCCGTGCAGAGCGATGGCTCGACCAGATGCGTAGAAAGGCCGCAGCCGGCGAGGACATCAGCGCCATCGGAAAGCATCCGAACGAGATCCAACCTCCCATCGGTGTGACGCTCTGGTGCGACATCGAGGAGCGCGACGGTCGCGCGAATCCATATCGTGCGCGAGTACGTTGGCGCGACAGGGTGGGCAGCGACGTCAGGTCCATGTCCGAAGCGTTCGAGGATCCAGACGAAGCTGAAGGCTGGCTCGAGGGTCTTCGTGAGGCTGCAGCGGGAGGTCTTGATCCGACGATCGCTCTGATGAATCTCGCCGACTATGGCGATCGCAACATGCAGCTCGCCCTCCGTGGCCTGCAGACCAAGACAACCGACCCGTACCGGGCCGGCTGGACCAAGCGTGTTGTGCCATCGCTCGGCCATCTGCCAGTTCGCATGATCTCCTACGGCGCTGTCGATCGCGCAATCGTCGGCTGGATCGACGACGGCTGTGGCAGATCAACAGTCAAGAACAGCCTCGCCATCCTTGTCAGAGTCATGGAGCAGGCAGTCCGGGACGCCTGATCGACCGAAACCCAGCGCGGATCTATGGCTGGCAAGACCAGTTCAAGCTCACCGAGGACGAGCTCGATGATCCGCGCGCGCTCGCCCTGCCGGACTGGGCCACGCTCGTACAGCTGGCCGACGCACTCGTGGCATGCTCCACAGGAGAGCACCGCGTCTGGGGCGACGTCGTCCTGTTCGCCGGTGCAACCGGGGCCCGGATCGGAGAGGTGTCCGGCTGCCGCGTACGAGACATCGACACCAGCGACTGGATCTGGAACGTCCGCCGGCAGACGACACCAAGTCCAGGTGGCCTCGTCGACAAGGCCACCAAGGGCAAGCGCGCGAGAGATGTTCCGCTGATCGTTGAGATACGCGAGTTGATCGAGCGCCGACTCGCGATGACCGACGGCGACCCCGACGCGCGCCTGTTCACCGGCCCGCGCGGCGGGCGCATCACCACAGCTATTCTCCGCGACGCCACCCACTGGGACGAGGTAGTCACCAAGCTCGGGTTCGAGCACCTCCGCCGGCACGATCTGAGGCACACAGCTCTAACGTGGCTGGCCGACGCTGGCGTCCAGCCCCACGCGCTACGGAAGATCGCCGGGCATGGATCACTCACCACAACCCAGCGCTATCTCCACCCGAGCCGGCGGTCTGTGACTGACGCTGGCAACAAACTCTCCCGCCACCTATCGGCAGCGGCTGGCGCACACCTTCGAGCAGTATGAGCGATCCGGTGCCCGCGATTCGGCGGGTCTCAAGCACTCTCCTGCGGCGTTGGCTGTGGTGCGTCAGTTCGCCCACAAAGACGCTGCTCTTTGCTACGTGCTTCGGTGCCTCCGGGACGACGTCCTGGCCGAGCGGCCGCTTGGAGCAACTTCCCGAATGATCGCCTGGGACGTTCATTATCATCGCAAAGCATCGCTATACATGATGTCCATCCGGGGATAGCGTCGTCAGCCTCAACGCAGCGAGAGGGGCAAGGAGCCATGAGTACATTCGCGTTCATTCACGGCGCCGGCGTCGGTGGCGGGTGGTTCTGGCACCTTGTAGAGGCCGAACTCCGATCCCTCGGACACACCACCGTCGCCCCTACCTTGGCGACGGAAGACGTTCCGGCGACCGTGTCCGACTACGCCGACACCGTCGTCAACGCAATCGACTCACCGAAGGAACTCTTCGTGGTGGCCCATTCGTTCGGTGGGTTCACCGCGCCCCTGGTGGCCGAACGCCTCCCCACTGCCGGACTGATTTACGTCACCGCCATGGTCCCTCGGCCCGGCGAAAGGCCGGCCGACTGGTGGACTAACACCGGACATCCAGAGGCAGTGCGAGTCCAGTCCGCCAGGGACGGCGGGCTCACCGGCTCCTCCGACCCGTACGTGGGCTACTTCCACGACGTACCCAAGCAGCTGGCCGACCAGGCACTAAGTACGGGGTACGACCACCCGTCCAGCACTGCCTACTACGAGCCCTGGCCGCTCGACGCCTATCCGAGCACACCGACTCGATACATCCTGTGCACCGAGGACCGCCTATTCCCCGCAGCATTCCAGCGCCAACTGGCGCAAGACCGACTCGGAATCACCCCGGACGAGATCACAAGCGGCCACTGCCCCGCCCTCAGCCGCCCCACGGAACTCGCAGCAATGCTCAATGAGATCCAGGCCATTCGAACCGCTTAAACGAGCCCCGGAACCGCTTACGAGGCCACGGCTACGCCACATCCGCGTGCGTCATATCGCCGCGACTGACGCGCCGTGCCAGTGGTGGCGCCGCCACGACGAGTACGGCATCGCCGAGGACGACGCCTGACGAACGCACGGAGCCAAGCCACCAGCCGGTCGAAAGACCGGGTCACCGGTTGGTACCGGTGCTAATACCGGTGCGTGCGGCGCGCCGCTCGGACGCCCAGTCGGCGGCCTGCTCCATGGTCACCTCAGGTGTTCGGTGAGGAATTCTTCCCAGGTGCGTCGTCCGTCGGCGTGGTCTGGGCTGAGGTTGGCTCCGGACCGGTAGGCGCGGGCGGCCTTGCCGGGGATCCGTACTGGCACGGTCAGACGGTGCTTGTCGGCGGCTTGCAGGTAGCTGTGTAGCAGGTCTTTCATCCGGTAGACCTGTGGCCCACCGAGGTTGGGCACCAGCCCGGCCGGTTCGCTGCGGGCGAGCTCGACCAGCCGGGCGGCCACCTCACCGCTGTCCACAGGCTGGAACCGGAAGGCGGGCACCGGGATCAACGGCAGCTTGGCCATGCCCTCGAGCATGGCCAGCAGCAAGTCGTGGAACTGGGTGGCGCGCAGGGTGGTCCAAGGCACCCCGGACTTGGCTACGATCAGTTCGGCCGCCCGCTTGGAGGCGAAGTAGCCGAACATCATCCGATCGGTACGGCTCTCGAGGGGAATCCGGTCCCCGCCGACGACCGAGATGTAGACCAGGTGCCGGGCACCCGCTTGACGCGCCGCCGCGACGAGATTGCTGGCCTTGGTTTCGTCGTTCTTCTGACTGCCAGCCAGGTGGACGATGGTCTCGGCTCCAGCCACGGCAGCGTCCACGCCTTCGCCGGACGACAGGTCACCGGTGATGTACTCGACGCCGTCAACCGGCTCATGGTGGTGCCGGCTGAGGATGCGTACCTTGTGCCCGGCATCGCGCAGAAGGGGCGTGACCTGGCGGCCGAGTGTTCCGGTACCGCCGGTGAGCAGGATCGGGCTAGACATGGAATCTCCGTTCGTTCGGTCTGGATGCGGCGCGGTCCTATCGGCCGCGTTCGCGGTCTATCGTGGTGGCAGGTGCGGGATCATGACCGGCTGGTCGGCTCGGTGATTCCGGGCCTGCGGCGGCGCACAGCGACGCAACGCAGGCCGCGTGAAACCGGCGATCAGGACCGCGCCGACCGTCAGATGCAACGCCATGAGCGCCATCGCGGCGACGCCGTCTGCCTGGTAGCTCGGCCCCATCATCGACAGCGACAACGCCGTGCTGCCCACCAACGGCCACCACCGCTCCACACCACGGCGAACCATCAGCCTCGACACTGCCCAGGCCGCCAGGCCCGCCACGACCGCGGCTACCGCGGCGTCGGCCGCCTGCACCGTATCCGGGCCGGCACCCTTGTCGACCGGCAGCTCGATCCCGAGCAACCTGACCGCCGCCCATCCGACGAGTGCCACGGCTACGGCCGTACCTACGGTGGCCGCAGCTCGCCTCCGCTCGCTCATCTGTCCAAACATCACCGTCTCCTATACGCTGTATAAGACTTTACGACGTATAGTATGGCGGCATGGTGAAGGACTCAAATCCTCGCCGAGGCGTGGGCCTGTCCACCGCGACAATCGTCGCGCTGGCCATCCGGCTCGCCGACGACGAAGGCCTGGACGCATTGACGATGCGCCGGCTGGCCACCGAACTGTCGGTCACCCCGATGGCGCTCTATTGGCACTTCACCGACAAGAACGCCCTGCTCGAAGCGATGGCCGAACACGCGGTCGAAGGAATCGTCGTCGCCGACGCCACCGACGCCCCCTGGCAGGACCGGCTGCGCGCGGCGCTAACGTCGACACTTACCGTCCTGGCCGCGCATCCCTGGCTCACCACGATGCGTCGACGCGTGATCCGCTCACCCAACTACCTGCGGGTCATCGAAACCCTGCTCGACATCATGCGGACCGCCGGCTACGACGACCGCCAGGCGGTCATCGCCCTCGACATGGTCCTCGACAACGTCGCCCAACTCGCCACCCGGATCAGTACGGCCCCCACATCTCCAAGCGCCGACAATTCAACAGCGGAGACCCGCGCACAGCTCCGCGCACTGGCCGCCGCCGGCTATCCCCGGATCGCCGCCGCCGCCGAACCCCTAACCACCCCCGACGACCCGACCGCGGCTGACCTGATCATCGACGTACTCGTACGCGGACTGGACGCCAACACCCCACAACCCGACCGCGACTAGCGTCTCCTGGGATGGCCCTCCTTCGAGCCCAATAGGTGTGCGCCTAGCTCGACGCGCTCGACGGACAAGCTAAAGAATGCCGGAACGCTCGGCAAGGCAGCGCGGTCGACAAGGGGTGGGATGGCGGTGCGGCGTGGCAGTATGACCGGATGCGTGGACGCCAGACGTTTGACCCGTCGAGGCCGCACGAATCCCGAACCGACTACTGGGGCGTGGTTCTCGACGCGCCCGACCCGCAAGCGCTAATCCGGTTCTACGCCGAGCTCCTCGAATGGCGGATCGTCAAGAACGATCCTGAGTGGGCCACCGCCACCCCGCCAGAGGGGGCGACGGGCCTGGCCGTCCAGAAGTCACCGACGTACGAGCGCCCGACCTGGCCCGACGAGGCAGGCAAGCAGCAAATGATGATGCATCTCGACATCGAGGTGGACGATCTCGACACCGCTGTTGCGCACGCGACGGAGCTCGGAGCGGCTGGCGAAGTCTCAGCCCCAGGACCACGTACGAGTAATGCTGGATCCAGTCGGCCACCCGTTCTGCCTGTACGTGGATCAGTAGGCTCCCCAGATTCGGCCGGACGACCGCCGCCAAACTGCGTTGCGATAGAGGTGTCGGTCGGCGGCCGGGTCGAGGCGCACGAGCGAGGCATCAGTACGGTTCATGCGATGTTCGAACGCGCGTCCCGAGGAGACGACAGATGGACCTATTCGAGATAGATGAGACCCAGCACCTTCGTCGCGAGGAGGCTGCGGCTCGGCTCCATGCCCTTGCTGACGCTCTCGCCCGGAACAACGCTGTCGAGTTCAATCGCGCCGGTCGTCGCATCACCGTGCGCGTGCCCGACGAGGTCGACCTGAAGATCGAGGTCGAGATCGGAGAGAACGACAGCGAGCTGGAGATCGAGCTCACCTGGTGACGCCAAAACAGATTCCATCGGCAGCACCAGATGCGTCATATCGCCGCGTAGGGCCGGCCATCAGATTGCTCGCTCCTGCCGATGAGCGGTTATCCGGATCTCCGCCGCAGGGTGGCGTCTCTCAGCTGATCGGTGAGTTGATCGCGTCGAGGTCACGCAGCGCGAAGCGCAGGTGTTCCCAACTCTCTTTGAGAATCACGTGCAGGCAGCTGCGAACGGTCTCGGCGTCTGCGGGGTTGTGTGGGTTGCGGCGCTCCTCGTCGAGCACCTCGTCGGTGACGGTGGCAAGGAAGTCGCGCACCATTGCAGCCCGCAGCGCCCGCGCGGCCAGGACGTCGTCATAAGACACGGCCTCGGAGCCCCTGCTGCCGTACCCGAGACCGAGGGGATGGAAGTCAGCCTCCTCGAGCCCCAGCACACCCTTGCCCAGCCAGATGTCGGTGGCGTGCACCAGGTGACGCAGTGTCTCTGCGAACGACCACTCATCATCGACCCTGACGTCGACAGACCCGGCGGGCAGCGCCGCTGCCCTCTCGATCGCCGCGTCCCAAGCCCGGTCCACGGTGGTCCAGGCCGCTCGCAGCCCAGCCGGACTCGCCGCCCGTCGCTCGCTGCGCCCGGGAAAACGGCGATCCAGTTCCTGCTCGACAAACGACGTCACGTCAACCCCGTTCACCCGCAACCCCGGACCGTCGCTCAACCAAGGGGCATCGATGTCCATCCCGGCGATATCGACCCCGCGCATCACCACGTCCGACAAGTCGCACTCGACAAACCGCGCACCACGAAGATCCCGCTCCAGAAACTGCTCGCGCTCAGCCACGCCATCACCATAGGGAGTCCCACCGACGTTCCAACGCCAAAGGCGCCAGGCAACCAACGTGCCGATCTGCCGCGACTAGTGCCGTGCAGCAAGCATCTTTCCGCCGCATCAGACGCGCAGCGACGATCCGCGCGATGGCTCACGACGGTCAAGCCCACGTGATCATCGCCGGCGACCTCGACGCAAGGGCGGGCGTCGACACGCGCTGAGACCGCGGTCAAGCCGGACTGTGTCCCCAACATGTCCCCAGGATGTCCCCAAAAGGTTGAGGTCGAAACGCCATGAAATCTAGCGTGAGGTGCCTTTGACCTGCATCGATCATATGATGCGAGGGCGGCCATGTTGGTCGGGCTGGCCGGATTCGAACCGGCGACCCCTTGACCCCCAGTCAAGTGCGCTACCAAACTGCGCCACAGCCCGATGTCGCCGGCCATCGGCCGGCGAGCGCGGCCAGCCTAGCGTAGGGGTCGGCTGATACAGGCGTCCGCCCGACGGCGCTCCAACGGCAGCCGAACCAGCCCCGCCTCAGTGCCCCAGCGCCTTGAAAACGTCGTTGGCGTGGGTCACCGGTATCCGGCTCCCTTCAAGCTCAATCGCCGCGCCCGTTTCGTCCTCGATCAGCTCGAGTACGCGTACGTTGAGGCGCTGGTGGACCTTCACCGTCAGCTTGTCACGCGGTACTCGGAAGACCAGTCCACCAGGCTCAGTGTGCCGGTTGCGTTCGACGAAGCCGTACACGGCCGTCGATGAGACCCCGACCAGCATCCGCCTCGGCAGCCCCGAGGCTTCCTGCTGCCGGTGCATTCCGGCGATGAATCCCGCGGCGCCGGCGATCGAACCCACAAGGTTTCCGGCAAGGTCGCCTCCGCTGCTACCGACCATCCCGCCGACCTCGCCGGCGCCGATGGTCCCGCGCGGAAGGAACTCTCCCGCGGCGGTAACCTGATCCTCGATGCCCTGATCGTCCATCGCCTCTTGCACGACCTCGATCATCTTCTGTTCGGACACCATCGCCTCCAAGGTCGAGGTCATCCCTCTCGATCCTCGGGGCTCGCGCCGCGGGCCGCGTCGCCCAGACCGGGTGATCTCAGCGACGGCGCTTCTGGCGGGCCCGCTGGCGCAGATGCAGGGGCGTCCCGGCGAAGCCGTACTCCTCGCGGAGCCGGCGCTCGATGAACCGCAGGTACGACGCCTCGAGCTTGCCCGACGTGAACAGGACGAACGTCGGAGGCATCGCCTGCGCCTGGGTGCCGAAGAGCACCTTCGGCTGCTTGCCGCCGCGCACCGGATGCGGATGCTCCGCGACGAGCCGACCGAGGAAGGCGTTCAACGACCCGGTCGGTACGCGGGTTTGCCAACCCTCCAGGGCGGCGTCGAGCGCCGGTACGAGGCGGTCGACGTGCCAGCCCGTACGCGCCGTGACGTTGACGCGCGGGGCCCAGGCGACCCGAGCCAGCTCGCGTTCGATCTCCCGATCCAGCATGCGCCGGCGATCGTCGTCGACGAGGTCCCACTTGTTGAACACGAGGACGAGCGCCCGACCCGCCTCGGCGACGGAGGCGATGATGCGTTGGTCCTGCTCGGACAGCGACTCCCCCGCGTCGAGGACGACCGCGGCGACCTCGGCCCGCTCGACCGCGGTCTGGGTACGCAGGCTCGCGTAGTACTCGTGGCCGGACGCCTCGCGTACCCGGCGCCGAATGCCCGCGGTGTCGATGAACCGCCAGGTGCGGCCGGCCAGCGACACCAGCTCGTCGACGGGGTCCACAGTCGTGCCCGCGACGGCGTCGACGACGACTCGCTCGGCGCCGGCGAGCCGATTGAGCAGGCTCGACTTGCCGACGTTCGGCTTGCCGACGATCGCGACTCGTCGCGGCCCCGCCTCCGATTCTTCGACCGTCGGTGCGTCGGGCAGGGCCGCGACGATGGCGTCGAGCAGATCGCCACTGCCGCGGCCGTGTAGCGCCGAGACCGGGAAGGGCTCGCCGACGCCGAGTGCCCAGAGGGCCGCGGCCTCGGCCTCGCCGCGTTCGTCGTCGACCTTGTTGGCGGCGAGGATCACCGGTCGACCGGAGCGACGCAGGATGCGTACGACGGCCTCGTCCGAGTCGGTCACGCCGACGGTCGAGTCGACGACGAACAACACGGCGTCCGCGGCGCTCGCGGCCAACTCGGCCTGGAGCGTGATCTGCTCGCCCAGGCCGCGAGCGCCGGGGTCCCAGCCGCCGGTGTCGACGACGGTGAACTCCCGCCCGCTCCACGACGCGTCGTAGGCGACCCGGTCCCGGGTCACGCCCGGAGTGTCCTCGACGACGGCGGCCCGCCGGCCGAGCAGCCGGTTGACCAGGGTCGACTTGCCGACGTTCGGCCGGCCGACGACGGCGACGACCGGCCGCTGCGCCTGCTCCTCGTCGGTCGGCTGCTCGGGATCGGCCGGTTGCTCGGAGTCGATCGACGTCACGGCGCCCCACCCGATCCAGCGCCGCCCACGCCGCCCGCGCCGCCCACACCGCCCGATGCAGGGCCCGCCGCCCCACCTGCCCCGCCACCAGCGCCGCCCACGCCGCCCTCCCCCGTCGCCGCGTCCTCCGACGCGATCGATCCGGGCTCCGGCCCCTCGGCGTCCGGCGCCGCGCCGGGCAGGGTGCCGCCACACAGCCGCTGCGCCTGCTCGATGTGCTCCCGGAACCGCTTCTGCAGGTCCTCGGTGAGCGCCAGGACGTCCGACGACCGCCGTGGCCAGGGCTTGGCCGGCACGGTGATCGGCTCGCCGTACACGACGTCGACCCGCTGGCCGCGCGGCGGCACGTCGCTGACCGAGGTGCCGGGCACTCGGCTGCCGAACACCGCGACCGGCACGATCGGTGCCCCCGTCACGGTCGCGAGGTAGGCCCAGCCGCGCTTGACGAACCGCCCGTCGCCGGCGCCGCGGCTGCCCTCCGGGTAGATCGCGAGCACCTTGTCGTCGCGGAGCACCCGAAGCGCGAGCTTGACCGCGTGCGGGTCGACGTTGAAACGGTCCAGCGGGATCTGCCCCGCGGCGTGCAGCACCGGCTTGAGCGCCCCGTGGAACATCTCCTGCTTGATCATCGCGTGCACCGGCCGCGGCGCGGTGCCGACCAGCAGCGGCCCGTCCAGATAGCCGACGTGGTTGGGGGCGAGCAACACCGGCCCCTGACGTGGAACGAAGTCGGCGCGATGGATCCGGATGTCGTACCAGCGGCGCAGCAGGACCCCCGCGACCGGCCGACCACGGCGCAGCACGCGGTCACGCATCGGGCTGACGTCGTGCGTACGCGGAAGCTCTCGGTGGGCGTCGGTCATGACCGGGCCGTCCCGGTACGTCCGGCACCATCACGGCCGGCGGCGCCCGTCCCCGCCCCGGTACGCCCAGCCTCGGTGCGCCGCTCGGCGAGCAACGCCGCGATGCGGTCGATCACGTCCTCCAACCCGAGATGCGTGGTGTCGACGACGACGGCGTCCTCGGCCTTGGCCAACGGCGACGTCGTACGGGTCGAGTCCAGTGTGTCGCGCCGGGCCAGGTCGGCCTCGGTGGTGGCGACCTGCTCCGGGGCGCCGCCGGTCTCGGCGTGCCGTCGGGCCGCCCGCTCGGCCGACTCGGCGGTGAGGAAGACCTTCAGCTCGGCGTCCGGGGCGACCACGGCGCCGATGTCACGGCCCTCGACCACGATGCCGCCGGCGCCGATGAGCTCACGTTGCCGCGCGACGAGCAGCGTACGGACGGCCGGCACCGCACTCACCGCGCTCACCGACGCCGTCACCTCAGGCCCACGGATCGGACCGGCCACGTCGACGCCGTCGGCCGCGATCGTGGGCCGATCCGGGTCGGTGCCGACGTCGAGCCGTACGTCGCGAGCAGCCGCCGCCACCGCCTCCGGGTCGTCGACGTCCACGCCTCGGCGCAGCAGCGCCCAGGTCGTCGCCCGATACATCGCCCCGGTGTCGAGATAGCGAAGCCCGAGCCGTCGGGCGACGCCCCGGGCCGTCGTCGACTTGCCCGAGCCCGAGGGACCGTCGACGGCGATCACGACGTCGTCCCCACGCGGCCCCGACATGCTCATCCGACCCTTCCCTTCACCGATGGACCGACCACCCCTGGGCGGTCAACGACGTCACCAGCCGATCGGCCGAGGACGCGCTCACCACGATCTCGACGAGCCCGACCGGACGGGCCGGGTCGTGGTCGATGTGCAGGTCCTCGACGTTGACACCCGATTGTCCCGCATCGGCGAACAGTCGGGCCAACTCGCCCGGGCGGTCGGGCACGGCGACGTACACGATCGCCTGCGCCGGCGTGGGCTTGCCGTGCTTGCCCGGGATCAGCTCGGTGCCGGCGGCGCCGCGGCGCAGCAGCTCGAGCAGGTCCGGTGCACCGGGGTCGCCCAGCCCGGCGAGGAGTCGGTCGACGTCGTCGCGTACGTCGAGGAGCAGGTCGCGCAGCTGCGCCGCGTTCGCCGACACGATCTGGCGCCACAGCGTCGGGTCGCCGGCCGCGACGCGGGTCACGTCGCGCAGCCCCTGCCCGGACAGCGACAGGTGGCGATGCGGTGCGTCGACGAGTCGGGCCGCCGCGAGGACGGCCATCAGGTGCGGCAGGTGCGACACCTGGGCGACCGCGGCGTCGTGGTCCTCCGCGGTCAGCTCGACCGGCGAGGCGCCGCAGGCGACCGCGAGCGCCCGGACGGTCTCGACGGCGTCGGACCGGGCCTTCGGGTGCGGCGTCACCGCCCAGGCGCGACCCTCGAACAGGCTCGCCGACGCGGCCGCCGGGCCGGACCGCTCGCTGCCCGCCATCGGGTGGCTGCCGACGTACCGCGACAGGTCGGTCCCCGACGCGCGTACGGCCTCCAGCGGGGCGGTCTTGACGCTGCCGACGTCGGTGACGATCGCGGCGTCCCATCGAACCAGCGCGTCGACGACGGCGGCGCCGAGATGGTCCGGCGGCACGGCGGCCACGACCAGCCCGATCGCCTTCGGCTCGCCGGCCCGGCCGGCCCCCAACGCAGCGGCGGCGGCGAGGTTGTCGGCGTCGTGGTCGGCCAGCCAGACGTCGTGGCCGTGCCGGCGCAGCGCGAGCCCGACCGAGGTGCCGACCAGGCCGGTGCCGACGATCAGCACCGGGCCGGGCAACACCGGGGCGGGCAGCTCCGTGCCCGGCGAGGACGACCCGCTCATGGGCCGGTGTCGGCGTCCGAGTGCGAGGCGACGCGGGTGAGGTCGCGCCGCAGGCTGGCCGCACCGTGGAGATAGACATGCGTGACGTCGGCGCGCGACAGGTCGGTGTCGACGTGAGCCATCACCCGCACGATGCGTGGCAGGCTGCCCTCGATCTCCAGCTCGCGAGCGCACAGCAGCGGCACGTCGACCAGGCCCAGCCGCCGCGCGGCGTACGCCGGAAACTCCGAGTGGACGTCGTCGGTCGCCGTGAAGATCACGCTGATCAGCTGGTCGATGCTCAGGTCGTTGTCGTCGAGGATCATCCGCATCAGCTCGCTGACCCGCTCGAGCAGATGGTCACGCTCGTCGCGTTCGAGCTGTGTCGCGCCCCGGATCGCGCGCACGGCCATCGGCGACTCCTGACGCTGCTCGACGGTGCCTGGCATCGGACGGACACACCCTACCCAGCCCCCGTACGCCATCCCTCGGCCGTCCGGGCTGCGACATTTCTCCGCCGGACTGCAGCGGATCCGGCCGGTCGGCACGTCGTAGTGGCAGGACGGGAGGACCACCATGACCGAGTCAGACTTCGCGGAGTACGTCCAGGCGCGAACCGGCGCGTTGCTCCGACTCGCGTACCTGCTCTGCGGCAACGCCCACACCGCCGAGGACGTCGTCCAGGAGGCGCTGCTGCGGACCCACCGGCACTGGGACCGCGTCCGCGCCACCGGCAGCCCCGACGCGTACGTCCGCCGCATCGTCGTGAACCAACACCGGTCGTGGCGCCGACGCCGAGCGTCGACCGAGCTCGCCATGGAGCCGTCGGAGCTGCCGTCGACCGTCGCGGACGACGCCCAGGACGCTCTCGCCGCGCGCGACCTGACCTGGCGGCTGCTGCACGAACTGTCCGACCAGCAGCGCACCGTCCTCGTGCTGCGCTACTACGAGGACCTCAGCGACGCCGCCATCGCCGACCTGCTCGACTGCGCGCCAGGCACGGTCCGCAGCCTCGCCGCCCGCGCCTTCGCCCGGTTGCGCCGCCATCCCGACCTCGCCGGCTACGCCGCGCCCGTCCCGACGCCATCGATACCCCAGCACGTCCCGGAGGACACGCCATGAACCGCCTCGACGAGCTCGTCCGCTCCACCCTCGAGGACCGCGCCGCACGGGCGCCGTCGCCGGTCCGCGTCGTGGATCGCGTCCTCACCAAGCGGCCGCGCCGTCGCGGCTGGCTGGTCGTCGGTACGGCGGCGGCCGCGACGATCGCCATCGTCGCCGTCGGAGTCGGCGTGGCCCGCGATCCCGGCGGCGGACCTGCCCCCGTCGCGGTGGACTCGGCCGACGACCGGGCCGCGGCGATCTACGCGACCGCGCTGGAGCGCTTCCTCCACGAGAGCTTCCGCCGTGAGGGCGGGGTCCCCCCGGCGGTCCAGGTCCTGATCCGGCCGCTGGAGGACGCCGGCTGGTCCGTGGGTCGGCCGGAGGCGGGCGATCCGATCCCGCGTGAGGTGCGCGACGCCATCGCGGCCGAGCTGGCGGACCTGACCGCGATCAGCTGGGTCGCGAAGCCCGACATCGATCCCGATGACACCCCCGACAACAGCGATCCCGTGATCCGGCTCGATCTGCTCCCCGACGGAGACGAGGTCAGCGTCAGCGTCGCCGCGTACCACGGCTTCGACAACGGCTGGGTCGACACGTACGTCCTCGAGCCGAACGACGAAGGTCAGTGGGTCGTCACCGGCACCGACACGCCGGTCGGCCTCACCTGACCCACCAACCTCGGAGTGGTACGGCTGCTCAGAGGTCGACACTGTCGAGGAGCGAGCCGAGCTCGTCCCGGGTGAGGTCGCGAGTCTCCCCCGGCCGCAGCGTGCCGAGTCGGACGCTGCCGAAGGCGATCCGGGTCAGCCGCCGCACCGGATGGCCGACCGCGTCGAGCATCCGGCGCACGATCCGGTTGCGGCCCTCGTGGATCGTGAGCTCGACCAGGCTTCGGCCGTCGTGCGAGTCGCGGATCCGGATCGCGTCGACGGCGGCCGGACCGTCGTCGAGGTCGACACCCGACTGGAGTCGGCGCAGCACCGCCGGACGTACGACGCCGTCGACCTGCGCGACGTAGGTCTTGTCGACCGCGTACGACGGGTGCGCCAGCCGATGGGCCAGGTCGCCGTGGTTGGTCAGCAGGATCAGGCCGTCGGTGTCGGTGTCGAGCCGCCCGACGTGAAACAGCCGCTCCGGCCGGTCGGCGACCAGGCCGGCGAGGGTCGGCCGTCCCTGTGGGTCGCGCATCGTGCTGACGACGCCGAGCGGCTTGTTGGCGGCGACGTAGACGTGGTCGCTGCGCGGCGGCAGCCGTACGCCGTCGACCCGGATCACCGCTCGGGTCGGGTCGACCGTGGTGCCGAGCCGGGTGACGACCTCGCCGTCGACCGTGACTCGGCCGGCCAGCATCAGCTCCTCGCCGCGGCGACGACTCGCGACTCCGGACTGGGCGAGCAGCTTGTGCAGGCGTACCCGCTCGGACCGGTCGTCGTCATTCGTCAACGTCGGCCATCTCCGGCAGGAACGGCGCCAGCTCCGGCAGCTCGTCGAGGCTGGCCAGGCCCATCCGCTCGCAGAAGTAGCTCGTGGTCCGGTAGAGCACGGCGCCGTGCTCCTCGTCGGTGCCGGCCTCCTCGACCAGGCCGCGGGTGACGAGGGTCCGCATCACGCCGTCGACGTTGACCCCGCGGATGGCCGAGATCCGGCCCCGGCTGATCGGCTGCCGATAGGCGACGATCGCCAGGGTCTCCAGCGACGCCTGGGTGAGCCGGGCCTGCTGCCCGTCGAGCACGAATCGCTCGACGACCGGGGCGTACGCCTCGCGACTGTAGTAGCGCCAGCCGCCCCCGACGTGGCGCAGCTCGAACCCGCGCTGCTGCTCGTCGTAGACCGCCGCCAGCGACTCCAGGGCCCCGCGGACCTCGCCGGTCGGTCGTCCCACCGCGGCGGCGAGGGTCTTCTCGTCCAGCGGCTGGTCGGCGACCATCAGCACGGCCTCGAGCGCCGGCTCCAACGGCAGGTCCTCCGTCGGCAGCACGCCCTGCTCAGTCGGATCCGTCATCAGACTCCTTGGCCTCCGCGGCGCTCGGCACGTCGAACTCGTCACCGACCGCCACGTCCCCTGCCTCCGAGCCGGTCCACCGGATGTGCAGCTCGCCGAAGGGGCTCATCTGGTCGAAGCTCACCATCTTCTCACCGAACAGCTGCAGCACCGCGAGGAACCTCGCGACCGTGGTCAGGGTGTCCGGCGCGTCGGACACCAGGGCGCGGAACGTCATCGCGGACGACCGCCGCAGCCGCTCCACGATCACGGCGGCCTGCTCGCGTACGCTCACCCGCGACGCGATGACGCTGGCCGTCGGCGACACCGGCTCCGGTCGCGGCTCGAGCGCCTTCGCCGCGATCTGGGCGAACTGCTCCGGCCCGATGCCGATCAGCACCTCGGGCAGCAGCTCGGCGAACCGCGGCTCGAGGCCGACCGCGCGCGGATGGCGACGCTGCTGCTTGACCCACTCGGCGTCGAGGACGGCCGCGACCTGCTTGAAGGCGCGATACTGCAGCAGCCGCGCGAACAGCAGGTCGCGGGCCTCCAGCAGCGCGAGATCCTCCTCGTCCTCGACCTCGGCCTGGGGCAGCAGCCGGGAGGCCTTCAGGTCGAGCAGGGTGGCCGCGACGACGAGAAACTCGGTGGTCTGGTCGAGGTCGCTTTCCAGCCGCTTGATGTACGCCAGGAACTCGTCGGTCACCTGCGACAGGGCGACCTCGGTGATGTCGAGCTGGTGCTTGGCGATCAGGCCGAGCAGCAGGTCGAACGGCCCCTCGAACACGTCGAGGTGGACCGCGAAGTCGCTCGACGCGGACTGCTCGCTGGCGGCCGACGACTCCGGTGACGCGTCCTGCGGAGCGTCCGCAGGGGCCATGCTCATGAGCCCCTCAACCGGCGCACCAGCTCCGACTCGGCGCCTCGGGTCTCCATGTCCGCGAGCGCCATCGCGATCGCCTCCCGGACGACTCGGCCGCGGTCGACGCCGACTCCGAACTCCCGCCGCAACCGCAGCCGGGCGTGCTCCAGGTCGAGCAGCTCGTCGGCCGTCACGTACACGGTCATCTTCTCGTCGTGCTTGACCCGGCCGCTGCTGCGCCGTGGGCTCGGCACCGACGCGTGTCGTGGCTCGCCGTTGCTGGGGGCGCGCGGCGGCTCGATGGTCGGGTCGGCGGTCTCGCTGGCCTGACCGGTGTGCCGGAACAGCTCCTCCGCGCCCGGAAGTCTCACTCGGCGTGACAACGTGCCCACACCTCTCGCGCCAGCTGGCGGTACGACTGGGCGGCCGCCGAGTTGGACGCGTACGAGAGGATCGGCTCGCCGGCCACGGTGGAGTCGGAGAACTTGACCGTACGGCGGATCACCGTATGGAACACGGTGTCCGTCCACCCGTCGACCAAGGTCTGCAACACCTCCCGACCGTGCAGGGTGCGGCCGTCGTACATCGTGCCGAGCACGCCGATGATGCGCAGGTTCGGGTTGAGCCGGCTGCTGACCTTGTCGATGGTGTCCTTGAGCAGCGCGACGCCGCGCAGCGCGAAGTACTCACACGCGAGCGGGACGATGACCCCGTGCGAGGCGGTCAGGGCGTTGATCGTGAGCAGGCCGAGCGACGGCTGGCAGTCGATGATGATGACGTCGTAGTCGGCCATCGCCGGCGTCAGGACGCGGGCCAGCGTCTGCTCTCGGGCGACCTCGCCGACCAGCTGTACCTCGGCGGCCGACAGGTCGATGTTGGACGGCAGCAGGTCCATCGAGTTGACGTTGGTCTTGCACACGACGTCGTCCAGGTCGACGTCGGTCTGCATGAGCAGGTTGTAGATGCTCATGTCGAGCTCGTGCGGGTTGAACCCGAGACCGACCGACAGCGAGCCCTGCGGGTCGAAGTCGACGAGCAGGACCTTCCGGCCGAGCTCGGCCAGCGCCGCTCCGAGGTTGATCGCCGTCGTCGTCTTGCCGACGCCGCCCTTCTGGTTGCACATCGACAACACCAGAGCCGGGCCGTGCTCGGTCAGCGGCGGCGGCTCCGGCAGGTCGGGGAGCGGTCGGCCGGTCGGCCCGGTCTTGCCCGCGCCCGACTCCGAATCTGAGAGGAGGGTCGGCGCCGCGGAGTCGGAGTCGACCGAGGATTTCTTCACGTGGGCATCGTCTCCCTGCGTTGCTGCCCGAGCAGCCGCTCCAGTGCCGAAAGAGGTGGCAGACAAGTCGACAACTCGACTCGGCTGCGGCGACTCTAAGCGCTGCGTCTCGCCCACTCAAGACGGCCCGCCAGCCGCACCGAAATCTGTGCACGAGCACCGCGACGGATGCACAGGCCCCCGCGCGATGGGGACAAATCTGGGGACCGAGGCGGGGTCGGCGCGGGCGTGCTCCGGATCGACTGTTGGCGCAACATCGCACCAACTTCGCCCCAGATCCGCGGTTTCGCGCCAACACTCGGTGCCGCGGGACCCAGGCAGGGGTCAGCCGCGCGACCGCGGATGCGCCGTGGCGTACACCTCACGCAGCTTCTCGACGGTCACCAGGGTGTAGATCTGCGTCGTCGTCACGGAGGCGTGCCCGAGCAGCTCCTGGACCACCCGAACGTCGGCCCCGCCGTCGAGCAGGTGCGTCGCGAACGAGTGCCGCAGCGTATGCGGCGAGACGGTCGCCGTGATGCCGGCCCGCTCGGACGCCTTCGCCAGCACGGTCCAGGCGCTCTGTCGCGACAACCGGCCGCCGCGGGCGTTGAGGAACACCGCTGGCGTTCCCCGCCCGGTCGTCACCAGGTCCGGTCGGGCCCGGACGAGATAGGCCGACACCGCATCCCGGGCATACGACCCGACTGGGACCAGCCGCTGCTTGCCGCCCTTGCCGGACAGCCGGACCGTCGACGCGTCCAGGTCGAGGTCGTCGAGGTCCAGACCCACCGCCTCGGAGATCCGGGCGCCGGTGCCGTAGAGCAGCTCGAGCAGCGCCCGATCGCGCAGCGCCAGTGTCGTCCCAGGCGCTCCAGCGGCGTCCAGGATCGCCTCGACCTCGGTCACGGTCAGCGCCTTCGGCAGCCGCTTGGGCGGCGTCGGTGGCCGGACCGCGGCCGCCACGTCGACCGTCACGGCGCCCTCGCGAAGCGCGAACCGGTGCAGCCCGCGCACCGCGACGACGGCCCGACCGGCGCTCGTCGAGCTGAGCGAGGGATGGTCCTCGTCACCGGTCCGCAGCCGCACCAGGAAGCCGGTCACGTCGGCCTCGGTGACCTCCCCCAGCTGCGTCCGGCCCAGCGCGGCCAGGTGGTCGACGTAGCGCCGCAGGTCGCGCCGGTAGGACGCCAGCGTGTTCGCCGCGAGCCCGCGTTCGACGGTGAGGTGGTCGAGGTACGACCGCACCAGCCGGTCGATCGGAAGCGCCTCCCGGCCGGCCGTACGCGTGGCCTCCGACTCGGATCGGCTCAGGTCAGCACCTTGTCGAGGCTGATGTGCTCGCGGCCGTGTGCCTCGGCCACCGGGCCGTTGACGAGGTCGCCCGCGTGGGTGTTGAGGCCGAGCGCCAGGGTGTGGTCGTCGCGCATCGCCTGTCGCCAGCCCTTGTTGGCCAGTGCCACCGCGTACGGCAGGGTCACGTTGGTCAGGGCGTACGTCGACGTGTGCGGCACCGCGCCGGGCATGTTGGCGACGCAGTAGAACACCGACTCGTGCACCCGGTAGGTCGGCTCGGCATGGGTCGTCGGCCGGGAGTCCTCGAAGCAGCCGCCCTGGTCGATCGAGATGTCGACCAGCACGCTGCCCGGCTGCATCCGCGCCACCAGGGCGTTCGAGATCAGCATCGGCGCCTTCGCCCCGGGTACGAGGACGGCCCCGATCACCAGGTCCGCGTCGAGGACGGCCCGCTCGATCTCGTACGTGTTGGACGCGACCGTCTGCAGATGGCCCTGGTAGATCCGGTCGGCCTCGCGCAGCTTGTCGATGTTCTTGTCCAGCAGCAGCACTTCGGCCTGCATGCCGAGGGCGATCGCCGCGGCGTTCATGCCGGACACGCCGGCGCCGATCACGACGACCTTCGCCGCGTACACGCCCGAGACGCCGCCCATCAGGACGCCGCGGCCGCCGCCCTGGCGCATCAGGTGGTACGACCCCGCCTGCGGCGCCAGTCGACCGGCGACCTCGCTCATCGGCGCCAACAGCGGCAGCGCGCCGTCCGGCGTCTGCACCGTCTCGTACGCGATCCCGGTGACGCCACGCGACAGCAGCGCGTCGGTGCACTCTGCCGAGGCCGCGAGGTGCAGGTACGTGAACAGCGTGTGCCCCGGCCGCATCCGGTGGTACTCGCTCTGGACCGGCTCCTTGACCTTGAGGATCAGGTCACCGGTCTCCCAGACGTCGTCGGCCGTGGGCAGGATCGTCGCTCCGGCCTTGACGTACTCGTCGTCGGGGATCGCCGACCCGAGCCCCGCTTCGGCCTCGACGTAGACCTGGTGGCCACTTCGGACCAGCTCATGTACGCCGGACGGGGTCATCGCCACGCGGTACTCGTGGGTCTTGACCTCCCTCGGCACGCCAACCTTCATCGATGGCACTTCCTCTCTCGAGTCGCCTCGGAGTGTAGGTGAGCCAGGTCACGGCCACACATCTGACGGGCCCATTGGCGGCGAGAACGCACGAATGTCCCGACACCGCAGGTCAGCCGGGCAGTGCGAACCGGGCGGCCAGCACCGACGCGGCCGCCATCGCGTCGGTCAGCCGCCCGTCGAACACCGCCCGGATCGCCTCGTCCAGCGGCACCCACACGACGCCCATGTCGGCCTCCTCGTGCTCGGCGACGTACGCCTCCGGCTGCGGCACCGACGACAGGTCCCGGGCGAGGTAGACGATCCACCGCTCGTCGCTCAGCCCGGGCGACGGCAGCAGCGTCATCAGCTCCTGCCATCGCGCGGCCCGGATCCGCCCCTCCTCGGCCAGCTCGCGCTCCGCAGTCTCCACCGCCGGCTCCCCCGGCACGTCACGCAGCCCGGCCGGGATCTGCAGGAGGCGTTGCCCGATCGCGTGGCGATACTGCCGAAGCAGCAGCACCCGGTCGTCCTCGTCGAGCGCCAGTACGCCGACGGCGCCCTGGTGCTCCACCACGGTCCGGGTGAAGTCGTCGCCGTCGCGGCCGCGCAGGGTGTCGACGCGCAGCGAGACGAACTCGCTGTCGTACGGCCGGCTGGACTCCTGGACGTCCCAGTGCTGCGGCGCGTCGTGCAGCGGCTCGCCGGGCTGCCAGAGGTCCCCGGGCAGCCGTGGATGCGTCGGCACGCCTCAGGCCTCGATCGGTTCGACGATCTCGAGCGGCCGCCGGTGCACGCCGCTGTCGTCGACCGGCAGCCGGGTCTCGCGCTGCCGTTCGAGCGCCGCGCCGACCAGGCCGGCGAACAGCGGGTGCGGCCGGGTCGGCCGGGACCGCAGCTCCGGATGGGCCTGGGTCGCGACGTAGTAGGGGTGCTCGTCGGTCGACAGCTCGACGAACTCCACCAGCAGCGAGTCCGGCGACGTCCCCGAGAAGACGAGCCCCGCCTTCTCGAGGGTCTCGCGGTAGCCGTTGTTGACCTCGTACCGATGCCGATGCCGCTCGGCGACCCGCGACTCGCCGTACGCCGCCGCCACCAGCGTGCCCGACCGCAGCTGGGCGGGGTACGAGCCGAGGCGCATCGTGCCGCCCAGGTCGCCGACGCCGTCGACGTAGGCCTTCTGCTCCTCCATGGTCGCGATCACCGGGTCCTGCGTGTCCGGGTCGAACTCGCTCGAGCTGGCGCCGGGGATGCCGACGACGTGGCGGGCGTACTCGATCACCATGCACTGCAGGCCGAGGCAGAGGCCGAGCGTCGGGATCCGGTTCTCGCGGGCGTGGCGCAGCGCGCCGATCTTGCCCTCGATGCCACGGATGCCGAACCCGCCCGGCACCACGACGCCGTCGACGCCGGTGAGGTGACGGGCGGCGCCCTCCGGCGTGGTGCACTCGTCCGAGGGCACCCAGCGAACCCGGACCCGAGCCCGATGGTGGAAGCCGCCGGCCCGCAGCGCCTCGACGACGGAGAGGTACGCGTCGGGCAGGTCGATGTACTTGCCGACCAGCGCGACCGTGACGTCCTCGTCGGGCTCGTGCACCCGGCCCAGCAGGTCGTCCCACCGGGACCAGTCGACGTCGTGGAACGGCAGCGACAGCCGGCGGACGACGTACGCGTCGAGCCCCTCGGCGTGCAGCACCTTCGGGATGTCGTAGATGCTCGACGCGTCGACCGCCGCGACGACGGCCTCCTCGTCGACGTCGCACATCAGCGAGATCTTGCGCTTGACACTGGCCGGGATGGGCCGGTCCGCCCGGCACACGACGGCGTCGGGGGCGATACCGACCTGGCGCAGGGCCGCGACGGAATGCTGGGTGGGCTTCGTCTTGAGCTCGCCCGACGGCCCGATGTACGGCACGAGCGACACGTGCAGGAAGAAGCAGTTGTCGCGGCCGACGTCGTGGCGCACCTGCCGGGCCGCCTCGAGGAACGGCAGCGACTCGATGTCGCCCACGGTGCCGCCGATCTCGTGGATGACGACCTCGACGGAGTCGCCGGCGCCGCCCATCGCGAGCATCCGGTCCTTGATCTCGTTGGTGATGTGCGGGATCACCTGCACCGTGTCGCCGAGGTAGTCGCCGCGGCGCTCCTTCGCGATCACCTCGGAGTAGACCTGCCCGGTCGTGACGTTGGCCCGGCCGGTGAGGTCCTCGTCGAGGAACCGCTCGTAGTGCCCGATGTCGAGATCGGTCTCGGCGCCGTCGTCGGTCACGAAGACCTCGCCGTGCTGGAACGGGTTCATCGTCCCGGGATCGACGTTGAGGTACGGGTCGAGCTTCTGCATCGTCACGCGGAGCCCGCGCGACTTCAGCAGCCGGCCGAGGCTCGACGCCGTCAGTCCCTTGCCGAGCGAGGAGGCCACGCCGCCGGTGACGAACACGTGTTTGGTGGGCTCTGACGTGGCCAAGACTGATCTCCCGTGGTTCGCGGTCTCGTCCCAGTCGCTACCTGAGGTAGAACTGTGCGGTCGAGCGTCGGCGCCCGTCCACGGGATTCCAGACTATCAAGAAGTGGCCGCGGTCACGCCCCGCGACGCACCCGGCCGCCCGACTTGGTCGAGCCGTCGAAGCCACGGCGTCGACTCGATGACCTCGGTGAAGCTCACTCGCTCGCTCAACAGGGTCAATCCGACCACCGACCCGAGCAGTAGCCGCCGCACCGGCGCGGGCGATCCCACGACCATCGCGCAGCCGATCGCCGCCCCGAGGGTGTTGGCTCCGCAGTCGCCCATCATGGTCTTGCCGGCCAGGTCGTCCTGGAGGGCCGCGGTGCTCGCCCCGACGGCCGGCGCCGCGAGTCCGGCTCCGGCGCTCGACGTGGAGAGCAGCGGACCGGTCGCCAGCGCGACCTTCAGCGCGCGACCGGGCCGCAGGTCGAGCAGGTTGACGAGGTTGGCCGTGCCGGCGATCAGGGCTCCGTCGAGCAGCGTCCCGACCAGTCCGGCTCGCTCTCCCCGCTCCCGGCGCAGCGCCGCCGCCGCGGCGAGTCCACTGAGTCCGATCACGCCGATCTTCACCGCACCGCTGGTGACCTCGCCGCGTCGCAGCGCGCCGAGGTGCCCCCGGATCCCCTTGGTCGAGCCGGAGCCGTACAGGTCGTCGTGGGCGCCGGCGCCGCCGACGACGCCGAGCGCGGCGGCCGTGGCCAGTCGGGTACGCAGCCGTACGCCGCCGGTCACCACGGTCCCCGCGACCACGCCGCCCACCAGGGCCGGGCCCTCGAGCAGCGAGACACTGGCCCCGGCGTGGTTGGTCCGGGTCCAGGGGCCGGAGCCGCCCGGAGGCGAGCGGTCGAGTCGGCGGCGCAGCTCTCGGGTGGTCGCCGCCGCGACTCCGGAGGCCACCGTCCGCCGGAGCCGTCCCACGCCGGTCACGACGGCGACTTCGCGGGCTCGGGCAGGACCGCGTCGGCGGAGTCCGCGGCGCCGTACTGCCCCACCGCTCCGTCACCCTGCTGCGCCAGGGCGAGCACGGTGACGATCTGGCCGGCCGGCCGGTCGGCCACGTCGACCGTCGAGACGCTGTCGGAGGCGTCGCTGTCCCGGACCGCGGCGATGTAGCCGTCGTCGTCGGCGGACTCCAGCGGGCCGGTGACGACGACGCCACCGGACATCGAGTCCATCGCCTGGACCAGGATCGCGAGCAGCTCGCCCTGGCCGACCTCCGGCTCCTCGCTCGGCGGCCCCGCGATGACGACGGCGAGGTTGGCCCGACGCCCGACGTCGCCGTCGTGACTCAGGTAGTCCGCCTCGAGATAGGCGCCGTCGATCGCCGCCGCATCGTCGTCGGTCGGCGTGCCGGCCTCCGAGGTCGCGAGATAGGCCCGGGCCAGCGCGTAGCCGACCAGCTGGTAGTTGGAGGCGCCCTCCGTCGAGGGAACGCCTTCCACCCCCTCGAGCACGCGGGCCGCGATGCCGGCGGCGGTCTCCTGCTCGTCCGGGTCCAACAGGCCGTCCTGAACCGTGATCGTGGAGCTGATCGTCGCGCCCGCGCCCTCGATCCGCGCCGTCACGTTGTCGACGGTGTCATCGTTGGCTCCGGGGAGCACGAACACCGAGACGGTGCGACCGCCGAGGGAGTTTCCGACGAGCTGCGGGGCGACACTCGAGGCGAGCTCGTCCTCGAAGTCGGCGATCTGCTCGACCTGATCGAGCTGGTCGCGCAGATCCTCCTTGTCCTGGCGGTCCTGCTGCGCCTGCCGGGCGAGCTGCTGGTCGAACTCCTCGCCGAGCGGCCCGGCGCCGAGCGCGATGCCCGTGGCCAGGGCCAGGAAGATCGCGACGATGGAGATGACGTGATAGCGAAAGTCGATCACTAGAAGAGTCCCTGCAACCAGTAGACGAAGTCGTCCCAGCGAGCGTCGAGGACGTCGAGCCACTCCCGCCCGGTCGGGCTGGCGGCGATGGCGACCATCAGGGCCAGGATGCCGGACACGAGGAACAGCAGCAGGTGCCACGTCCGGACCCGATGGTGGTAGAGCCGGCCGACACCCTTGGCGTCGATCAGCTTCGGGCCTACCCGGAGCCGGGTGAGGAAGGTGCTGGCCATGCCGGACCGGCCCTTGTCGAGGAACTCCACCAGGGTGGCGTGCGAGCCCACCGCCACGATCAGGCTGGCGCCCTTCGAGTCGGCGAGCAGCATCGCGATGTCCTCGCTGGTGCCGGTGGCGGGGAAGACCACCCCGTCGAGCCCGAGTCGCTCGAGTCGGTTCAGGCCCGGCGCTCGTCCGTCGCGGTAGGCGTGCACGATCAGCTCGGCGCCGCACTGCAGCGTGGCGTCGGAGACCGAGTCCATGTCGCCGATGATCAGGTCCGGGGTGTAGCCGGCCTCGACGAGCGCGTCGGCGCCGCCGTCGACGCCGACGAGGATCGGGCGGTACTCGCGGATGTAGTGCCGCAGGGCCACGAGGTCCTCGCGGTAGTCGTACCCCCGTACGACGATCAGGACATGGCGTCCGTCGAGGCGGGTGTGGATGTCGGGCACGCCGACGCCGTCGAGCAGCAGCGCGCGCTCGCGCTTGAGGTACTCCATGGTGTTGGCGGTGAACGCCTCGAGCTGCACCGAGAGGCCGGCCCGGGCCTCGCTCATGAGCTCGAGGATCCGCTCGGCGTCGAGCACCACGCCCTTGGCGATCACCGACTGGCCGCGGTAGATCGTGCCCTCGTCGATCCGGATCCGCTGGCCCTCGTCGAGCAGCCGGAACGTCTCGCCCCCGACGTTGTCGATCAGCGGGATGCCCGCCGCGGCGATGATCTCGGGCCCGAGGTTGGGGTAGCGGCCCGAGATCGAGGTCGAGACGTTGACCACGGCCGCGACCTCGCAGGCCACCAGCGCCTCGGCACTCACCCGGTCGATGTCCATGTGGTCGATGACCGCGATATCACCCGGTCGGAGCCGTTTTGTCAGGTTTTTGGTACGACGGTCCAGCCGCGCGACTCCAGACACCCCAGGTTCGTCCGCGGCCCGCGAGCGACGCAAGACGGGCAGCCTCATCGCCTTCATCCTGCCATGCGGGCCTGACCGAGTCGGGGAGGGCGGCGCTCGGGCGTTGCGGCCGGTCCGCATCCGTCGGCGATTGCGGGACGGCGGTCGTCTGGCGACGCACGCGAGGCACCGCCGTCCCGCAATCGCGCTGGTCAGGGGGCGCGCCGGTTCGCGTGCGATCGCGCCGGCGGTGGGTCGCTAGTCGGAGGCGCGCTCGGCGGCGGCGAGCTCGAGCAGCTCGCGGGCGTGCGCCTCGGCCGTCGCCGATCCCTCGAGGCCGGCGAGCATGCGCGACAGCTCGCGGACGCGGGCGTCGTCGTCGAGCTGTTGGACGCCGCTCGTCGTGATCGAGCCGTCGTCGCTCTTCACGACCCGGTAGTGCCGGTCGGCGAACGCCGCCACCTGTGGCAGGTGGGTGACCGCGATGACCTGGGCCGAGCGGGCCAGCCGGGCCAGCCGCTTGCCGACCTCGACGGCCGCGGTCCCGCCGATGCCGGCGTCGACCTCGTCGAACACGAACGAGGGGATGTCGGCCGTGCCGGCCAGCGCCACCTCGAGCGCCAGCATGACCCGAGACAGCTCGCCGCCGCTCGCGGCCTTCGCCAACGGCCGGGCCTGGGCACCGGGGTTGGCGGCCAGCTCGAACTCGACCTCGTCGGCACCGTCGGGACCGAGCTGGTCGAGTCCGTCGGCGTCGTCGGTCGCGCGCGAGCGGACTCGGATCGTCACCTCCGCCTGCGGCATGGCGAGCTCGGCCACCTCGGCGGTGACCTCCGCGGCGAGCCGCTCGGCCGCGGTCGTCCGGGCCGCGGTCAGCTCGGCCGCCGTCGTACGCAGCGTCTCGGCCAGCTCGTCGCGCTCCGCCTCGAGCCGCTCGATCCGGTCGTCGGCGCCTTCGAGATCGGTGAGTCGGGCCGCCGCGTCCTTCGCCCAGTCGACGACCTCGTCGATGGTCGAGCCGTACTTGCGGGTCAACGCCGTCAGGGCCGCGCGCCGCTCCTGGATCCAGCCGAGCCGGGTCGGGTCGGCCTCGACCGAGGTGGAGTACGCGGCGAGGTCCGTGGCGAGGTCGGCGAGCAGGTACGACAGCTCCGCGACCCGGTCGGCGAGCTCGGCGACCTGCGGATCGTGCTCTCGCTCGGTCTCGAGCACCCGACTGGCGGCCGCCAGCAGGCTGGTCGCGTCGCCCCCGTCGTTGCCGGCGAGGTCGGCGTGTGCCTGCGCCGTCGCCGTCACCAGGCCGTCGGCGTGCGCCAGCCGCTGCTCCTCGGCTCGGAGCTCGTCGTCCTCGCCGGGCTGCGGGTCGACGCCGGCGATCTCCTCCAGGCCGAACCGGAGCCGATCGAGCTCTCGCGCTCGCTCCTCGGCCCGGTCCCGCAGGTCTCGAAGCTCGGCCTCGACGGCGCGCCACCGCGCGTAGGCCGGTCGGTAGCGGTCGAGCGGCTCGGCGACCTGCTGGCCGCCGAAGCGGTCGACGGCCTCCCGCTGCGCCGCGGGGCGCAGCAGCCGATGCTGGTCGGACTGGCCGTGCACGGTGACGAGCAGGTCACTCAGGCGGGCCAGCACGCCGGCCGGGACGGCCACCCCACCGAGGTGGGCCCGCGACCGGCCTTCAGCACTCACCGACCGGCTGATGATCAGGGTTTGGTCGTCCAGCTCGCCACCGGCCTCCGCGACCTGGTCGGCCACCTCCCGGGTCCGCGGCGACGATCCGGTGACGAGCACCCGTGCCTCGATTCGCGAGCGGTCCTCACCGCGGCGGACCAGACCGGGATCGGCCCGGCCGCCGCACAGCAGGTCGAGGCCGGTGACGACCATCGTCTTGCCGGCGCCGGTCTCGCCGGTGATGACCATGAAGCCGGCGCCGAGCTCGAGCTCGGCCTCGTCGATGACGCCGATGGACGCGAGCCGAATCTGCTCCCACATGGGTGTCAGCCCCTCCCGCCCGTACTCGGTCGGCCACGCCAGCCGGTGACCGGCAGCTCGAACTTGCGGACCAGCCGGTCGGTGAACGGCGCCCGATGCAGTCGGGCCAGCCGAACGGGTCGCTCGCCGCGGCGGACCTCGACCCGGGCCCCACGCGCGAGCTCGACCGTCCGGCGTCCGTCGCACCACAGCACGCCGTGGTCGGCGCCTTCGGCCGCGATCTCGAGCGCGAGGATCGAGTCCGGCGACACGACCATCGGTCGGGCGAAGAGCGCGTGCGCGCTGATCGGCACCATCAGCAGCGCCTCGACCCGGGGCCAGACGATCGGGCCCCCGGCGGAGAAGTTGTACGCCGTCGAGCCGGTCGGCGTCGCGCAGACGACGCCGTCGCAGCCGAACGTCGACAGCGGCCGGCCGTCGACCTCGATCATGAGCTCGAGCATGCGCTCGCGGGCGGCCTTCTCGACGCTCGCCTCGTTGAGCGCCCAGTCGCGGGCGACCGAGGCGCCCTCGGCGAACACCTCGACGTCGAGAGTGAGCCGCTCCTCGACGCCGTAGCTGCGATTGACGACGTGGTCGACGGTGAAGTCCATCTTGTCCACCTCGGCCTCGGCGAGGAAGCCGACATGGCCGAGGTTGACGCCCAGCAGCGGCGTCGCGCTCGGTCGAGCGAACTCGGCGCCGCGCAGGATCGTGCCGTCCCCGCCGAACACGACGATGAGCTCGCAACCGTCGGCCGCGTCCGCCCCGGCGGCCACCTCGAGGTCGTCCGACCAGGTGCCGAGCGCCTCGGACTCCCCTTCGAGCAGCCGGACTCGCATGCCGGCCGCGGCGACCCGCGCACAGAAGTCGGCGGCGACGGCGGCCGCGTCGGCTCGACCCGGGTGGGTGACGACGAGGACCCGCCGCTCGCCGTCGGGTGTCTCGACGGTCACGGCGCCACCTTCTCACCCGTCGGGCCGGAGGCCACCAGGCGGGCACTGCCGTCCGCGGTCAGTGCTGGAAGCCCTCGACGCAGCCAGAGGAAGTACTCGACGTTTCCGGCCGGGCCCGGCAACGGACTCGGGGTCGCTTCCCGGGTCCCCCAGCCGAGGTCGTACGCGGCGAGCGCGACCCCGTGCACCGCGTCGGCGCGGAGGCCCGGATCTCGTACGACGCCGCCCTTGCCGAGTCCCTCGCGGCCCACCTCGAACTGCGGCTTGACCATCATGACGAGGTCACCCTCGGGCACGCAGATCGACGTCAGGGCCGGGAGCACCAGGCGTATCGAGATGAACGAGAGATCGCAGGTGACGAGGTCGACCGGCCCGCCGATCCGGTCGGGCGTGAGGTCGCGTGCGTTGGTGCGGTCGAACACCTCCACCCGCGGATCCTGCCGAAGTGCCCAGGCGAGCTGGCCGTAGCCGACGTCGACCGCAAGCACGGCGCTGGCGCCGCGTCGCAACAGCACGTCGGTGAACCCACCCGTGGACGCGCCGGCGTCCAAACAGCGCCGCCCGTCGACGCTGAGGCCGAGCGGCTCGAAGACGTCCAGGGCGCCGGCGAGCTTGTGGCCGCCGCGAGAGGCGTAGTAGTCGTCGCCGTCGGGAGGATCGCTCACCACCAACGCCGCGTCGGTGGTCACGGCCGTGGCCGGCTTGGTCGCGACCACGCCACCGATCGTGACCCGGCCCTCGGCGACCAGCGACGAGGCATGGTCTCGGGAGCGGGCCAGGCCTCGACGCACCAGCTCGGCGTCGAGGCGCAGGCGTCGAGGCATGGCGGCTCAGCGCGCCGCGTCACTCGTCGCCGCGGTCCGACGGCGGCGAGGCGGCGGCCGCGAGCGCGTCGCGGAGCCGGCCGTGAACCTCGTCGAGGACCTCGCCGTGCTGGTCGACCGGGAGACCGTCGAGCTCGCGCAGCCTCCGCACCGCGGCGTCGACGTCGTCGTGCCCGGTCGTCACGTCCTCGGGCGGGTCGGGTGGGATCTCGGCGTCGGTCATGTCGATCTCGTTGTCGTCAACCACGCTGGCATCATCTCGCGGGACCTTCGGACATCCAATCACGCCCGTGCGTGTCACCCGAACGGTCGCCGCCAGGCTAGCCCGCCTCGCTACGGGCCGACCGGCCGGCGTGGGCGGTCGCCGCCAGGCTAGCCCGCCTCGCTGCGGGCCGACCGGCCGGCGCCGGCCCGTCGGGACGTGGACCGGAGTCGCTTCGCCTGGGTGACCTCGACCTCCACCTTGCTGACCGGGCCGTGCTCACCGCGCCAGAATCTTCGTCGCAGGGCTCCGGACACCGACACCATGTCGTCGGTCTGAAGCGTCGACAGCACCGACCGCGGCCGGCTGGTCCATGCCACGCAGTCCAGCGTGTCCACCGTCGCGCCGCGGCGATCGCGTCGTCGGTGCACCGGTCGCGGCACCACGACCCGCGCCGAGACCAGGCGGTCGCCGCTGGGCAGCACCTGCTCTCGCGGCGACCCACTCACCCGGCCCACCAGTCGCACCTCGTTGACGTACTCGACGTCGGATGTCGTCACTCGCCTCACCTCGGTACCGAGCATGGGACGCCCGGGACGCTCTGGCAGGACGTCTCGGCGGAGCTGTGGACGACCGCGGCCCGCGGCGAGGCTGTGGACGAGGCGACTCAGGGACGCTGCCGTCGCTCGGCGGCCGCCAACCGCTCCGACGCGTCGGTCGCCGACTGGTCGTCGACGGCGACGGTCCGGTGGAACCACTCGATCGCCTCGTCGAGGCGGCCGATCGATTCGAGCGCGTCCGCGTAGGCGTAGCGCAGCCGCGCCACCCACGGCTCCCGGACCTGGCTCGACAGCGACGCCGACTCGAGCAGCTGCAGGGCGGCCTCCGACTGTCCCATGTCGCGACGAGCGCCGGCCGCCACGATCGTCATCTCGGCCCGGCCGGCATCGTCCAGCTGTGCGACCGCGGGCTCCTGAGACAGCCGAATCGCCCGCTCGGGGCGACCGAGGGCCCGCTCACAGTCGGCCATCATCGGCAGGTAGTCCGACGACCCGGTCATCCGCCGGGCGGCCCGGAGCTCGGCGAGGGCGTCGGCATAGCGACCGGCGGCGTACGCCGTCTCTCCGCAGGCCTCGCGGACCACGCCGACCCGGGAGGCCAGGCCCCGCGCGGCGAGCGCATGGGCGTGGGCGCGCTCGGGGTCGTCGTCGATGAGGCGGCCGGCCATCACGAGGTGCCGTCCGACCATCTCGGCGATCCGATCCGGCAGGCCGCGCAGCTGCCGGCGGACGAACCCCGACAGCTGCCGGGCCGTGACGTCGGCGGGGATCTCCAGCTCCGGTCGGTCGTCCTGCCGGCGCTCGCGTCGAGGCGGGCCACCGCCCGAGCGACCACCGGGTCGGCCGGCGTTCCCTCGGCGCGGCGAGCGCTGACGGCTCTGCCGTGACTGCGACGACCTCCGCTTCGGGCGATCGGAGCCCCCGCGAGGCCTCTGCTCGGCAGCCACAGCCACTCGCTCCAATCGGGGACGGATGCGTACGCCTTGACGCGACAGAAGAAGCCTACAAAGCACGAGAGACCGCCCGAAGGCGGTCTCTCGCGAAAGTATGTTCGGCGACGTCCTACTCTCCCACGCGGTCCCCCGCGCAGTACCATCGGCGCTGAAGGGCTTAACTTCCGGGTTCGGAATGGAGCCGGGTGTTTCCCCTTCGCCATGGTCGCCGAAACTCTATGGATATACAGCGGCTGCCCGACCGTATATCGGGAACCACACAGTGGACGCGTAGGATCTTTGTGGGACAAGCCCTCGGCCTATTAGTACCGGTCGGCTTCGTACATCGCTGCCTTCGACCTCCGGCCTATCAACCCAGTGTTCTACTGGGGGCCTTACCAGGTTGACCCTGTGGGAGACCTCATCTTGAAACACGCTTCCCGCTTAGATGCTTTCAGCGGTTATCGCTCCCGAACGTAGCTAACCAGCCGTGCCCTTGGCAAGACAACTGGCACACCAGAGGTTCGTCCATCCCGGTCCTCTCGTACTAGGGACAGGCTTTCTCAAGTCTCCTGCGCGCGCGGCGGATAGGGACCGAACTGTCTCACGACGTTCTAAACCCAGCTCGCGTGCCGCTTTAATGGGCGAACAGCCCAACCCTTGGGACCTACTCCGGCCCCAGGATGCGACGAGCCGACATCGAGGTGCCAAACCATCCCGTCGATATGGACTCTTGGGGAAGATTAGCCTGTTATCCCCGGGGTACCTTTTATCCGTTGAGCGACGCCGCTTCCACATGCCAGCGTCGGGTCACTAGTTCCGACTCTCGTCCCTGCTCGACACGTCTGTCTCACAGTCAAGCTCCCTTGTGCACTTACACTCAACACCTGATTGCCAACCAGGCTGAGGGAACCTTTGAGCGCCTCCGTTACTCTTTAGGAGGCAACCGCCCCAGTTAAACTACCCACCAGGCACTGTCCCTGATCCGGATAACGGACCTAGGTTAGACATCTAGTACGACCAGAGTGGTATTTCAACGTTGACTCCACAAGAACTGGCGTCCCTGTTTCATAGTCTCCCACCTATCCTACACAAGCCGAACCAAACATCAATACCAAGCTATAGTAAAGGTCCCGGGGTCTTTCCGTCCTGCCGCGCGTAACGAGCATCTTTACTCGTAGTGCAATTTCGCCGAGTCCATGGTTGAGACAGCGCCCAAGTCGTTGCGCCATTCGTGCAGGTCGGAACTTACCCGACAAGGAATTTCGCTACCTTAGGATGGTTATAGTTACCACCGCCGTTTACTGGCGCTTAAGTTCAGTGCTTCGCAGGCGAACCCACTAACACGTCCCCTTAACGTTCCAGCACCGGGCAGGCGTCAGTCCGTATACATCGAATTGCTTCTTCGCACGGACCTGTGTTTTTAGTAAACAGTCGCTTGGGCCTGGTCTCTGCGGCCATCACCGCTTCTGGGAGCAAGTCCCATCACGGATCCGGCCCCCCTTCTCCCGAAGTTACGGGGGCATTTTGCCTAGTTCCTTAACCATGGTTCACTCGATCGCCTTGGTATTCTCTACCTGACCACCTGGGTCGGTTTAGGGTACGGGCGGCTCTGAAACTCGCTAGAGGCTTTTCTCGACAGCATAGGATCACTCACTTCGCCTATATCGGCTCGGCGTCAGATCTCAGGCACATGGGGCACGGATTTGCCTATGCCCCGCCCTACATCCTTACCCGCGGACAACCATCGCCGCGGTTGAGCTACCTTCCTGCGTCACCCCATCACTTGCCTACTACTGGTTCGGGTCGCGCGCTCCCCCACGTTGCTCCGAAGAGCTCTGTGGGTTCGGGCGCTTAGCATCACCGGGTTCAGCATGGGCGCTTCAGTGCCGGTACGGGAATATCAACCCGATGTCCATCGACTACGCCTGTCGGCCTCGCCTTAGGTCCCGACTTACCCAGGGCAGATTAGCTTGACCCTGGAACCCTTGGTCATTCGGCGGAAGGGTTTCTCACCCTTCTTTCGCTACTCATGCCTGCATTCTCACTCGTGCAGCGTCCACGACTGGGTCACCCCGTCGCTTCGCTCGCTGCACGACGCTCCCCTACCCATCCACGCACCTGGACCACGCTCCGAAGAGCGAGGCCGGGTTCACACGTGAATGTCACAGCTTCGGCGGATTGCTTGAGCCCCGTTACATTGTCGGCGCGGAATTACTTGACCAGTGAGCTATTACGCACTCTTTCAAGGGTGGCTGCTTCTAAGCCAACCTCCTGGTTGTCTGTGCGACTCCACATCCTTTTCCACTTAGCAACCGCTTAGGGGCCTTAGCTGGTGATCTGGGCTGTTTCCCTCTCGACTACGGAGCTTATCCCCCGCAGTCTCACTGCTGCGCTCTCGCTTCTCGGCATTCGGAGTTTGGCTGACTTCGGTAAGCTTGTCGGCCCCCTAGGCCATCCAGTGCTCTACCTCCGAGAAGAAACACGCAACGCTGCACCTAAATGCATTTCGGGGAGAACCAGCTATCACGGAGTTTGATTGGCCTTTCACCCCTATCCACAGGTCATCCCCCAGGTTTTCAACCCTGGTGGGTTCGGGCCTCCACGACGTCTTACCGTCGCTTCACCCTGCCCATGGATAGATCACTCCGCTTCGGGTCTAGGACATGCGACTCAGGCGCCCTGTTCGGACTCGCTTTCGCTACGGCTTCCCCACTCGGGTTAACCTCGCCACACATCGCTAACTCGCAGGCTCATTCTTCAAAAGGCACGCCGTCACAGTCCACAAGGGACCGCTCCGACGGATTGTAAGCACACGGTTTCAGGTACTATTTCACTCCCCGCCAGGGGTACTTTTCACCTTTCCCTCACGGTACTGGTCCGCTATCGGTCACCAAGGAGTATTTAGGCTTAGCGGGTGGTCCCGCCAGATTCGCACAGGATTTCAGGGGTCCCGTGCTACTCGGGGTGGTGTGCGAGAGCCACTGCCTTACGTCTACGGGGGTATCACCCTCTATGCCAGGACTTTCCAGTCCATCTCGACTTCAACAGTGGTTTATGACTCTCTATCGACTCGGCAGCGTCGATGGCACAACCCCACGACCCCGTACAGGTAACGTCTGCCAACTATCACACCTGCACGGTTTAGCCTGATCCGATTTCGCTCGCCACTACTCTCGGAATCACGGTTGTTTTCTCTTCCTGTGGGTACTGAGATGTTTCACTTCCCCACGTTCCCTCCAAGCGCCCTATGTGTTCAGGCGATGGTAGCTGGACTTTCCTCCAGCTGGGTTTCCCCATTCGGAAATCCCCGGATCACAGCTCGGTTGCCAACTCCCCGGGGCTTATCGCAGGCTCCTACGTCCTTCTTCGGCTCTTGGTGCCAAGGCATCCACCATGTGCTCTTAGTAGCTTGTCGCCACAAAGATGCTCGCGTCCACTGTGTAGTTCTCAACATGCGGGCGGGCCCGACGAGATGCCACGCTGACCGGAAAGATCCGGCAGTTCGTGGGCTCGGCGGTCCGCGGGGATGCAGGGTGCCTGATCCCTCAGGACCCAACAGCGTGCCTGACGAGCTCCGCCTGTCACCAGGAGGTTCCACTCCAGCCGAAGCTGGTTGTACTGACCAGGTGACCGACGAGGCCGGCCAAGTAATCGACGTTCCACTCAGTGAGCATCACCGCGTCGGACGCTCGTCCGACGAACGGTGCTCTGGGTGGGTCGATACCCACCAGAAGTGCTCCTTAGAAAGGAGGTGATCCAGCCGCACCTTCCGGTACGGCTACCTTGTTACGACTTCGTCCTAATCGCCAGCCCCACCTTCGACGGCTCCCTCCACAAGGGTTGGGCCACCGGCTTCGGGTGTTGCCGACTTTCATGACGTGACGGGCGGTGTGTACAAGGCCCGGGAACGTATTCACCGCAGCGTTGCTGATCTGCGATTACTAGCGACTCCGACTTCATGGGGTCGAGTTGCAGACCCCAATCCGAACTGAGACCGGCTTTTTGGGATTCGCTCTACTTTGCAGTTTCGCAGCCCTTTGTACCGGCCATTGTAGCATGCGTGAAGCCCTGGACATAAGGGGCATGATGACTTGACCTCATCCCCACCTTCCTCCGAGTTGACCCCGGCAGTCTCCTATGAGTCCCCACCATTACGTGCTGGCAACATAGGACGAGGGTTGCGCTCGTTGCGGGACTTAACCCAACATCTCACGACACGAGCTGACGACAGCCATGCACCACCTGTATAGAGCCCTTACGGACCTGCCATCTCTGACAGTTTTCTCTATATGTCAAACCCAGGTAAGGTTCTTCGCGTTGCATCGAATTAATCCGCATGCTCCGCCGCTTGTGCGGGCCCCCGTCAATTCCTTTGAGTTTTAGCCTTGCGGCCGTACTCCCCAGGCGGGGCGCTTAGTGCGTTAGCTGCGGCACGGAACTCGTGGAATGAGTCCCACACCTAGCGCCCAACGTTTACGGCGTGGACTACCAGGGTATCTAATCCTGTTCGCTCCCCACGCTTTCGCTCCTCAGCGTCAGGTAAGGCCCAGAGAACCGCCTTCGCCACCGGTGTTCCTCCTGATATCTGCGCATTCCACCGCTACACCAGGAATTCCGTTCTCCCCTACCTACCTCTAGTCCGCCCGTATCGAGAGCAAGCTCAGGGTTGAGCCCCGAGTTTTCACTCCCGACGTGACGGACCGCCTACGAGCCCTTTACGCCCAATAATTCCGGACAACGCTCGCACCCTACGTATCACCGCGGCTGCTGGCACGTAGTTGGCCGGTGCTTCTTCTGCAGGTAAAGTCACTTGCGCTTCGTCCCTGCTGAAAGAGGTTTACAACCCGAAGGCCGTCATCCCTCACGCGGCGTTGCTGGATCAGGCTTTCGCCCATTGTCCAATATTCCCCACTGCTGCCTCCCGTAGGAGTCTGGGCCGTGTCTCAGTCCCAGTGTGGCCGGTCACCCTCTCAGGCCGGCTACCCGTCAATGCCTTGGTGGGCCGTTACCCCACCAACTAGCTGATAGGCCGCGAGCTCATCCTCCACCGCCAGAGCTTTCCACCACCGGACGATGCCGTCGGTGGTCGTATTCGGTATTAGCCCCGGTTTCCCGGGGTTATCCCAATGTGAAGGGCAGATTGCTCACGTGTTACTCACCCGTTCGCCGCTCGTGTACTCCCGAAGGAGCCTTACCGCTCGACTTGCATGTGTTAAGCACGCCGCCAGCGTTCGTCCTGAGCCAGGATCAAACTCTCCGTTGAAATCTATCGGTAATCGCCTCACGAGTGAGGCGTCAACCGTCAACAGATGTAATCCTGACAAGTTGAATCACTTGTCATAAGGAATCCGAAGATAATCGCACCGAGAAGGTCCGATCATCGACGGGGCGTTAATTAATTCGTCGACTTTTGGCACGCTGTTGAGTTCTCAAGGATCAGACGCACACCATCACGTCTCACCTTCCGGTGATCGGTTCAGGGGCAACTCGTCTAACTTACCGGACTGACGCGGGGCGGTCAAACCGCTTATCCGAGACACTCCGCGGGTGGTTCTTCTTTCATGGACCGTGGCCACAGAACGAGCCGCCGGCCTTGGTCGGTGTCACTCCAGTGTAGCGGGTCCGGGACCGGAAGATCTCGGGGCCCGCAACGACTGGCGACGGCCAACAGTACGGATGCGCCGGGGCGGCGTCAAGTCGAGCCGGCCGTGTCCCGTGCCGGCGCGTTTCCGCAGGTCAGCGACGGGCGGACGGCTCGGCTCCGAGCACCCCGAAGGCCAGGCCGCTCGGAGCTCAGGACCGCACGACCTCGGCCCCGGCGACCGAGCGCTTCCCCTTGCGCAGGACCAGCCAGCGCCCGTGCAGCAGCGCCGAGGACGGCAACGGGTCGTCCGGGTCAGTTATCCGGACGTTGTTCACATATGCCCCACCCTCGGCCACCGTCCGCCGCGCCGCGGACCGGCTCGCCGCGAGACCGGTCGCGACGAAGGCGTCGACGGCGCTCGGGAGCTCGCCCCCGGCCTCGAGTCGAGCGTGCGGCGCCTCGGCGAGCGCCGCGGCCAGCACCGGCTCCCGAAGGTCGGTGAGCTCGGCGCGCCCGAAGAGGGCCTGCGCCGCCTGTTCCGCCGCGTGGAGCTCTTCCGCGCCGTGGACCAGGGTCGTGACGTCGGCGGCCAGGGCGCGCTGGGCGATCCGCGCGGCCGGCGCCTTCTCCGACTCGGCCAGCAGGTCGTCGATCTCGGCGAGCTCGCGGAACGAGAAGATCCGCAGGTACTCCCCGACCTTGGCGTCCTCGGCGTTGAGCCAGAACTGGTGGAACGCGTACGGGCTGGTCAGCTCGGGGTCCAGCCACACCGTGCCGGTCTCGGTCTTGCCGTACTTCGTGCCGTCGGCCTTGGTGACCAGCGGTGTGGCGAGCGCGTGGACCTGCTCCCCCGTCGCCCGCCGGATCAGCTCGACACCGGCGGTGATGTTGCCCCACTGGTCGCTGCCGCCGGTCTGCAGCCGGCAGTCGTAGCGCCGGAACAGCTCGAGGTAGTCCATCGCCTGCATGAGGACGTAGCTGAACTCGGTGTAGCTGATGCCCGAGTCGAGCCGCGACCGGACGACCTCGCGGCCGAGCATCCGGTTGATCGGGAAGTGCTTGCCGATGTCGCGGAGGAAGTCGATCGTGCCGAGTGGCCCGGTCCAGTCGAGGTTGTTGACGACCCGTGCCGGGTTGGACCCGTCGAGGTCGACGTAGCCCTCCACCTGGCTCCGGACCCGCTCGACCCAGCTCCCGACGACGTCCTTGCTGTTGAGGACCCGCTCGCTGGTGGCCTTCGGGTCGCCGATCAGGCCGGTCGCCCCACCGACGAGGACCAGCGGCGCGTGCCCGGCCTGTTGAAGACGGCGAGCCGTGAGGAGCTGGACCAGGTTGCCGATGTGGAGGCTCGGCGCGGTCGGGTCGAAGCCGACGTAGTAGGTGGTGGGACCCGCGTCGAGCTGCGCGCGCAGCGCGTCGATGTCGGTCGTGTGGGCGAGCAGGCCGCGGGCGGCCAGCTCGTCGAGTACGTGGGTGTCCACCGCGAGTCTCGCTCCTGTCTGGGCGTACGAACCAAGGCCAAGCCTGCCCGGTCGACCGGCGGTCAGGCCAGCTCATTGTCGTCGGCGCGTGGGCTGCGGCGGTAGGGCGACACGGTGCGGTCGTCGGCGAGCCAGAACCGCCACGGCCGGTCGGCGGCCCGGCTGACGCCCACGCGTGGGCCCTGGGACACCGCGGCGTCGTGGTGGGCCGGCTCCAGGCGGAGCGACCGGCCACCGAGCAGGTCCGCGCCGTTGTCGACGCGACCGATGCCGAGGGTCGTCGTCAGGCGAGCCGGTCCGCGGGCCAGATCGCGATCGGCGGCTCCGGGTCGCCGCTGCCGGGCGAGCTCCACGCCCTCGACGACGCGACCGGCCCGCAGCAGCACCGCGGACGCGAGCCCGTCGGGGCCGCAGACCAGGTTGGCGCACCAGTGCATGCCGTAGCTGAAGTAGCAGTAGAGGTGGCCGGCCGGACCGAACATCACGGCGTTGCGGGTCGTACGTCCGCGATAGGCGTGCGAGGCCGGATCGGCGTCGCCTTCGTACGCCTCGACCTCGGTGAGCAGGACCGTGACGGTTCCGTCGGTAGTCGTGTGGCTCAGCCGCCAGCCCAGGACGTCCGGCGCCACCTCGACGGCCGGGCGTCCGAGCCGCCGGCGGATCTCGGCCTCGGTGTCAGTGGGCATCGGCGCCGGCGAGCCAGGCTCGATGAGCGGCGACGGTCCGGCGGAGCTCGTCGAGCTGCTCCCGAACCCGGGCCGGCGCGGTGCCGCCCCGACCGTCCCGGGCGGCGACCGATCCCTCCACCGTCAGCACGTCGCGTACGCCCGACGTCAGGTGGTCCGAGATCGCCGCCAGCTCGTCGTCGGACAGGTCGGCGAGGTCCTTGCCCAGCTCCTCGCAGCGGCGTACGCAGCGGCCGGCGATCTCGTGGGCGTCGCGGAACGGGACCCGCTGTCGCACCAGCCACTCGGCGACGTCGGTCGCCGGGGTGAACCCGCGGGGCGGGGCCGCCGCCATCGGCTCGGGGTCGAAGACGGGCGCCGCGAGCGCCGCAGCACCGGCGAGCAACTCGGCTCGCTCCTCCGCGGACAGGCGAGCAAGCAGCGGCTCAAAGAGCTGCCTCACCACCCCATAGGCGAACGCGCGCTCGAGGTCGGAGCCGCGCGCGCCCAGGACCTCCATCCCCGCCTCCCGAGCTCTCGCCTTCGCCTCCACGACCAGGGATGTCTTGCCGACCCCCGGAGGCCCCTCGATTGCCAGCAGCCGCTCGCCGCCGAGGGCGGCGATCAGGGTGTCGATCGCCGCCCGTTCCGTGTCGCGCTCGAGCAGATCACGCTGAGGCGAGAACGCCTTCCGTGGCAGCTGCGCACGGCCCTGCTCCTGAGCGTCTCCCACCGCTGAGCTCCTCGAAGCAGTGTATGTCCGCCCTCCGCCGCTCGACCAACCGAGTGGGAGGCAGCCCTGTCAAACCCTAGGGAATGGGATTGGGGTAGCCCACGATGCGAAGGCGCAGTGACGACCAGCACCATCGGTGCGAGAAGGCGTCAATTCACAACCAGTAAAGGAAGCTCGACATGCTTCGTCGTCTCCGCAGGCACTCGGCACATCTATTCCAGGCACTCGCTAGACGGCGCAGGCGAACTCCGGTCGAGGCCGAGCTGACCAGCCCGATCGTGATCCGATACAGCCGAGACGATGACCAGGTTGCACTCGAGCGCCTGGCCACGCTCGACAGCCGAGCGCTGCCCGAGGGCCCTTTCTTGCTCGCCCTAGTCGACGGCGAGCCGGTTGCCGCGGCGCCGCTCGATCTCGATGCCGAGCCTTTGAGCGACCCTTTCCTGCCCACCGCCAACGTCCGCGAGCTGCTGAAACTGCGGGCACGTCACGTTCGGCGGAGCCGAGGCGCACCCGCCCGCACCGTTGGAGCGGCGCCACAGACTTTCCCGCGATTCGCGGAGACCGCAAACGGACTCACTGCTTCCGGGAGCAGCACTGAGTGACCGAAACACCGCCACCAACGCCCGCGGCGGTCCTGCTGCCGCTGTTCCGAGACGACGAGGGCGAGTTACGGCTCGTGCTCGTCGTCCGCGGAGCGCTCGGTCGACACGGACACCAGCTCAGCCTCCCCCGCGGCAAACGCGAGCCCGGCGACGCGGCCCTGCTGGGGACGGCGTTGCGCGGGA
>Ga0081538_10000388_pt1 | contig 49943 bp, 48 predicted proteins | sample TabmetS5T2R1_FD_71022 | JGI IMG/M metagenome (GOLD analysis project Ga0081538, IMG submission 71022) | Tabebuia heterophylla rhizosphere microbial communities from the University of Puerto Rico - S5T2R1 | ecosystem: Host-associated > Plants > Roots > Rhizosphere ...
GGTGCTGGAGGGCGCACGGTGAGCGGCGGGCGCCCGGGGAGTACGGTGGGCCGGTGAAGGTCACCGTGCTGCTCACCCCGGAGCCGCTGTCGCTGGACGCCGCCTTCCGGGCGGTGCTGCGGCCCGACTGCGGCGGGACCGCGCTGTTCGTCGGCACCACCCGCAGCCCCAACCAGGGCCGGCAGGTCGACGAGCTGCAGTACGAGGCGTACGAGGAGGTCGCCCGGCCGGAGCTGGAGCGCGTGGGAGCCCAAGCCGCCGACCGCCACGGCCTCGGCGCCGTCTACCTGGCCCACCGGGTCGGGGTGGTGCCCGCCGCCGAGCCCAGCGTGATCGTGGCCGCCTCGGCGCCGCACCGCGCCGAGGCGTTCGCCGGCTGCCGGGAGCTGATCGACGAGCTCAAGCGGAGCGCACCGATCTGGAAGAAGGAGCGCTGGGAAGGGGGCGGCCGCTGGGTCGGCCTGTCCCAGATCGGCGGGTAGGGCAGCCGCGTCTCGGCCGCGCCTCCCGGGGTACCCGGGTTGGGGGTACGCTGCGGCCCTGGGCGCCGGCAGCACGGAGGAGGGCCGATGCAGGCGGATTGCACCTTCTGTCAGATCGTCTCCGGGGAGCTGCCGGCCGACCTCGTCCACGAGGACGAGCGAACCCTCGCCTTCATGGACATCAACCCCGCCACCCTCGGCCACCTGCTGGTGGTGCCGCGGCGGCACGCGGCCGACGTGATGTCGGCCGGGCTGGACGACTGGCTGGCGGTGGCCGCCACCGCCAGGCGCATGGCCTGCTGGGTGGTGGCCACCTTCGGCGCCGGCGGGGTCGACCTGGTGCAGGCCAACTCCGACGGGTCGGCCGGCAACCAGACCGTCTTCCACCTGCACGTCCACGTGCTGCCGCGCTACCACGACGACCAGCTCGGCTCCTGGTGGTCGCCCCAGACCGCCGACCCGGCCGAGATCACCGATGCCGCCCGCCGCCTGGTCGCCCACGGCCGCCAGGACCCCGAGTCGGCGCCGGGCCTCGCCTCCACGGCGACCTGACGGGATCCCCTGCCGGCTGGGCCGTCGTCATATGTTTGCATCGCTGCCCCAACGGGTTAGCGAGGGCTGGGGATACCTGGGCGAAAGGACGGTCCCATGGACACAGGCCTGCTCGTTGCCATCCTGGTCGTGCTGGTGCTGCTGGTGGTGCTCGCGCTGGTGGCGGGCCGTCAGCGGCGCAGCCGTCGGCTGCGGGACAAGTTCGGCCCCGAGTACGACCGGACGGTCGCCGAGGCCGGCGACCGGCGGGAGGCCGAGGCGACGCTCCAGGAGCGGACCGAGCGCCGCCAGCAGCTCGACATCGTCCCGCTCGACCCGGCCGCCCGTGACCGCTACGTGGAGGCATGGCGGCAGACCCAGGCGCGGTTCGTCGACGAGCCGGCCGAGGCCACCCGCGAGGCGGACCGGCTGATCACCGAGCTGATGCGCGAGCGCGGCTACCCGGTCGAGGACTTCGAGCAGCGGGCCGCCGACGTCTCGGTCGACCACCCGCAGGTGGTCGACGACTACCGCGCCGCCCATGCCATCGCCGCCGCCAACGAGCGCTCCGAGGCGAGCACCGAGGACCTGCGCCAGGCGCTGGTGCACTACCGCTCGCTGTTCGAGGAGCTGCTGGAGGTGGGCCACGCCGAACCGCGCCAGCAGCCGTACGATGGCCGCGCCGAGCAACCGACCGAGGAGGCACGATGACCGAACGCCACGGCTACGGCCACGGCGAGCAGCCCGGCGGGGAGCGGCCGTCGGGACGGGGCGCGGTCGCCGAGCGGCGTGCCAGCCAGGACGAGGACGTCCGTGAGGTCGACCTCACCGACGAGGCCGCCGAGGCCGGCGAGCGGGAGGCGCCGCCCCCCGACCGGGAGGCCTCGGGCGCCTTCGAGCCGGCCCCGGCCACGGCGCCGTCCGCCGGCGGGCCGACCGTCGCCTCCACCTCGATCTTCGACGTCGGCAGGGACGACCCCGCCGCGGCGGAGGCCCCGGGGTCCGAGGCCCCGGAGACCGCCGCCGCGGTGAGCGAGCCCGCCGCGGCGGGGCCCGAGCCCGAGCCCGCCGGCGCGCCGGAAGCCGCCGGGGCGCCGGAAGCCGCCGGGGCGCCAACCGCCACCGCCGGGGCCGCCGCCGCCGGGCCGCCGGGCGCGTTGCTGGCCACCCTGGACGCCGAGGGCGTCCGCAGCCGCTTCCTCGACATCCAGGCCGGGTTCGTCGACGAGCCGCGGCAGGCGGTCGAGGAGGCCGGCCGCCTCGCCGAGGAGCTGGTGCAGCAGGTGATCGACGCCCTCCAGGCGCAGCGGGGCCAGCTCAAGGCCCCGGTGGAGGAGACCTCGACCGAGGACCTGCGCCTCGCCCTGCGCGCCTACCGGCAGTTCGTCGACCGGCTGCTCGGCCTGGCCCTGTAGCGCCGGCGTGACCGGCCAGGCGCTGTTCCCGGGCATGCCCGACGAGGGCCTGGCGTTCCTCGAGGACCTGGAGGAGCGCAACACCAGGGAGTTCTTCGACGCCCACCGGCAGGTGTTCCGCGAGCAGGTCCAGGCGCCGTTCGCCGCCCTGGTCGAGGCCGCCGCCGGGCGGCTGCGGCGCAGCGTCCCCGGCCTGGGGCAGCCGAAGGTGCACCGCATCTACCGCGACCTGCGGTTCCGCAAGGACAAGACGCCCTACAACACCTCGATGAGCGGCTGGGTGGCGCACCCGGCGGCGGCGCCCGGCCGCATCCAGGGCAGCTACTACGTCAACGTCGGACCGGCGGGGATGTACGCGGCCGGCGGCCTCTACCACCCCGAACGGCCGGAGCTGGAGCGGCTGCGGGCGGCGGTCGCCGACCCCGACGCCGGCGGCGAGCTGGCCCGGATCCTGCGGCGCGCCGCCGGCCGCGGCCTGGAGCGGTGGCTGGACCCGCTGCAGCGGGTGCCGAGGCCCTACCCGGCCGACCACCCCATGGCCGAGCTGCTGCGCGCCCGCTCGCTCACCCTGCACCGGCGGCACGAGCGCGGGCCGTGGCTGCTCACCGCCGAGCTGCTGGACCGGCTGCTGGGGGACTGGCGGGCGCTGGTCCCCCTCAACCGCTGGCTCGCCGACTTGCCCGAGGAATAGCCGCCAGCCGCCGTCAGGCCAGGCGCGGGGCGACGAAGACCACCAGCACGGCCGGGTCGGGGCCGAGGTTCTTGAGGGCGTGCTTGGACCCGGCCGGGGCCAGCACGGCCTCGTACTGCGCCACCTCGGCGCTGTCGTCGTCCACCCTGACCAGCACCCGCCCCGCCATCACCAGCAGCACCTTGTCCGACCCCTCGTGGACGTGGAGCAGCTGCTCCTGGCCCGGCTCGAGGCAGTACAGGTCGGTCAGGGTGCGGTCGGTCTCGAACACGCGGTGCTTGGCCATGCGCCGCCCGTCGAACGCGATCAGGCCGGCCAGCCGGCGCCGTTCCATGCTGCGCCTCCCTACGTCGGGGCAGGCCGAGACTAGACTGGGCGCCCCGATCGTGCATGGAGGTTGCGTTCCCGATGCTGAAGGTCACGCTGGTCAAGCCCGCGGCGGTCACCACCAGGACGGAGGTGCTGGCGGTGCCGGTGTTCGCCGGGCCCGAGCTCGGCCCCGGCGCCGACGAGGCGGTCGCCGCCCTCGAGGCGCCCCTCACCCCGCTGCTGGAGTCACGCGGCTTCAAGGGCAAGGCCGGCGAGGTGCTGGCGCTGCCCACCCTCGGCCGCCTGCCGGCGGCCACGCTGCTGCTGGTCGGGGTGGGGGAGCGGGCCAAGGTCGACGCCGAGGCGCTGCGCCGGGCCGCCGCGGCCGTGGTCCGGGCCGCCGCCGGCGCCGGCAAGGCGGTCACCACCCTGCCGCAGGCGCTCCCGGCCGACCCGGCCGGCGCCGTCCGGGCGGTGACCGAGGGAGCGCTGCTGGCCGCCTACCGCTTCGACAAGTACAAGAAGGCGAGGACCGACGGGGCACGGCCCCCGGCGGTGCTTGGCGCCCTCGCCCTGGTCCCCGGCGAGGGCGGCCGGGCCGCGCTCAACGCCGCCCTGGCGGCCGGGCAGGCGCGCGCCGCCGCCACCAACCTGGCCCGCGACCTGTCCAACGAGCCCGCCAACGCCCTGCACCCCGCCGACCTGGCCGACGCCGCCCGACGGCTGCTGGCCGGCAAGGGCGTGACGGTGCGGGTCAAGGACGAGCGGGCGCTGGCCAAGGAGGGCTTCGGCGGCATCGTCGGGGTCGGCCAGGGCGCCGACCACCCGCCGCGGCTGGTCGAGCTGCGCTACCGGCCCGCCGGTGGCTCGGGGGGCGGCGGCAACGACGCCGCCGGCGAGGTGGTCCTGGTCGGCAAGGGCATCACCTTCGACTCCGGGGGCCTGTCGCTGAAGCCGCCCGACGGCATGAAGACGATGAAGACCGACATGTCGGGGGCGGCCGCCGTGGTCGGGGTCATGAGCGCCCTCGGCGACCTGGACGTCAAGGTGCCGGTCACCGGCTACCTGGCGTCGGCCGAGAACATGCCGTCCGGCCACGCCACGCGGCCGGGCGACGTGCTGACGATGAAGAACGGCAGGACCGTCGAGGTGCTGAACACCGACGCGGAGGGGCGGCTGGTGATGGCCGACGCGCTCGCCCTGGGGGCGGCCGCCAAGCCCGCCGCGATGGTGGACGTCGCCACCCTCACCGGCGCCTGCATGGTCGCCCTCGGCACCCGCTACGCCGGCCTGATGGCCAACGACGAGGCGCTGGCGACCGAGCTGCTGGAGGCGGCCGCGGACGCCGGCGAGCCGACCTGGCGGCTGCCGCTGCCGCCCGAGTACCACAAGGAGATCGAGAGCGACGTCGCCGACTTCAAGAACGTCGGCGACCGCTACGGCGGGGCGCTGGTGGCCGGGCTGTTCCTGCAGGAGTTCGTGGACGGCCGGCCCTGGGTCCACCTGGACATCGCGGGCCCCGCCAGGACCGAGGCCGACGACGGCTACCTCGTCAAGGGCTCGACCGGCGCCGCCGTCCGGACCCTGCTCTCCTGGCTGGAGCGCCGCGGCGCCGGCTGAGCGGCCGGGGGTGCTCGGCGACCACGCCCGCTACCGGCTCGCCTGGGAGGCCGGCCGCGTCCGGCTGCGCGCCGGCGCCGGCCGCAGGTCGTTCACCCTGCCGGCGTCGGGCCCGGGCGCCGCGGTGCACCTGACCACCGTCTCCCGGCTCCCCGCCGAGGTCGCCGCGGCCCTGGCACGGGCAGTGGACCGGTTGCGGCCGCACGGCCCCGGCCACCACTACTACCCGCCACCGACCATGCACCTGACGGTCCAGAACCTCGACGGGCTGGAGCTCGACGGCGACGGCGGGGCCGCCCGGCTGGCCGAGCTGCGGGCGCTGTTCGGCGCCCACCCGCCCTTCCAGGTGGCCGCACGGGGCCTCGGCGTCTCCGCCGGCACCGTCTTCGCCCAGGTGCTGGCCGGCGACGCCACGCTCCGGGCGCTGCGCGCCGACCTCGCCCGGCTCCTCCAGCGCCACGGCCTGGCGCCGCGGCGGGCGCGCCTGCCCGGGCACGCCAACGTGGTCCGCTTCTCCGGCCCGGTGACCGCCGCCTTCCTGGCCGAGCTGGCCCGCCAGCGCCGCACGGACTTCGGCTCCTGGACGGTCACCGGGGTGGAGCTGGTCCGCACCGACCGGTTCCTGTCCGGCGAGGGCACCACCCTGCTCGAGCGGCTCGCGTTGGGCCGGCTCAGGGATCGGGGCCCTGGGCGCGGACCTTCCTGACCGCGACCAGGGCCGCCTGCAGCTCGCGGATCCAGTCCCCCTCGTGGGTGCCGACCAGGCGCACGCACCAGGCCAGGGCGTCGCTGCGGCTGCGCGCCACGCCGGCGTCGATCAGCGTGTCGAGCACCCGCCGCTCGGCCAGGCGCAGGCGGGTCATCACCGGGACGCTCAGGATGGTGAACAGCAGCCGCTCCCCGCCGCAGTCGACGCCCCACGACACCTTCCGCCGCCAGCGCCGCTGCAGCTCGGCGGCCAGGCGCATCCGCTGCTCGCGGGTCTCCTCGCGGAACTGCTGCGCCCGCAGCAGCGGGTCCCCGTCGCCCTCGGGCAGCGCGCCGACGACGAGGATCTCCTCGCCGTCGACGGTCACCTCCGGCGGCCCGCCGAACCAGCCGGCGGGCAGCCGGCGGTCCAGCCAGCCGGCCACCTCCCGCACGACCTGGTCTGGTTGCATGTAATTACAGTATTACTTAGAACCACCTAAACAAAGTCGCCCGTTTGTGCGGCGAAAGGTGGGAAACATGCCGCGACGAGCGGTTTCGACCGGCTCGCTTTTCCACATCGGCGATCGGGGCCGGTATCATCCCGGCATCGGCAGCAGACAAGGGGGAACCCCCCGTGCAGATCGATTTCAGGTCTTCCGAACGCTCCAGCCTCGGGGTCGAGGTCGAGCTCGAGATTGTCGACCAGGCAACGGGTGAGCTGCACAGCGCGGCGTCGGAAGTGCTGCCGGTGCTCGGCCGGGACCACCCGAACGGTGAGCACCCCAAGGCCAAGCACGAGCTGCTGGAGTGCACCGTCGAGATCATCACCGGGATCTGCTCGACGGCCGGCGAGGCCCGCGCGGACCTGGCCGGCACGCTCGCCGAGCTGACCCCGCTGATCGAGGAGCGCGGCCTGGCGTTGATGTGCTCCGGGAGCCACCCGTTCTCGGACCCCGCCAAGCAGGACATCAGCCCGAACCCGCGGTACCACCAGCTGGTCGAGGACATGCAGTGGATGGCGAGGCGCCTGCAGATCTTCGGCATCCACGTGCACGTCGGGGTGCGCTCGCCGGAGAAGGCGGTGGCGATGGTCAACGCGCTCTGCGGCTACATCCCGCACTTCCTCGCCCTGTCGGCGTCCAGCCCCTACTGGGAGGGGCAGGACACCGGGCTGGCGTCCTCCCGCAGCAAGGTGTTCGAGGGCCTGCCCACCGCCGGCCTGCCCTACCAGCTCTCCGGCTGGGACCAGTTCGAGCAGTTCATGGACACGCTGATCTCGGCCAAGACGATCCACACGATCCGCGAGGTCTGGTGGGACATCCGCCCGCACCCCGGGTTCGGCACGATCGAGCTGCGCATCTGCGACGGCCTGCCGACCCTGGGGGAGATCGCGACCGTGGCGGCCATGAGCCAGTGCCTGGTCGAGCGGCTCAACACCCTGATCGACCGCGGCTACACGCTGCCGGTCCCCAGGAGCTGGATCATCCGCGAGAACAAGTGGCGTGCCGCCCGCTACGGCCTCGACGCGGACATCATCATGGACGACCAGGGCCGGCTGCAGCCGGTCCGCGAGGCGATCGAGGAGCTCGTCGACGAGCTGACCCCGGTCGCCAAGCGGCTGGGCTGCAGCGAGGAGCTGCGCAACGCGCTCGCCATCATGGAGCGCGGCCCGAGCTACATCCGCCAGCGTGAGGTGGTCGCCGCCGGGGGCACCCTGACCGACGTGGTCGAAAGCCTGGTCACGGAGCTCCGCACCGATCGCCTGACGCCCACACCGAAACCTGCCCTATCGTGAGCCTCGACCTCTCCGCCTTTCTCGCCACCCATAACCCCGAGCTGGTCCACCTCCGCCGCCACCTCCACGCGCACCCGGAGCTGGGCAAGGCCGAGCGGCAGACGACCGCGCTGGTCGCGCGCCGCCTGGAGGCCGTCGGGCTGCGGCCGCGCCTGCTGTCGGTGGGCACCGGGCTGGTCTGCGACGTCGGCGACGGCGACGGACCGACGGTGGCGCTGCGGGCCGACATCGACGCGCTGCCGCTGCAGGACGAGAAGGACGTCGCCTACCGGTCGACCATCGCCGGGGTCTGCCACGCCTGCGGCCACGACGTGCACACCACCGTGCTGCTCGGCACCGGCCTGGCGCTCGCCCAGCACGCCCACCGGCTCCCCGGGCGGGTCCGGCTGATCTTCCAGCCGGCCGAGGAGATCCTGCCGGGCGGCTCCATCGACGTGATCGGCGACCGGGTGCTCGACGGCGTCAGCGTCATCTACGCCCTCCACTGCGACCCCAAGCTGGAGGTGGGCCGCCTCGGGGTCCGGGTCGGCGCCATCACCGCCGCCTCCGACCTGGTGGAGGTGCAGCTCTCCGGCCCGGGCGGCCACACCGCGCGCCCGCACCTGACCGCCGACCTGGTCTACGCGATCGCCCGGGTGGTGACCGACCTGCCGGCGGCGCTGTCGCGCATCGTCGACACCAGGGCCGCCCTCAACATCACCTTCGGGTCGATCGAGTCGGGCACGGTCCACAACGCGATCCCCACGACGGCGGTGGCGCGCGGCACCCTCCGGGTGCTCGACCGCGCCGTCTGGGGCGACGCCCAGAAGCTGGTCGAGCGGGTGCTGGAGGCCACCGTCGCGCCCTTCCCGCAGGTCACCCACAGGCTCGACTACCAGCGGGGGGCGCCGCCGGTGGTCAACGACGAGACCGCCACCGCCATCATGGCCAACGCGGCGCGCGGCGCCATCGGCGACGAGGCCGTCATGAACGCCCCTCAGAGCATGGGCGGCGAGGACTTCTCCTGGTACCTCGAGGAGGTGCCCGGCTCCATGGCGCGGCTGGGGGTGCGCATCTCAGGGACCGACCTGGACCTGCACGCCGCCTCCTTCGACGTCGACGAGCGGGCGATCGCGGTCGGGGTGCGGATCCTGGTCGCGACCGCGCTGCAGGCGCTCGACGACTACGGCGCGGCCCAGGGGGCCGGTCGCCTGCGGGCCGTCCCGCCGGGCAGGGTGGGGATCGGCCGGTGAGCGCGTGACGACCGAGGGTCGTTGACCCTCGGCGTCCCCCTCGGCCTCGGCTCCGGCTTGTGCTGGGGCGCCGCCGACTTCTTCGGCGGCCTGCAGTCCCGCCGGCTGCCCGCGCTGTCGGTCGTCCTCTGGAGCCAGGTGGCCGGCGCGCTGGCGCTGCTGGCCGCGCTGGCCGTCCAGGGCACCGGGCCGACGAAGCCGGCGCTGGCCTGGGGGGTCGCCGCGGGCGCCGCGGGCGGCTCCGCCCTGCTGCTGTTCTACCGGGGCCTCGCCGAGGGGGCGATGTCGGTGGTGGCCCCGGTCGCCGCCTGCGGGGCGCTGGTCCCGGTGGTCGCCGCCATCCTCAGGGGTGAGCTGCCCGGCAGGGTCGCCGTGCTGGGCATCGTCGCGGCCGTCACCGGCGTGGTGCTGGTCTCCCGCTCCCCGGACCCCCACCAGCACCCGGGGGGCCGGCCGGGCCGGGTGCTGGCGCTGGCCCTGGCGGCGGCGCTCGGCTTCGGGCTGTTCCTGGTGTTCGTCGACGCCGGCGCCGCCACGCCCGGCGCCGCGCCGCTGTGGGTGATCGGCGGCGGCAGGGCGGGCTCGCTGCTGCTGCTGTCGGCGATCGCGCTCACCCTGCGGCGGGCCCAGGCCGGCTGGCCCGGCCGGCGCATCGGCGCCGTGGCGCTGGTCGGGATCGCCGACACCACCGCCAACGTCCTGTTCGCCCTCGCCGCGACCACCGGCAACCTCGCCGTGGTCGGCGTGCTCGGGTCGCTGTACCCGGTGGCCACCGTCCTGCTGGCCCGCTGGCTGCTGCGCGAGCGCCTGTCCGGCGGCCAGAACGCGGGGGTCGTCCTCGCCCTCACCGGCGTCGGCCTGCTGGCCGCCGGCTGACGCCGGTCAGCGCTGCCCCCTGCCGGTCCGCTCCTGGAGCTGGTCGATGCGCCTGGAGGCCTCGGCCTTGCTCAGCTCCTCGTCGAACGGCTCGCCCGCCTGGTCGGAGAGGGTCTTGAGGTAGGAGGCCTGCGCGCCGGTCATCGGCTCGTCGCCGGTCTTCCATTCCTTCGGGTCCTTCTCCAGGTTGGACCCGCGAAGCTCCTGCTGGTCGGCCATCTCACCCTCCGTCGGGGTCGAACTGACGTTCGATTCGAGGATCCCCCGTGGGCGGGCGGCGCAAACCGGCGGTAGGCTCCCGGCATGCACAAGGACCTCGTCCTCGCCCTGGAGCTGGCCGACCTGGCCGACGCCATCACCATGGAACGGTTCCGCGCCGCCGACCTGGTGGTCGAGACCAAGCCCGACCTCACCCCGGTGACCGAGGCCGACCGGGCCGTCGAGCAGGTGCTGCGCAAGCGGATCGCCGAGGAGCGGCCCGGGCATGGCGTCGTCGGGGAGGAGCTCGGCGCCGACGGGGGCGGCGACAGCCGCTGGATCCTCGACCCGATCGACGGCACCAAGAACTACCTCCGCGGCATCCCGGTGTTCGCCACGCTCATCGCCCTGGAGCGCGACGGCGTGCTGGCCCTCGGGGTGGTGTCCGCGCCCGCCCTGCACCGGCGCTGGTGGGCCGCCAGGGGCCAGGGGGCGTTCGCCGACGGCCGGCCGATCCGCGTCTCGCGGGTCGCTGGCCTCGGCGACGCCGTGCTGGCCTACGCCAGCCTCGGGTCGTGGGAGCAGCACGGCCTCGGCGAGCAGTTCCTGGCCCTCACCCGGAGCTGCTGGCGCGCCCGCGGCTTCGGCGACTTCTGGTGTCACATGCTGGTCGCCGAGGGGGCCGCCGACCTCGCCGCCGAGCCCGAGGTGGCGCTCTGGGACCTCGCCGCCCCCATGGTGGTGGTGGAGGAGGCCGGCGGCCGCCTCACCGACCTCGGCGGCGCCGCCAGGGCCGACGGCGGCAGCGTCGTCACGACGAACGGCCTGCTCCACGACCGGGTGCTGGCGGCGCTGCGGCCGTGAGCGCCGCCGGCCCGACCAGCTCGCCGTCCCGCCTGCGGTAGACCAGCAGCCGCTCGGGGTCGGGGGCCACCCAGGCGGCGGCCAGCAGGGCGATGGTGTGGCGTGGTGGGCGCGGCCTTCGGGTCCTCGTCCGGTACTCCTCCGCGACGGTCTCGGACCCCCTCCTGCGCCGATTCTTGCTTGTCCCGCCGACAACCAAACAGGCTTGCGCGGTGGCCTCGGCATCCCTCCGACGAGAGGAGCGAGCGGTGATCGACCCAGGACTCGACGGCCGGGTGGCCCTCGTCACCGGCGCCAACCAGGGCATCGGCGCGGCGACCGCGCGGGCGCTCGCCGCCCAGGGCGTGGCGGTCTTCCTGACCTACCTGCGCCTGGATCCCGCCGGGCACGCCGCCGAGCCGTTCCCGACGAGTACGGGCGGCTGCGCGCCGCCTCGGCCGAGCAGGTCGCCGGGCAGATCCGCGACCGGGGTGGTCGCGCGGCGTGGACCGAGGCCGACCTCGCCGACCCCACCGTGCCCGGGCTGCTGTTCGACCGCGCCGAGGCGGCGCTCGGCCCGGTCGAGATCCTGGTCAACAACGCCAGCGGCTGGCTGGCCGACACCTTCCTGCCGGTGGAGCGCGACCGGTTCGGCCGCTCCCTGCGCCCGGTCGACGCCGCCGCCCACGACCGCCAGTTCGCCGTGGACGCGCGCGCGCCGGCGTTGCTGATCGCCGAGTTCGCCCGCAGGCACGTCGAGCGGGAGGCCCGCTGGGGCCGCATCATCGGGCTGACCTCGGGCGGCGCCGGCGGGTTCCCCGAGGAGGTCTCCTACGGCGCCGCCAAGGCCGCCCAGGAGAACTACACCATGTCGGCGGCCCAGGAGCTCGGCCGCCACGGCGTCACCGCCAACATGGTGCACCCGCCGGTGACCGACACCGCCTGGGTCACCCCCGAGGTCGAGCGGGCCGCGGTCGCCGGCAGCCCGCTGCGGCACGTGGGGCAGCCCGAGGAGGTCGCCGAGGTGATCGTCCTGCTCGCCTCCCACCAGGCCCGCCACCTCACCGGCCAGGTCATCCGCATGGCCTAGGCTGGCGGCCCGGCGGCCCGGCAAGCGGTGATCGCGGCCGGACGCTACGCTGCCACCGCCAGCGGAGCGAGGAGGGTCGAGCAGGCGTGCATGGTCCGGCGGGGGTCCTGACGGTGGTGCTGTACGAGACCGCCCTGGGGGGACTGGCGCTGCTGTGGCTGGCGCCGCTGTGGGGGGTCGTCCGGCCCGGCTTCTTCAAGCTCGCCGGGGCGACCGTGCTGGGGTGCGCCACGCTCGCCTGGCTGGCGGGACGGGGCGAGCTGGCCGCCGCCGGGGCGACCGGGCGGATGGCCGCGCTGTGGCTCGGCGTGTTCGCGGCCTCCCTGCTCGTCTGGCAGGTGCTGCTGTACGCGCGCGCCGGCGCGGCCCGCTGGGTCGGCGTGGCCGCCGTGGTGCCGGGGCTGGTGGCCGGCTGGCCGCTGGCCGAGCTGAGCGGCCGTCCCGCGTTGGGTGCGCTGGCGCTGGCCACCGGGGCGCTGTTCCTGGGGGCGACCGTGGACGGGCTGCTGCTCGGCCACTGGTACCTGGTGGACCGGCGGCTGTCGAACCGGCCGATCGCCGCGCTGGCCGCCTGGCTGATCGCCGGGGTGGCCGCGGCGCTGGTCTCGGCCGCGCTCGGCGGGGCCAGGGGCGGCGCCGTGGACCAGGCGCTCTCGCCGCTGCTGGCGTTCCCGAACCTGACGGTGTACCTGGCGGTCGGGCTGGTGCTGCTGTGCGGCCTGATGGCGTCGTTCATCCGGGTGCTGGTGCGCAGCGACTCGATCCAGGCCGCGACCGGGATGTTCTACCTCGCGGTGATCATGGCGCTGGCCGCCGAGTTCGCGGCCAAGGTGTACTTCTTCCCGAGCTGACCCCGGCGGTCAGGGCCCGACCTTCGCCGGGTCGATGCGGGCGACGGAGTTCCAGCCGGCCGCCCAGACGGCGTCGGCCCCGGTGGCCACCAGCAGCGTCAGCCGCAGCTCCGCCTGGGGGACGGCGACGGTCACGCGATGGTCGTCGGGGTCGATGCGGAGCAGGCCGCTCGACGACACCGCCCAGACGGCGCCGTGGCCGACGGCCAGGGCCGTGGGCGCGTCGGCCCGGATGCGGGCCACCGCCCGCCTGGTGGCGGGGTCGATGCCGACCACCCGCTCGGCGAACGGCTCGGCGAGCCAGACGGCTCCTGCCCCCATGGCGATCGTCTGGCCGAACCCGAGCCGCGGGCCGCCACCGGTGTTGACGGCGTGGGCGACGCGGTTGCGCCTGGGGTCGACGACCAGGACCCGGCCGCCGCCGGTGACCACCCAGACCGCGGCCGGGCTGGCGGCCACCGCGGTGGGCACGCCGTCCAGGGGGATCTCGGCGACCACCCGGTGGCGGGCGGGGTCCACCCGGAACAGGACGCCGCGTTCCCCGTCACCGCGGCAGGCGACCCAGACCGCACCGCGGGTGGCGCTCACCGAGATGGACTCCCGCAGCGGCCGGCCGAGGGAGATCTTCGCAGCAACCCGGTCGCGGGCCGGGTCGATCCGCCAGAGGGCGCCGGGCACGGCGACCGGCGCCCACACCGCGCCGGCGCCGAAGGCCACCCCGGACGGCCCCATGCCGGCGGGCCCGGAGCCGCTGGCGCCGACGGGGATGGTGGCCACCACCCGGTTGCCGGCCGGGTCGATGCGGCTCACGTGGTCGCCGGCGGCCACCCACAGCGACCCGGCGCCGAAGGCCATGCCGGAGGGGACGCCGCCGGTCCCGATGGTGGCCACGACCGGCGACGGCGTCGTCACTGTGGCCGGCGGCGGCGTGGTGGTCCGGGCCGGGCGCGACGGCTCCCCGACGGGGACGCCGGAGCCGACGCGGCCGGCCAGCGCGATCGCGGCCAGCAGCACCACGGCGGCCGCCACGCCGAGCACCCGCCGGCGGCGAACCCGTCCGGGGACCCGCAGGCGGCCGGGAGGGCGGCGGCGGCCGCGGCGGGTACGGGCGCGGCCGCCGCCCTGCTGGCCGTCCTCGGGCACCGGGGCGGCGCCGTCGCCGCCGGGCAGGACCTTGAGCGGGGGTCCCTCCCGGCCCGGGAGGCTCCGCAGCGGCCGGTCCCCGCCGGGCAGGACCTTCAGCGGCCGCTCCGGGCGCTGGCCGGCACGGCCGCCGTCGGCCGGCGGGGCCTGCCCCGGCCGCCGGCCGGCACCGGGTGGGCGGGCGCGGCCGCCCGGCAGGCCGCGCAGCGGCCGGTCGCCGTCCTGCGGCGGGCCCGGCGGCTCGTCCCCCATCCGCGGCGCCTGCACGGCCGTCAGGCCTTCAGCTCGTCCGGGCGTCGCACGCGCGAGACCGCCAGCCCGTCGCCGATGGTCAGGATGACGGAGTCGAGCCGCTCGTCGCCGGAGATCCGGCGGGCGTAGCTCCGCAGCCCCTCGGTCTGCGCGTCGGTGACCTTGGGGTCGGCGACCCGGCCCGACCAGAGGACGTTGTCGGCCAGGATGATGCCGCCGGGGCGCACCAGCCGCAGCGCGTGCTCCAGGTACTCGGGGTACTCGGCCTTGACCGCGTCCAGGAAGGCGAGGTCGTAGCCGCCGTCGGTCAGCCTGGGGAGCACGTCGAGGGCGCGTCCGAGGATCGACCGGACGCGGCTGGGGAAGCCGGCCTCCTCGTAGGTGTCCTTGGCCAGCCGCTGGTGGTCGGGGTCGACCTCGATGGTGGTCAGGATGCCCTTGGGGGCGAGCCCGCGGACGATCCAGACGCCCGAGTAGCCGGCGCCGGAGCCGACCTCGACCGCCGCCTGGGCACCGACCCAGCCGGCCGCGAACCGCAGGAACGCCCCGGCGTCGGCCGAGACCGGCGGCATCCCGCCGGCGGAGGCACGGTCGCGTGCGTGGAGCAGGACGTCGTCCTCGACCACGGTCAGCTCGGCGAGGTACGCGGCGATAGCGTCGGTCTGGACGACCACGGCGACTCCTTTGACGCGCTCAGCTCGGGTCGGGACGCCTCCAGACTAACCTCCGGCGGCCGCTGGTGGTATGGGATCGGTGGCCGGGCCGGCGCTGTCGCGGAAGCGGCCGAGCCCCGATAGGCTGGGCGCGACGCCCGATCGGGTGCTGCACAAGGGAGCGCGCGTGGACCGAGCCACCGATCCGATCCGCCGGGCGAGCCTCTTCGAGCCGGAAGGCTCGGAGGACGACGCCGAGCCCGGACCGGCCGGGCCCGCCCCGTCGTCCCCCGACGCCCCGGCCCCGCCCGGTCCCGACGCGCCCTCCCCGCCCCCCACCACCCCGACCCGCGAGGAACTCGCCGCCGCCCGGGCGGCGCCAGCGCCGCCTGCCCCCGCCTCCGCCCCGGCGGCTCCGGGAACGGCCGGCCCCGCCCCGGCTGCTGCCGCCCCGAGGGCCCCAGCGGCGCCCCCGCCCGTGCGGCCCCCTGGCGCCCCGGGGACTCCGGCGTCGCCCCCGCCCGTGCGGGCCCCCGGCGCTCCGGCCGCTCCTGGGTCGAGCGGCCCGGCCCCCGCCGCCCCGATGGTGGCGACCCCGGACCGGGTCGCCGGCCCGGCGACGGACGGCGAGGTCCCGGGCCGCTCGCCCATCCCGCCGCCGACCAGGCCGGCGGACCGGGCCCCCGCCACCCAGACGGCGGAACCGCCAGCCCGGCCGGAGGCGGCGACCAGGTCGGAGGACGCGACGGCCGGCACCGCGGAGGACGCCGCGGCGCCAACGGAGGCGGCGGAGGGCGGCGAGGGTCCGGCCGAGGGCGACGAGGGTCCGGCGAACGCGGCGGAGGGCGGCTCGGCGGAGCGCCCTGCCGGCTCGGCCACGGCGGCTGCGGGCGGGGCGGGGGCGGCGGTGGCCGCGCCGGCGGAGCGTGCTGCCGGGTCGGCGGCGACCGGGGCGGTCGCGGCGGCTGGGGCGGCCGCGCGTGCCCGGGCGGCGTCGGCGGCGGCGATCGCCGCCGCGGCCCGTTCGGAGGCGGTCAAGCTGGCGCGGGCGGCGAACGCCGACGCGGAGGCCGCGGCCGCCGAGGCCGCGTCGGCGACCAGGTCGGCCGAGGCCGCGGTCGGGTCGGTGGAGACCGCCGCCACCGGCGCGAAGAAGGCCGCCGGGTCAGTGGAGGCCGCGGCCGGGTCGGCGCAGGCCGCCCTGGGGAGTGCGGAGGCCGCGGCCGGATCGGCGGAGGCGGCGGCGGGGATCGCAGCGACGGCGGCCGAGTCGGTGCAGCAGGCCGCCGCGGGCGCGACGGCGGCGGCCGGTTCGGCGGAGGCGGCGGCGGCCGAGGCCAAGGCCGCGGCCGGGTCGGCGCAGCGGGCGGCGGGGCAGGCGGAGGCGGCCCACAGGTCGGCGGAGGGCGCGGCCGGGACGGTCGAGGCCGCCCTCAGGTCGGCGGAGGCGGCGGGAGGATCGGTGCGGGCGGTGGACGCCGGGGTGCAGGCCGCCCGCCGGTCGGCGGAGGGCGCCGCCGGGGCGGTGGAGGCAGCCCTCGGCGCGGCCGAGGCGGCGGCCGGGTCCGCCCGGGCGGCCGAGGCCGGGGCCCAGGCCGCCCGCCGCTCGGCGGAGGCCGCGACCGGGTGGCTGGAGGCGGCGGTCAGGTCCGCGGAGGAGGCGGCCGAGGCAGGGTCGAAGGCGGCCGCCGTGACGGCGCCGAGGACGGCCCGCCGGGAACCGAGGCGGCGCTGGGCGGGTGCGGGCGCGCTGCTCCTGGCGGTCGCGGTGGTCAGCGGACTGGCCGGCGGCCTGGTGGGGGTGACGGTCACCCGCACCAGGGAGGGAGCCACACCCGGCCGGGCCGGCGCGGCGGCGGCGGGACCGGACGGGCCGCCGTCGGCCGAACAGGTCCGCCAGGTCGCCACCGCCGTGCTCCCAGCCGTCGTGCGCGTCCAGGCCAGGACCGCCGAGGGCAGGGCAACCGGCTCCGGGGTGATCTTCGCCGCCGACGGCCACGTACTCACCAACGCCCACGTGGTGGACGGCGCCGGCGCCATCACCGTCACCCTGGCGACCGCCGAGCCCCTCAGGGCGAGGCTGGTCGGCAGCGACCCGCTCAACGACCTGGCCGTGCTCCGGGTGCGCCACGCCGCCCTGCCGGTGGCCAGCTTCGGCCGCTCGGCGGACCTCGCCGTCGGCGACGCCGCGATCGTGGTGGGCAGCCCCTTCGGCTTCCAGGGCTCGGTCACCTCCGGGATCGTATCGGCCCTGCACCGGGTGGTGAGGGTCCCCGGCGCCCAGGGACCGGGCACCGGCAACGACCTGGTCGACGCCATCCAGACCGACGCCGCGATCAACCCCGGCAACTCCGGCGGCGCGCTGGCCGACGAGAGCGGCCGCGTGGTCGGGATCTCCACCGCGATCGCGACCAGCGGCGACGTCGAGTCGAGCGCGGGCGTCGGCTTCGCCGTCCCGATCGACGAGGCGCTGGAGGTGGCCAGGGCACTGGTGGCGAAGAAGCCGGTCCGGGTGCCGTTCCTCGGATCAGAGATCGACGCCCTGAGCCCGGAGACCGCCGCCCGCTACCGGCTGCAGGGCCGCGCCGGCGCGCTCGTCCGCGAGGTCCGGCCCAGCAGCCCCGCCGCCAGAGCCGGGCTGCGCAAGGGCGACCTGATCGTGCGCTTCGGTGACGCCGCCGTGCGCGACGGGGACCAGTTCGCGGTCGCGCTCCGCCAGGCCAAGATCGGCGAGCCGGTCCCGGTCCTGGTCGTCCGCCGCAACCGCGAGCTGAACCTGCTCGCCATCCCGACCGCGCAGCCGAGGCGCTAGGAGGAGCGGTGTTCAACGTCGGCCTCGGCGAGATCGTGGTCATCGTGCTGGTCTGCCTGCTGGTCTTCGGCCCCGAACGCCTGCCCGAGATGGCCAGGCAGGCCGGGCGCTTCCTCGGGCGGCTGCGGCTGACCACCCAGGACGCCCTGGACCAGCTCAAGGAGGAGACCGACCTCAAGGACCTGAACCTGCCCGACCTCAGGATCGGCTCGCTCCGGTCCCAGGCCCGCGACTACGTGCGCGAGCTGATGGACGTCGAGGGGCAGATGGCCGAGCTGGAGCGGGAACGGGAGCAGCTCAAGGCCGCCATCGAAGGCGACGGCCTCAACGGCGAGGCGAAGGCGGCCAAGGCCGACCTCGGCCCGCCACCGGTCGACCCCGAGGCGACCTAGCCGCCGCTCAGGCGGCGGTGGGTCGTCGTCGGTGTGGCGGGGTGACGGTGAGGTTCCCGCCGGCGTGGCGGTGGATCCGCCGGCCGCCCTCGTGCACCGCGCGGTGGTGGGCGCGGCACAGCAGCACCAGGTTGGCGAGGTCGGTCGGGCCGCCGTGCAGCCAGTGGCGCAGGTGGTGGGCCTCGCACCAGGCGACCGGCCGGTCGCAGCCGGGGAAGCTGCAGCCGCCGTCGCGGACCGCCAGGGCGGCCCGCTGGGCCGCGCTGACCACCCGGGCGCTGCGGCCCACCTCCAGCGGTTGGGCGGGGGCGCCGCCCAGGGCCGCCGGCAGCAGCGCCACCGCCGCCCGCAGCCGTGCCGCGAGCCCACCGGCGGCGGCGTCGAGGGCGCCCGCGTCGTGCCAAGGCCCGTGGTGGCCGCTGGGGTGGCCGGGCTCGCGGGTGACCAGCACGCGCGTCAGCGCGGCGTCGCACGCCAGCCGCCGACAGGTCTCGGTGGGGAGCGGCGAACCCAGCCCACCCTGCCCGCCGGGGGTGCCGGGGTGGCCGAGCAGGCTGGCAAGCTCCACCGTGACGGTCAGTTGCGGGCGGATCCCGCCCGTGCGTGGCAACCGGCCACCTTCAAGCGCACGCCGGGCCAGCTCGGCCAGCGCGTCCGCGCGCCGCTGCGGGCCGCTGCGGTCGTCCTCGGCGCTGGCGGGACGGGCCAGCGGCTCCAGCGCGGCCAGCAGCGTCTCGCCGGCCTCCCGGTCCAGCAGCCCGTCCACCGCGAGCATGCCCTCGAAGGTCGGCGACAGCCAGATGCCGCGCCGCTCGTGCTGCCGCTGCGCCCGCGCCGCCGTACCGTCGGGGTCGGCGACGTCAACCAGGTGGGCGACCAGCCGGCGCAGCCGCGGCGGGTCGAGCCGGAGGGCAGCCTCCAGGAGCACCGGCTCGGCAGCCGCCGCCGTCCGCGCCGGCAGGTCCTGGACGCCCTGGGCGAGCGCGGCGGCGTGCGCGGCCGACAGCTCCCCGGCCGCCAACGCCCGCCCGGTCCCCTCCAGCGGCCCCCGGAACAGCGCCCGCGCCAGCCCGACCCACCTGGTGGCGACCGCGCCCACCCGCAGGCGGCCGCGGAGCCAGCCCGCGGTGGAGGCCGCCTGGACGCCGTCCTCGGCGCCGGCGGCGCCGCGGGCGTCCACCGCCGCCAGCTCGCGCAGCCACTGGCCCTCCAGCCGCTCCAGCAGCCCCCGCAGGACCAGCACCCGTGACGCCGCCTGGGCGTCGGGCAGGCCGGCGAGGTCCTGGGCGGCCAGCTCGTCGACCGCCGCCGCCAGCCGGCCGAGCCCCGCAGGCCCCGCCTGTGGTCGCGTCGAACCTGTGTTCGAGTCCATGGCGGCACCCTAACCGCGGCCGGCGGCCAGGCCAAGGGGCCACCGCCAATCTGTGGAAAGGCGCTGCTGATCGACCGGCGGCCGTTTGGGCCCGCCGCTGGTCGACCCCGACGCTACGTGATCAGCGGCAGGCGCCGGCCCGCCAGGCTCCGCCGCGGCGGCAGCGCGGCGGCCAGCTCGAGCAGCGCCTGGCTGGCGGGCGCGTCCGGGTCCGAGACCACCAGCGGCTTGCCGGCGTCGGCGCCCTCGCGCAGGCGCACGTCGATCGGGACCTGACCGAGCAGCTCGCTGCCGAGCTCCTGGGCGAGCGCCTCACCGCCGCCGCTGCCGAAGATGTGGTGGCGCTCGTCGCACGAGGGGCAGACGAAGTAGCTCATGTTCTCGATCACCCCGGCCACCTTCATCTGGTTCTGCTGGGCGAACTTGCCGGCCAGCACCGCCACCCGCTCGGCCGCCTCCTGCGGCGTGGTGACCAGCAGCATCTCGGCGCCCGGCAGCATCTGCGCCAGCGAGATCGAGACGTCGCCGGTGCCGGGGGGCAGGTCGGCGAGCACGTAGTCGAGCTCGCCCCAGTAGACGTCGGTGAGGAACTGCTGGATGGCCCGGTGCAGCATCGGTCCGCGCCACATCACCGGCTTGCCTGGCTCGATGAAGAAGCCGATGGAGATGACCCGGACCCCGTGCGCCTCCAGCGGCATGATCATGCCGTTGAAGCCGACCGGGCGGCCGGTGGCGCCGAGCATCCGGGGGACGGAGAACCCGTAGATGTCGCAGTCGATCACCGCGACCCGGTGGCCCTGGGCGGCCATGGCGGCGGCCAGGTTGACGGTCACCGACGACTTGCCGACGCCGCCCTTGCCCGAGGCGACGGCCAGCACCCGGGTGGTGGCCTCGTCGCCCCAGAAGGAGATCTTCTTCTGCTCGGCGGCGCCGGGGCCGCGCAGGCGCGTGACCATCGCCTGGCGCTGCTCCTCGGTCATCACGCCGAGGTCGACCTTGACCCCGCTGACCCCGGGTAGGGGGGCGACGGCGGCGGTGACGTCCCTGGTGATGCGGTCCTTGAGCGGGCAGCCGGCGACGGTGAGCAGCACCTCGACGGCGACCAGGCCGCTCCCGTCGACGGAGACGTCCTTGACCATGTCCAGGTCGGTGATCGGACGGTGGATCTCGGGGTCCATCACCTGCCCCAGGGCTGCGAGAACCTCGTCGCGAGTGACCATGGAAGCGTTCCCTTCTGAGCTCTCCGGGACGAAACCACCCTCGCCCTGGAGTGTAGCGACCAGCCGGCCGCGTCGCCGTGGCCGACCGGAGTAGGCTCGGGGTATGGCCGACTATGACGCGATCGTCTGCGGCGGCGGCCCCAACGGGCTGGCCGCCGCCATCCGCCTGGCCGAGGCCGGCTGGTCGGTCAGCCTGCTGGAGGCCAACGACGAGGTCGGCGGCGCCGCCCGCACCATCGAGAGCACCCTTCCCGGCTTCAGGCACGACTTCGGCGCGGCCTTCTTCCCGCTGATCGGCGCGGCCCCGTCGGTGGTCGGCCGCGACCTGGCGCCCTACGGGCTGCGCTTCGTGCACGCGCCGCTGCCGGCCGCCCACCCGTTCCCCGGGAACAAGGCGATCGCGCTCGGCCGTTCCGCCGCCGAGACGGCCGCCTCGATCGACAAGGTCCACCTCGGCGACGGGGCGGTCTGGGTCTCGCTCGACCAGGACGTCGGGGAGGTGATGGCCCCGTTCCTGCGGGCGCAGATGCAGCGCTGGCCGTTCGAGGAGCTGGTCGAGGTCGTCCGCACCCTCGGGCCGAGCGGCAGCCTCGAGTTCGCCCGCATCGTCGTGCAGGGGGTCAGCACGGTCGGGGCGCGCTTCGAGTCGGAGGAGGCCCGCGCCTTCCTCACCGGCCCCGCCATGCACGCCGACCTGGAGCCGGAGATGCCGGGCACCGGCGTCTACGCCCTGCTGCTGACCATGCTCGGCCAGCGCTTCGGCATGCCGGTGGTGGAGGGCGGCACGGGGATGATCGCCGCCGCCCTGGTCGCCCGGCTGCGCGACGTCGGCGCCACGATCGTCACCGGCCGCCGGGTCGACCGGATCGTGGTCGAGGGCGGCAGGGCGGTCGCGGTCGAGGCCGGGGGCGACCTCCTGCGGGCGCGCCGCGCCGTGATCTGCGCCCTCGACGTCGGCGCCCTCATCCGCCTGGCCGGGCCCGACGCGTTCCCGCCGCGGGCGCTGGCCGAGGTCCGCGGCTACCGGCCCGGGCTCGGCACCTTCAAGGTCGACTGGGCGCTCGACGGCCCGGTGCCGTGGGCCGCCGACGAGTGCCGCCGCGCCGCCGTCGTCCACGTCGGCGACACGGTCACGGCGATGAGCCGGGCGGCCTGGGAGGCCGGCCACGGCCTGCTGCCGGCGAAGCCCACCCTGATCCTCGGCCAGCAGTCACTGGCCGACCCCAGCAGGGCCCCGGCCGGCAAGCACACCCTCTGGGGCTACGCGCACGTCCCCGCCCAGCCCAGCGGCGACGCCGCCCGGCCGCGGGCCAAGGGGGACTGGGACCGCTCCGCCGGGGCGTTCCTGGACCGGATGGAGGCGGCCATCGAGGCGCACGCCCCCGGGTTCCGCGACCTGGTGCTGGCGCGCAAGGCGTGGACCCCCGACGACCTGGAGGCGGCCGACGCGAGCCTGGTCGGCGGCGACATCCAGGCCGGCTCGTTCGCCATCGACCAGCAGCTCCTGTTCCGGCCTGGACCGTCGTGGTGGCGCTGGGGCACCCCCGTCAAGGGCCTCTACCAGGCCGGCGCGAGCGTGCCGCCCGGCGCCGGCGTCCACGGCGGCGGCGGCGACCTCGCCGCCCGCCAGGCCCTCGCCGACCAGGAACGGCCGCGCATGCTGGCGGTCGCCGCCGCCACCGGCGCCGGCCTCGCCGCCGGCCTGCTCGCCACCCGCCGCTCCCGCCGCCGCTGACCGCCGACCGTCACCTGCCGGCGCAGCGCGTGCCGAGCCACCTGGAGGCGGCCGCGAGCACCGGGTCGGCCGGGGTGCCGTAGCGGGTCCACTCGGCGGCCACCGGCTGGTCGGGCCGGATCCGGGCCTGGTAGGCGCGGCCAGTACGGTCGACCCCGACGCCCTCGACCAGGTACAGCTCCGCGCCGTCGGCGAGCCGGTGCCGGGTGTTCCCGGTCGGGACCCCTGCGGTGGGCTCGCCGAAGCTGCGCGCGCCCGGGCGGCCCCGGAAGGCCATCAACACCCCCTCGCCCGCGCTGCCGGTGAGCCGGCTGGTGAGCACCGCCACCGGCGGCCGCGGCCGCGGCAGCCGCGCCGGCCGCCTGGCGGCGAGCTGCGGGACGGGCCGGCCGCCGGCGGTGAACGCCCCGTCCTGGTAGCCGAACCAGACGGTGGCGCCGTCCCTGCCGCGGTAGCCGACCGCCCGGCCGTCGCCCAGGACCGGCCCGACGGCCGCCAGCATCGGCGGCAGCGAACCGCCGCTGTCGCGCCGCAGGTCCACCACCCACCCGCAGGTCCGGGCGGTGGCGACGCGGCGGATGGCGTCGTGGGCCGGCTCGACGTACCCGGCGGCGCGGGGACCGGTCCCGGTAGTGACGGCGAACAGCTCCAGCAGGCCGGTTCCGGCCGAAAGCCGCCGGACCGTCGGCGGCCGCACGGCGGGCAGCTCGGCGGCCTCGACGGCGACCTGGAGCCGGTTGGGCCGGCCGGCGCCGCCGCGCCGCAGGGTGAGCAGCACCCGGGCCGGCCCACCACCGGCGGTGGGCGGCGGCAGGGTGACGACCTCCTCGCCCTGGACGGCCCGGCCGTCGACCGCCTCCACCACGTCGCCGACGCGCACGCCCGCCCGTTCGGCGGCGCCCCTGGGCTCCACGTCGACCACCACCCGCTCGGGAAACAGCGCCAGCAGCCCGAAGTCGCGCCCGCGCCCGGCAGCCAGCTCCGCGGCCCGCCCCGGCGTGAGCAGGAAGCTGTGGCGGTCGCCCAGCCTGGAGAGCACCCAGCGGATGGCCTCGTAGAGCTCGACCCTGGCGGTGGAGGCGGCGATCCGCCGCCGCGCCTCGGCGCGCACCGTCGGCCAGTCGACGCGCTCGGCGTAGAACGCGCGCCGCTCGATCAGGTTGAGCGCCTCGGCGAGGACCTGGCCCGCCGGCACCTCGCCCGCCGGCGGCGCCGTGCTTCCCGGGGCGGCCGTCGTGGTCGGCGACCGGGGCCGACCGCGGTCCTCGCAGGCCGCGCCGGCCACCAGCACCATGCAGGCGACCAGCGCCCACGCCACCCGCCGGCCCAGGATCATTCGTGCCTGGCGACCACCGTGCCGCCGTCCGGGACCTCGACCGGGCCGAGCTGCTCCCGCCCGTGCTCGTCCAGCACCGGGATGCCGTGCTCGTCGACCACGATGTGCACCGGCCGGCCGTCGGTGGACGAGCGCTCGGCCGGTGGGAAGCCGACGGAGTCGGCCAGCTCCAGGACCCGCCTGCGGGGAACGCCCAGCAGCCGGGCGGCCTCCGCCGCCGTGAGGACCCGCGGGTCGCTCGTCCCGCTCATGCACGCCTCCTGGACCCTCCTCTGGACATTGTGCACCGCCGGGCGCGCCGACCCGGGTGCGGAGACGCTCAGCGGAGGTCGCGGACGAACGCGCGGACGTCGTCGACCAGCAGGTCCGGGGCCTGCAGCGCGGCGAAGTGGCCGCCGCGGTCGAGCTCGGTCCAGCGCACCAGGTTGTGCTGGCGTTCGGCGATGCCGCGTGCCGTGCTGTCGCCGGGGAACACCGCGACCGCGGTCGGCACCGGGGATCGGCCCTCGGGCGACCACTCCGCCATCGTGCTCTCCTTGTAGATCCTGGCGGAGGAGCCGGAGGTCGCGGTCAGCCAGTAGACCGTGACGTTGGTCAGGATCAGGTCGCGGTCGACGGCGGTCTGCAGGGTGCGGGCCGGGTCGTAGTCCACGAACCACTCGAGGTTCCAGGCCAGCACCCCGACCGGGGAGTCGGTGAGGGCGTAGGCGAGGGTCTGTGGCCGCGTGGACTGGACCTGGGCGTAGCCGGAGCGCTCCTGCCAGTCGCCCTCGTCGGATCCACCGCCGGCGTCCCAGTCGTCCTCGCCCGGCAGCGTGATCAGGGCGTTGACGTGCACCCCGAGGACGTGCCCGGGGTCGACGCGGCCGACCCACGGCGAGATCAGCCCTCCCATGTCGCCGCCCTGGGCGACGTAGCGGTCGTAGCCGAGCCGGCGCATCAGCTCGGCCCAGGCGCGCGCGATCCGTACGAACCCCCACCCGGTCGAGTGGGTCGGCCCGGAGAACCCGAAGCCGGGCAGCGACGGAGCGACGACGTGGAAGGCGTCGGCCGGGTCGCCGCCGTGGGCGCGCGGGTCGCTGAGCGGGCCGATGACGTTCAGGAACTCCGCGACCGAGCCGGGCCAGCCGTGGGTGAGGAGCAGGGGGACGGCCCGCGGCTCGGGCGAGCGGACGTGCAGGAAGTGGATCCGCTGCCCGTCGATGGTGGTGGTGAACTGCGGGAAGGCGTTGAGCCGGGCCTCCCAGGCCCGCCAGTCGTAGCCGGTCCGCCAGTAGCCCGCGAGGTCCCGCAGGTAGTCCAGCGCGACACCGTACGACCAGCCGACCCCGGGCAGCTCGTCGGGCCAGCGGGTACGCCGCAGCCGGTCGTGGAGGTCGTCCAGGTCGGCCTGGGGGACCGCCAGGCGGAAGGGACGGATCGGGGTGTCGGGAGCGGTCTGGGCGTTCATGCCGGGCTCCTCCATTTACCAGAACGAAATGCTCCGTTCTATCCTAGCAGAAGAGAATCGTCCGTTCCAATGGTAGGCTGGGGGCATGGAGCCAACGACTGCGCCGCTCAGCGGCCGCCGCGCCCAGGCGGCGCGCAACGACCAACGCATCCTGGAGGCCGCCCGCGAGGTCTTCACCGCCGACCCCGCCGCCCCGATCGCCGCCGTCGCCCAGCTCGCCGGCGTCGGCATCGCCGCCCTCTACCGTCGCTACGCCAGCAAGGACCAGCTCCTCCAGCGCCTCGCCAGCGACGGCCTGGGCCGCTACCTCGCCGCCGCCGAGGCCGCCCTGGCCGACGGCGGGGACCCCTGGGAGGCCTTCGCCGCGTTCCTGCACCGCAGCCTCGACGCCGGCGCCGGCTCCCTCACCGTCCGCCTGGCCGGCAGCTTCACCGCGACCGACGAGCTGCGGGGCCAGGCCCGCACCGCCTTCGCGCTCACCCAGCGGCTCCTGGAGCGGACCAAGGCCGCCGGTGCCCTGCGGCCCGACGTCGAGGCCGGCGACGTGGCCCTGCTGCTGGAGCAGCTGCAGGCCGTCCGGGTCGGCGAGCCCCAGCGCTCCAGGCAGCTCCGCCACCGCTACCTCGCGATGGTCCTGGACGCCCTCCACCTGCCGGCGGCGGCGCCGCTGCCCGGCCCGCCGCCCACCCCCGAGGAGCTCCGCCGCCGCTACGACGGCTAGCCTCAGCCCTTGACCGCGCCCATGGTGAAGCCGGTGATGAACCGGTCGAGGAACAGGTTGAACACGAACGCGATCGGCACCGCCACGACGACGGCCGCGGCCTGCAGCGACTGCCAGAAGAACACGTCGCCGCGGATCAGCTCGGTCGGCACGCCCGTGCTCACGACCTTCTCGGTGGTGGGGGAGACGAACGCCAGCGCGTAGATGAACTCGCTGGCGGTCAGCGTGAACGCGAACACCACCACCGCGACGATCCCGGGGAACGCCAGCGGCAGCACGGCCCGGACGAAGGCGGCCAGGCGGCTGTAGCCGTCGACCATGGCCTGCTCCTCGATGTCCTTCGGGATCGCCTTCAGGAACCCGATCAGCAGCCACACCGACACGGGGATCGTGATCGTCGGGTACACCAGCACCAGCGACCAGGTGGAGTCCTGCAGGCCGGCGGCGACCACCAGCCGCGACAGCGACAGGAACAGCAGGCTCGGCGGCACCAGGTAGACGAAGAAGATGGCGATCGCCATCGGGCCCGACCAGGGGCGGTCGAGCCGCGCCAGCGAGTAGGCCGCGGGCAGGCCGAGGACGAGCGTGATGGCCACCACCAGGAGCCCGACCCAGAGGGTGTTCCAGAGGAAGGTCACGAAGGCGGTGTCGCGGAACAGGTAGAGGATGTGGTCGGGCGTGGCCGCCAGGTTGAAGAAGAAGGGGCTGTTCTCCGGGTTGTAGAGGTCGCGGTTCTGCTTGAAGGCGGTGACCAGGCTCCACAGGAACGGCGCCGCGCAGACGAACGCGACCAGGACCGCCGCCGCGTACAGGCCGACCCGGGCGAGGACGTGGCGGCGGTGGTAGCGCTGGCGCAGCCGGTCGGTCTCGGCGCCGCTCGGCAGGTCGACCGCGGTGGCCATCGTCACAGCACCTCCATGCGCCGGACGGCGCGGAGGATGGCGATGGCGGCGGCCAGCAGCAGCGGGAACAGGAACAGCGCCACCACCGCGCCCTGGGCCACGTCGCCGCCCTCGATGCCGCGGATGAACGCCCAGCTCGACAGCACCTGGGTGGAGTTGGTCGGGCCCCCGCGGGTGAGGACGTAGACCACGGTCATGTCGGTGAAGGTGAGGATCGCGCCGAACAGCGCCGCGACCGCCACCACCGGCAGGGTGAGCGGGATGGTCACCTCGAGCATGCGCCGCCAGTAGCCGGCGCCGTCGACCCGCGCCGCCTCGTCGATGTCCTTGGGGATCGCGACCAGCCCGGCCATGATGATGACCGCCGACAGCGGGACGAGCCGCCACACGTGCACGGCGATGACCGACGCCATCGCCAGGTGCGGCCGCCCGAGCCAGTACATGTTGTCCTCGAGCAGCCCGAGGTTGCGCAGCACCCAGTCGATCGGGCTGAAGACCGAGTCGAGCAGCCACAGCCAGGCGACCGCCGACAGCGCCACCGGGGTGGTCCAGGGCAGCAGCACCAGGAACCGCACCAGCCACTTGCCGCGGAAGTCGGCCACCAGGATGTTGGCGAGGACCTTGCCGAGCACCACGATGAGGGCCATCGACACCACGGTGAACACGAAGGTGTTGCGCAGCGACCGCCAGAAGACGGGGTCGTCGAGGGCGCGGCGGAAGGTCTCCAGCCCGGCCCAGTCGAAGCTGGGGTCGCCGGCGGTCACGTCGCTGAGGCTGAACGAGATCGCCAGGAAGAACGGGATCGCGACCAGCCCGATCACGTAGACGATCGACGGCACCAGGAAGACCCAGGCCAGCAGGCCCTCACGGTCGGCCAGGCGCCGCCTGGCCGGCTGCGTCCCGTCCTCGGCGCCGCGGCGCTCGATGGTCGCCTGGGCCATGGCTCAGCTCCCGACCGGCACGGGGTCGGCGCGCTGCCCGCTGGTCGCGTCGAAGTGGCGCAGCCGGCCCGCGTCCACGGCGAACTCGTGCGTCTCCCCGACCGCGATGGGCGTCGCCACGGTCGCCGGCAGGCGGGCGATGACGCGGGACTCCTCGCCGATCCGCGAGGCGGTCCCGTAGACGTGCCGGTCGCCGGAGAGGTACTCGATGCGCTCCACCCGCAGCGGCAGGGTGGCCCGGTCCGGCCCGGGGACGTTCTCGACCGGCAGCAGGTGCTCGGGCCGGAACCCGACCAGGCGGCCGTCGCGCGGCACCAGGTTCATGGGCGGCGAGCCGATGAAGGTGGCGACGAAGGTGTCGGCGGGGTCGTCGTAGACCTCCACCGGCGGGCCGAGCTGGCGCACCCTGCCGCTCTCCATGACCGCGATCCGGTCGCCGAGCCCCATCGCCTCGGTCTGGTCGTGGGTGACGTAGATGGTGGTGGTCCCGACCCGCTGCTGGAAGCGCTTGAGCTCGTCGCGGGCGCTGGTGCGCAGCTTGGCGTCGAGGTTCGACAGCGGCTCGTCGAGCAGGAAGACGTGCGGCTCGCGGACCAGCGCGCGGGCCAGCGCGACCCGCTGCCGCTCCCCGCCGGAGAGCTGGCGCGGCTTGCGGGGCAGCAGGTGGTCGATGCCGAGCAGCTCCACCGCCCAGCGCGCCTTGCGCTCCTGCTCGGCCTTGTCGAGCCGCTCGGCCCTGAGCGGGAAGACGATGTTCTGCATGACGTTCTTGTGCGGGTACAGCGCGTAGCTCTGGAAGACCATGGCGATCTTGCGCGCCCGGGGCGGCAGCTCGTTGACCACCCGCCCGCCGATCAGCACCTCGCCCTCGGTGGGCTGCTCGAGTCCCGCGATGGTGCGCAGCAGGGTGGTCTTGCCGCAGCCCGACGGGCCGAGGAGGACGAGGTACTCGCCCTCCTCGGTGGCCAGGTCGACGCCGTCGACGGCGTGGACGCGCCCGCCGTCGAACTCCTTGACGAGCTTCTTGACCTCGACGACGACGGTCACGGCGGGCTCCCTACTGGCCGCCGACGAGACCACGGGCGCGCCACTTCTCGAAGATCGGCTTGATCTGCGACTCGGCCTGCGCCACCGCCTGCTTGGGCGAGAGCTCGCCACGCGCCGCCCTGGCGAACATGGTGGGGATGACGAAGGTCCCGAACACCTCACCGATGGCGGTGTTGGAGGGCCCCGGGTAGCCGATGTTGGTGCTCCACTGGGTCGCGTCACCGAGAAAGGCGAGCTTGTCGGCGGGCTTGGCGCCGTAGGGGTCGCTCTTCAACCAGCCGTCGAGCTGCGGCACCCGCTCCGCCCATGCCGGGAAGTCGTAGAGCTTGGAGTGCCAGGTGGCCGAGGAGAAGTTGGCCGTGTAGTGGAGCAGGAACTCCTTGGCGGCGTCGATGTTGGTCGCGTGCTTGGGGATGATCCAGTTGTACAGCACGTGCTGGGCGGCGCGGGCTTCCTTGGGCCCGCGCAGTGCTGGCGTGAAGTGGATGTCGTCGGCAACCTCGGGGTTGGCGCCCTGCGCGGTGCGCCAGGCCGAGATCGAGTTGAGGATGTAGGACAGCTTGCCCGCGATCAGGCCCTGGTTGTTGGAGGCCGCGTTCCAGGAGAAGACCTCGTCGGTCATCGCACCCTTGAACAGCTTGTTCATGAACTCGACCGCGGCGACGGTCTCGTCGGAGTTGATCACCACCTGCTCGTTCTCATCCTGGATGGACGCGCCGAACGACCACAGCAGGGCCCGCCCGGCCATGTTGGAGTCGATCTCCTGGGACATGCCGACGCCGAGCTGGGTTCCCTTGCTCTGCTTGATCTCGGTGCCGCCCCGGAGCAGGTCGTCCCAGGTCGCGGGCCCGTTGGGCAGGCCGACCGCCTCCCACAACGACCTGCGGTAGTCCCCGGGGTCCGGCACCCAGCCGGGCGAGTAGGCATAGTAGCGGCCGGTGGCCGGGTTGAAGCTGGACAGCTTGGACAGCTCGAGCTGCTGGCCCCAACGGTTGGTGGCCTCGTCGGTGATGTCCTTGAGGTCCTCGACGCTGGGCTCGAACTGCGACAGCGGCGCGATGTACTGAATGACGTCGTGGCCCTGCTTGGCCTGGATCTCGGCCGCGATGCGCGTGGGGATCTGGGCGTTGTCGATGTGGTCGACGGTGACGTTGACGCCGACCTGCTTGCCCCACGCCTGGGCGAACGGCCGGAACCACTGGTCGTGGCTTGGGACGAAGTGGCTCCAGAGGAGGATCTTGAGGTCGCCCGACAGCTTGCTGCCGGGCTCCGCGAAGGTCGTGGTCGGGGCCTGCCCGGTCGCCTCAGTGCCGCCGCCCGGACCGCCGCCGCCCTCCTCGCTGGTGCAGGCGGCGAGCGCCCCACCCAGGCCGGCGACGCCGACCGTCCGCAGGAACTGTCGCCTGCTTGGTCTCCACAGTGAGCTGGATCGCGAACCGCTGTCGGCCATCTGCCCGCGCCTCCCTGCGTCGCCTGGACGGCAACGGCCACGGCGTGTCCCACCAGCGGGCGCCAGGGATGACCCGGCGGCAGCGCACCATGGCCACGTGCTGACCAGATCCCACACCGATGCGGGGACCGTCGCTCAGGCGGTCCGCCGCATCCGCATCTCGCAGTCAGGTCTTACCGCGGCGGCCCGCCCCCCAAACCGCCCAAGCAGGCGAAGTTCAGGCAGAGCCGACCCGGCCGGCCTGCTCCTCGCCGAAGCCGACCGTGACGGTCAGCTCGTCGGTGCCGCGGACCACGCGCAGCTCGAGGGTCCGGCCCTCGCCGGCCTGGTCGAGCGCCTCGTACAGCTCGTCGGCGTCGGTGACCGGCCGGCCGCCGGCCTCCACCAGCAGGTCGCCGGTGCGCAGGCCCGCCCGGTCGGCGGGGCCGCCCTCCTCGACCACCCGCACCAGCAGCCCGTCGCGCTCGGGCAGCCCGACCGCGCGGCGGAGGTGCCGTGCGACCCGGGCGGGGGCGATGCCGACCCCGAGCCGGGGCCGGGCGGGGGACTCGCCGCGGCCGAGCGACTCCAGCCGGCGGCGCAGCTCGGCGTCGGCGGGCAGGGCCAGGTAGAAGCCGTCCCCGAGCCGGTTGGTGTTGAGGCCGAGCAGCCGGCCGTCGCCGTCGACCACCGGACCGCCGGAGGAGCCGCGCGGCAGCGGCGCGGTGTGCTCGATGCTGCCGGCGATGCGCCGGCCCCGCGGTCCCCGGAAGGCGCGGCCGACCGCGGACACCAGCCCGAAGGTGACGCGCAGCTGCCCACCGGGGTTGGCGACCGCGAACACGGCCGCGCCGACCCGTGCGGCGCCGTCGTCCGCCCAGGCGACCGCCGGGGCGCCGCCGGTGTCGACCGAGATCACCGCCAGGTCGGCGTCCACGTCGACCCCGGTGACGCTGCCGACCACGCTGCGGCCGTCGGCGAAGACGACCGTGGTCTCCTCGCCGCGGAGGTTGTGGGCGTTGGTGGCGACCCGGCCGTCGGCCAGCACCACCCCGGAGCCCCGCCCGCGGCCCCGGCCGATGCCGACCACCGAGGGCCCGACCCGATCGGCCACCTGGCCGACGGCCTGCTCCAGCTCGTCGAGGACGCTCATGGCGCTCCCTCCTGATCTGCAAGTAACTTGTGGATTGCAAGTTACTACCTCATCCAGGAGCGACGCAACCGATGGCCGCGCCCTACGATGTCGCCATGTCCGGGACCTCCGCCTCGCCCGCCTCGCCGCTGGAGGAGGCCGTCGCCAGGGTCGGGGACCGCTGGACGCTGCTGATCGTCCAGGCCCTGCTGCCCGGGTCGCGCCGCTTCAACGACCTGGTCGAGGCGCTGCCCGGCATCGCCCCCACGGTCCTCTCCCAGCGCCTCAAGCACCTGGAGCGGGAGGCGGTGGTGGTCAGCCAGCCGTACTCGCGGCGGCCGCCGCGCTTCGCCTACGAGCTGACCGCCTCCGGACGCGAGCTCGCCGGCGCCCTGCGGCTGCTGGCGCAGTGGGGCGCCGAGCGGTCCGGCGAGGGCGACGGCCTGCGCCACGTCGCCTGCGGCACCCCCCTGGAGGCCCGCTGGTACTGCCCGACCTGCGCCCGCCCGGTCGACGACGACGACGCCGGCGACCTACGCTTCGCGTGACCGACCGGCGGACCGCCGGTCGGAGTGGATCCGGCTGCGTTCGCGTTGACGTGGCGTGCGGCGGCGGCCGAGACTGGCGCGCATGAAGCTCGGGCTGGCGCTGCCCCACTACGACGCCTCCTACCCGGGGCCGGGACCGGCCACCTTCGAGCGGATCGTGAACTATGCCGGCCTCGCCGAGTCGCTGGGGTTCTTCGAGGTCTGGGTCTCCGACCACTTCTGGTTGGACCTGGAGCGCTACGGCGGCCCGCCCGTCCGGGTGGGCACCCCGGAGTGCTGGACGACCCTGGCCGCCCTGGCCATGCGGACCAGCACGGTGCGGCTCGGCACCCTGGTCCTGGCGGTCGGCTTCCGCCCGCCGACGCTGCTGGCCAAGATGGCCGCGACCCTCGACCAGCTCGCCGGGGGGCGGCTGGACCTCGGGCTCGGGGCCGGACGGAACCGGGCCGAGCACGAGGAGAACGGGCTGCCGTTCCCGCCGCCGGGCGAGCGGCTGGCCATGCTGGAGGAGGCGCTCGGGGTGCTGCGGGCGCTGCTCGGCGACGCGGGCACGCCGGCGTCGTTCGCCGGCCGCTACTACCGGGCCGAGGACGCCCCGGTGAGCCCCGCCCCGGTGCAGCGGCCGCGGCCGCCGTTGTGGGTCGGCGGCACGGGCGACCGCCTGCTCGGCGTGGTCGCGCGCGCCGGCGACGGCTGGAACATGGTCTGGTCGGTGACGCCAGAGGGCTACGAGGACCGCCTGCGGGCGCTGCGGGCGGCCTGCGCCCGGGCGGGGCGCCCGGTGGAGGAGGTGCGGCGCTCGCTCGGCCTCACCACCCTGCTGGGCCGCGACGCCGACGACCTGGTGGCCCGCTGGCGCCGGCTGCAGGCGTGGGCGCCCGGTGGCGCGCTCGACGGGGTCGAGCTGCGCGACTGGGCGGCCTCCCGGCTGGTGGGCACCGCCGCCGAGGTGCTGGCGCAACTCAGGGGCTGGGAGGCGCGCGGGGTCGAGCAGGTGGTGTGCAACTTCGCCTCGGTGCCGTTCTCGGTGTTCGAGGACGAGCAGCTCGACCTGGCCGGGGAGCTGCTGCCGCGCCTGGGCTGAGCGGCGGCGGCCTAGAACCGCACCGCGGTCAGGGTGAACTCGTGCCTGGCCGGGTGCGGGGCGTCCAGGTCGGGGTGGGCGGCCTCGGTCTCGGCCCGCAGCCGGGTGACCGCCGTCCGCCACACCTCGTCGGGCAGGCGCCACTGGTAGGAGTAGACCCGCCCCTCCAGCTCGCGCAGCGCCTGCGCCCAGGTCTGCTGCTCCACCCAGGTGACCGGCTCCAGCGGCTCGACCGTGCCGCCGAGCGCCACCAGCGCCGCGACCCTCTGGGCGTCGTCCTCGACGCCGACGCGCTCGCGCCCGCCGCCGGCGACCACCGCCAGCTCCTCGAAGCGCCGCCTGGCCCGGCTCCTGGGGCCGTCGCCGTGGGCCTTGCCGCCCTGGCCGACCAGCACCACCCCGCCGGGTGCCAGCACGCGGACGGCCTCGGCCAGCACCTCCCGCCAGGCGGGGACCAGGTGCAGCACGTGGACCTCCAGCACGGCGCCGACGCTGCGGTCGCGGAACGGCAGCCGGGCGGCGTCGGCCCGCAGCACCGCCGGCGGCGGCAGCCCGAGCGCGGCGGCCTTGGCGCGGTAGCGCTCCATCATCGGCAGCGACAGGTCGACCCCGACGACGCGGCGGCCGCGGCGGTGCAGCGGCAGGGCGATGCGCCCGGTGCCGACGCCGAGCTCGAGCAGCGGCTGGCGGCCGGGCCCCACCGCCGCCTCGATCCGGTCGGCGACCAGTTCGTCGATGCCCTCCGGCAGCCCGCGGCTCTCGTCGTAGTAGCCGGCGGCGCGGTCGAAGGCGATCGAGCCGCCCTCGGGCGCCGCGGTCATCCCGGCAGGACCACCCTGGCGCTGACCACCGGCGGGGCGGCGTCGGCCGGGGGCAGCGGCCGCCGTGCGACCAGCCGCTCGATCCGGCCGAGGCGGCGGCGGACGGCCAGGCGCCGCTCCCACAGGGACACGGCCACGCCGTCGCCGGTGGCCTGGACGTCGACCCAGTTCACCGGGTAGGTGGGCACGAACACCGGCGGCAGCGACAGCCATGCCCGCACCGGCACCAGCCCGCGCACCCAGCAGCCGCCGTCGACCGCCACCCGGCCGCCCGGCAGCCGCACGATCCGGGGCTCGTGGGTGTGGCCGGTGATCAGCACCGTGGCGTCCGGGTCGCGCCGTTCCAGCAGCTCCGGCAGCTCCCCCTGGCGGGTCTCCGCCTCCTCCGAGGCCTCGTCGGGCGACGGCAGCCCGTAGGCGGCGGCGGCGCGGCGGAAGCTGCGGCCCAGGAAGGTCGACAGCACCGCCAGCAGGGCCAGGTTGGTGAGCACGAACGACGACACCCAGCGGACCGCCCGGTTGCCCAGGTAGGCGATCCGGCCGAGGTCGCCGACCAGCAGCCCGACCACGAGGTTCAGCGCGATCGTCAGCAGCACCAGCGGCAGCGCGAAGTCGCGCAGCGCCCGGCCCATGAACTTGTAGAAGAAGTTCGACACCAGCCACCAGGGCACCAGCAGCGCCGGCCGGACGTTGTCGACCTCGTCGAGGGCGAGCTGCGGGTAGCGGCCGCTGGCCGCCTCCAGCCGGTTGACGAACTCGCTGACGACGTGGTCGCCGACGGGCACGTCGAGCGGGTCGAACGGGTCGGTGCGCCGGTTCCAGCGGTCCAGCGCGTCGCCGTGCTCGGCCACCACCACGACCTCGCCGGGCCCGTCCGGGCGCGCCACCCGGACGCGGGCGTGCAGCGCGAACTCGGTCGCCCCGAACCGGTCGGCGACCAGCTTGCGCGCCGCGCCGTCCCAGGCGAGGGCGGAGTCGTGGTTGCCGACCAGGTACAGCACGGTCACCCCTGGCCGCTCCGCCAGCTCGCGCAGGGCGTCGCCGACGGCCGCCGCGGCCGGGCCCTCCAGCGCCCGCGCGACCCGCTCCTCCCTGGGCCCCTCGACCTGGAGCAGGTCGAGGATGTCGCCGCCGAGGGCGAGCAGCACCTGCCCGGGGTGGTCGTGCAGCGACGCCAGCAGCTCGCACAGCTCGGCGGTGGCGCCGAAGTCGTCGGCCGGCCCGGTGTCGGTCAGGTGCAGGTCGGAGACGTACACCAGGCGGCCGCCGGGCTCGAGCCGCAGCTCCAGGTCGAGCGGGCAGGGATCCGGGACGATCGGCGAGCTCATCGCCACAAGTCTAGCCCGGAGGGGCTGCGCGACGGCGTCAGCAGCTATCCTGCCGTGGCCGGCCCGGAACCGCCGCCGCGGTGCTGGCCAGGGAGTGACCACCGGGGAAGGGAGCAGGGGTGCGGTACCAGATCGTCGCCGAGGCGTACCGGGACCTGGAGCAGTCGACGGCCCGCCTGGAGCTCATCGACCGCCTCGCCAGGCTGTTCACCGAGACCCCCAACGACCTGCTGCCCACCGTGGCGCTGCTGTGCCAGGGCCAGATCGCGCCCGACTTCGCCGGGGTGGAGCTGGGCCTGGCCGAGCGGCTGGCCGCCCGGGCGGTCGCCGAGGCCACCGGGGTGTCCGCCGAGCAGGTGCTCGCCAGCGCGCGCGAGGTCGGCGACCTCGGCCTGGCCGCCGAGGCCCTGCTGGCCGCGCTCGCCCCGAGGCCGGCGACCCTGGAGGTCGCGGTGGTGCACGACGGCCTGCTCCAGGTCGCCGGAGCCGAGGGGACCGGCTCCCAAGCCCGCAAGCTCGGCGGGCTGGTCGGCCTGCTCGGGCAGGCGACCCCGCTGGAGGCCCGCTACCTGCTGCGCACGGTCACCGGCTCGCTGCGGCTGGGGATCGGCACCGCCACCATCCTGGACGCGCTCGCCGAGGTGCACGCCGGCGGCCGCAAGGCCCGCCCGGTGCTGGAGCGCGCCTACAACATCTGCTCCGACCTCGGCCTGGTCGCCGCCACCCTGGTCGAAGGCGGCCTCGAGGCGGTCGAGCGGATGCAGGTCCGGGCCGGCAACCCGGTGCGGCCGATGCTGGCCCAGCGGCTGTCCAGCACCAGCGAGATCCTGGAGAAGCTCGGCGGCACCTGCGCGGCCGAGTACAAGTACGACGGCATCCGGGTGCAGGCCCACCGCACCGCCGACGGCAGCCTGGAGCTGTACACCCGCCGGCTGGACCGCGTCTCGACCCAGTTCCCCGAGGTGGTCCAGCTGCTGGACCAGAGCCTGAAGCCGCGCGAGGCGATCCTGGAGGGCGAGGTGGTCGCCTTCGACCCGGCGTCGGGGGAGCTGCGGCCGTTCCAGGACGTGATGTTCCGGCGCCGCAAGTACGGCATCGCCGAGGCGACCAAGGACGTGCCGGTCAGCATGTTCTGCTTCGAGCTGCTGTACGCCGACGGCGACGACCTCACCCGCCTGCCGTACCTGGAGCGGCGGGCGCGCCTGGCGGAGGCGATCACCCCCTCGGCGCGGCTGCGGCTGACCACCGCCGAGCAGGTCAGCGACGAGCAGGCCCTGGAGCGGGTGTTCGAGCAGGCGGTGGCCGAGGGCTCCGAGGGGGTGATCTGCAAGTCGCTGGACCCGACGGCCCACTACCAGGCCGGCGCGCGCGGCTGGCAGTGGATCAAGCTCAAGCGCGACTACCGCACCGAGCTCAGCGACACCCTCGACCTGGTGGTGGTGGGCGGGCTGGCGGGGCGGGGCCGCCGCGCCGGCATGTACGGGGCGCTGCTGCTGGCCGTCTACGACCCCGCCGCGGACGTGTTCCAGACGATCTGCAAGTGCGGCACCGGGTTCAGCGACGCCGAGCTGGCGGCGCTGCCCGCCCGCCTGGCGCCGCTGGCGCGGGCCGAGCGGCCCGGCAGGGTGGACTCCCGCTGGCACGCCGACGTCTGGTTCGAGCCCACCCTGGTGGTGGAGGTGCTCGCCGCGGAGCTGACCCTGTCGCCGCACCACACCGCCGCGTGGGGAAGGCTCAAGGAGGACTCCGGCCTGGCGCTGCGCTTCCCGCGCTTCACCGGCCGCTGGCGCGAGGACAAGGGGCCCGAGGACGCCACCACCGTCGAGGAGGTGCTGGGGATGTACCGCACGGCGCGGCGGACACCGGCCGGCGCATGACGCTGATGCTGCTGGACTCCGCCAGCCTGTACTTCCGCGCCTTCTACGGGGTCAAGGCCGCCATCCCCGCGCCGGACGGCACCCCGACCAACGCGGTCCGCGGGTTCCTCGACATGGTGTCGACGCTGATCACGCGGTACCGCCCCAGCGACATGGTGGCCTGCGTCGACCAGGACTGGCGGCCGGCCTGGCGGGTGGCGCTGGTCCCCTCCTACAAGACGCACCGGCTCGACGTGCAGACCGCGACCGCCGCCGGCGGCGCGCCGCCAGGGGAGGCCGAGCCGCCGGGGCTGGCCGAGCAGGTCCCGATCATCTTCGACGCGCTCGCCGCCCTGGGCATCGCGGCCCTCGGCGCCCCCGAGCACGAGGCCGACGACGTGATCGCCACGCTCGCCGCGCAGGCGACCATGGACGTCGACGTCGTCACCGGCGACCGCGACCTGTTCCAGGTCGTCGACGACGCCCGCGGCGTCCGCGTGCTCTACACCGCCCGCGGCGTCGGCAAGGCGGAGGTCGTCGACGCCGCCGCGCTGAGCGCGCGCTACGGCATCGCCCCCGACCAGTACGCCGACTTCGCCACCCTGCGGGGCGACACCAGCGACGGGCTGCCAGGGGTCCCGGGGATCGGGGAGAAGACCGCCGCCGGCCTGCTCCGCACCTTCGGCACGCTGGAGGCGCTGCTCGACGCCGCCGCCGGCGGCGACCGGCGCCTGGTCGCGGTCGCCGGCAGGATCAACGCCGCCCGCGAGTACCTCACGCGGGCGCCGGAGGTCGTCCGCACGGTCGACACCCTGCCGCTCCCCACGGTCGACACCGCGCTGCCGCGGACGCCGCCGGAGGCCGCCCGGCTCGCCGAGCTGGACGCCAGGTGGGGGATCGGCAACGTGCTGGCGCGCGCCACCAAGGCCCTCAGCCTCCCGGCCAGCTCCTGAGGGCCCGGGAGCCGAGGAGGAGCCGCCGCCCGGACGGCTCGCCCAGCGCGCCGCGTGGCGGCCTGGGCCCGCTCAGCCGGGGGTGGGCCAGCCGAGCGCGGCCAGCCGGGCCCTGGCCTGGTCCAGGGTGGAGGCGGCCTGGTCGAGGCCGGCCCACGGGTCCGGCCGCGACAGCCGCTCGGCGATGTTGCGCACCGTGTACCGGCCGGGGTCGAACTCGTCCAGCTCCGACCAGTCCAGCGGCACCGACACCGGCGCGCCCGGCCGCGCCCGCACGGCGTACGGCGCGGCCATGGTCTGCGCGTAGCCGTTGCGGCCGATGTCGAGGTACAGGCGACCGTGGCGGGCGGCGATGCGCGGCTCGGTGGTGAGCTCGTCGGGGTGCCGGGCCGCCAGGGCCTCGGCGGCCGCCATGCTGAACAGCTTCACCGCGTCGGTCTCGGCGGCCGGCACCAGCGGCACCACCACGTGCAGGCCCTTCGACCCGCTGGACTTGAGGAACGCCGCCAGGCCGAGCTCCTCCAGCAGCCCACGCAGCGAGCTCGCCGCCAGCCGCAGCACCCGCAGGTCGGCGGAGGCCGGGTCGAGGTCGAACACCAGCTGGTCGGGGTGGTAGATGTCGGGCGTGCGGCTGAGCCAGACGTGGGGGGTGATGCAGGACTGGTTGGCCAGGTAGGCCAGGTCGTCGGGGGCGCGGCAGACCACGTAGGTGACCTGCTCGCGGGTGGTGCCCTGGCGGGTGCGGCGGTTGGGCGCGGTGACCCGCTCGATCCAGTCCGGGAAGTAGTCGCCGGCCTGCTTCTGGAGGAAGCCGCCGCGGCCGATCCCGTTGGGGAACCGCTGCATGGTCACCGGCCGCCCGCTGACCAGCGGGATCATCAACGGGGCGACCGCCTGGTAGTAGTCGACCAGGTCGGCCTTGGTGATGCCGTCGTCGGGGAACAGCAGCTTGTCCGGATGGCTGATCCGCACCCGCTCGCTCAAGGTCGCCTCCTCTGGCCTGCCGGGCGGTCCGATTGTGCCCGACTCCCGCGCTGTCGCGTTCCGGTAGTAGGGTGGGAGCATGTGTGGACGCTTCACCTCCGCGACCCAGCTGTCGCTGCTGGCCGAGCGGTTCCGCGCCGACCCGGCCGGCGCCGAAGGCCACCGGCCGAGCTGGAACGTGAGCCCGGCCAGCGACATCCTGGTGGTGGTCGCCGGCGACGACGGCGCCCGCCAGCTCCGTGAGCTGCGCTGGGGCCTGGTCCCCCGCTGGGCCAAGGACACCAAGGGCAGGCCGCTGATCAACATGCGCGCCGAGACCGTGCGCGAGAAGACGACCTGGCAGCGCGCCCTGGCGAGCAAGCGCTGCATCATCCCCATCGACGGCTTCTACGAGTGGCAGGACCAGGGCAAGGGCAACCGCAAGCAGCCGTTCTACGTCACCTCCCGCGACGGCGAGCCGCTGGCGCTCGCCGGGCTGTGGGCGACCTGGCGCGACGAGGACGGCGGCCAGGAGCTGTGGACCTGCACCATCCTGACGACCAGCGCCAACAAGCTGATGCGCTCGGTGCACCACCGCATGCCGGTGATCCTGCCGCCCGACGCCTGGGACGCCTGGCTGGACCCCGACAACAAGGACGTCGAGCAGCTCGCCGCCCTGCTGGAGCCCGCCCCCGAGGAGCTGCTGGCCCTGTGGCCGGTGGACCAGGCGGTCAGCAACCCCCGCAACAACCGGCCCGAGCTCCCGCAACCCCTGGAAGGCCACCAGCCGGTCACCGCCTGACCCACGACCACCGACCCGGCCATGGGCCCTGGTGGCATTTCCAGGTAGCAGGTAGGCGCAGACGGACGCTGGCACCGATGCCGTCGGCTCCCCTCCGGGCGCACCCTCGGGCTGAAACGCGGTTGATCGACCGCACAGCAGGAACACAGAGGAGGTTCCCTCCATGATGAGGATGCGGGCAGGGGCCCGTCTGCAGGACTTTGGCACGCTGATCGCCGGCCTGTACGCGGCGCTGTCGCCGATCTGGGTCAGCACCACCGACGAGCGCGGCGCCTTCTGGGCGCTGATCGTGCTGGGTGTGCTGCTGGCAGCCACGGCGCTGGTCTCGCTGGCCATGCCGGGCATCGTCGCCACCGAGTGGCTCACCGTGCTGTTCGGGGTGCTGCTGTTCATCGCCCCGTGGGTGCTCACCTACACCGACCGGGTCGGGGCCTCGTGGACCTCGTGGGTCGTCGGGGTGATCGCGGTGGCGCTCGCCGCCAGCGCGGTTCCCGCCAGCAACCGGGCGCACCGGCAGGCAACCCAGCACTAGCCCAGTTCCCTACCACCTCCGGGTCCATGATGGAATGGACCCGGAGGTGGAGGGCTGCCATGACCGACCACGGCCGCGAGGTGAAGTTCGGCTACTTCCTCATCCCCAACGCCGCCGACCCGCTGCTGTCGACCGCCCAGCAGGTGGAGCGGCTCGGCCTGGACTACGTCGGCGTCCAGGACCACCCCTACCAGCGGCGGTTCGTCGACACCTGGACGCTGCTGGCGATGATCGCCGCCACCACCTCACGGGTCGGCGTCTTCCCCGACGTGGCCAACCTGCCGCTGCGCCCGCCGGCGGTGCTGGCCAAGGCGGCCGCCAGCCTGGACGTGCTCAGCGGCGGGCGGGTGGAGCTCGGGCTGGGCGCCGGCGGCTTCTGGGACGCGATCGCCGCCTACGGCGGCCCGCGCCGCGGCCCCGGCGAGGCCTTGGCGGCGCTGGCCGAGGCGATCGAGGTGATCCGCAAGGTGTGGAGCGGCGAGCGCAACCTCCGCTTCGAGGGCCGCCACTACCGCTTGGCGGGCGCGCACTCCGGGCCGCTGCCTGCCCACCCGATCGGCATCTGGCTGGGGGTCCACGGGCCCGACGCGCTGCGGCTGGCGGGGCGCGTGGCCGACGGCTGGGTGCCTTCGTTCCGTGGCGAGCTGCAACCGGTGCGCGAGATGGCCGCCCGGCTGGACGCCGGCGCGGCCGAGGCCGGGCGCGACCCGGGCGCGATCCGGCGGGTGCTCAACGTCGGCGGCGCCATCACCGACGGCGCCTCCGACGGGCCGCTCCAGGGCCCGGTGGCGCAGTGGACCGACGAGCTGACCGCGCTGGTGGTCGAGGAGGGCTTCGACACCTTCGTCCTCTGGGGCGACGGGCCCGACCAGCTGCGACGGTTCGCCGACGAGGTCATCCCCGCCGTCCGCCAGCAGGTCGCCCGCGAACGGGCCTGATTCAGGGTTGCGGCCGCCGTTCCTGAGGCAGATCATCCCATCGCCTTCCAGAATGTCCCGTTGATCCGCAAGCGCACCGGTCCGATGGAGGAACCCGCTGATGAAGGGGATCGCGTTTCTGGCCGTGGCGCTGGCGTCCCTGTCGCCCACGGCCCTGGCCCAGCAGACCACCGAGCTCGGCGGGAAGGTCCGCAGCGGCCAGGAGGTGGTGGTGGCCTCCGGGGAGACGGTGCAGGGCGACCTGATCGCCTCCGCCGGGACGGTGCGGATCGACGGCCGGGTCGACGGCGACCTGCTGGCCACCGGGGGGCGGGTCACCGTCGCCGGCACCGTCACCGGCGACGTGATGGCGGCCGCCGGGACCACCACCGTCTCGGGGCAGGTCGACGGCGACGCGCGGCTCGCCGGCGGTCAGGTGCGGGTCGAAGGACGGGTGGCGGAGGACCTGGTGGTCGGCGCCGGCCAGGCGACCGTCGCCTCGGGCGCCCAGGTCGGCGGCGACCTCGTCTTCGGCGCCGGGCAGGTGCAGATGGACGGCACCGTCGCCGGCAGCGTGCTGGGCTCCACCGGCAGCTACACACGCGGGGGGTCGGTGGCCGGCAGCGAGCAGGTCTCGGTGCAGCAGCGCGAGGAGCAGGCGCCGACGGCGGCGGACCGGACCCTCGGCCTGCTGCGGCAGTACGTCAGCGTCCTGGTCGTCGGGCTGCTGCTGCTGTGGCTGACGCCGCGGGTGCTCCGCGGCGCGGCCGAGGCGGTGCGGCGGCGCACCCTGGCCAGCTTCGGGATCGGCATCGTCGCGTTCATCGGCGTCGCGGTCGGGCTGGTCGTCGTGCTCATCGTCACGATCCTGCTGACGGTCCTGCTCGGCCTGCTCGGGTTGGGGCCCCTTGCCGGCACCACCGTGTTCGCGGGGATCCTGGCCATCGGCATCATCGCCTTCCTGCTCTTCCTCGCGCTGACCTTCGGCGCGCCGGCCGCGGTGGGGCTGGGCCTCGGCCAGCTGCTGTTCCGCGACGACCGGGGCTCGTTCGGCCGCGCGTTCGCCGCGCTGGCGCTCGGCGTGCTGGTGGTGGTGCTGGTCGCGGCGATCCCGGTGGTCGGAGGGTGGCTGCAGCTGCTGCTGGTGCTGCTCGGGCTGGGGGCGCTGGTCCTGGGGCTGCTCTCGCGCCGGAGCCGCCGGCTGGCCGAGCAACCGGTCTGACCGGGCGGCTCAGCGGTCGCGGCCGACCAGGCCGGCCTCGTAGGCGACGATGGCGGCCTGCACCCGGTTCCTCGCCGCCAGCCGGGTGAGGATCGCGCTGACGTAGCTCTTGACGGTCCCCTCGACCAGGTACAGCCGCCGGCCGATCTCGGCGTTGGACAGCCCCTGCCCGAGCAGGGCGAGCACCTCGCGTTCCCGCTCGGTGAGCTCCGCGACCCGGGCGCGCGCCTCCTGGCCGCGCGCGAACGGCGTCCCGCTGAGCTGCGCGATGACCTGCCGTGCGACCTTGGGGGAGAGGTAGGCGGCGCCCTCGGTGACCGCGTGGACGGCGGCGAGCAGCTCGCGGGGGTCGCCGGACTTGAGCAGGAACCCGTTGGCGCCTTCGGCGAGGGCGCGGGCGACGTAGGCGTCCTCGCCGAAGGTGGTCAGCATGACCACCGCGGTGCCGGGCGCCAGCCGCCGGATCTCGGCGGCGGCGGCCAGCCCGTCCAGGCGCGGCATCCGGATGTCGAGCAGCGCCACGTCCGGCCGGTGGCTGCGGACCAGCTCGACCGCCTCATGACCGTCGCCGGCCTCGGCCACGACCTCGACGTCGGCGTCGGTGACCAGGATCGCCCGGACGCCGGCGCGGACCATCGCCTCGTCGTCGGCGAGCACCACCCGGATCGTCACGGACCGGTCACCGGCCCGGCCCGGCCTTGGGGAGGACCTCCCGGGTGACCAGCAGCCCGTCGCGGTAGCAGAGCCGGAACACCCGGCTGGGGTCGAAGCGGTCGAAGTCGAGCCAGCCGCCGGACCGTGGCACGTAGTACCGGCAGGTCGTGCCGCCCGGAGGCGCCGGGACGGGCCCGAACTCGCGCGGCGGGTCGGGAGTCCCCACCGGGAGCCTCGCCTCGATGGCGGTCTGGGACTGCCCGATCCTGGTGGTCTCGAACTCCGCCTGCCGCAGCGTCGCCTGCCGCAGGCCGAAGGCCACCACGTAGCCGGCGACGAGGATCGCCAGCACGACCGCCGGCACCGCGAGCCTGAACCAGAACCTGCGGCGCAGCTGCGCCAGCATCGACGGGTAGCCGTCGACCAGCGCGAACTCGTCCTGCGGCGGAGCGAACCGCGGCAACGTGGCGGCGGGGGGCGGCGCGGCGGGATCCTCGCCCGGGTCGGCGGCCGGGGCGGCGCCGGCGCGCCGCGGAAGCCGGGCGCTGACCCGGAAGCCGTCGCCCTCGGGACCGGCGGTGAGCCGGCCGCCGGCCACGCGGACGCGTTCGGCGAGCGCGAGCAGCCCGCGGCCGCCCTGGCCGCGCTCGGGCGGTGGCTCGGACGCCGGACCGTTGGTCACCTCCACGGTCACCTCGTCGGCGTCGTGCCGCAGCCGCACGAGGACCGGCGCGCCGGGCGCGTGCTTGGTCGCGTTGGTCAGCGACTCCTGGACGGTCCGGTAGACGGCGCGGTCGACCAGCGGCGCCAGCGGCGCGGGGTCGCCGTCCTGCTCCAGGCGGGCCTCGACGCCGGACGCCGAGGCCCGCTCGACGAGGGCGGCGACGCCTTCCTCCGCGGGTTGGACGGGTGCCGGCTCGCCGTCGTCGCGGAGCAGCCCGACGACCTCCCGGAGCCGGTCGACGGCGTCGGCGGTGGTGGCCCGCAGCAGGCGAGCCGTCTCGCGGTGACGGTCGGGCAGGTCGTCGTCGAGCTCCAGCGCGCCGGCCTGGAGGGCGATGAGGCTCAGCTCGTGGCCGAGCGAGTCGTGCATGTCCTGCGCGATCCGGGAGCGTTCGCGCAGCCGCGCCTGCTCCGCGATCAGGTCGCGTTCGTGGGCGAGCCGCTCGGCGCGCTCCCAGCCGGCGGCGACCAGCGCGGCCCGCTGCCGCCGGTAGCGCCCGAGCAGCGCCGCGACCGTCGCCACGGCCACGACGACCGCCAGCAGGAGGGTGAGGTCGTACTCGGGGCCGCGGTGGCGCAGCACCAGGTACCAGCCGACGACGGTGGGGACGACCGCCGCGAACGCCACGCCCGCGGCGGCGCGGCTCGCGCTGGTCACGCGGTAGCCGACGCCGTAGGTCGCCACCACCGCCAGCACGTTGCCGAAGCCGAGCCAGGACCCGACGGCCGCGGCGGCCAGCATGCTCAGGATCGGCGTGGTCCGGCGCGCCGCGACCACGAACGCCACGGTCAGCAGCGCGACCGCGAGGCTCGGCGCCAGGCCGGGCGGGCCGTCCTGCCCGGTGCTGTCGACCAGGACGCCTTCGACCGTGGTGATCGCGGCGAGCACGACCCCCAGGACGAGGTCGCGGGTGAGCTCCCGGCGAGACGGCCGGCGCCATCGGCGCAGGGCCCTCCTCCAACCGGGCGCCGGCTGGGTCACCGTGGAGCTCACCCGCCGACAGTACACCGGCCCTCGATGCCGGGAACCTGACGAAGGTGGTGCGCCGAGCACCACCTTCGGGGTGCCCTCGGGGCCCGGAAGGCCTGACCGACGTCGGGTGCGACCGACGACGTTCGCCCGTGGGGACGGGCCTCGCGGGCTCGTAGCGTCGTGGTTACGGCACCGCACGACGGGTGCGGTCCGCGGAGCAGAGGAGCACCCATGATCGAGCTGCAAGGGCTGACCAAACGGTACGGGTCGACGGTCGCGGTCGACGACCTGTCGTTCCAGGTGCGGCCCGGCAAGGTGACCGGCTTCCTCGGTCCCAACGGGGCCGGCAAGTCCACCTCGATGCGGGTCGTCCTGGGCCTGGACCGGCCCACCGCCGGGCAGGCCCTGGTCGACGGCCGCCCCTACCGCCAGCTGCGGGAGCCGCTGCGGGCGGTCGGGGCGCTGCTGGAGGCCGGGGCCGTGCACCCGCGCCGCAGCGCCCACCACCACCTGCTGGCGCTGGCGCACAGCAACGGCATCGCCCGCTCCCGCGTGGAGGAGGTGCTCGGCCTGGTCGGCCTGGACCACGTCGCCGGCCGCCGCGCCGGCGCGTTCTCCCTGGGGATGCGCCAGCGGCTGGGGATCGCGGCCGCGCTGCTCGGCGACCCCGGCATCGTGATGTTCGACGAGCCCGTCAACGGCCTGGACCCCGACGGCATCCGCTGGGTCCGCGGGCTGGTGCGGGGCCTCGCGGCGGAGGGCAGGACGGTCTTCGTCTCCAGCCACCTGATGAGCGAGATGGAGGACACCGCCGACCACCTGGTGGTGATCGGGCGCGGCCGCCTGGTCGCCGACGCGCCGATCGGCGAGGTGATCGCGGGCAGCTCCCACACGGTGACGCGGGTGCGCACGCCGTCGGCGAGGCAGCTGGGGCGCCTGCTCGCCCCCGGCGCCGGCAGCGTCCGGCAGGAGTCCGACACCGTGCTGCTGGTCTCCGGGCTCAGCACCGACGAGATCGGCGACCTCGCCTACGCCGGCGGCATCCGCCTGCACGAGCTCACCCTGCACTCCGCCTCGCTGGAGGAGGCCTACCTGGAGCTCAGCCGGCACCACCTCGACTACGGCACCAGCCAGCTCGAGCGGAAGGGAGCATGACCGTGACCACCACGACGACCACCACGACCCTCGCCCCCCGGCCCCCCGAGCCGGCCCGCCTGGGCCGACCGACGGTGCTGGCCCGCTCGCTGCGCGCGGAGTGGACCAAGCTGCGCTCGGTGCGCTCCACCTACGGCAGCCTGCTGGCGACCGTCGTCGTCACCGTGGGCATCGCCGCGCTGTTCGCCTGGGCCATCGTGGCAGGCGAGGAGCCCGACGCGGCCACCGCGACGGCCGTCGACCTGGCCAACATCGGCATCGCGTTCGGACAGTTCGGGCTGCTGGCGCTGGCGGCCCTCGCGATCACCAACGAGTTCGCCACCGGCAGCATCCGCACCACGCTGGCGGCCACGCCGTCACGGTCGGCGGTGCTCGCCGCCAAGGCGGCCGTCGTCGGCGCGGTCAGCTTCGCCGGCGGGTTCGTCGCGACCGCGCTGGCGATGCTGGCCGCCGCGCCGATCCTCGGCACCGGCACCGGCGACCTCCTCGGCGTCAGCGCCCGGTCGGGGGCCGCGCTGGCGCTGACCAGCCTGGTGGTGCTCGGCCTCGGCACGGTCCTGCGCAGCACCGCCGGCACCATCACCACCGCCGTCGCGGTGCTGTTCGCGCCGGTGATCGTCGGCGGGCTGGTGTCCAACAAGATCGTCACCACGGTCCTGGACTACCTGCCGGCCGACCTGGCTGGCGTGCTGTCGGCCGGCTCGGGTGAGCCGTACGGCCCGGGGCTGGCGGCGCTGGTGCTGGGCGCCTGGGCGGTCGCCGCGCTGGCCGCCGGGGTCCTGGCCCTGCACCGGCGCGACTCATAGGAAGGGGGTCGCGCGCCGGCGGCGTTGATGCCGCCGGCGCGCCTCTGCGACGATGCGGCGCGAGCGGCAAGCCCGATGCCGTGCCCGGAGGGGCGATGGCGGGAGTCCCGGAGGCACGCGTCCGCGAGCTGCTGGCCACCCTGTGGCCGGCGGCTCCGGGCGTGGCGGTCGCGGTCGCGACCCTAGTCCTGGCGGTCGCCGTGGTCGTGGTGGCCTTGTTCCGCGATCCACTGACGATGGCGGCGTGCCTGGTCGGACTGGTGCTCGCCGCCGCGGCCCGTCCGGTGCTGTTCGTCAACCCGCGGTCCGGCGGGGGCAAGGTCGGGAAGCTCGACCTGGCCGGAGAGGCCCGCCGGCGGGGGATCGGGGTCGTGCTCCTCGGCCCGGGCGATGACCTTCGGCGGCTCGCCGAGCGGGAGGCCGACCGTGGCGCCGACGTGCTCGGCACGGCCGGCGGGGACGGGTCGCAGGGCGTGGTGGCCCAGGTGGCCATGGAGCGCGACCTGGCGTTCGTGTGCGTCCCGGTGGGGACCCGCAACCACTTCGCCCTCGACCTCGGGCTCGACCCGGCCGACCCGGTCGCCGCCCTGGACGCCTTCGGCGACGCCGAGCAGCGGCGGGTCGACCTCGGCCTGGTGGGGGACCGGGTCTTCGTGAACAACGTCTCCCTCGGCGTCTACGCCAAGATCGTGGGGACCGAGGGCTACCGCGAGCGCAAGCTCCCGACCGCCTGGCAGGTCCTCCCCGGCGTCTTCGGCCCCGAGGCCGAACCCTTCGACCTGCGGTTCACCGGGCCCGACGGCCAGGACCACGCCGGCTACCACCTCATCCTGGTCGCCAACGACCCCTACGGCCTCACCGCCGACCGCCGCTTCGGGTCGAGGGGGAGCATGGACCGCGGCATGCTGGGGATCGTCGCGGCCAGGGCGGGAGAGGGCGACGACTTCCCCCGCTTCGCCGAGGCGTGGTGGCTGGGCAGGCCCGACCCCTCGCGGGGCTGGCTGCAGTGGGAGGACACGCGGTTCGACGTGCGGTCCGACGGGCCCATCGCGGCGGGCGTGGACGGCGAGGCCATGGTGTTCGACGCGCCGCTGCGGTTCCGCTCACTGCCGGGCGCCCTGCGGGTCCGGGTGCCCGCCGCGGCCGGCCGGGGCTAGGACCGCCCGGCCTCGCGGCGCCGGAGCGACTCGGCCCACCAGAAGGCCAGCACGCCCACGACGATGAAGCCGGCCGCCACCGGGACCTGCAGCGGCGGGTCGAGGTAGCGGGCCGCGAACCAGACCCTGACCTGCGGGTCGACGCCGAACAGGTTGAAGGCGATCGGGACCAGCCCCTGGGGGAAGACGCACAGGACCCCGACGGTCCACAGGGTGCCGAGGGCGGCGGACTTCCAGCGCGCCAGCGGCACCGCCGCCTCCGCGGCGGGTCCGGCCGCCTCGCCGTCGGCCCGGGCCTGCGGGCCGAGGTGGAGCAGGTCCATCAGCTCCGCGCCGCGGTCGGCCAGCCGCCGGGCGGCGACGCGGCCGCCCCACCAGGCGAGCAGCACGCCGGTCGCGGTCCCGACCAGCACCCCGGCGACCTCGAGGAGCGGCTGGTCCCGCACGCTGCCGAGCAGCACCAGGGTCCCGCCCGGCACCGCGGTGAGGGCCGCCAGCAGCAGCATCAGGTACTGCTGGCCGACCGCCGCGCCGGCGGCGTTGGGGTCGTCGCCGGTGTCGAAGGGGCCGGTGCGCCGGTGGGGGTCCTTCTGCTTGACCGGCATGGTCACCGACACCAGCACCATCAGGCCCGCCGTCCCGCCGAGCACCGCCGGGAGCGTGGCGAGCACCCACGGCCAGGCCCAGCCCTGCCCGCTGAGCAGGACCAGGGCGACGGTCAGCACCACCATCGCGGGCGCGACCACCAGCAGCCAGGCCACCTGCCGGCCGCGCACGTCGGCCCGTTCCACGCCCGGCACCATCCGGGTCAGCCACAACGCGGTGCCGTCGTCGCCGTACACGTTGGCGGCGCCGGAGGCGACGATCAGCGCGGCCGCCAGGCCGGCCCACGGCAGCGCCGCCGGGGCCCCGAAGGCCACCGCCGGAACGGCGAGGTTGAGCCCGCTGATCAGCACCGCCAGGAGCAGCAGCAGGGTGCGTCCGGGGTCGCGCCGCCAGGCGTGCAGCTCCCGGCCCACGACCGCGCCGGTGGGGCCGGCCACCAGCAGCCGCCGCCAGGGGCCAGGGTGCCCGGCGGCGGCCCCTTCCGCGGCCGTGGCGCGCTGGGCCGCGCGGGGCGCCCGCCCGCCGCCCCTGCGCATGTTGCTCGGGAGCAGCCCCGCCCAGGCCAGCAGCAGCACCGCGGCCAGCACCGCCAGGCCGAGCAGCAGCCCGAGCGCCAGCGGCCAGTCCGACCGGTCGGCCGCCTCCACCGCCACCGGCCCCCAGCCCGAGGGCAGCACGCGCAGGGTGGCGCCGAGGACGGGCCCTGGCCCCTCCGCCAGCCGCTGGCCCATCACCGCGGCCAGGGACCAGCCGCCCGAGGCGAGCGCGATCACCACGGCCATCAGCAGCCCGCCGAGCTCCTGGCCGCGGCGGGAGCTCAGCGTCGCGGTCAACGCCGCCACCACCACCCGCGACAGCAGCACCACCACCACCAGCTGCAGCAGCATCGCGGGCAGCGACACCAGCAGCGGCAGCGCGCCGAGGCGGAGCGCTTCCACCGGCAGGGCCGCGAAGGCGACCAGGGTGATCGCCGGCGCGACCCCCGCGAAGGAGGCACCCAGCAGGCCGGTGGCGAGCCGGCGCGGGGGGATCGGCAGCAGCGCGAACCACTCCGGCCGCAGCCCCTGGCCCGCGCCGCGGGCCACGATCGGCCCCATCACCCAGCCGACCAGCCAGCCCAGGAAGAGGGCGGCGAGCAGGTCCACCCAGCGGTCCGGGTCGTCGTAGCGGACCAGGCCGCCAAGCAGCGTGGCGACCGCCAGGAGCAGGCCGGCGACCCGGAGGGTCAGCACCGTCCCGGAGCCGCCCTGCGAGTGCCGCTGGAGCGAGCGTCGCATGCCGACCAGCGCGGCGGCCGTCTCCCTGGTGGTGGCGCCGGCGGGGGCGGCGCTCAGGACGTCAGCCACGCCAGGCCCCCGGTGGGGTCGACGCGGGCGCCGACCAGCCGCACGAAGGCGTCGTCGAGGGAGCCGTCGTCGCCGCGCACCTGGTCCAGGGTCCCGGAGGCGACCAGGCGTCCCCTGGCGATCACGCCGACGCGGTCGCACAGCTGCTCGACCAGCGCCATGACGTGGCTGGAGATCACCACCGAGCCGCCGGCGTCGACGAAGCGGCGCAGGATCGCGCGGATGGTGGCGGCCGAGACCGGGTCGATGGCCTCGAACGGCTCGTCCAGCACCAGCAGCCTCGGGGTGTGCAGCAGCGCGGTGGCCAGGGTGATCTTCTTGCGCATCCCGGCGGAGT
>Ga0081538_10000389_pt1 | contig 49872 bp, 43 predicted proteins | sample TabmetS5T2R1_FD_71022 | JGI IMG/M metagenome (GOLD analysis project Ga0081538, IMG submission 71022) | Tabebuia heterophylla rhizosphere microbial communities from the University of Puerto Rico - S5T2R1 | ecosystem: Host-associated > Plants > Roots > Rhizosphere ...
GACGCCGAGGACTGGGACGCCACCGATTGGGAGCAGATCGTGTTGCTCTACGACATGCTCCTCCCCCCCGCCCCGTCACCGGTCACCCGCCTGCACCGCGCCGTCGCGCTGCGCTACACCACGGGCGCCCGAGCCGCGCTCGACGAGCTCGACGCCCTGGGCGATGACCTCGACGGCTACCACCTCTTCCATGCGACTCGGGCCGAGCTCCTCCGCGCGCTCGGGCAGCCGCACCAGGCCCGCCGCGCCGACGAGCGCGCCCTCGAGCTGACCGCCAACCCGGCCGAGCAGGCGCTCCTCCAGCAGCGCATCGGTTGGGCCTGACTGACGGCGTCGCCCGCCTGGTCAGCTGGCGGTGACGACGACGCAGCAGCGGTCGTCGGCCGGGCTGAGGGCGGCAGCCAGCCGGGAGGCGCCGAGGCCGTCGAGCATGCCCTGGACGAGGCAGCGGTTGATGCCGCAGACGAGCGTGGGGGAGCGCTGGGCGAGGCGGCGGAACGGACAGTTGCGCTGGACGACCCGACCGTCGGCCGAGGCCGGCTCGAAGCCCAGGGTGGCGAGCAGCTCGACGAGCACGGTGGTGGCGCGCTCGGGGCCGAGGCGACCGAGGCGGCGGGTGGTGCGGGCGTCGGCGCCGAGCTGGTGCCCGCGCTCGTAGGCGATGCGATCGACGGCGTCGGTCGCGGCCGTGCCGCTGTGGGCCTCGGAGAGTGCGTCGACCAGGATCTCCCCGACGATGTCGTAGTGGCGCTCGGGGACGCTGACCTCGACCTCGACGTCACTGGCGCGGTAGCGCTTGGGGGCCCGGCCGACCCGGGCGGCGACGCCCGCCGGGCGGTCATACGAGGCCTCGAGGAGCCCGGCGTCGACCAGACGGTCCAGGTGGAAGGCGGCCAGCTTGCGGGAGATGCCGACCTCGCGGGCGGCGTCCTCGCGGGTCACCGGGGTGCCGGCGTCCCGCACCGCGCGGTACAGGCGCGCCCGGTGAGGGTCGTCAAGAGCGGCGACGGCACGGACAGCGTCGAACACATCGCTCAAGGTAACACCAGCATCCGTGGGTGAAACGTTGCCCATTGCGGCGAATCAAATGTTTCGCTAACACTCGTTGGTGAAAGGAGAGCGCGGTGACGACGGACACGGACCCGCCGCCGGCAACGGACGGCAAGCACCCGGTCACCATCCTCGCCGGGCCCTACGGGCACCCCGTCCACCCGATCCTGGTCACGGTCCCCATCGGCGCATGGATCGCGTCGCTCGTCTTCGACGTGGTGTCGCGGGCGGGTGACGACGCCGCCACCTTCGCCGACGGTTCCTACTGGCTCATCGGCATCGGCATCGTCGGCGCCCTCGCCGCCGCCACCTTCGGGTTCCTCGACCTGCTCGCCATCCCCACGGGCACCCGGGCGTTCCGGACCGGGCTGCTGCACATGGCGCTCAACCTCGCGGTCGTCGCGCTGTTCGCCGTCGGCTTCGCGCTGCGCCGCAGCCAGCTCGACGAGCCCGACGGCACGCCGCTCGGGCTCCTCGTGCTCTCCTTGGTCGCCCTCGCGCTCCTGGGGGCGGCGGGCTGGCTGGGCGGGAAGCTCACCTACCGCTACGGCGTGCGTGTGGTCGACGAGGCCACTCAGGCCGAGGCAGACCGTACGTAGAAAGGACCGGACCATGGAAGTCGCCGCGCTCATCTTCTGGCTGCTCACCGCCGCCGGCGGGTTCGTCCTGCTGGGCACCTGGATCGCCAAGGGTGGCCATCAGCCCGGCGACGGCGATCAGTGCGATCGCGAGCCACGCTCGCACGATCCTGGAGTGAGAGGGGAGAACGACCTCGGGGTGCCGGCTTGGGATCGCCTTGCCCATGACTTCCTCCTGTCCGGGGGCGCCCGCCGTGGCGGCTCGCCCGCTTGTGAGTGTGGGGACTGCCATCGGTGTCGATCGTCGCCAACGGCGGGCCCGCCGACCATGGGCGTCAGGTCGTCAATCCGGAGGCGCGATAGGAAGCTTTCCCTTGCCCCGGAGCAAGCTGCTGCGGGCTTCACCCGAAGGAGGTGAGGCGGGCCGGCCGGCGGGTCACGAACCTGGTCGCATGGCCGAGGCAGACCAGATCCAGCGCAGCGTCCTCCCGATTCCGGACCGCCCCTACGAGGGCTCCGTCACATACGACGCGAAGGACCCCGACACTTCGTTCCCGCCCATCGAGCCGCTCCGCCCGCCTAAGAGCGCGCCGAACGTGCTGGTGATCCTCCTCGACGACGTGGGCTTCGGCGCCTCGAGCGCCTTCGGCGGCCCATGCGCCACGCCCACCGCCGAGCGGCTCGCGGACAACGGCCTCCGCTACAACCGCTTCCACACCACCGCGCTGTGCTCGCCGACCCGGCAGGCGCTGCTCACGGGCCGCAACCACCACTCGGTCGGGATGGGGGGCATCACCGAGATCGCCACCTCTGCGCCGGGCTACAACTCGATCCGGCCCAACACGGCCGCACCCCTGGCCGAGACGCTCAAGCTGAACGGGTACTCGACCGCGCAGTTCGGCAAGTGCCACGAGGTGCCGGTCTGGGAGACGAGCCCCATGGGCCCCTTCGACGCCTGGCCCAGCGGCGGCGGCGGCTTCGAGCACTTCTACGGCTTCATCGGCGGCGAGGCGAACCAGTACGCCCCGGCGATCTACGACGGCACCGTCCCGGTCGAGCCCGATCGCTCCCCGGAGGAGGGCTACCACTTCACGGAGGACATGACCGACCGGGCGATCGCGTGGATCCGCCAGCAGAAGGCGCTCATGTCGGACAAGCCCTTCTTCGTCTACTTCGCCCCCGGGGCGACGCACGCGCCGCACCACGTGCCGCCCGAGTGGTCCGACCGGTACAAGGGGAAGTTCGACCAGGGCTGGGACGCCCTGCGGGAGGAGACGTTCGCGCGCCAGAAGGAGCTCGGCGTGATCCCTCCCGAGGCCGAGCTGACCGAGCGTCCGGACGAGATTCCGGCCTGGGAGGACATGCCGGACGACCTCAAGCCCGTGCTCGCGCGCCAGATGGAGGTCTACGCCGGCTTCCTCGAGCACACCGACCATCACATCGGCCGGGTCGTCGACGCGCTCGAGCAGCTCGAGATCCTCGAGGACACGCTGATCTACTACATCGTCGGCGACAACGGCGCCTCCGCCGAGGGCACGCCGCAGGGCACTTTCAACGAGAGCATCTCCCTCAACGGCGCGGCCGGCCTCGAGACGACCGAGTTCATGGTCTCGCGCATCCACGAGCAGATATCGGCCGGCGGCGCGGATGGCGCAACCGGTCGACACCTCGACCTGCCACTTGGGCTTCCGCTGCGTGGTGAGGTCTTGATCCGGGCCTGGTGACGTACCGCGGCCCCGGGTACGCTCCGCTCACACGGCCCTGAGGGAGGTCTCATGAGCATCACGAGCGAACGCCGGACCGGCCGGCCTGCCGGCCTCGACGCCTCGACCGTCGCCGAGGCCTTTCAGGCGACGGCGCAGCAGCACCCCGATCGCTGCGCGCTGCGCCTCAAGGACGACGAGGTCTCCATGACCTGGGCGGAGTACGCCGACAAGGTGCGGCGCACCGCTGCGGGGCTCGCCGGGCTGGGACTCGAGCGCGGCGGCGCCATGGGGATCATGCTCACGAACCGCCCCGAGTTCCACTGGTTCGACGCCGCCGCCCTCCACCTCGGCGCCACGCCCTTCTCGATCTACAACACCTACGCCCCCGACCAGATCGAGTTCCAGCTGAAGGACGCCGGCGCGAACATCGTCGTCACCGAGAAGGCCTTCGCGGACCGCATCCGCGGCGTCGAGCACGTGATCGTCGTGGACGACGGGGGAGAGGTCGAGTCGCACGCTCCCGGCGACTTCGACTTCGAGGCGGCCTGGCGCGCAGTGGAGCCGGACGACGTGCTCACGCTGATCTACACGTCCGGCACGACCGGGCCGCCCAAGGGCGTCCAGCTCTCCCACTCGAACCTGATCGCCGCGGTGAACGGCTTCGACCAGGTGATCGCCTTCCCGGACGACGGCCGGGTCGTCTCCTGGCTCCCGATGGCGCACATCGCCGAGCGGGCCTGCTCGCACTACCTGCCCATGCTGCTCGGCTTCACGACCACCTGCTGCCCCGACCCGCGCCAAGTCGTGGCCTACCTGCCCGAGGTCAAGCCCACCTGGTTCTTCGCCGTGCCCCGGATCTGGGAGAAGCTGAAGGCGGCGATCGAGGCCGGCGTGGCCGCCGAGGAGGACGAGGCCAAGAAGCAGGCCACCGAATGGGCGCTCGGGGTCGGGCTGAAGAAGGTGCGGCACGAGCAGGCCGGCGAGCCGGTGCCCGAGGAGCTCGCCAAGGAGCACGCCAAGGCCGACGAGCTCGTGCTCTCCAAGATCCGGGCGCGGCTGGGACTCGACCAGGTCGAGTCGGTCAACGTGGGCGCGGCCCCCACGCCACGCGAGGTGATCGAGTTCTTCCACGCCATCGGCGTGCCGCTTGCGGAGCTGTGGGGCATGTCCGAGACCACGGGCTACGGGACCTGCAACCCGCCCGACAAGATCAAGATCGGCACCGTCGGGCCGGTGTCGCCTGGTGTCGAGATGAAGCTCGCCGATGACGGTGAGGTGCTGATCCGCGGGCCGGTCGTCACGAGCGGCTACCGCAACCAGCCGGACAAGACCAGCGAGGCGATCGACGACGAGGGCTGGCTCCACACCGGCGACGTCGGCGAGTTCGACGACGACGGCTATCTCAAGATCGTCGACCGCAAGAAGGAGCTGATCATCAACGCCGGCGGCAAGAACATGTCACCGGCGAACATCGAGGCCAAGGTCAAGGCGGCGAGCCCGCTGATCGGCCAGGCGATCGCGATCGGGGACGGCAAGCCGTACAACGTGGCGCTGATCACGCTCGACCCCGACGTCGCGCCCGGCTTCGTCGAGAAGCACGGACGCGACGCCGTTGAGGCCGAAGTGCAGCGCGGCGTGGACGCCGCCAACGAGCAGCTGGCCCGCGTCGAGCAGATCAAGAAGTTCAAGCTGCTCGACGCCGAGTGGGAGCCCGGCGGCGACGAGCTGACCCCGACCATGAAGCTCAAGCGCAAGCCGATCCACGAGAAGTACGCCGGCGAGATCGAGGAGCTGTACGCCTAGGCGGCCCTGGCTGCGGCCGCCTCGGCCGGCGGGACGTGGTGGTTGCCCTTGAACATGTCCGCCGGGTCGTAGAGCGCCTTCACCTCGCGAAGCCGCGACCACGTCTCGGCGTCGAAGAACCCGCTCGCGTCCACGGTCTCCTCCACGAAGTTCGGGTAGTCCCCGACGCGCCAGGGCCGTAGCGCCTCCTGGACCGTCTCCAGCGACGCCTCCACGGCGGTCACAGCGGCCTCGTCCGGCGTCACCCCGAGCGACAGGAGGGAGATGCTGCCCGGCAGCGTGGCCCGGGCGCCCGCGCCCGGCGCCTTGCGCGCCAGCGCGCCGCCCATGTGACGCAGCTGGACCATGTTGAGCGGCGACCCCGAGTCGGCGCCCGCCGCCGCCACCAGGTCGTCGATCGCCGGGCTCGACGTGTCGTCGAGCAGGTGATGGGCCAGCAGGTAGGGCAGCGGATCGGGCGGGTCCATCGCCAGGTCGCCGAGCTCGATCGGCGGCACCATCGCGAACGTGTCCATCACCGGCCCGAGCTCACGGACGGGCCGCAGCAGGGCGCGCCCGTCGGCCTCCTCGCCGAGGAAGGCCGCCATCACCACGGCGTAGGAGCCGCCGCGCACCACCTCGGGCACGTCGGGCAGGTCCGGGAAGCGCAGCATGCTGGCCCAGGACATGAGCTCCTCGGGCAGGTCCGGGAGCAGCTCGTGCCAGGCGTGAAGGACGTCCGAGGCCTGCTCGAGCGGGAAGAACATCGCCCCGGCGTACAGCTCCTCGACCGGGTAGACGGAGAACTCGATCGCCGTCACCACCCCGAAGTTGCCCCCGCCGCCGCGCAGAGCCCAGAACAGGTCGGGCTCGCGGCTGTGGTCGGCTCGCACGAGGTGCCCGTCGGCGGTGACGAGCTCGATGGCGGTCACGCTGTTCGCCTGGAGGCCGTACTTGCGGGCAAGCCAGCCCATCCCGCCGCCGAGCGAGTACCCGGCGATGCCCACGTCGGGCGACGACCCGTGCAGCCCGGCCAGGCCGAGCTCGGAGAGACCCGGGGTGACCTTCTCCCACTTGACGCCGCTGCCGGCTCGCACGCGGCGGGCCGCCGCGTCGATCGAGACGCTGGTGAGCCCGGAGGTGTGGACGAGAACAGTCTCCTCGAGCGAGCCGAGCGGTCCGGCATTGTGGCCGGTGGCCTGCGGCGCGATGCGCAGCCCGTGGCGGCGGGCGTAGTTCACGACCGCGGCGACATCGCCCTCGTCGGCCGGCAGAGCGACGGCCGCGGGACGCTGGTCGACCAGCAGGTTGAAGGCCTGACGCGCGGCGTCCCAGTCCCGCTCGCCCGGGAGGACGATGCGGCCGGACATGAGGTTCGAGAGTGAGGTGGCGTTGACGAGCAAGTCCGCTCCTTGGTCGATGTCACGGTGAGCATCGGCCCCGGACAGCGGCTGCACATCGAGGGGGACCCTAGGCATGACCCCCAGCGTTTAGGGGCGGGGGGAGGTTAGGGTTGCCCCGCGAGGGCCGCGGGCAGGTCGCGGCGGGAGCGGATTCCGAGCTTGCGGTAGGCGTGCGACAGGTGGAGCTCGACCGTCTTCGGGGTCACGTAGAGGGCCTGCGCGATCTCCTTGTTGGTCTGACCCTCAGCCGCGAGGTCCACGACCCGGCGCTCGCTCGCGGTGAGCGCCTCGACGCCCGCGAAGGCTGCCGTGCGCGGGCGACCGCCCGCGGCGTGCAGCTCCGTCCGGACCTGCGCTGCGAGCGGCTCGGCCCCGGCGCGCTCGGCCAGCTCGAGCGCCCGTCGCAGCGGCTCGCGGGCCTCTGCCTCGCTGCCTCGCTGCCGCAGAGCGGCGCCGAGCGCGAACAGCCCGAATGCCAGCTCGAGCTTCGCGGTCGAGCGCTCGAGCAGGTCCACGGCCTCCCGCAGGTGCTCGAGGCCGCGCTCGCGCTCGAGCGTCCCGAGCACCCGAAGGCTGCGCCCGACGACGCTCGGGGAGCCGAAGCTCTGGGCGTGCCCGAGCTCCTCCTCCGCCAGCGCGATCGCCTCCTCCGTGCGTCCCAGCCCGTCCAGCGCGCGGGCCTTCGCCGAGCGCCACGGCGCCCAGGCGGGGTTGACGAGCTCGTCCCCGCAGCGGCCGGCGAGGTCGTCCGCGGTGGCCAGCGCCTCCTCGTACCGGCCCTCGGCGAGCTGGAGCTCGGCGAGGCTGCTCAGGGTGAGCCGGGAGCTCGCCACCCGCCTCTCGTCCTCACCGGCGGGATCGAGCAGCTTCCGCGCGCCGGCGAGGTCGCCGCGGAGCATGCGGGCGGCGCCGATGAAGGCCAGCCCGGGCCCGTAGGCGGCGTTCGATTGCAGGATGGCCCAGTCGGCGGCGTTCTCGAGGCCGGTCTGAAGCGTGCTCTCGGCCTCCTCCAGGTCACCGCGCCACAGATGCGACCACCCGCTCCAGAGGTTTGCGCCGAGGAAGCCGAACAGCGTTCCACGGCGGTGGGCGTGTGCGCGCATCTGGTCGAACGCGGCCAGCACCTCGTCGCGATCAGCCATCACGAGGACGATGGCGGCGGGGGTGGGAAGGAATCCGGGGTCGGCCTCGATCAGCACGCCGTCCGCGAACGCCCGGTTCGCGAGCGCCACGCACTCGTCGGCCGGCGAGCCGGTGAGCGCGCGACCGAGGGCCGCCCCCGCCGCGAGCATCTTCGCCCCGGGGCCGGACCCCTGAATGTGCAGTTCGCCGAGGATCGCCATCACGTCGCTGTCGGCCACGCCCAGGGGAATGGCCATCAGCTCGTACGCCCGCAGGGCCTGGCGCTCGTCCACGAGCTCCGTGGGCGTCTCGGCGGCGGCGCGCCGGACGAACTCGAGGGTCTCGCTCGCCGACGCGGTGAACGCGAGCGTGCGCGTCAGCGCCGCGGCCACCTGTGCGCGCTCGCCGGGATCCTCGAGCGCCTCCCAGGCCTCGCGCAGATGGGCGGCGGCGGCCGGACCGGATGTGAGCGTCTCGGCGAGCCCGAGCTCCAGCACGACCCGCGTGCGCCGCTCCGGCGGCGGCGGCTCCTCGAGCGCGCGCGCCATGTAGGCGGCGGCACTGTCCGCCGCTCCCCGGCTCCGCGCCGACGACGCGGCCATCTCGAGGACGTCCACGACCGATTCCTCCGCCCGCCGGGGGCAGTGGAGCAGATGGGAGGCGACCTCCTCGGCGGAGGCTCCGGCATCGGTGAGGAGCTGCGCAGCGCGCGCGTGGCGTATCTCGCGCTCGCCCGCGGGAAGCTCGTGGTACACGGCGTCGCGGACCAGCGGGTGCACGAATGCGAGGGGCGGATCGGGGGACAGGATCTCCGCGCGCGCCAGCGCGGCTGTCGCCGCGGCAACCCTGGCCTCGTCGATCTCCGCCAGCGCCGCCACGAGGGGCAGCCCGGCTCCGTCCCCGAGCACCGCCACCGCCTGGGCCACCGGGCCCGCGTCCTCGTGCAGCCCGTGCAGGCGCGACAGCACGGTCCGCGAGACGGCTCGCGGCCCCACCTCCCGGACCACGCCGGCCTGCCCCGCATCGGGCGCGATGCCGTCGGCTTCCAGCGAGCTGAGGAGCTGGCGCAGAAGCAGCGGATTCCCGCCCGTGGACGTCAGGCAGGCGGCGCTGAAGGCGGAATCGGGCTCGGCGCCGAGCCGCTCGTGGATCAGCTCCGTGACGCCGGTCTCGCTGAGCGGCCCGGGGTAGAGGTGGAGCCGGTCCGGTGCGCCGACGAGCTCGCCGATCAGCACCGGATCGGTGCCCGGCCCCGCGGAGCGCAACCCCAGCGCCAGGACGGCGCCGAGCCCCTCGAGCCGGCGGGTCAGGTAGGCGAGGAACCGCAGCGAGGGCCGGTCGGATGCCTGCAGGTTGTCCACCGCGATGAAGAGCGGCTGCTCGCCGGCGAGGTTGACGGTGAGCCAGTACAGGCCGTGGAGGGCTGCGAACGGGGCATCCCCCTCGCTCCCCACCTCCTCGAAGACCGGCGCCGCGGCGGCGGCGGCGCCGCCCAGGAGGCGCTCGCGCTCGCCGCGGGTCTTGAGGAGCGGCTCGAACAGCTGCCGCACCACGCCGAAGGGGAACTCGCGCTCGAGGTCGCTCCCGCGGGCGGTCACCACCCGGCGGTCGGCGCGCTCCGCCCGGGCCCTGAACTCGGCCAGCAAGCGGCTCTTGCCGATCCCCGCGGGCCCCTCCACGACCACGACCCCCGACGCCGCGTCGCCCGGCTCCCTCAACAGCCCGTCGAACGCGGTGAGCTCCCGCTGCCGCTCGAGCAGAGGACCGGCCACGATCATTGCCGGCGCCAGCCTACTCACTACCATCAGGGTCGATTTGGCCTCGAAGCGCCAGATAGACGTCGGCGGCGTGAAGATCGGCGGCGGCGCGCCCGTCGCGGTCCAGTCGATGACGAAGACGGAGACCGCCGACTACGACGCGACCATGCGCCAGATCCACGCGATCGCGGAGGCGGGTGGGGATCTCGTGCGCTGCGCCGTGCCGCGCGACGACGACGTGCGCGCGCTCGAGCGCATCGTCCGCGAGTCCCCGATCCCGGTGATCGCGGACATTCATTTCAACCACACCCTCGCGCTGAAGGCGATCGACGCCGGCGCCCACTGCGTGCGCATCAACCCCGGCAACATCGGCGGGCACGAGAAGGTGGGGGAGGTGGTCGAGAAGGCGCGCGCCGCCGGGACGCCGATGCGGATCGGCGTGAACTCCGGCTCCCTTCCCAAGCACCTGCACGGGCTGGAGCGCGAGAACCCCGTGGAGGCGCTCGTCACGGCCGCCACCGAGCACGTGGAGCTCATGGAGCGGCTCCGGTTCGAGGACTTCAAGGTGTCGATCAAGTCGACCAGCGTGCCCAACACGATCGCCTCCAACCGGCTGCTGGCCGACCGGATCGACTATCCGCTCCACCTCGGCATCACCGAGGCGGGCACGAAGTGGTCCGGATCGCTCAAGTCGGCGGTCGGCCTCGGGACGCTCCTGGCGGACGGGATCGGCGACACGATCCGGATCTCGCTGTCCACCTTCCACGCCGAGGAGGAGGTCAAGGTCGCCTGGGAGATCCTCAAGGCGCTCAAGCTCCGCGAGCGCGGACCGGTGCTGATCGCCTGCCCGACCTGCGGGCGGCTCCAGTTCGACATGGACACCGTCGTGGCGGAGATCGAGGAGCGGCTGCGCCACTACGACGACCCGATCGAGGTGGCCGTGCTGGGCTGCGCCGTGAACGGCATCGGCGAGGCGTCGCACGCCGACTTCGGCATCACCGGCGCCAAGAACGAGGGCCTCATCTTCGCCCACGGCAAGCCGCTCCGGAAGGTGCCGCAGGACGACCTCGTCGACGCCCTCTTCGCCGAGATCGACAAGTCGATCGACCGCGGCGAGGTCGTGGTCGACGAGCACAAGGCCGCCGAGGGCGCCGCATGGCTCGAGCGGATCGAGGAGGAGAACGCCGACGAGCTGACCCCGGAGCGGATCGCCGCCATGGAGGCGGCCGCCGCGAGCGAGGACGCGCTCGGCGACGGGCAAGCGCTCCCGATGGCCGGGGCGCCGAAGGCCAAGCGGGTCACGCTGGACGAGGACGCCTCGCCCACCGCCGGCCGCCGTTTCACCAGGGCTTAGTCAGGCGGCGCGGGCGGACTCGCGCTCGAGCACGCGGGTGAAGGCGGCCACGACCTCCGGGTCGAACTGCGTGCCGGCGCAGCGCTGCAGCTCCGCCAGCGCGGCCGCGCTCGTACGTCGGACCTGGTGCGGGCGGTTCGTCGTCATCGCGTGGAAGGCGTCGCAGACCGCAACCAGGCGGGCCCCGAGTGGGATGGCCTCGCCGGCGAGCGCGTCGGGGTAGCCCGACCCGTCCCAGTGCTCGTGGCTGGCCCGCACGAGCCGGGCCACGGAACGCAGCGCCGGCGCGGCCAGCAGGATGCGCTCGCCGACGATCGTGTGGCGGCGCATGAAGCTCCACTCGGTCTCGTCGAGCGGGCCGGTCTTCTCGAGGATCGCGTCCGGAATGGCCATCTTGCCGACGTCGTGGAGCTCGGCCGCGCGCGCCACCTCGTCCAGCTCCTCGGCGTTCATCTGCAGCTCGCGGCCCACGGCCAGCGCCAGCTCGGCGGTGCTCCGCAGGTGGGCGTGGAGGTCCGGCCGGGCCTCCGACAGCGTCCGCATCAGCACGTCGCGGGATTGGCTCCCGGCCGACATGCGCCGGCCGCCCTTGCGCGCGTACATCCTGCGGTCCGCCAGCTGGAGCGCCTCGGTCGCGGTGCGCACCTCTTCGGGGGCCAGGACGGAGCCGTGAGAGGTGGTGACCTCGAATCCCTCGCCGTGCTCGGTCAGGGCGGCCACGCAGGCCAGGGCCAGCGGCTCCACGCCCGCGGCGCCAGGCTCCAGCAGCACGCAGAACTCGTCCCCGCCGAGCCGGTAGGCGCGGCCGTGCCCGCGAACGGCGTCGGCCAGCCGCAGTCCCAGACGCATGAGGAGCCCGTCGCCGGCGGGATGCCCGAAGGCGTCGTTGTACTCCTTGAACCCGTCGAGGTCGAACAGCACGAGCGCGCGCGGATTGGCTGCGGTGGCGGCCCCGAGCTCCTCGGCGAGGTCGTCCATGAGGCTGCGGCGGTTCCGCAGGCCGGTGAGCGGGTCAGTGCGCGCCTCGTCGTGGCTGCGCGTGAGGAGGCTCTGGCCCTGCGCGAACACGAGCACGGTTCGCACCAGCACCAGCAGCAGCGCCGCGGCGGTCAACAGCAGCGTGACGCCGTTCACGCGGTCGAAGTGGTCCCAGGTGAGGAGGGCAACCGCGGTCACCCCGCACGCAAAGGGCACCAGCACCACGCGGAGGCGCTCCCGGCTCGGCGCGCTGATGAGCTTGGCCGGCTGCCAGGCGGCGAGGCCGATCAGGAGCGAGGAGGCGGGCCAGAGCGCATCGAGCAGCCGGCCGTCGACATAGGTCCCCTCCGCGGTCTGGACGAGGTAGACGCCGTCCGCGACCGCGCTCAGGGCGAGGCCGAGGACCAGCAGGATCCAGGCGCCGCCGGGACGCCAGCCCGTGAGCCCAAGGATGGCCACGCCCACGCCGAGCAGGATCAGGTCGCCGACCGGATAGGCGAGGCTGGTCAGCACGGCGGGGCTCAGCTCGCCCGCGCTGGCATGCACGACCGGGCCGTACATGGCGGCGGAGGCCAGGGCGGCGGTGGTCAGCGCCCCGATCAGCCCGTCGAGCCAGAGGCTCGAGCGCACGCTGGCCACGCGCGAGCGCACCAGCAGGATCAGGGTGACGCAGGCCGCCGGGTAGTAGGCCAGCCAGAGGACGTCGGCGACGCTGGGGTAGGGCGCGTTCGGGTCGTCGGCGTAGGCGGCCGTCCACACCACGTCCGCCCCGGTCCAGGCGACGATGCCGACGCCGATGACGAGCCAGGCGACGCGCTCCTCCCGCATCGAGACAGCCCGCCACAGGCAGAACGCCGCGCCGGCGAGCAGGAGGGCGTTGTAGAGGTAGTCCTGGAAGGCGGCCGTCACCGAGTCGCCCGCGAGCCCGGTTCCCACCTGCAGCGCGAAGGCGGCCATGAGAACGGCGGCGGCCGCCCAGCAGATCCGCAGCGCCGTCCGCTGCGCCTTCGACACCTCCATGCTGTCTAGATCGGCGCTTTGGGCCCGGAATTTGAGGGCGGCGGGGATATAGTCGCGCCCCTGTGACCCGGCTCTCCCAGTACTTCCTGCCCACCATGCGAGAGGCCCCTGCGGACGCGGAGGCCGTCTCCCACCGCCTGATCGTGCGCGCCGGCCTGGCCCGGCAGGTGGCGGCGGGCTTCTGGACCTGGCTGCCGGCGGGCTGGCGGGCCCACCGGAGGGTCGAGCAGGTCGTCCGCGAGGAGCTCGACGCGATCGGCGCTATGGAGCTGCTGATGCCCGTGGTGACGCCGGCCGAGCTGTGGCGGAAGAGCGGCCGCTACGACATCGACGAGGTGTTCAAGCTGAGGGACCGGCGCGGGTCCGACTTCGTGCTCGCCTTGAGCCACGAGGAGACCCTGACCTTCCACGTCGCGCGCGAGATCCGCTCCTATCGCGACCTGCCGAAGCTGATGTACCACTTCCAGACCAAGGAGCGGGACGAGGCGCGCCCGCGCGCCGGGGTGCTGCGCACGCGGGAGTTCATCATGAAGGACTCCTACTCGTTCGACATGGATTTGGAAGGGCTCGAGCGCTCCTACCAGCTTCACGTGGGGGCCTACGACCGCATCTTCGACCGAGTGGGGCTCGAGTGGTACCGGGTGGAGTCCGACGTCGGCGCGATGGGCGGCTTCGGCGCACACGAGTACATGGCGCCGTGTCCCGCCGGCGAGAACGACGTCGCTCTCTCGGACGCGGGCTACGCAGCCAACGTCGAGATCGCGAGCGCGACGCCGAAGCCGGTCGAGGGGCTGCCGGATGGGCTACCGGCTCCCGAGCCGGCGGAGACCCCCGGCGCGACCACCGTCGACGAGGTGTCCCGGATGCTCGGCGTGCCGGCCGGTGCCGTCATCAAGGCGATGCCGATGCTGGTCGACGGCGGCGATCCGGTCCTCGTGCTCGTGCGGGGCGACCACCGCCTCAACGAGATCAAGCTGCAGAACACGCTCGGAGCCGCGGCGCGCCCCGCCGCGGCTGAGGAGGTGCGCTCGACGTTCGGGGCGGAGCCCGGCTTCATCGGGCCGGTCGGCGCGCCGGTCAAGGTCCTCGCGGACGAGGCCCTACGCGGCCTGCATGGCCTGGTCACGGGAGGCAACGCGCCGGACCTGCATCTGCGCGGGGTCGAGCCAGGCCGGGACTTCGAGCCCGCCTGGGGCGACGTGCGGCGCGTCGAGGCGGGCGACACCTGCCCGAACGGGGCGCCCATCACCATCGAGCCGGCCATCGAGGTCGGCAACATCTTCAAGCTCGGTACGCGCTACTCCGAGCCGCTCGGCGCCCGCTACCTGGACGAGCAGGGCCAGGAGCAGCTCATCTGGATGGGCTCGTACGGCATCGGCCCGGCCCGCATCGTGGCCGCCGCGATCGAGCAGTACGCCGACGAGCAGGGCATCTCCTGGCCGCGCGCCGTCGCGCCCTTCGACGTGGAGCTGGTGACGCTGGGCAAGGAGGGGGAGGAGGCCCGCACGGTGGCCGATCGGCTCTACGGCGAGTTGCGCGAGGCCGGCCTCGACGTGCTCTACGACGACCGCGAGAGCAGCGCGGGCGAGAAGTTCGCCGACGCCGAGCTGCTGGGGTGCCCGCTGCGGCTGACGGTCGGCAAGCGCGGCGTCGAGGCGGGGGAGGTCGAGGTGCAGGTCCGCCGTGGCCAGGAGAAGCGCTCGCTCCCGCTCGAGGGCGCCGCCGCGGCGGCGGCTGAGCTTTGGGCAAGCCTCCCCTGACCTTCCGCCGCCTGGTCGGCCTCGACCGCTCGGGAGGGCCGCCGCCCGGGACGCGCCGCGGCGAGGCGCTCCATCCGTGGACGATCCCGAACGCGATCGGGTTCGTGCGCCTGTCCCTGATCCCCGTCTTCCTGGTTCTCGCCCTCCAGTCCGATGACGGGCGCGACACCGCGGCCACGATCCTGTTCGCGTTCATCGCGTGGAGCGACCAGCTCGACGGCATGGCCGCGCGAATCACCGGCCAGTACAGCCGCCTGGGCGCCCTGCTCGACCCCCTCACGGACCGCCTCCTGGTGATCTCCGGCGCGATCGTGGCCTGGGAGTTCGAGCTGCTGCCGCGCTGGGCGCTGCTCGTGCTGGCCGGGCGCGAGCTCTTCATGCTGCTCCTCACGCAGATCGCGCTGCGGCGCGGCATCGACCTGAACGTCAACATGCTGGGCCGCTGGGCGGTATGGCCCGTGATGGGCGCGCTCGGACTCGCGATGATCGTGGAGACGTGGGTCTCGGACGCCCTCCTGTACTTCGGCCTGGCTCTTACCCTTGCGGCCACGGTGCGGTACCTGCAAGATGGGTGGCGCGCCCTGCACGAAGGCTCAACCTCTACTTGAGCATGGGCTAGACTCGGTTCGCCTCTCACTCCGAAAGGACAGTCTTGGACACATTTCCTGACCTGGGCGCACTCTCCGACCAGGAGCTGAAGGACCTCATCCAACAGCTCACCGAGGAGGAGCAGGAGGTCTCCTACCGCCGCCGCATCCTGCACGGCAAGATCGACATTCTGCGGGCAGAGCTCGTCAACCGGCTGCGGAGGAAGCACGAGGAAGGCGAGTCCGTGATCAGCGGGGCCGACGTCCAGCAGCTGACCGACATCCTGGCCGGCAAGGGCATCCCCGAGGGCAACGAGCCGGAGTAGGACGCCGTGCACTGCCCCGAGTGCGGATTCGTCAACGCGGAGGGCGCCAACTACTGCCAGAAGTGCGGCGCCTTCCTCGGCGAGCCCGACTCCGGCAAGAAGCCCGGCGACACGACCGAGGTCTACCAGGTCGACGAGACCGGCGAGCTGCGTCCGGTCGACCTCGACGACGTCACCCACGAGGGCGCCACGCTCGTGATCCGCTCGGGCGGCGGGCGCTCGGGCGAGGCGTTCAACGTGACCGGCGAGCGCATGACGATCGGGCGCAGCCCGGAGGCGGAGGTGTTCCTGGACGACGTGACGGTGTCGCGCAACCACGCCCTGCTCGTCAAGCGCCGCGACGGCCTCTACATCGACGACCTCGGGTCCCTGAACGGCACCTACGTGAACCGGCGCCGGATCGAGTCGCACCGGCTGACGAACGGCGACGAGCTCCAGGTGGGCAAGTACAAGCTCACCTACCTGGACGAGCGATGAGCACCGAGGTCGCGGGTGGCCCACCGCCGCGGAAGGAGAAGGCCCTCACGATCGGGGCGGTCGTCAAGCAGCTGGAGCGCGAGTTCCCGGACATCTCGATCTCCAAGGTGCGCTACCTGGAGGATCAGAAGCTGCTTTCACCGCGCCGCACCCCGGGCGGGTACCGGCTCTACGGCCCGGCCGACGTCGACCGCCTGCGCACGATCCTGCGCCTCCAGCGCGACGAGTTCCTGCCGCTGCGGGTGATCCGCCAGGAGCTCGCCGCGGGGCGTGCCGACTCCGACGCGCCCAAGTCGGCCGCGCCGGAGCCGCGTCCGGCGCGACGCGCAACCGTGGCCCTGCGCGGGCCGGGCTCGCACTACCGGCTCGAGGAGGTGCTGGAGGACACCGGCGCCGACCCGGGACTCGTGAAGGAGCTCGAGGACTACGGCGTGATCAAGGCCGAGCGGCGCGACGGCGAGATTCTCTACGACGACACCGAGCGGGAGATCGTGCGCGCGGTGACCGAGCTGAAGCGCTTCGGCGTGGGCGGGCGCAACCTGCGCGTGTTCCGCACCTCCGCGGACCGCGAGGCGGCGCTCCTCGAGCAGATCCTGGCGCCGGCGCTGCGCTCGCGCAATCCCGAGCGGCGCAAGGAGGCGGTGGAGGCGCTCGAGAACCTGGCCGCCATCGCCTCCCACCTGAAGCACCTGCTGCTGATCCGGGATCTGCGGAAGCTCGCGCGCTGACCCTCGCCGACCACATCCAGGACATCCCCGACTTCCCGAGGCCGGGGATCGTGTTCAAGGACATCACGCCGCTGTTCCTGGACCCATCCGCGCTGCGGGAGGCGGTGGACGCGCTGGCGGCCTACGCGCGCGAGCGCGACATCGAGTACGTGGTGTCGGCCGAGGCGCGCGGCTTCGTGCTGGGAGCCGCGGTCGCGGCGGCGGTCGGGGCTGGCTTCATCCTCGCCCGCAAGGCGGGCAAGCTGCCGCGGGAGGTGGCGTCGGTCGAGTACCAGCTCGAGTACGGCGTGGACGCGCTCGAGGTGCATTCGGACTCGATTCGGGACGGCGCCCGGATCCTGGTGCACGACGACCTGCTCGCCACGGGCGGGACCGCGGCAGCGCTGTGCCGGCTGGTTGAGCAGGCCGGCGGCGTCGTGGCAGGATGCGCGTTTGTGATCGAGCTGGAGTTCCTGAAGGGACGCGAGCGGCTCGCCGGCTACGACGTGCACAGCCTGATCCGATACTCCGAGGACCGGCCAGGAATCAGCGGGGGTCCGGAGGCGTGAGCCCCCGGTCCGCATCCGGTTGATCGTGCGAAGCGAGACCGTGGTGCCGGCGACGCCGGAGGAGGTCTGGGGTCTCGTCAGCGACCCGGCGCGGCTTCCGGCGTGGTGGCCGGCGGTCACGCGGGTGGAGGAGGCCTCGGCAGGCGCGTGGACGACCGTGCTCAGCTCGCCGAAGGGGAAGTCGGTGCGCGTGGACTACACGCGGGTCGAGGCCGAGCCGGAGCGGCGGCTCGTGTGGCGCCAGGAAGTGGAGCAGTCGCCCTTCGAGCGCATCCTGGCCAGCGCGACGACCGAGATCGAGCTGGCGCCCGAGGGGTCCGGGACGCGCGTGAGCATCGCCCTCGATCAGCGCCCGCGCGGCTGGGCCCGCTTCGCGCCGCTCCAGTTCCGCGCCGCCGGCAGGCGCCAGGTGCGCAGTGCGGTGGAGGGGCTGGACGCCGTGTTTGCGGGCGGCGAGGCCGCATGAGGTGGTGGGGCTGGGGCGAGGACGGCCACCAGGTCGACCTGCCCGAGCCCGCCCTGGCGCTCCTCCGCGACGAGCTCGGCCTCGATATGACCAGCCGGCAGGGGCCGGTCGCTCTCGAGGACGTGCGACTGCCGGAGCCGCGCCTTCCGGCCGCGGCGCGCTCGCGGATCGAGGGGGCGGCCGGCCCGGAGCGCGTCACGGACGACCGCGCCGCGCGCGTGGCCCACGCCGCCGGCCGCAGCTATCCCGACCTGCTGCGGCTGCGCGCCGGAGACGCGTCGAAGGCCCCCGACGCCGTCGTCGCCCCGGGGTCCGCCGATGCCGTGCGGGCCGTGATCACGGCCTGCACCGAGGCGCGCGTGGCGGTGGTCCCGTTCGGCGGGGGTACCAGCGTCGTGGGAGGGGTGGAACCGGTCTCGGACGGGTTCGACGGGGCCATCGCGCTCGACCTGCGCGGGCTCGACCGGGTGGTGGAGGTGGACCGCGCGTCGCTGACCGCGACGCTCGAGGCAGGCCTGCTCGGGCCCGAGGCCGAGCGCCGCTTGGGCGAGCAGGGCGTGACGATCGGCCACTACCCCCAGTCCTTCGAGTACTCGACGGTCGGCGGCTGGATCGCGACGCGCTCCGCCGGGCAGGCATCGAGCGGCTACGGCCGGATCGATGACCTCGTGGAGGGGCTGAGGCTGGTCGCGCCGGCGGGCGAGGTGACCGGCCGCCCGCTGCCGGCCACCGCCGCCGGGCCGGATCTGCGCGAGCTGATCGTGGGCTCCGAGGGCGTGCTCGGCGTGATCTGCGAGGCGACGCTGCGGGTGCGTCCGGTGCCGCGGCTGCGGCGCTACGAGGGGTGGTCGTTCAGCTCCTTCGCCGAGGGTCGCGAGGCCTTCCGGGTTATGGAGCAGGCCGACGCCTCGCCCGACCTGGCCCGGCTCTCTGACGAGGAGGAGACGCGGCTCGCCTTGGCGCTGGCACCGCCCGGGGGCTGGGCCGAGCGCGCCGGCCGCGCGTACCTGCGCATGCGAGGCCACGAGGGCGGCTGCCTGGCGATCGTGGGGTTCGAGGGCGAGGAGGACGACGTCGAGCGGCGCCGCGTGCGCTCCGGCGCCCTGCTCCGAGCGGGCGGCGGCCTGCGCCTGGGCCGGAGGCCGGGCGAGGCCTGGCTACGCAGCCGCTACGCGGGGCCCTACCTTCGCGACGAGCTGCTCGACCGCGGCCTGCTCGTGGACACGCTCGAGACGGCCACGAGCTGGAGCAACCTGGAGGCGCTCTACGAGGCGGTGGGAGGCGCGCTGAGGCGATCCCTGGCGGAGGCCGGCACCCCGGCTCTCGTGATGTCTCACGTGTCGCACCTGTACCGCTCCGGGGCGTCGCTCTACTTCACGTTCCTTGCCCGCCGCACGCCCGACGCGCCGCTCGACCAGTGGCGCGCCGCGAAGTCGGCGGCGAGCGAGGCGATCGTGGCCGCGGGCGGCACGATCACCCATCATCACGCGGTTGGCCGCGACCACGCCGCCTGGATGCGGGCCGAGGTGGGGGAGCTGGGCCTGGACCTGATCCGCGCGGCGAAGGAGCGCCTGGACCCGGCCGGCGTGATGAATCCCGGGAAGCTGCTGCCGGATTAGGCGGCGTAGCGCGCCGCCGAGCGGGCCTTCCGCTTCGCGGCCTCCTCCTCGCGGTCCTTGGGAGCGGCGTTCGTCACGAGTTCGTCCAAGAGCTGCGCGGAGGCCGCGGTCACGGCGTCCACGGCGCGCTCGAATGCCTCGGCGTTCGCCTGCGAGGGCTTCGTGAAGCCGCTGATCTTGCGGACGTACTGGAGGGCGGCGCCCCGCACCTCCTCCTCGGTGGCGGGCGGCTCGAAGTTGTAGAGCGGGCGGATGTTGCGGCACATGCCGTTCAAGATACTCACCGCCGCACGACATGCCGCCCTATTCGGGCAGAGGGAGCATCCGGATGTCGCCCAGGAGGGTGACGCGGTTCTGGCCGCTGCCTCGCGTGACGGGCTTGTCGCGAAGCTCGAGGAGCCCGCGCAGCACCGAGGGCCCGTTGTCGAAGCTCTGGTTCTGGCCCTCGCCCTTCACGGTCACGGACGTGAGGTCGACGAACTTGTAGTCCTGGTAGTCCGCCGGCAGCTCGGCGCCCGCCTGCAGGTTGCCCTGAGGGTCGGTCACGGTGGCGCCCAGCGACTTGCGATCCTCGTCCGAGTTGTAGAGCCAGACCTGGTAGGCGCTCCTTTGCGTGCTGGGCTCGAGCCCCTGGGCCGTGACCAGCATCTGCGTCTTGTCCTGCTGCTCGGCGATGATCGCCGTGCCCTGGGTGCGGGTCGAGATCGACCCCTGGCCGTCCGCCTGCTGGCCGCTCGACCCGGAGCTGGCCTGGCTCGGCTCGTCGTCCCCGCCGATGAGCACCTCACCCGGCCACACCAGGACGCCGAACAGGATGATGACGAGCGCCACCCCGCCCGCCGTGACGAGGCGCCGCCGTTTGACGGCGGCGGCCGCCTCGGGTGTCAGCGCGCGCGGCTCGGCGGCCGGCCCGCCGGCGGCCGCGGCGCGGCGCAGGCCGCGCTCGCCTTCGGGGACTGCCGGCATGTCGCCATCGGGGTAGAGCTGCTCGAGAGAGTCGAGCAGCGAGCGGGTCCAGGAGCGCGCCGCCTCCGAGCGGCGCAGGTGGCCGCGCGTGGCGGTGGCCTCCGGGCCCGCCTGCTGGCCGAGCACGTAGTCCGCCAGCTGGCCGCGCCAGTCCTGCTCCACGCCGCGCGCGCTGATCGGCGCGAGGTCCACGAGGGCGTCGCGGGCCAGCTCGCGCACGCGCGTCTCCGGCAGGCCGAGCATGTCGGACAGCTCGCCGTAGGTCTTCCCCTGCTCGAGGACGAGCTCGACGATCGCCCGCTGCTCGTCCGACAGCTGGTCGAAAGTGGCCATCTGCAGCCGAACTGTAGTGTGAAGACGATGGCGGATTCGCCGGTTGCAACGTATCCGGTGCCCGGCACGCTCGACGACGTCCTCGGCTTCGAGCTGCTCGAGGCGAGCGCCGACGGGTGCCGCGCGCGCTTCCTCGCCGACAAGCGCGTGCAGCAGCCGATGGGCCTCGTGCACGGCGGCGCATATGCCGCGCTGGCCGAGTCGATGGTGTCGCTCACGACCCATATGGCGGTCGAGGGCGACGGCAACTTCGCGGTGGGCCAGTCGAACCACACCACCTTCCTGAGACCCGTCACGACCGGCTACGTGAACGCGGCCGGGACGCCGCTCCACCGTGGCCGGACGTCCTGGGTCTGGGACGTGAACTTCACCGACGACGAGGGCCGTCTTTGCGCGACCACCCGGGTCACGCTCGCGGTGAGGCCGGCCTCGCCGTAAGCACTCGGCTCGGCCGAGTGCGCACGGATCGCTTAAGTCCTGAGCTCGAGCACGTACGCGTCGACCTTCCTGGTCTTGCCCTTGACCTCGACCTCGCCGAGCGACGTCGCGCGCAGCCCGGGCACCGCGCGGAGGGTGGCGCCGCCCACGACCACCCCGCCGGTCGGCGCCCGGCTCTCCAGGCGGGCCGCCACGTTCACGGTGTCGCCGATCACCGTGTAGCTGCGACCGCTTTCGGCGCCCACGACGCCCACGAGCGCCTCGCCGCTGTTCACGGCGGCTCGGAAGCGAGGCCAGTCCGGGTGAGCGGCCGCGATCCGCGCGGTCTCGGTCTGTAGATCCGCTGCGGCGCTGACCGCCCGCTCCGCGTGGTCGGGCTGGTCGCCGCGCGTGCCCCAGGTGGCCATGATCGCGTCGCCGAGCAGGCGGTCGATCTCCCCGCCGTGCTCGCGCACGATCGGCGGGATCGCCACCTCGAAGTAGGCGTTCAGCATCTCGGAAACCTCGCGCGGCGCACGGCCCTCGGCGAACGACGTGAAGCCGGCCAGGTCCGCGAACAGCACGCTGACCTCGCGCGTGCCGGCGGCCGTGTGGTCGAGGTAGAGGTCGCTGAAGCGCTCCTGCGGGTCCTCACGCCGCGCCGCCACGGCGATCGCGCCGAACGCGAGCAGCATCAGCAGGTGCCACTCCCACCAGCTCGCGTGCCAGTTGCGCCCGAATGCCACCGCGATGCTCGCCTCGGCGAGCAACACCCAGGCGCTCGTCACGCCGAGCAGGATCGCCGAGCCCGTGCGGAGCATCATCGTCAGGTAGCGCGCCGCAGCGAAGGCGTACAGCCCGACCGCCACGGCCGCCCCGGCGACCAGTCCCCCGGAGGCGCGCTCCACCGGCGTGGGGTCGTCGAGCGGCGGCACCGAGGCGAGCGACAGCGCCGCCCACAGCGCCATCAGGGCGAGGAGGCCGCCTCGGAGCAGGTCGGCGTGGCGCATCACAGCCTGTGCGCGTGGCGGCGTCAGCGGCAGCGCGGAGGCGCCGGCGAACAGCGCGGACACGAGCAGTCCGATCGGCGTGGCCACGGCGAAGCCCTGATTCGGACCGTCGAGCAGGACACCGGGCGTGGACAGGGCATGCAGGCCGAGGAACCCCGCGGCGCCGAGGAAGGAGAGCGAGACCAGGTAGAGCCGGGCGTCGGAGCGCCGCAGTGCCACCCCGGAGGTGGAGTAGGCAAGCACCGCGCTGGTGAGCCCGGCGGCGAGCACGAGCCAGAAGTGGGAGGGGTGGTGCTCCCACTGGACGTCCGCATCCGGCGCGGCGAGCAGCAGAATGAGCCCGAGCACCGGCAGCGCCAGCGCCACCGCCCACAAGCGCGTCATGGCCTAGCCGAGCGCCCGCAACCGCCGCTCTGCCGTGTCGTCGTCGCGCGCCTCGTAGCGATTCGTGATCGGCAGGCGCCGGTCGCGGCCGAACGCCTTCGTCGAGATCTTGATCCCGGGCGGGGCCTGCCGGCGCTTGTACTCGGCCCGGTCGACCATGCGGGTCACCCGCTCCACATCCTCGCGCGGCAGGCCGCGGCGGACCAGCTCCACGGCATCGAGATCCTCCTCGACGTAACCGGCGAGGATGGCGTCGAGCACGTCGTAGGGAGGGAGCGAGTCCTGGTCGGTCTGCTCGTGGCGCAGCTCGGCCGACGGAGGGCGCTCCAGGACGCTCGCCGGGACGAGCTCGCGGTCCTCCTGCTCGTTGCGCCAGCGGACGAGCCGGTAGACCCAGCCCTTGAAGACGTCCTTGAGGACGGCGAAGCCGCCCGCCATGTCCCCGTAGAGCGTCGCGTAGCCGACCGACAGCTCCGACTTGTTGCCGGTCGTGAGCACGAGCCAGCCGAACTTGTTGGACAGCGCCATCACCACGTTCCCGCGGATGCGCGCCTGCACGTTCTCCTCGGCGATGTCCGGCTCGCGGCCGGCGAACGCGGAGGCGAGCATCTGGTCGTAGGCGCCCATCGCCTCCTCGATCGAGATCTCCATGAAGGCGGTGCCGAGGTTCTCGGCGATGCTGCGGGCGTCCGCGCGCGTGCCCTCGCTGGAGTAGGGGGAGGGCATCGACACGCATGTGACCCGGTCGGGGCCGAGCGCGTCGGCGGCCACGAGCGCGACGAGCGCCGAGTCGATCCCGCCCGAGAGCGCCAGCACGACGTGCTCGAAGCCGTTCTTCTCGACGTAGTCGCGCAGACCGGTGCGGAGGGCGGCGTAGACCTCGGGCTCCGGATCGAGCAGCGCCGCGACCTTGCCGCCAACCGTGTCGCCACCGCCCGGCACCTCGAGGCTCGCCAGGTGGACGACGGGCGGCTCGGCCACGCCGGCCACCCGCTTCTGGCGGCGCACGTTGACGCGGTGCCGCGTATCGCGCAGCCGCGCGGAGGCGACCTCGCGCGGGTCGATCGTGCAAAGGGTCAGGCACTCCTCGAACTGGGGGCAGCGCGCCAGGATGCGGCCGTCCTGGTCGATCGCCAGGCTGTGCCCGTCGAAGACGAGCTCGTCCTGGCCCCCGACGGTGTTCACGAACACGACGGCGGCGAGGTTGTCCACCGCCCGCTGGACGAGCATGCGCTCCCGCCCGTGGCCGTAGCCGGCCCGGTAGGGCGAGGCGGACAGGTTGACGATCACGTGCGCCCCCGCGAGCGCCTCGGTCATGGCGGGCGGCCCGGGCTCCCAGATGTCCTCGCAGATCGAGACCCCGATCGGGATGCCGTTCAGCTCGAAGATGCCGGCCTCGGCGCCGGACTGGAAGTAGCGCTGCTCGTCGAAGACCCCGTAGTTTGGGAGGTACATCTTCCGGTAGACGGCGGCGACCTCGCCGTCGGCGAGCACGGCGGCGGAGTTGTAGACGTCGTCCGCGCGCTCGGGGAAGCCGACCAGGGCGACGATCCCGCGCGTCTGCGCCGCGAGGTCGTCGAGGGCCCTGCGCACCTGGTCCAGGAACGAGGTCTTCAGGAGCAGGTCCTCGGGCGGATACCCGCTGATCGTGAGCTCCGGGAAGACGACCAGGGCCGCGCCTTGTTCGCGCGCGGAGGCGATCCGCTCGCCGATCTTGACGGTGTTCCCCCGGATGTCACCGACGGTGGGATCGATCTGGGCGAGCGCGACCCTCAGCAGCTCTTGTCCCGTGGCCATGGGTCAATTATCGCGGCCGCGTGGCGCGAAGTACGGCTAGCCGCACCGTCACACCCGAGACAGCCCCATTCAGGTGGCGCTGACGGGATGGAAGCCTCTGTCGTGTGCTAGTGCCTTCACCGCCGGTCGATTGCCTCGATGGAAGCGTTCGGCCGGCCATGCTCTTCGACCATGCGGCAAGCACACCGCCGCTTCAGGGCGTGGTCGACGCCGTGGGGGCGTTCCTGCCGTGGTACGGGAGCGTCCAGCGGGGCGCCGGGCGCGCGTCGGAGGTGTCCACCGCGGCCGTTGCCGGGGCGCGGCGCGCCGTGCTCGAGTTCGTCAGTGCCCGCCCTGACCAGGTTGCGATCTTCGTCCGCAACACGACCGAGGCCATCAACCTCATGGCCGCTTCCCTGCCGCCGGGCTCGCGCGTCCTCAGCACGCCGTACGAGCACCACGCGAACATGTTGCCCTGGCGGACGCGCCACGAGGTGACGCTGCTGCCGTTCGTCGAGAGCCCGGAGGCGCTGCTGACGGCCACAGAGCGCGCGCTGTCCGCCGCCCGGCGGTCGATCGACCTGGTGGCGGTGACGGGCGCCTCGAACGTCACGGGGGAGAGGTGGCCGCTCCTCCGGCTCGCCGCGCTGGCGCACGCCCACGGCGCCGAGCTCTTCGTCGACGCCGCCCAGCTCGCGGCCCACCGCGAGATCGACGTCTCGGCGTCCGGAATCGATCACCTCGCGTTCTCGGGTCACAAGCTCTACGCGCCCTTCGGCGCGGGCGTGCTGATCGCGCGCCGCCACCGGCTCGAGCGGGCCGAGCCGCTGCTGCAGGGCGGCGGGGCGGTGGATGCCGTCGGCGTCGGCGACGTCCGCTGGGCCGGCTTGCCGCGCCGGCACGAGGCGGGGACCCCCAACCTCGTCGGGGCAGTGGCGCTCGGAGCGGCGTGCGACCTCCTGGCGGGCGCCTCGATGCGGCGCGTCGCCGCCGCGGAACGACCGCTCGCAGGACGTCTGAGGGACGGGCTCGACGCCATTCCGGGCGTCCGCCGCCTGCAGGCCTGGCCCGACGGCGCCACGGACGTGATCGGCACGACGACGTTCGTGGTCGAGGGATGGCGGTCGGACGTGATCGCGGCCGTTCTCGCGGCGGAGCACGCGATATCGGTGCGGGCCGGGCGCTTCTGCGCGCATCCGCTGGTCGACGAGCTGACGGCTCGCGCCGGGCACCTCGAGAACCGCGCGGTGCGTGCCAGCCTCGGCATCGGATCGACTGCGGACGACGTCGACACGTTTCTGTGCGCCCTCGCCGCGATCGTCGCGCGCGGCCCGCGCTTCGACTATCGGGACGACCCCCAGTCGGGCCGTCCAGTCCCCGTGCGGGACGGCCGGGTGTGGCCGGAGCTCCCGATCAGGCTCGCTTAGCGGCAGCCTCTCAGCGCCGGCAGCCGAGCGGCAGGTCGAGGTACGTGATGCCCGTCAGGCGGTGCTCGAAGTGCCACCACTCGCGCCAGTAGTTCGTGAATCCGAAGCGCTCCATGGCCGCCTTCAGCGCCAGCCTGTTGCGCAGCACGGCGCCGCTCGCGTCGAGCGTGTGCGCGCCGGGGCCCAAAGCGTCGTAGCGGCCCATGCGCAGGCGCTTGCCGTCGGAGGCGCGCACCATCGTGAGGTCGACCGCGCTGCCCAGGTTGTGGCGGCTGCGGCTGGCGATGTACGTCCCGACCAGGTATCCGCGGCCCGTCCGCCGTGCCCAGCGCACCAGGGCGCGGGTGGCGCGCGCCGGGCGGTAGGCGTCGAGGATGAGCAGGCTTCGGTTTCGGCGGCGCAGGTAGCGCTGCACGCGGCCGAGGTCGCGCGCGGCGGGCTCCAGCATGAGCGCCCACTCGCGGCAGTAGCCGGGCAGGCGCCGCCCGGTGATGTTGTCGCTCCCCGTGTAGACGAGGTCGAGCAGGATCCCCGGGCCGAAGCGGTGCACGTCGACGAGCCCGGCCCGCCGGTGGGCGCGGGACCCGACGTCGGCCGGCCTCGGCTGCCTGCGGAACAGCCGCGACGCGACACCCCGCAGTGTGGCCGTGCCGTAGTCGTGCGAGGGGTTCCCGTCGCTCAACACCGCCAGCGAGAACCTCTGCCCGTCGCGCTCGAACAAGGCCGCCTCGTGCACGAGCGAGCCAAGCCCCGTCCGGCGCCAGCCGCCCTTGAAGTAGGTGCTCCAGCCCGCGCGCAGGGAGAACCTCGAGAAGCCCCAGCGCTGCGCCCGCACGATCGACGAGAGCAGCCCGAGCGCGTACCCCCTCGAGCCTCGCGGCAGCAGCCTGCGCAGCCGGAGGAAGAACCGCGCCTGATCCGCGGCGCTGAAGTAGACGCCGCCCCAGTGGCCGGCCACGGTCAGGTCGCGCATGTGGGCGCGCCGGGCCAGGTCGAGCAAGCCGCCGTCGCCGACCCAGCCGTACACGGTGTCGGCGGCGCGATTGCTCGACCACCGGATCATCGGCTCGAGCACGGTGCGGTCGGCCTCGCTCGGCGGCCGCCCGCCCAGCCGGCGCATGTACGCCACCAGCAGCATCGCCTTGACCACGCTGGCGCTCACGTAGCGCCGCCGCGGCGCGAAGCCGCGCAGGCGGCCGTGCGAGTCGACGACGGCGAACGAGGTGCCGGTGCGGCCCCGCACCCAGCGCCGCGCCGCCCTGATCCGAGCCGGCGCGGGGAACGCCGTCGGCTCGCGCACGCGCACCCGGCAGCCCCGCCCGGGCCGGGTCACGATTCGCGCAGCGGTCGTCTCACGGGCGAACACCCGAACGCGGCGCGAGCAGCGGTCGGTCGGCATGTCGAGCATCGAGCAGTTCCCGTGGCACGGACGCTGATGGCTCGCCACCCGGTAGAGGCCCGGCCGCAGCCGCTCCGACAGGCTCACCGGGCCGTTGCGCGCGCGCTCGGCCACCACGCGGCCGCCCTTTCGCACGCGCAGGTAGGAGACCGAGCCCTCGATGTACGGGCCGCCCGAGTAGTCGAAGCGCTGCTTCACGTCGAGCGTGCCGCGCGGGGCGGCCTCCGCCTCGACCGCTCCGGTTGCCGCCGCGACCACCACCACCAGGGCCACCCGGATGTGGCGCATGACCGGGACCGTACACGCCGGTACGGCTGCCCGTACCGCCAAGGCCGCCTCGTGGCCGTAGATTTGGCCCCGGTGTGATGCGGAGGCTCGAAAGCGACCTCTTGGACCCGCGCACCTACGGGCGGATCGGCTACCTCCTGCTCGCGGGCCCGCTCGGCATCGTCGAGTTCATCTTCCTCGTCACCGCGATCTCCACCGGGGTCGGACTGGCCGTCACGCTGATCGGCATCCCGATCCTGATCGGGACGGTGTACGCCTGGGGCTGGCTGGCCGGCGTCGAGCGCCGGATCATCGGCTCGCTGACCGGCAACCTGATCGCGAGCCCGTACCGGCCGCTTCCCGAGGGCGGATGGTGGGAGCGGCTGCGGGCGAGGCTCGCCGACCCGGCGACCTGGAAGGACCTGACCTTCCTGCTGCTCCAGTTCCCGCTCGGCCTCGTGGCTCTCATCGTCACCACCACCGTGCTGTGCTTCGGCACCGCGGCTCTGACCATGCCGCTCTGGTACTGGGCCATCCCCGGCGGAGTCGAGATCGGGCTGACCGAGGTGAACTCGCTGGTGGAGGCGCTCCTGCTCGTTCCGGTCGGCGCCGTGGTGCTTGGGGTCGGGATCCCCCTGCTCGGCGCGCTCGGCCGCCTCTACGGCGCCTACGCCGAGCTGCTGCTGGGCTCGAACGTGGACCCGGCCCTCACCGCCCAGATGTCCGACCTCCGCGACGCGCGCTCACGCATCATCGAAGCGGCGGACGCGGAGCGCCGCCGCATCGAGCGTGACCTCCACGATGGCGCCCAGCAGCGCCTCGTAGCCCTGTCGCTCAACCTGCGCATGGCGGAGAAGCGCGCCGCCGAGGGCAATCCCGAGGCCGCCGAGCTCGTGCGCAAGGCGGGGGAGGAGGCCGGCCTGGCCCTGAAGGAGCTGCGCGACCTCGCCCGCGGCATCCATCCCGCGATCCTCAGCAACCGGGGCCTGCCCGCGGCGCTCCAGGATCTCGCCACGCGCGCCTCGGTGCCGACCCGCGTGGTCGCGGCCCCGAGCGAGCGCCTGCCCGACCAGGTGGAGGCCGCCGCCTACTTCGTCGTGTCGGAGTGCCTCGCGAACGTCGGCAAGCACGCGCAGGCGACGGAAGCGACCGTGGCGGTCGCGGTGGTGGGCGACGAGCTCGAGGTGATCGTGAAGGACGACGGGGTGGGCGGCGCCGCCATCGGGGACTGCTCCGGGCTGCAGGGTCTCGAGGACCGCGTCGGCGCCCTCGACGGCTGCCTCGACATCGACAGCCCCGCCGGAAACGGCACGACGGTGATGGCGACCATCCCGCTGGCCGCGCCGGCGGACCAGCCCGCACGGCCGGCGCCGAGCCCCGCGGACCTGCTCGCGCTGGCCGAGCGCCGCCGCCGCGGGCTGCGCTTCAGGCTCGCGTTCTTCGGCACCGCCGCCTTCGTCGTCGTCGCGGTCTGGGCCCTGACCGGGGCGCCGAACGCCTGGGTCGTCTGGCCGGTCATGAGTCTGGCCCTGCTCGCCGCTCTCGACGCCTGGCGCACGCGGATGGGCTCGCCGATCGAGCACGCCGACCGCCGCCGGCAGGTGCTGGCCGCCGCCGGAACGCTCGGCATCGTGAACCTGTACCTCGTCGGGATATGGGCGGCGGCCGGAGCCGGCTACTTCTGGCCCGCCTGGGCGATGCTGGGTTCGAGCGTGGCGCTGGCGCTGAAGGCGGCGCCGTGGCCGCACGCCTGGCACGAGCGCGTGTACGGCGGCAGCCCCAAGATCACGAACTAATGGTCTAGGCGTCGTAGTACAGCGCGAACTCCCAGGGGTGCGGGCGCATCCGGACCTGGTCGGCCTCCTCGCGGCGCTTCCAGTGGATCCAGGTGTCGATCAGGTCCTGGGTGAACACCCCGCCCCGCAGCAGGAACTCGTGGTCCGCCTCGAGCGCGTCCAGGGCCTCGTCGAGCGAGCTCGGCACGTGCTTGATCTCCGCGAGCTGCTCCTCGGGCAGCTCGAAGAGGTCGACGTCCACCGGCTGCCCCGGATCGATCCGGTTCTGGATCCCGTCCAGGCCGGCCATCAGCAGCGCCGAGAAGGCCAGGTAGGGGTTGGCGCTGGGGTCGGGCGGCCGGAACTCCACGCGCTTTGCCTTCGGCGACGAGGAGTACACCGGGATCCGGCACGCCGCCGAGCGGTTGCGCTGCGAGTAGACCAGGTTGACGGGCGCCTCGTACCCCGGCACGAGCCGCCGGTATGAGTTCGTGGTCGGGGCGCAGAACGCCATCAGCGCGCGCCCGTGGGCGATGATCCCGCCGATGAAGTTCAGCGCGTCGCGCGACAGCTGGGCGTAGCCGTCGAAGTCGAACATCAGGTTCTCGCCGCCGCGCCCCAGCGACATGTGCACGTGCATGCCTGAGCCGTTCTCCTCGAACAGCGGCTTGGGCATGAACGTCGCGGACTTGCCGGCCTGCCGTGCCACGTTCTTGATCACGTACTTCTGCAGCTGCACCTGGTCGGCCATCTTCCGCAGCGTGTTGAAGCGGACGTTGATCTCGGCCTGGCCGGCCGAGCCGACCTCGTGGTGCTGGAACTCGCAGCGCAGCCCCATCGACTCGAGCGCGACGACCATGCGGGCCCGCAGGTCGCCGTGGGTGTCGCCCGGGGCGCTCGGGAAGTAACCCTGCTGGGAGCGGATCTTGTAGCCCAGGTTGGGGGTGCCGTTGCGCTCCGCGCCGAAGCCGCGGCCGCGGTTCCAGTAGCCCTCCTCCGAGTCGACCTCGTAGAACGAGCGGTTCGCCGTCTGGTCGAACGCCACGTGGTCGAAGACGTAGAACTCCGCCTCCGGGCCCATGTAGCAGGCCTCCGCGATGCCGGTCGACTGGAGGTATTGCTCGGCCTTCAGCGCCACGTAGCGTGGGTCGCGGCTGTAGGGCTCGCGCGTGATCGGGTCGATCACGTCGCACAGGACGGACATCGTCTTGTGCTCGTGAAAGGGGTCGATCAACGCTGTTGACGCGTCCGGGAGCAGCACCATGTCGGACTCCGCGATCTCCTGGAAGCCGCGGATCGAGGAGCCGTCGAACCCGAGGCCCTCGGTGAAGGCGTCCTCGTCGAGCGCGTGGATCGACAGCCCGAGGTGCTGCCAGGTGCCGGGCAGGTCGGTGAACTTGAAGTCCACCATCCGCACCCCGTGCTCCTGCGCATGGGCGAGGACGTCCTTGGGCTCGGCCTGGCGGTTCTCGACCGTCAGCGGAGTCACTTGACCTCCTCCGCGGTGCCGTTTGCGACTCCGGGGATCCGCTTCGTGATCTCGTCGAAGCTCTTCCCGGTGAGCGCCTCGACGACGGCCGGCAGCTCGGCCATCACCTGCGTCACGTCGCGCGTGATCTTGTGCGCGCCGGGCCCGGAGCCGTTTCCGCCGCCGCCGATCATCACGATCTTGTCGGTCTGGGCGAGCGGTGCCGAGACGGCCGCCGCGAGCTCGGGCAGGATCTCGAGCACGCGGTCGGTGATGGCGGCCTCGTTGTAGCCCTTCCAGGACTCCGCCTTGGCGGCCATGGCCTCGGCCTCGGCAAGGCCCCGCGCCCGTAGGGCGTCGGCCTCGCCGGCCCCGAGGGCGGCGGCCCGCTCGCGCTCGGCCTCGGCCACCTCGGCGATCTCGCGGGCCCGCGCCACGGCAGGCTCGACGATCTCGGCGGTCAGCTCGCGCTTGCGCCGCTCCACCTCGGCCTGCATCAGCTCGATCGCCTTCTGGCGCTCCACGATCTCGACCTCGAGCTCGGCGCGGCGGAGCTCCTGCCGGGTGATCGCCTTCTGCAGGTCGTAGGACAGGTCCGCCTCGGCGCTGGCGCGCATGCCCTCGGACTTGAAGCCCGCCCGCTCGATCTCGTAGTCGCGGCGCGAGCGCTCGATGGCCAGGTCGGCGTCATAGCGCGCGGCCTTCGCCTCGCGCTCGGCCTCGGCCTCGCCGCGGATGGCGTCGCGCTTGACCTGGGCGGTGCGCGGACGGCCCAGCGCCTCGATGTAGCCCTGCTTGTCGTTCACGTTGCGGATCGTGAGCGAGACGATCGTGAGGCCCATGGCCTCCAGGTCGGGAGCCGCGAGCTCGCGCACCTGCTCGACCATCTTCTGGCGGTCGCGGTAGACGTCCTCGATCGAGCACGCCCCGATCGCCGCCCGCATGTGGCCCTCCACGGCGTGCATGGCCGTGCGGATGATGTCCTCGGTGCGACGCGAGAGGAACTGCTCGGCTGCGCGCTCGATCCCGTCGATCTTCACCATGCACACGCCGTCCACCAGCACCGGCACGCCGTGCATGGAGTAGGTCTCGCCGGTCTTCACGTCGAACTGCATCAGCTCGAGCGACAGACGCTGCACCTTCTCGCGGAACGGGCGTACGTAGGTGCCTCCGCCGCGCACGATCCTGTAGGCGCGCTTGCGGCCGGAGATGACGAGCACCTCGTTGGGGCCGACCTTCGCGTACTGGTGGGCCCAGACCGCGAACCCGATCAGGATGAGTGCGGCGAGGACCGACCCGCCGATGATGAGCGCTAGCTCCATGCTGCGTGAACCTCCTCGTCTGCGCGGATGGACTCGATGCCGAGCCGCTCCGCGCGGGGCGACTCTGCGGGATGTACCTCGACCTCCGACGTGAACCGGAGGAACTCGGAGCCCGCCAGGTGGTGTCCCACCTGGGTGGCCAGGGCGTCCTCGTCGGGCGCCAGGAAGACGTTGATGCCGCGATCCTCGACGGCCGCCGCCACGTCGCCGGCGCCGGTCCGGCGCACATCCAGCTCGAGGCGGGTCGAGAAGTCGTCGGTGAGGTGGGCGACGAGCCGGGCGCCCGCGTCCTCGGTGCGCGCCTCGGCCGCCGCCCAGATCTCGGGCCGGACCTCGCTCGCGTAGAGGCCCCAGGCGGCGACCGAGCCGGCGCGGCCCAGCTCGGTCTGGAGGTAGCGGATCAGGGCGATCACGTCCGGTGCGGCCGGCGCGGTGTACTCGACGGCGGGGCCACCGCCGCGACGGCGCCGCGCGCCCCGCCGCAGCTGCGGGGCGTGCCCGACCACGCCAACCACGGGGCCGTCCTCGGAGCTGCCCTCGACGGAGGGAAGCCACAGGTCGGGGTCGGTGAGCGAGCGGAGCACCGCCGCCGGCGGCACGCGGGAGAGGTCGCGCGGCCGCACCACGCCGACGGTCACCTCGTCGGCGTCGTGAACGTAGCCCGCCGACTCGAGGTAGCGACAGACCTGCTTGCGGATCCCGGCGAGGTCGCGCGAGCGGATCCGCGGCCCGCCGAGCACCGGCGTCGTGAGCCAGCCATGCTGCTCGTACACGGGCAGCTCGTAGTCCATCGCGGGGGCGCGGAAGTAGCACAGCGGCAGCGCCCGGGCGGGCGCGATCGTCTCCAGCAACCGCTCGACCTTGGCCTTGAGCGCGTAGACGTTGGCCGCCTCCAGGGTCTGCCCTGCGACCTCGCAGAAGTGGATCTCCTTGAGGATGGGGTGGGGGGAGGGGTTGATGCGCCTCCCGACCGGGATGCGCGCGGTCTCGCCGCCGCCGTAGCCGGCCCGCACCCCGAGCCGGAAGCCGAAGCCGTGCTCTCCGGTGCGCTCCAGCGCGATCGGAACGGGCTCGTGCTCGCCCCGGTCGGCGATGACGCTGCGGATCCAGCTCAGCACGCTAGTAGCCCCAACCCACGGGCGCCTCGTGCCTGACGGTGTCCTCGCCCCGCTCACCGGTGCGGATCCGCACCGACTGCTCGACGGGGTAGACGAACACGCGGCCGTCGCCGATCTCGCCCGTGTAGGCGGCGCCGACGATCGCGTCGACCGCCTTGTCGACGACGTCCGCCGACACCACCGACTCGACCTTGAGCTTCGGCAGCAGCGAGATGTTCGCCCGCGAGCCGCGGTACTGCTCGGTGTAGCCCTTCTGGCGCCCGCAGCCCATCACCTCGGACACGGTGAGGCCGGACACGCCGAGCTCGTCGAGCGCGTCCTGGACCTCCTGAAGGCGCTCCGGCCGGATGATCGCCTCGATCTTGTTCATTACTGTGCTCCCTCCTTCGAGTACGCGCGCGCCCGGCGGCTGCAAGCCTTCGCCTCGCGGCGTCCTCGATGCTCGCCGATGCCTCCGGCATCGACTGCGCTCGACTCCTTGCGATGCTCGGCTTTCGCTCGCCGGAGCACGCCCGTACTCTCAGTCGGAAGCACCTAGCCCTCCTGTGTCCTCGCCGACAGTCCGAGCGGCACCGGTCTCGGCGTCGGGCGCTGCGCCGGCGCGGCCGGCTGGTGGTACTCCGAGCCCGGGACCGGCATGAACTGCTCCGGGTAGCCCCACATGCCGTGCTCGACCAGGTCGAGGCCGTAGCGCTCCTCCTCGGGCTTCACCCGCAGGCCGTAGGTGGCCTTGATCAGGAAGAAGACCAGGAAGCTGACCACGAACACGGCGCTGAAGGCAGCCGCCACGCCGAGGGCCTGTGCGCCGAGCTGGTCCGGCGAGCCCGTGTAGAAGAGCCCGCCCTCCCCGATCGCGTTGTACTCGGCCAGCCGCGGGGCGGTGAACAGCCCGCAGGCGATCGTGCCCCACACGCCCGCCACGCCGTGCGCCGAGAGCGCCCCGATCGGGTCGTCGAGCACCTTGTCGATGGCGATCACGCAGACCACCACGAGGATTCCGGCCACGAGCCCGATCGGCACGGCCGCCCAGTACTCGACGTAGCCCGAGCCGGCGGTGATGCCGACGAGGCCGGCGATCACTCCGTTGCCGGTCATGCCGATGTCGAACGTGCGCGTGAAGAGCCAGATCGTGCCCATCGCGCCCAGGACGCCGCCGGCGGCGCCGATCACGGTGACGATCGCGACCTCGGCGAAACGCCCGTCGGCCACGCCGAGGGTCGAGCCGGCGTTGAAGCCGAACCAGCCCACGAACAGGATCAGCACGCCGAGGCCCACGAGCGGCATCGAGTGGCCCGGAATCACGTTGGGCTTGCCGTCGCGGCCGTACTTGCCCTGGCGCGGGCCCAGCAGGAGCAGCGCCGCCAGCGCCCCGGTGGCGCCGATCAGGTGGATGACGGTGGAGCCGGCGAAGTCCTGCATGCCGAAGTTCACCTGGAGCCAGCCGCCGCCGAAGATCCAGTGGCTGATGATCGGGTAGATCAGCGCGCTGAAGATCACCGCGTAGATCAGGTACGCCCCGAACTTGATCCGCTCGAGCGTCGTGCCCCAGACGATCGCGAGCGACACGGCGCAGAACGCGAACTGGAAGAAGAACTTGGCCGGGACCGCGGCGCTCGAGAACTCCATGGCCGGGAAAGCCGCCTGGTCGATGGTGCCGAGGAACGTGCCCTCGGTGCCGGCGAACCAGCCGGTGCCGCCGAAGGCGAGCGCGAAGCCGACCGCCCAGTAGCAGAGCGCCGCGATCGAGAGGTTGGCGATCACCTTCGCGACCACCGTCCCGGCGTTCTTCATGCGCGAGAAGCCGACCTCCAGGAGCAGGAAGCCGGCCTGCATGAAGAAGACGAGGATGCCGGCGACGAGCACCCAGACGGTGTCGATCCGGCTCAGGGCATCCGGAAGCGTGGGTTCCATGCCCGAATCCTCGGCAGCGGGCCGCCGCGAGTCATTCGCCCGGCGTACAGGATTCGCGCGCCGGGCTTGTACAGGTGGACAGTCGGTGCGCGCGCTATCCCGGCCCGTGGGGTCTCAGGAAGCGGGTCGTGAACAGGGCGGCCGTGGGTATGCGGGGGCCGACCAGCCCGGCCTCGACGCCGGCCGCCTTGACGTCGGACAGGGTGCTCGTCAAGTACGCGCCCTGCGGCGAGAGGGCATGCAGGTTGTCGTCCACGCTGTAGAGCTTCACGCCAAGGAATGCTGTCTCTAGCGCCCCCGGGCGCGCACCGACCGCGCGCGTGATGATCGCCTGTGAGCGCACCGTGTCGGCCTTGTAGAGACGGACCGCATCGTCCCATGCGCGAATCAGCGCAGCGACTTGTCCGGGGCGGTCGCGGATGACCGAACTGCGAACGACGAGCACGTCGCTGATCAGTCCAGGGTCGGCGCCGGCGGAGTAGATCAGGCGCAGGCGCGGGTTGCGCTGGAGAGCGGCGGCGATGTAGGGCTCGTACGTCACGGCGGCGTCGACGCGGCCGGCCGCGAGCTCCTGCCCGGCACGCGCCGCCGCCATCCTCACGGGACGGATCTCGCCCAACGACATGCCTGCCGCATCGAGCGCGTGGCGCAGCAGGATCTCCGAGGTGGATGCCGTCTCGAAGGCGACCCGCTTGCCGCGGAGCGCCTGCACCGAACCCACACCCGGTCCGCCCAGGACCGCGTCTGCCTCGCGGCTGTCGTCGAGGAGGAGCACGGCCTTGATCGGCACCTCCTTGCCGAGCAGGGCCAACGCCGTATGCGTCGCGACGTTCGCAGCGTCGAGACGGCCCTGCGCGAATGCGGTGTCGAGGCCCTTGTCGGTGACGAAGGTCCTGAGATCGACCCGCATCCCGTGGCGCCGGAAGAGGCCTTGCTCCCGCGCCAGGATCCACGGCCCATAGCCGAGCCAAGGCTCCGTGCCCATCCGGAAGACGCCCGGCTCCGGCGCCGGAAAGCCCGCCGGCTCGCCGTTCGACCCGTCGCAGCCGCTGAGCACGGCGACCAGCGCCAGCGTCGCGAGCGCCCGCGACCTCACGGTGCCCCGTGCTCGTCGGCCAGCGGCAGCGTGGCCGCCACGAGCGTGCCGCCGCGGGCCGTGCTGTCGACGTCGAGCCGCCCGCCGAGCGCAGTTGCCCGGTCGCGAAGCCCGACCAGCCCGCGGCCATCGGGATCGGCGCCCCCGATCCCGTCGTCGCGGATCTCGACGCGAAGCATGCCCCCGGCCACGAACGCCCTGACCTCGGCATGCCTGGCTTCCGCATGCTTCACGACGTTCGTGAGCGCCTCGGCCACGATGAAGTACGCACTCGCCTCGATCTCCGCCGGGAACCGCTCGGCCGGGACCTCGACATCAACCGGCACGTCGAGCCGCCTCACGACCGAGTCGACGCCGGCTCGGAGGCCGCCATCGGTGAGGACCGGCGGGAGTAGCCCGCGTGCCAGCTCGCGCAGCTCCTCGTTGCCCTGCCTCACCTGCGCGAGCGCGTCGCCGATGAGCGATTCCGCCTTTCCATCGTTCGCTTGGAGCGCTCGCTCAGCCAGCCCGAGCGTCAACATCGTGCTCACCAGCCGCTGCTGCACGCCGTCGTGCAGATCCCGCACCACGCGGCGCCGGGCCTCGTCTGCCGCCGTGAGGAGCCGCACCCGCGACGCGGTGAGCTGGTCACGGCTGTCGGCGTTCGCGATGGCTGTGTCGAGCAGCTCCGCAAACTGGGCCATCCGCTGCTCGGTGCCGGCCGGCGGTGAGTCCTCGCGCCTCCAGCCGGCGAGGATCACGCCCCACAGCCGGCCCTCCACGACGATCGGCGCTCCCATCGTCACGACGCCGTCCGCTGCCTCGGAATGGTCCACCCGGACGGGCCGCTCGGTGCGTCGCACGGTCGCCGCCACAGGCGGCAGCCCGTGGGCTTCCGGCCCGGAGTGCGCGACCGTGGTGACCGCGTCGTCCGGCTCGTAGCGGCACAGCGTGACATGGTCGGCGTCCAGCAACCGGTCCATCTCTCCGGCCACGGCGTCCAGGACCGTCGTCGGCGTCGCCCCCTCCGCGACAAGCGTCGCCACGCGGCGCAGCGCGGCCTGTTCGTCGGCGAGCCGCCCTGCTCTGGCGCGCGCTTCGGTGTTGGCGATCGCCGTAGCCATCAGCTCGGTGAACTGGGCGAGACGCGACTCGGTTCCCGGCGGCAACGACTCGCCCCGGCGCGTCCCCGCGGTTATGGCGCCCCACAACCGGCCCTCGACCACGATCGGCGCGCCCACGACGGATTGGATGCCCATCGAGCGCACGGTCTCGCCGATCGGTCCGCTCACCCGCGCATAGTCGTCGATGCGGGCCGGGCGCCCCGTCCGGAGAACCCGCGAGGCCGTGCTGTCGCCGTCCAGCCGAGTGCGAGAGCCAACCGGGAAGGCGCCTCGGTCCTCGCTCGAGCTCGCCACCATGAGCGCGCCCTGGTCGCCCTCATAGCGCAGCATCCGAATCTCCTCGGTGGAGAGCAGCTGCCCGATCTCCCCTGCGATCGCCGCGAAGACCTCGGCTTCGGGAGCTTCGCGGGCCACGAGCGTGGCCACCCGCCGCAGCGCCGTCTGCTCGCCCGCGAGGCGTTCCAGCTCGGTCTCGGCCTGGCGGCGCTCCGTGACGTCGCGTCCGACCGAGTACATCACGCCGTCCTCGACGACAGGAGTCGACTTCCACTCGAGCACCCTGAGCGAACCGTCGCTGCGCACGTAGCGGTTCTCGAACGGGCGTGTCGCCTCTCCGTGAGCGATCGCCTCCGCCTCCGCGGCCGTCCTCTCACGGTCGGCCGGGTCGACCAGGTCGAGGTACGGCCTCGCGATGAGCTCTTGCGAGGTATAGCCGAGAACCTGCTCCGCCGCCGGGTTCACCCGTGTGAAATGTCCCTCGAAGTCGGCGACCGCGATCACGTCGGAGGAAAGCTTGAAGATGCGGTCGAGCTCGTCCTGCGCCTTGGCGCGCCGCGCGGCGTTGGCTCCGAGCACGCCGGCGAGCAGCGCGACAAGCGCGCCGGCGAAGAGGATGAGCCACGGCAGCAGCGCGTCCGCGCCGCCCGCCGCGCGGACGGGCACCTCGACCGTCCAGTCCCGGCCCACAGCCGCGAACGAGCGATCCACTGAGTCGTCCGTGGTGCCCGTGGCGCCGATCGTCGTACCACCGACGGTCACCGCGACGCGCCGATCGACCCCCGGCGCGCGCGGCGAGCTGAGCAGCCAGCGTGCCGGAACGAAAAGGACGACGAAGCCCTGGCGCTGTCCTCCGGTCGCGGCGGGGCGTGGCGCCGACATAGCGAGGTAGAGGCCGCGTTCGCCGCCGGGACCACGCACAGGAGGAGTCGAGGCAACCCCGAAGAGCGGGCTCGACCCGGCGAGCAAGGCGGGCAACGCGGGCGCGCTTCCCCAGTCGAGCCCGAGTGCACCGGGGGCCCGGTGGACGGCGGTCAGCGTGGCCGGGTAGTACACCGGCCGCGCCGGTGCCCGGCGAAGCCGCCCGTCGGCGCTCTGCTCGGTGATCGGGCGGCCGATGGCCTGCTCGTACTCGGCCCGCGCGGGGCCGAGGACGCGCTCGACCCACGCGGCGCGGAAGAGGCCGACCGGTCTGAGCGCCGCGTCGGCGAAGGCGCTGAAACCGTCTTGCGTGACGGCAGCCCTGCCGCCGACGACCTGGCGCATGCTGTCGACGTAGCCGCTCGCACGCTCCACGTTGTCGGAGATCTGGAGCGCGGCGAGGTCCGCGTCGTGCCGGCTGTCCGTACGGGCGTCGTCGGCGACCGACGCGCGCGCCAGGAAGAACGCCGCCACCGTCACCGCGAAGATGGCGGCCGCGAATGCAACATGGCGCCGAATGGCAAAGCTGGACACGGCTCAAAGCCCTGCCGGGGGCCCACGAACTCTATCTCTCTGGTGCGCGCTGCTAAGCGCCGACCGCGACCACCCGCGCACGCGTGCACTCGGCCAGCTCGCGCGGATTCACGCAGAAGAGGCTGTGCGGGTCGCCGGCGGCGGCCCAGACCTGGTCGTGGTCGAGCAGCGACTCGTCGAACAGCACGGGGACGTCGTGTCCGAACGGAGGCACGCCGCCGATCGCGAAGCCGGTGGCGGCCCGCACCTCGTCCGCGGCCGCCTGGCGCACCTCGGCCACGTCGAGGACGTCGGCCAGCTTGTCGGTGTCGATCCGGTGGCGCCCGCTCGCCACGCACACCACCGGGTCGCCGTCGGCGACGAACACGATCGACTTGGCGATCTCGGCCTCGGAGCACCCCACTGCCTCGGCGGCGTCGCGGACGGTGCGCGTGGAGGCCTCGAGGCGCTGCACGCGCATGTCCAGCCCGAGCTCTCGGGCGCAGTCGGCGAGGCGGTCCCTCATGCCTCGACGCGCTCGCGCGTGCCGAGCTCGACACCAGCCGCGGCGGCGAGCTCCTCGAGCGACTCCTCGACGTCCTCGGCGAGGTCGTCGATGTCCCAGAGCAGGTCGTAGTCCCCGACCAGGCCGAAGTTGATGCGCCCGTCGTACGAGAGCAGGGCGATCCCGAGCGCCTGGTTCTTCGCCAGTGGCACCATCGGGAACGGGTCGATCATCCGCCGCCCCATCAGGTAGAGCGGGAACTGCGGGCCCGGCACGTTGGTGACGACGAGGTTGAAGAAGCGCTGGCGCGCGATCACGCGCGAGGCCTGGTCCATGATCGTCGGCGGCGCGAAGCCCGACAGGTCCGTCAGCACCTGCGCGCCGACCGCCTGCCCGCCCGACTTCAGGCCCTTCAGCTGCTCACGCACGATGTCGAGCCGCGCGACCGGCTCCTGGCACCAGACGGGCAGCGGCGCCATCATCGCCGCCACGCGGTTGCCGAGCGCGCCACGCTGGACGTCGGTCCGCACGCTGACCGGGACCATGGCCTTGAGCTCGAGGCCGTTCGTGTTCTGGCCGCGCCGGCGCAGGTGACGGCCGAGCGCGCCGGCGACGGTCGCGAGCACCACGTCGTTGACCGTGCCGCCGAGCTCGTCCTTGATGGCCTTGAGGTCGCCGAGGTCCGCTCGCACCCATGTGAAGCGCCGGTGCGGCCCGATGCTGCGGTTGTAGGGCGAGCTGGGCGCCGGATTGAGCCCGGCCCAGGCCATCGCTCCGACGCCGACGGCGGCGTCGCGCAGGCCGGCCGCAATGCGCCGCGGCCCGCGGAACACGGCCCTCACGGAGCGGCCTATCTCGGCCGGGATCGTGGCGCGTTCGAGCAGCGCCTCCGCGAGGAGCTGGGCGCTGCTCGGGAGCGGGCGCGGGAGCCAGCGCTCACCCGGATCCGGCGGGGCGGCGGGCTCGGGCGCGGTGTCGAACAGCACAGACATGAGGTCAGCGCCCGAGACGCCGTCCACGAGCGCGTGGTGGGTCTTGGACAGGACGGCGAAGCGGTCGTCCTCGAGCCCGTCGACCAGCCACACCTCCCAGAGCGGCTTGTCGCGGTCGAGTTGCTGGGAGAAGACCCGCCCGGCGAGGTCCTTCAGCTGCCGCTCCGTCCCAGGGGAGGGGAGGGCCGTGTTGCGCACGTGGTAGCGCAGGTTGAGGTGTGGATCGTCGACCCAGGCGGGACGACCCTGGCCGAGCGGGACGAAGGCGAGCCGCTGCCGGTAGCGCGGCACGAGCGACAGGCGGCGCTCGAAGGTCTCGAGGAGCTCGTCGTAGGGGGGCGGCGGGCCCTCGAAGGTCATCACGCTCGCCACGTGCATGTGGGAGGACGCGTCCTCGATGTGAAGGAAGGACGCGTCGAGGCCAGTCAGACGATCGCCTGCCATCGCAGCGCCTGAACCTACTACAGCGAGAGCGTGAGCTGATCGTCAGGCGCCGCCGTCCCGGCCTCCTCGTCGAGGCCCGCCACGCGCACGCCGACCAGACGGACGGGCATCGGCGGATCGAGGCGCCGCAGCAGCTCCGAGGCCACCCTCCACACGGTGTCGAGGTCGTTGACCGGGGCCCCCAGCGAGCGCGCGCGGGTGACGGTGGAGAAGTCCGCATAGCGCACCTTGATGCCGATCGTGCGACCGCGCCGCTCCTGGCGCTCGAGCGTGGAGCAGAGCTGCTCGGTCAGCTCGCGGAGGCGGGGCTCGAGCTCGCCGAGCCCGCGCAGGTCGCGGTCGAAGGTCGTCTCGCGCGACTCCGACTTCGCCACGCGGACGGTCTCGATCCCGCGGTCGTCCTCGAACCGGGCGAGCCGGCCGAGCCACGGGCCGAGCTGGGGCCCGAACCACTCGGTCAGGCGCTCATCGGCCGTCGCCGCGAGTGCCCCGAGCGTCTCGATCCCCTTGCGCTCGAGCCGCTCGGCGGTCTTCGGCCCGATGCCGGGCACGAGACCGGGACGGGCGCCCGCGAAGCGCTGACGTGCCACCTCGGCGCTGAGCTCGACGAAGCCGTCCGGCTTGTCGGCGTCCGACGCCACCTTCGCCACGAGCTTGTTCGGGCCGATCCCGATCGAGCATCCGAGGCCGGTGCGGCCGACCACCGCCGCCTTGACGCGCCGGGCCGCGGCACGTGGGCGCTCGAAGCCACTGAGGTCGAGGTACGCCTCGTCCAGCCCGACGACCTCGACCCGCTCGACATGGGAGTGCAACACCTCCATCACCTCGCGCGAGCGGGCCCGGTAGTGGTCGAAGTCGGGCGGGATGAAGACGGCCTGCGGGCAGAGGCGGCGGGCGCGCTCGGCGGGCGTCGCGGAGAAGATCCCGAAGCGCCGGGCCTCGTAGCTGGCCGTGGTGACGACCGCACGGGGACCGCTGCCCGCCACGACCACCGGGCGGCCGCGCAGCTCCGGCCGGCGCTGGAGCTCGACGCTCACGTAGAAGGCGTCCATGTCGACGTGGGCGATCCGCACCACACTGACGCTACGTAGGCTGGCGGACGTGAGCGCGCCCACGATCGGCCTGTTCGCGATCAACTCGCATGCCTGCGCCGAGCCCGACAACGCGGCGCGGATCGCCGCCCTCGCGGAGCGGCTCGGCTACGACTCGCTCTGGGCCGGCGAGCACGTGGTCGTGCCCTCGCCGCGGGTCGAGCCGTCGCCGATGGAGCCGGACGAGCCGATCCTCGATCCGTTCGTCGCGCTCGCCCACCTTGCCGCTCTGACCGACCGGGTGCGGCTTGGAGTGGGGGTCGTGATCCTGCCGCAGCGCAATCCGCTCGTGCTCGCCAAGCAGGTCGCCAGCCTCGACGTGCTGTGCGGCGGCCGCCTCGTCCTCGGCGTGGGCGTGGGGTACCTCGAGCCCGAGATGCGCGCGGTCGGCGTGCCGATGGAGGGCCGCGGCTCGCGGGCCGACGAGTACCTGGCGGCGATGCGCTCCCTGTGGGAGGACCCTGCCCCCGCCTACCGGGGCCGCTACGTCGAGTTCGACGGCGTCGACGCCCACCCGCGGCCGGTTCAGAGGCCGCTGCCCGTCGTGGTGGGCGGCCACACCCGCGCGGCGCACCGGCGCGCCGCCCGCGTGGGGGAGGGCTGGTACGGCTTCATGGTGGGCCTGCGGGCGATGGCGGAGCAGCGCGAGCTGATGCGCGCGGCCATCGCCGAGGTGGGCCGCGAGCGACCGCTCGAGGTGTCGATCACGCCGTCGCGGCTGCTCGACCCCGGGGTGGTGGACGCCTACGCGGAGCTCGGCGTGAACCGGCTGATCGTGGCGCCGCCGGTCGGCCTCGCGGTCGAGGAGTTGGTGGAGTTCGTCGAGCGGAACGCGCCCGATCAGGTGGGCGGCGCCCCGGCCTGACCGAGGGCAGCCCGTCCCGCGTCCCGGCCGGTGCGAACGGCGCCCTCCATGTAGCCGCACACCCACTGGTCCGAGCCGCAGACGTAGAAGGGCGGCTCGTGGGTGCCGTGGAGCGGGCCCACCGCCATCACGTCGCCCGGCCGCCAGGACGTGATGTAGCCGCGGGTCCACGGGTCGACGCCCCAGCGGCGCATGAAGACCGCCTGTACCGCGCGCGCCTCGTCGCCGAAGGCGCCCGCCATCTCGTCGAGCAGGACGTCCTCCACGTGCTCCTCGGGCGTCGCGAGGAACGGGCCGAGGCGCTCGGGCGGCACCAGCGTCGACATGATCCCCTCGCGCTGGGTCCACGTCCCGCCGATCAGCCCGGTCTCCATGTAGACGGAGCCGTTCTGGCCGTTCCGCTCCCAGAACGAGTCGGCCCACACGAAGCAGGCCTTGGCCACCATCGCGTTCTTCTGGCGGTGCAGCGAGCCGAGCCGGTCCGCAGAGACGCCCGAGACGGCCACGCCCCTGAGCGCGCCCACCGGCAGGGCGCAGACCACGGCCTCGCTCTCGAAGCGCTCCCCGGTCGCGGTGACGACCGTGCAGCCGCTCGCGGCCACGCGCGCCTCGGTCACAGGCGTGGCGTAGCGGATGCGCGGGCCGAGCTCGGCAGCGACGCGCAACGGCACCGTGGCCGATCCCTCGGCGACGCGCTGGCACTCCCACACGTCGTAGTCGTAGAAGCCGTGCGCGCCGGCGGCGGCCTCCTTGCGCAGATCGGACAGGAGCGAGGTGCGCTCGATCGACTCCGCCGCGAGCGCGCCCGAGGCGAGCTCGCGGGCGCGGACGACGTTGGGCGTGGCGCCCTCCGCGCGCAGCCACGCGCCCACGGACACGTCGTCGAGCTCTTGCGCCCGTGGATGCGACCACGGGTCGTCGGGGTCGACCGTCTTCGTGAGCTCCCGGAAGGCCTCCTCGACGGCCTCGTAGCTCCGCCGATCGGCGTCGTCGAACCAGGGATGGTCCTCGCCCACGTGGCGGCCGTCGGCGAGCACCCACGTATCCTCGCCCGGGAGGTCGGGGAAGGCCGGGATCAGCGTCAAGCCGAGCTCTTCGACGAGCTCGGTGTAGGCGGTGTGGAAGGGGGCGACCACCTCGCCCCCGAGCTGCACGAGCCGGCCGTCGGCGAGCTCGGTCTGCTCGACCCGTCCGCCTGGGCGATTGCGGGCCTCCAGCACGACCACGTCGGCGCCGCCGCCGGCCAGCTCGCGCGCCGCGCGCAGGCCGGCGAGACCGGCGCCGAGCACGACGACGTCGCAGCGCACCTCAGGTCGCCTGGTGGATCGGCCGGACGAGGACTTCGTTCACGTCGACGTGCGGCGGCTGGGTGAGCGCGAACAGGACGGCGCGGGCGATGTCGTCCGCCTCCAGCGCGCCGCTCGGCCGGCTGTCGAAGAAGGGAGTGTCCACAGCTCCCGGCTCGATCAGCGTGACCTTGATGTCGGTGTCCGCGACCTCCTGCCGGAGCGCCTCGCCCATGGCCGTCACGGCGTGCTTCGTGCACGAATAAAGCGAGCCCGGCAGCGCGCGCCTGCCCGCGATCGAGCTCGTGAGGATCATGTGGCCGGCGTTCTGCTCGCGGAAGTGGGGGAGGGAGGCGCGGATCGACAGCGCGGCGCCGAGCACGTTCGTGTCGATCATCGCCTTCCAGTGCTCGACCGACTCCTCCAGGAAGCCGCGCTTGGCGCCGAAGCCGGCGTTGGCGAAATACGCGTCGAGGCGGCCGAAGCGCTCGAGCGCCCCGGCCACGAGCGCGCGCTGGTCGTCCCAGCTCGTGACGTCGCAGCGCGCGGCCAGCGCCTTGTCGCCGCCTCCGAGCTCCTCGGCCAGGGCGTCGAGCTTGTCCTCCGATCGCGCGGCCAGCACGACGCGGTAGCCGAACTCGGCCGCCCGGCGCGCCGTGGCGGCGCCGATGCCGGTGCTCGCGCCGGTGATGACTAGGACGGGTTCGTCGGCCACGCGGCGGGTTTGTACCACGCAAGTACGCTCTGCCGGCCGTGGCGCGTCCGCACCCCACCGAGGCTCGCTTCCCCCGGGTGCCGGCGCCGGCGGGCCACTACGAGAGCTTCTACCTGAAGGCCTGCCATCCGGAGGGTCGGCTCGGCGTCTGGATCCGCTACACGGTGCACAAGCGGCCGGGGGCGGACGCGACGGGGTCGCTCTGGTTCACGCTCTTCGACGCCGAGGCGGACGGCCCGCTCGCGCGGAAGGTCACGCTGCCGGGGCCGCAGGCGGGCGGCGGCGACTGGATCCGGGTGGGGGAGGCGGCGCTGCGCCCCGGCTCGGCCGTCGGCGCAGTGGACGGGATCTCGTGGGAGCTGCGCTTCGAGGGCGGCGAGCCGCCGCTGTTCCATCTGCCGCGCGACTGGATGTACGGCGCGCCGCTGCCGCGCACGAAGCTGCTCAGCCCGGTCCCGGCGGCCCGCTTCGACGGCTCCCTGTCGGTGGACGGCCGCACCGTCGCGCTCGAGCGCTGGCCCGGGATGATCGGCCACAACTGGGGCGCCCAGCACGCCGAGCGCTGGATCTGGATTCACGGGGAGAGCCCGTCGGGCGACTGGCTCGACACCGCCCTGGGGCGGATCAAGCTGGGGCCGCTGACGACGCCGTGGATCGGCAACGGGGTCATCTCGCTCGGCGGCGTACGCCACGCGCTCGGCGGGCCTGGCCGCCGCGTCCGGGTGAGCGAGGCGCCCGACCGCTGCGACTTCGTGCTGCCGGGCGCCGGGCTGAGGGTGCGCGGGACGGTGAGCGCCGCGCGCAAGGACGTGGTGGGCTGGGTCTACGCCGACCCCGACGGGTCCGAGCACCACACCACGAACTGCTCGATCGCGGACCTGGGCCTGACCGTCGAGCGCAAGGGCGCGGCCCCGGCCGAGCTCCGCGTCGAGGCCGGCGCCGCCTACGAGCTGGGCATGCGGGAGCGCGATCACGGCATCCCGATCCAGCCGTTCCCGGACGGCTAGGGGCCGAGGCGCTCGACCCGCCAGGCGCCGCCTTCAGCGGGCTCGTAGCGGAAGCGGTCGTGCAGCCGGTCCGGGCGGTGCTGCCAGAACTCGAAGGCCTCGGGACGGAGGCGGTAGCCGCCCCAGTGCTCGCCCAGCGGGATGTCGCCGTCCTTGTGCTCGGCGGCCAGCTCGGCCACGCGCTCCTCGAGCCATTCGCGGCTCGGTACCGGGCGGCTCTGCGGCGAGGCGAGCGCGCTCAGGCGGCTGCCGGGTGAGCGGCTCTGTGCGTAGCGCTCGCTGTCCTCGCGCGCGACGCGCTCGACGGTTCCCTCGACGCGAACCTGGCGCCCGAGCTCGGGCCAGTGGAAGAGCAGCGCGGCGCGCGGGTTTGCCTCGAGCTCCGTGGCCTTGCGGCTGCCGTAGTTGGTGTAGAACGCGAAGCCGCGCTCGTCGACGCCCTTGTTCAGGACCATCCGCACCGACGGCCGCCCATCCGGCGTGGCCGTGGCGAGCGCCGCGGCCTCCGGCTCGAACGCGCTCGCCGCGACCGCCTCGTCGAACCATCGCACGAAGGCCTTCAGCGGGTCGGGGTCGAGGTCGCGCGCATGGAGCGGCCGGTCGCGGGGATCGGTCACCGGCGGCAGTCTGGCGGATCCGCGCTCAGCCGCCGCAGGCGGCGGGCACGGGCACGACGGCCTGCTGGCCGATCGAGCCCTCGCCGGGGCGTCCTGACACCTTGCAGAACGCGTAGCGGCCGGTGTCGAAGTCGACCATGGCCCGGTAGGGGTGGCCGATGAAGGCCGCCTCGTTCCGCTCGCCGGCCTGGACGGTCTGCGTCACGGCCAGGCAGGAGTAGCGCCCGGTGGACATGCTCGGATCGCGATGGGCCGAATGGCCGGCGGCGGAGCGCGGGTATGGCTCGCAGCGCACGGAGCGGATCGGACCGTCGAGCGAGCCGGCGGCGACCCGCCGGCGTGCATCGGCCGCGATGGCGGCAGGCAGCGCATCCGCAAGGGCGGCCCGCCGGGCGAGGTTCTCCCCGGCGGGTGCGCCGCGGCCCGTTCGCGGGCGCTGCTCGGTCCTGAGGCGCTCGATCCGCTCGGCCCTGAGCTGTGCGAGCCGATCGCGCTCGGCCTGGGCGCGCTCGTCCTTGCCCTCGTCGATGCCCGGCGCGAGGAGGAGCGCGAGCGCGATTGCGACGACGGGGAGCAGGGCGAGCGCGATGCGGCCTGCCGGAGGGAGCTTGTTCCAGATCCAGCGGGGAAGGCCTGCGACGCCGGGGAGGGGCTCGTAGCGGTCGCTGCTCGCCTGCGGCGACATTGCCGGTAGCATACATGTATGCGGCATGCACATGTCCCCCGCGAGGCAGCGCGTGAGGCCAACCTGCTCGGCGCCGTCTGCCTGGCGGTGTCGGATCGCGTTCGCGCGGCGGCCGAACGGGCGGCGGGGCAGGGGGGATCGGCGCCGGCTGCGCTCGTCTCGCTCGCCGGCTATCTCGAGGGTGGGCCGATCGACTCGCTTCGTGGTCCGCTCGGGCTGACCCACTCGGCGGCCGTTCGGGTAGTCGATCGACTGGTCGACGCCGGTCTCGTCCGGCGCCGGGAGGGGGCGGACCGTCGCTCTGTGGCGGTGGCCCTGACTCCTGCCGGGCGCGAAGCCGCCGAGCGTGCCGCGCGGGCGCGCGCGGAGGCCGTCGAGGCCGCCATGTCCGCGCTCGATCCCGCGGAGCGCGCCGAGCTCGCGCGGCTGAACGAGAAGCTCCTCGCCACCCTGACGGACGGCCGCGTCACGGCGGGCCACATCTGCCGCCTCTGCGACGCCGACGCGTGCGGCCACCACGAGGGACGCTGCCCGGTCACGAAGGCCGCCGACGCCGCCGAGGAGGCCCGGCAGGCGTAGCCTTCGCCCGCATGCCGAACCTGTTCGAGCCGGACTGGGACGCGTCGCGCGACGAGCCGCCGTTCCGCTGGCGGCGCGCCCGGCTCGGGCGCCAGGCGGGGGCGCGCGACCTCGGCGCCTCGCTCTTCGAGCTGCCGCCAGGCTCCGCCACCTTCCCGCTTCACGCGCACTACGCCAACGAGGAGATGATCGTGGTGCTGGCGGGGCGGCCCAGCCTGACCGGGGCGGACGGCGAGGTCCGCCAGCTGGTCACCGGGGAGGTGGTGGCCTGCCCCGCGGGTCGCGAGGGCGCGCACCGCCTCGACAACCACGGCGAGGAGCCGGCCCGCGTGCTGATAGTGAGCACGATGCGCGCGCCCGAGATCAACGAGATGTTCGAGGACGGCACGTTCTGGCTGCGCGACTACGCGCCCGGCCTGACGCCCGACGAGCCGGGCCTCGACGTGCCGGGCCTGCGACCGCCCGAGTAGCCGTGCTCGACGAGCTCCTCGCCCTGTCGCCGGATCCCATGCTCGTGCTCGACGGCGAGCGGCGGGTGAGCGGCGCGAACGAGCTCGCCGCGGACCTGCTCGGGTACGAGGAGCTCGAGGGGCTGCCCGTGGAGCGCCTGCTCGATCTGCCGGAGCCGGCGGAGGGCCTGATCGAGCTGATCGCCGTCCGCCGCGACGGCGCGGAGGTCCGCGTGGAGGCCTCGCTCGCGCGCGACGGCGACCGGCTGGTCATCGCGCTCCGCGACATGAGCGAGCGGCACGAGCGCGAGGCGGGGCTGCGGGAGGCCGGCCAGCGTTTCCAGCGCGTGTTCGAGGACGGCCCCGTCGGGATGGGGCTGGTGGGCGAGGACTTCCGCCTGCTGGAGGTGAACGACGCGTTCTGCAGGCTCACCGGCTACGACGCCGACGAGCTGCGCGGCCGCACCTTCGCCGACATCACGTACCCGGACGACATCGACAGCGACATGCGCCTCGCCCGCAAGCTGTTCGCCGGCGAGGTGCCGGGCTACAGCATCGACAAGCGCTACGTCCGCAAGGACGGGTCGGTGGTCTGGGTCGAGCTCACGGTCACGGTCATCCGCGACGAGCAGGGGCGGCCGCTGCGCGGGATGGGGCTCGTCCAGGACATCACCGAGCGCCGTCGCGCGCTGGCCGACGCCCAGAGGGAGCTGGCCCGGCTCGCGCGCGATCGCGACCGCATCCTCGAGTTCGCCGGCGAGGGGATCTACCACGTGGACGAGCGAGGGCGGATCACGTTCGCCAACCCGGCAGCCGCCCAGATGCTGGGCTGGACGCCGGAGGCCCTGATCGGCAAGCCGGCCGAGGAGCTCCTCGCCCACACCCGCGCCGAGGGCGCCCACTACCTCACGCGCAGGGACGGGACGAGCTTCCCGGTCCACTACCGCAGCACGCCGGTGCGTGCGGACGGCGCGGCGGGGGAGGTCGTCGTGTTCTCGGACGAGAGCGAGCGTGTCCGCATGGAGGCCGAGCTCGACGCGGCGCGCGAGCAGGCTGCGCGGGAGCGCCTCCAGGCGGCCGAGACCGAGCGCGCCCGCTGGGCCCGGGAGCTGCACGACGAGACGCTGCAGGGCCTGGCCGGTGTCCACGTGCTGCTCTTCTCGGCGGGCCGGGCCGGCACCGTGGAGGAGATGGGGGAGCGGCTCGCCCGGGCCGAGGAGCAAATCGAGGAGGAGATGGAGAAGCTGCGCGGCCTGATCTCCGAGCTGCGACCGGCGGCGCTCGACGAGCTCGGGCTCGAGGCGTCGCTGCGCGACCTCGCGGAGCGCACGCAGGCCGTCTACGGGCTGGAGGTGGACACGCTGGTCGAGCTACCGGCCGCCGACGGAGGCCCGCGCCGCCTCGACGCCGAGGTGGAGACCGCGGCCTACCGGATCGTCCAGGAGGGCCTCAGCAACGCGGCGCGGCACGCGGGGGCGTCGCACGTGGTGGTGGCGCTCTCGCAGATGGACGGCTCGCTCGAGGTGGAGGTGCGCGACGACGGCACCGGCTTCGATCCCGCGACGGTGACGACCGGATTCGGACTGCGCGGCATGCGCGAGCGCGTGGACCTTCTGGACGGCCGGCTGAAGATCCAATCGGGCGGCGATGGCACGACGGTGGTCGCGGCGCTGCCGCTTGCGCCCGCCGGCCGCTAGTGGTCTCCGACGAAAATACGGTCGCGGCTCGGCGAGCGAGAACCGAGGCTCGGCGTGCACGCGAGCGCAGCCAATGCAGCGCATTGGCGAGCATCGCGGGGGCGGCGAGGCGAAGGTTCGCAGCCGCCGAACGCGGACGTATTTACGGAGGCGACCACTAGGCCGGTAGCTCCGACGGCTCGACGAGCCCGCGCTCC
>Ga0081538_10000390_pt1 | contig 49831 bp, 45 predicted proteins | sample TabmetS5T2R1_FD_71022 | JGI IMG/M metagenome (GOLD analysis project Ga0081538, IMG submission 71022) | Tabebuia heterophylla rhizosphere microbial communities from the University of Puerto Rico - S5T2R1 | ecosystem: Host-associated > Plants > Roots > Rhizosphere ...
CTTCGTCTCACTCGGCGCGCGGGCGGCGCTCTTCACCCCGCGGAAGCGGCGGCCCGCCGAGGCGGAAGCAGTCGAGCCGGAGCTCGTCGCCGAAGCGGCATAGCCCGGCTAGGGTCAGGTCTTGCATCGCATCACGTGCGCGATTGCAAGACCTGACCCCAGGACGTCGCCTGCATTACTGTCAGGAGCGTGTCGCTTCCTCGAAGGTCAGCGGCTCCAGGAAGATTGGGGTGACGCCCATCTGCAGCGCGCCCGTGACGTCGACCGAGAAATAGCCCTTCAGCACGGGAACGCCGTGCTGAAGGAAGCCGCCGGAGTCGTCGTTCTGAGGGCCGTCGAGCTCCAGGGAGGTGGCCATGCAGCCGTCGGCGAAGCTCGGCTCCTGACCTGAGGGCAGGTCAGGCGTGCACTCCGTGAATACCTGGACGTACGTGACGGAGCCGGGATCGCCGATGTAGTTCCCGGTCCCGGCCAGGTCGGGGAAGCTGACGTCGATCTGGACGGGTTCGCCGTCGTGCTGATCGAGGAAGCCCAGGATCGCGCGGGACTCCTCGAAGTGCCCCGCGACGCCGTCGAACCGCTGAATCTCGCTACTTCCTTTCAGCGGGGGGTCTTCGTCCCTCGGAAAGAGCTGATCCCTGAGCGTCAGGATGCCCGTCGCCAGGGTGACCAGCGCAACGAGCGTCCCGAGGGATATCCCGATCCTTCGTCTCCTGCCAGCGGTCTCGTCCTCCGCCATGTGGGCCGCCTCCAGCGGAGTGTGACTCGCGGAAACGCGGGCGTCAAAGCCGCGGCAGGCGGCTCAGGAGGCCTTCTCGCCGGCGGCGACGGTGTCGGCCGTCGTCGCCGGCAGCGGCGCCTCGGCGCTCCCCTCGTACACGACGACGACGCGCGTGCCGGCTGGGATCTCCAGCCGGCCCGCGCCGGTCCCGGGGGTAAGGCTTCGGTTCGACTCCATGTCGAACCACATCGCGAAGAGGAGGAGCTGGAGCCCCGAGACAACAAGGAGAGCGACGAGAACAATCGTCGCCACCGGGATCGGGTTCCCCAGCACCCGCAGCACGACCTCGAGGAGGCCGAGCGCAAAGCCCGCGCTGGAGAGGGTAAGCCCCAGGAGGTAGAAGAGGACGAGCGGGTGGAAGTCGCGGATGACGTACTTCTCCTTCAGCCGCCAGAAGAAGCCCTTGAGCAGGAGCCAGGAGATCGTGGGAACGACCTTCCGCAGACGGATGCCACTCCGCTCCCCCACGCCGTAGATCGGGCGCGAGGGGTAGTCGCGCACGCGCCGGTTCCAGACGTTCAGGTGGACGAGCAGGTCGTTGGGGAAGCCGTAGCGGGCGTAGAGGCGGTCGAGGTCGAGCAGGCGCAGCGTCTCAAGCGAGATGGCGGTGTAGCCGGACTGCGAGTCGGCGACCTGCCAGTAGCCGGAGGCGATCTTCGTGAAGAAGGAGAGGATGGCGTTGCCCAGGTAGCGGTAGCGGGGGATCAGCTGCCACGCCTGGCCCGTGAAGAGGCGGTTCGCCTTGGCGTAGTCGCACTCGCCGGAGGCGACGCCCGCGACGAGCGTGGCGAGATCGGCCGGCTCCATCTGGTTGTCGGCCGCCATGACGCAGGTGACGTCGACCTCGAGGTCGCGGGCGCGCTTGTAGCCGCTGACGATCGCGGCGCCGACGCCGGCGTTCCGCTCGTGCCGGATCACCTCGACGCGCGGGTCGGCCGCGGCCGCCCGCTCAGCGGTCGCGTCGCGCGAGCAGTCGTCGACGACGAGGATCCGGTCGACGAAGGCGGGGATGCCGCGCACGGTCTCGGCCACGAGCTGCTCCTCGTTGTAGGCCGGGACGACAACCGCGACGCTCTTCCCCTCGTACATGCCCTTCGTATCGGCGGGCGCGAGGGCCCGCTTGAGGGACGGCGGTCAGGCGGGACGCCGCGCGCGGAGGCAGAGCCTGTAGCGGAGCCAGCCCGTCCGGCGTCCGGCGAGACGCTCGACCGAGCGGAAGACCGGGATGAAGCTCGGCCTCCACTCGTTCCGGTCGACGACGAGCCCCGCGCGCTCGATCGCCTGCACATAGGCTGGCGCCGGTCGCAGGCCGATGTGGGTCGGGTTCTGCGCAAGGACGAGCTCGCGCTCCTTCAGGCGTTCGATCAGGTGCTCGGGGTTCGGCGTGTAGATCGAGAGCGTCCCGCCGGGCCGGAGGACGCGCCGCGACTCGGCGAGCATTCCCGCCAGCGTCGCATCGTCGAGATGCTCGACGAGGTCGCCGGCCACCGCCTTGTCGAAGGACTCGTCCACGTAGGGAAGGGCGGCGACGTCGGCGACGTCGAAGCTGAGCTCCGGGAAGAGCGAGCGGGCGCGCTCGATCGCACGGGGCTCGGCGTCGACCCCCACCGAATCGCACCCGAAGGTGGAGAGGAAGTGCGTGATCGCGCCCGCGGTGCAGCCGAGGTCGAGGACGCGCTCGCCCCGACGCGGCTCGACCAGGTCCTCGACGGCCGCGAGGCGGAGCTTCGTCCAGCGCGTCTGCTCGCTGTACGCGTCGGCCATCGTATCGATGAACGCCTCGTCGTAGCTCGTCGGCGCGCGGGTGAAGGTCCAGCGCTTCACCCGGGCGCCTTCCGGAGGAAGAGGACAACCGTCGGGAAGACCGGCTTCAGCGCCTCGAGCACGCCGGCTGGGACCCGCGCCGCGACGCGGGGGAGCATGCCGCCCTCCAGCTCGGCGAGCCCCGCGAGCGCCTCGACCTCGAGCTCCTCGTACGCGAACCCGGCACCGCGGACGAGGTCGAGCACCTCGCCGCGCGCCGGCAGGTCGCAGTCGTAGACGTCGCCTCGCCGCGTCACCCGCACATAGGGCGTGCGGAGCCGGGCTGGAAGCCAGCTCAGTAAGGGGAGATGGAAGTGCGGCTCGACCACCACCCACCGGTTCGCGACCGCCAGGTAGCACGCCCCGTCCGGGCGAAGAACGCGCCGGATCTCCTCGAGGTGGTGCTGCTTCTCCCGCTCCCCGCCGACGTGGTCGAGGATGTGGTTCGAGACGACGAGATCGAACGACTCCGCCTCGAACGGGAGGTTGGTGTCCGTCACCTGGACGAACTCGTAGCCCTCGGAGACGACGCGCTGGTCGACGAGGTCCACGCCGACCACGCGCCCCTCCGGCCCGACGCGCTCCGCCAGCGACGCCGTGATCACCCCGGAGCCCGCGCCGATGTCGAGGACGTGCGCGCCGGCCAGCTCCGCGCGAGCGGCGACCAGCCGTTCGAGCTTGCTCGCCTTGGCCAGCCGCGAGGGAGTGTCGAGGACCGCGTGCGGCTGGCGCACCTCAGGGACCGGAGCGAGGGCGCGCTCGTAGACGGCCCTGGTCTCGCCGACGACCTTGTCCCACGAGTAGCCGGCGACGATCTTCTCCCGCCCGGCCCGGCCGAGGCGGAGCCGGAGATCACCGTCGGCCAGGAGACGATCGAGCGCGGCCCGGAGAGCCGGCGGATCCTTGGGCGGGACGAGCAGACCCGTGCGCTCGTGCTCGACGAGGTTGACGAGGCCGCCGACCGCGCTCGCGACGACGGGCTTGCCGTGCGCCATCGCCTCGGCGCAGACCACGCCGAAGCCCTCGCTGCGCGAGGGGCAGACCACGATTGCGGCGCGCTCGTAGCGGCCCGCGAGCTCGGCGCGGCTGAGGAAGCCGAGCGCCTGCGGGAGCAGCGGGCGCAGCGGACCGTCGCCGGACACGACGAGGTTGAGCCCCTCCGAGGCCGCGGCGAGCTCCTCGATCCCCTTCTCCGGCGCCAGCCGGCCGGTGTAGAGCACCTCCGGCGGCACGGCCTCTTCGCCGACGACGGCCGGGATCTCGATGCCGTTGGGGATGAAGACGGCCTGCTCGAACCCCGCCTCGTGTGCCGCCTCCGTCAGGGCCTCGGAGACGCAGATCACGCCGCGGGCGCGCCGAAGCACGAGCCTCGCGAGGCGTGGAGGGTTCTTCAGGAGCTCGAAATCGTCCAGCCGACCGCCGGAGATGGTGCCGTGCAGCGTGACCACGAACGGCTTGCCGGCGAGGAGAGCGACCGCGCCGCCAGCGAGCCAGTGCGCGTGGACGAGATCGGCGTCCCTCGCAGCCCGGCGCAGGGTCCACGCCATCGAGCCGAGCATCGGCGGGGCCGCCCAGGGCCGGCGGCGCGCGGCGCGGACGATCCCGCCGCCGTCCGAGGAGAGCCCGTACGTCCGGTAGACGCCGGGCGCGACCACCGTGACCTCGTCGCCCCCCTCGCGCAGCCGCTCGACGAGCCCCGAGACGAAGCGCCCGGCGAAGTCGTCGGGGTGCTTCGGGTACGAGGTCGTGAAGACGGCGATCTTCATTGGGCAGGGGCCGCGGGCCGAATGCTCCGCCAGAGGAGGATGAAGCCGCCGGGGAGACAGGTCGCGATCGAGACAGCGTAGAACAGGAAGCCGGCCGCGAACGCGACGTCTTCCGGCACGTCAAAGCGGCCGAGGAAGAGGACGAAGAACGCCTCGCGGACGCCGAGCCCGTTGAGGGTGAACGGCACCATCTGCACAAGGAAGAGCAACGGGCCGAGGATCAGGTAGACGACGGGCGAGACGTCGGCTCCCACTGCCTCGCCGCAGAGCCAGATGGACGCGATGCGCAGGAGCTGCGCGACGAGGGTGACGCCGAGCACCTCGAGGAGAGCGACGGGCGTCGTGCGGTACTCGTGCATGGCCCAGTAGAGGGCCTGGAGCGGCTTCTCCAGCCGCACCTTCCTCCCCAGCGGGAATAGCCGGCGCTCGAGCGCGAGCCCGAGCCGGCGCGAGAAGAGCAGGAGGCCGAGCACGACCATCGCGGCCACGAAGACGACCTCGAGGAGGAAGAGGAGGCGCACGTCGTCGTAGCGCCCGGCGGCGACGGCGAGGCCGACGGCCATGAGCACCAGCGTCCCTGCCGAGCCGATCACCCGCTCCATGACCACGGCGCCCGCGGCCGTCGCCGTCACGCCGTCGCGCCGGCGCGAGTGCTCGATGATCCGCACCGCGTCGCCGCCGATCGCCGTCGGCAAGACCTGCCCGGCCGCGTAGCTCACGAAGTACATGCGCAGAAGCCAGGAGAACGGCTCGTGCACGCCCTTGGCGGCGAGGAGCATCCTCCAGCGCCAGGCCATGAGCCACGTCGTCCCGAGGAAGATGAGGAACGCGAGGAGCACGTACCCCCAGCGGCTGTCGCGGATGATCTCGACCGTCTGCTCGAGGTCGATCTGCCAGAGCAGGAAGGCGATGACCGCGCCGCTGACGAGCAGCTGGATCGTGAGCTTGATGGGTCTGCGCACGGGCCGCTACCGGCCGGTGAAGCGGGCGTGGACGCGGCGGAGCGCGTCGATCGCGTCCTCGACGTCGGCGTCCGAGTGCGCCGGCGAGAGCGGGAGCGAGAGCACCTCGTTCCCGGCCCGCTCGGCGACGGGGAGCCGCGGCTGGTCGGGGAACCGCTCCCGGTAGTAGGTGAGGCGGTGCACCGGAAGGAAGTGGATGCTCGTCCCGATGTTCTCGTCCCGGAGCGCGCGCTGGTAGGCGTCGCGGTCGCCGCCTGCCTCCTCGGCGTCGACGCGGACGACGTAGAGGTGGAGCGCGTGGTGGTCCCGTGCGTCGCGCGCGAGCGGGGTGATCCCGGCGAGCTCGGCGACGGCCGCGTCGTAGGCGGCTACGTGGCGGCGGCGGATCTCCGCATGCTCCTCGATCTTGTCCAGCTGGCAGAGCGCGATCGCGGCGAGGACGTCGGAGAGATTGGCCTTGTAGCCAGCCACGGTCACGTCGTAGAGTGAGCCCTCGCCGCGGCGCATGAGGCGCAGGTTGCGGAGCTCGGCGGCGACGTCGTCGTCGTCGGTCGTGACCATCCCCCCTTCTCCGGCGGCGACGTTCTTCGTCGCGTAGAGGGAGAAGCACGTGGCGAGCGAGATCGCCCCGATCTTCCGCCCGCGGTACGTGGCTTCGGTGGCGTGGGCGGCGTCCTCGATCACCGGCACGCCGAGCGCGAGGAGCGGGTCCAGGTCGGCCGGCTGCCCTGCCAGGTGCACGGGCAGGACCGCCTTCGTCCGCTCGGTCACGGCCGCGGCCGCGGCGGCAGGGTCGATGTTGAGATCGGTGTCCAGAACGTCGACGAAGGTGGGCCGGGCGCCGCAGTGGACGATCACGTTGGCGGTCGCCGGCCAGGTGATCGGGGTCGTGATCACCTCGTCGCCCGGGCCGACGCCGGCGGCGAGGAGCGACAAGTGCATGGCCGCCGTCCCGGAGGCGAGGGCGACGCCGTGCCTCGCGCCGACGTACTCGGCGAAGCGGCGCTCCAGCTCCTCCGAGCGCGGGCCGCTCGTGAGCCAGCCGCTCCTGAGTGTGTCGGCGACGGCTTCGATCTCCTCCGCGCCGATCGCCGGCGGCTGGAAGGAGAGGAAGGTCTTACGCTTCCCCAACGAGAGCTTCTGCATCGGCGGTCCTGAAGCGGATGAGCGCGGCCGCGCGGTCGGCTGCGGCGAGCGCCTCGTCGCGGCTCTCGCCGCGCGCGAGGACGTAGCCGGCCCTGTCGTTGCCGCGGCGGAATGGGCCGAACCGCCAGCCCGGGGCGCGGTAAATGCGGGCGTCGAGCACGCCGTCGAGCGCGAGCGCCTCCTCGAGGCCGTCGACGTCCTCGAGCACGCCCTCCGGCGGCACGAGGAAGCGGACGACGGCGCCGCCGTTCGGCTCCGGCTCGGGTAGCTCCACCGGCTCGCCGAGAGCGATGGCGAGCGCGAGACCGTTCAGGTCGACGCCGAGGGCAGCGTGGCAGAGCTCGGCATCGTGGCCGCCGCCGAGCCGTGCCGCGAGCTCCATCACCCGCGGTCCCTCGGGGCCGAGGACGATCTGGGTGTAGGTGGGGCCGTCGGTCACACCCAGTGCATCGGCCGCGAGGCGCGCCGCCTCGACCGCAGGCTCGACGTCCTGCTCGCTCGGCCAGACGTGGGCGAGCGCCACGCCGAAGGCCTCACCGCCGGCCGTGAGCCGGTCGGTCACGGTCAGCGCGTGGAAGGCGGCGCCGACGGAGAACGCGTTCACCGTCACCTCGGGGCCGGGCACCAGCTCCTCGACGAGCGCCAGGCCGTTCCGCGAGGCCTCGACAGCGGTCGCGATCGAGGCGGCAAGCTCGGCCTCGTCCCGGACGACGGCGAGGCCCTTCTGCCCCTGGCGGTCGACCGGCTTGACGACGGCCGGCAGCGGCAGCCCGTCGTCGACCGCGTTCGCCACCTTCCACCGCGGCTGCGGGACGCCGTGTTCGTCGAGGCGGGCACGCTGGCGGTGCTTGAGGACGGTGAGCGCCGCCGTCTCGGGCGCGACCGGGTGTGGGAGCCCGACGTGCAACGCGATCCGCGCGGCGATGGAGACCGGCCAGTCGATGCCCGGCGCGATGATCCCGTCCACGCGCTCGGCGCGGGCGAGCTGGCTGATCGCCGCCTCGTCCTCGACCGACACGACCGCGCGCCGGTCGGCGTACTCGAACCCGACCGCGGTCGGGTCGCGGTCGCAGGCGATGACGTAGAGGCCGCGCTCCCGCGCCGCGCGGTGGAGCCCCAGCTGGGCCGGGCCGGCGCCGAGGACTAGGAGGCGCTTCCGCTCGTCTGTTCCGCTCGAAGGGCCTCTTGCCACCAGTGACGATTCTGCTCGTACCAGGCGATGGTGCGGTCGAGCCCGTCCTCGAAGAAGGTCCGCGCCGTCCAGCCGAGCAGGCGCTCGGCCTTCCCGGTCGAGCCGACGTGGCGCTCGACCTGGCCCGGTCGCTCCGGCGTGTGCACCTTCAGACTGGCGGGCTTCCCGAGCCGCTCGAGGACGAGATCGGCGATCCGCTCGACGGGGATGTCGACGCCGGTCGCGAGATTCAGGACCTCACCGGCCAGCTCGGACATGTCGGCCGCCAGCAGCAGGTCGATGGCCTCGGCGTGGTCGTCGACGTAGAGCCAGTCGCGGGATGCGTGGCCGTCGCCGTGGACGGTGAGCGGCTGGTCGGTCAGGGCTTGCGTCACGAAGCGCGGGATGACCTTCTCGGGGTGCTGGTACGGGCCGTAGTTGTTGAACGGGCGCAGGATCACGATCGGCAGCCCATAGGTGACGTGGTACGCGTACGCGAGCCGGTCGGCGCCCGCCTTCGTCGCGGCGTACGGGCTCCGCGGGTTCAAGGGGTGCTCCTCGTGCATCGGCTCGTGCTCCGCCGTGCCGTAGACCTCGCTCGAGGAGATGAGGATGAAGCGGTCGACCGGGTCCTCCCGGATCGCGTCGAGGAGGATCTGCGTCCCGACGACGTTCGTCGTCACGAACTCCTGGGCGCCCTCGACGATCGACTTCTCCACGTGGGACTCGGCCGCTGCGTTCACGATCACATCGACCCCACGCACGATGTCGGCGACGAGCGCGCGGTCGCGGATGTCTCCGTGGACGAAGGAGAGCCGCTCGTGGCCCATGACACCGGAGAGGTTCTCCACGTTGCCCGCGTACGTGAGCGCGTCGAGCGATACGACGTCGTGCGGGGTCGTCGCCAGGAGGTGGCGGATGAAGTTCGAGGAGATGAACCCCGCGCCGCCGGTCACGAGGATGCGCTTACGCACGGGCGCCGATTGTATCCAGCGGCCCGCTGCGCGCCGTCAGCTGCCGAGCTCGCGATCGATCGTGTAGAGCGGCCTTCCCTCCACGTCGCGCTGGATCCGGCCCAGGTACTCGCCGACGAGCGCGAGGATAAACCCCTGCACCGCCAGCACGCCGAGGACGAGGCCGCCGAGGAAGAGCAGGCCGGGAAAGTCGCCCTGGACGACCCAGAAGACGATCCCCCACACGCCGACGGCGATCGTGAGGAGGCCGCAGACGACGCCGATGGTCACGCCCGCCCATTGGATCGGCTGCGGCCAGAAGCCGGCCAGCACGTGCAGGGCGAGCCGGATGAGCCGGAACGGCGAGTAGCGCGAGCTGTCGGCGCGCGCCCGGTGGGTGAGATCGACCTCGACCACGCTAGCCCCCGCCGAGAGGACGAGCGCCTTCGTGAACTTCTGCTTGCCGATCACGCCGAGCACGGGCTCGAGGGCCGAGCGCGAATAGGCGTTGAAGGCGCAACCGAAGTCGGCCACCTGCACGCCGGTGAAGCCGCGCAGCATGCCGTTGACGAGCCTGGACGGGAGCGTGCGGCCCCAGGAGTCCTCGCGGCCCACGCGCCGGCCGCTGGCCACGTCCGCGCCGCCCTCGACGGCGGCGATCAGGCGCGGCAGGTCCTCGGGAACGTTCTGGAGGTCGGCGTCCATCGTCACCACGATCTCCCCGCGGGCCCGCACGAGCCCCGCGTGCATGGCGGGGTGCTGCCCGAAGTTCTTCTTGAACCGCACCGCCCGGATGCGGGCGTCGGCCGCCGCGAGGCGCTCGACGATCTCCCAGGTCCCGTCGCGGGACCCGTCGTCGACGATGATCACCTCGAAGGCCTTCTCCAGGCTCTCGAGCGCCGAGACCGCCCGCCCGCAGACCTCCGCGAGCGTGCCCTCCTCGTCGTAGACCGGCAGGACGAGGGTGACGGCGGGAAGCGCTGCCGCAGCCGGGTGCGGGGCGGTTTGCGGCGCGGTCTCCAGCTCCGCCATGTGGCGCCAGGCTACCACCCACCCGTTCGGCGCCGGGCCGATTCGGGGTAGGCTCCGAACGTGCACGCGGAGCTTTCCGATCGCGTGGAGCACATCGCGGCCGATACGGAGCACGGCGCCAGCTGGCTCGCGAAGGAGGCGCTCGAAACGCTCGTCGAGGCCGTGCAGCTCGGCGAGGACCCGCTCGAGACCGCGCGAGCGCTCGTCAGGGCGCGTCCCGCCATCGGGTCGATCGCCGGCGCGCTCGGACGTGTGCTCGTCGCCGGCCGGACGCCGGAGCAGCTCGTCGAAGAGGCCCACGCCGTCATCGCCGGCCGGGAGCGGGCCGCCGCGACGATCGCCGTCATCCTGCATCAGGAGCTGGCGGACAAGGTGGTGATGACCCACTCGGCGTCCGCGACCGCGCGGGAAGCGCTCATCCACGCCGAGGTCGACCGGGTGGTTTGCACGGTCTCCGAGCCGGTCGGCGAGGGTCGGGCGTTCTCCGAGGAGCTCGCGGCGACGGGGCTCGCGACTGATCTGGTCGCGGACGAGGACGCCGAGCACGCCGTCGGGACGGTCGACCTGCTCCTGCTCGGCGCGGACACGGTCTTCCGCGACGGCTCCCTCGTCAACAAGATCAAGACGCACGGCCTGGCTAGGGCGGCGAAGAAGGCCGGCGTCCCCGTCATCGTCGCCTGCGAGGTGCTGAAGCTGGCGCCGGACGATCCCTACGAGCCCGACGAGGACCGGGTCGACCTCACTCCCGCCCGGCTGATCGAGCGCTACGTGACCGAGGAAGGCGCCTGCGCGCCCGACGAGATCGCGGTGCTCGTGGACCGCACGCCGTTCCTGCGCGAGGGCTACGAGCTCCTGCGCAGCTAGGCCTGTGAACCGCAACACCCGGCGGGGCATGATCCTGCTCGCGGTCGCACTCCTTGCCGGAACGGTGGCCGCCTTCACCTACACCGAGGCGATCAAGCTCGAGCGCAAGCCGATCGGCAAGGTGCGCGTCGACCGCCGGCTCTCGCCGGAGTGCGACTGCCCGCGCCAGACCGCCCGCATCGGCTTCGACCTGCGCGAGCCCGAGCGGATCGGGGTGAGGATCGCGAACCGGGACGGGAACGAGGTGCGGGTGCTCGCGTCCGACGTCAGGGAGCCGGAGGGGCGGGTTCTGCTGACGTGGGACGGTCGCGACGACGCCGGCGCGGTCGTCCCGGCCGGGACCTACCGGGTCCGCGTGCGACTTCTGGACGAGCGGCGCACGGTCGTCTTCCCCGTGGGCATCAAGGTCACTCGTCCGGCGCCGTCGTGAGGTAGGCGGCCGCGAGGCCGACGACGAACCAGATGAAGGGGTCCTCGAAGAAGCCGCTGTAGGCGAGCGAGTGCACGACCAGCAGCACGAGCGCGCCGAGCAGGGAAAGCCCGATCGCGGGCTCCCTCCGCCACACCAGCACGGAGCCGCGTACGGCCCCGATGAGGAACGCGACGTACGCGGCGAGCCCGAGGAGTCCGAGCTCCGCCGCCACGGTCAGGGGCGTCGTGTGCGAGACGTTCCTGGCCTCGCCTCTCCGGGCGCCCTCGAGCTTGCTGCTCGCCTCTGCCTGGGCGCCGATGCCGACACCCGCGACCGGATGGTCGCCGAAGACCGGCAGGGTCCGCGAAGCCAGCCCCCAGCGGTCGCTTGTCGCCTGGCGCACCGAGTCGCCCCGCACGGCGGCCGTGACGAGCCCGGCCCCTGCGAGGACGACCGCGACGGCGGTCACCGCCACGGCGAGCCGGACGCGCCTGTCAGCCGTGACCAGCACGACGACAAGGACCGCCGCGAACAGCGCGATGAAGCTCGACTGGGAGTAGGAGAAGTAGAGACCGGTGGAGAGGATCGCGAGCACGGGAAGCCCCAGGGCCGGCCGGACCCGTCCGAGCCAGAGGAGGACGAAGAGCACGACGATCCCCAAAGCGACGTAGCGGCCGAACACGCTCGGATCGCTGAAGAACGACGAAACGCGATAGAAGGACGTGAACGCGTTGCTCGTCTGGAGGTCGTCCGCGAAGAAGAGCGTGTGCGTCCACTGCTGGGAGATCCCGATCGCCGCGGCGATCGTGGCCGTCGCGACGAGAACCACGGCCAGGCTCTTGCAGACGAAGTCCGTGAGACGGGCCTGGGCGAGTACGGCCACGAGGACGGTGGAGGGGAAGAGGAAGAAGAAGAGCTCGATCGACCCTTCCCGCGGGTCGTCCGACCAGAAGAGCGAGATCCCGGCGATCGCCACGTAGGCCGCGGCGGGCAGCGAGAGGAAGAGCGGGAGCGGCCGGAGTCGCATCCCTCGGAAGACGCGGTAGGCGAGCGCGAGGGCCGAGGCGGCCAGCACCGCGTAGAGCGGCACGAGGAGGAACGCCTCCTCGCCGCGCACGGTCAGGGGCACCCGGACGGCCGAGACGGCCAGGAGCGCCGCCGGGACGATCTCGGGTACGCGGACGAAGAGCGCAGCGAGGACCCCGAGCGCTAGGAGGCCGCCGAGAGTCGCGGCGACCCTCGGCGCGGACGAGGTGAAAGCCTCGATCTGATCCGGGACGAGCGCAAAGGCCAACCCGATCTCGGCGGCCAGGAGCCCGAGCAGGCCGGCACCGAAGGCGAGCCGGGTCCGCGCGGCAAGGAGGAGCGGCGCGGCGACCGCGCCCGTTAATGCCACCGCTTGAGCGAGCTCGACGCGCTCCATCCGCTTCGGCGGCGAAGCCTAGAACACAGCGGGCCTGGAAAGAACCGACTACCGGCAGTCGCCGCAGAGCCCGGACACCTCGAGGCGGTGGCCGGTCGTGACGAAATCGTGAGCCTGGGAGATGCGCGCGAGCCACGGGTCGAGCTCGCAGTCGTCGAGCTCGACGACGCGGTGGCAGCTGGCACAGACGAGATGGTGGTGGTGCCCCTCGCCGCACAGGCGATAGCAGAGCTCGCCGCGCCGGTGGGAGAGCTCGTCGATGACGCCCTCGTCCGCCAAGAGGCCGAGGGTGCGGTAGACGGTTGCGAGCCCGAGGCGCTCGCCGCGCGCTCGCAGGCGCTCGTGCAGCTCCTGCGCGGTGACGTCGTCCTGCTCGCTCATCAGCTCCGACAGGACGACGAGGCGCTGGCGCGTGGGCCTGACCCCGACGCCGCTCAGGAGGCCCATGGCCTCGGCTTGCTCGCTGCTCGGCACGCGGCTATGCTAGCAGCCGATGAAAACGAGAATCGTTCTCATCCCCCTCCTCGCGGGTATTACGCTGGCCATCGCGACGGCCGGCTGCGGCGGGACCGGCGGGTCTTCCGGCGCCGCGCAGGTGGTCGCCGGCGTCTACCCGCTCGCGTTCGCGGCCCAGGAGGTCGGCGGTGCCGCCGTCGAGGTGACGAACCTTACGCCGGCGGGTGCCGAGCCCCACGACCTGGAGTTGACGCCGCGCGACGTCGAGGATATCCACGAGGCCGACCTCGTCGTCTACCTGGGCCGGGGATTTCAGCCCGGAGTCGAGGACGCGGTCGAGAGCGCCGGTGTTCCGGCCGTCGACGCACTCGACGGCATCGAGCTCCGGGAGGAGGGCGGAAGCGTCGACCCCCACATCTGGCTCGACCCGATTCGGTTCGCTCAGGCGGTCGAGCGGATCGGCGCAGAGCTCGGACGCGAGGCCCCTGCCCGGCGGCTCGCCTCCCAGGTGCGCGCACTCGATCGCGAGTATCGGGAGGGGCTGGGCGACTGTGCGCGGCGGGAGCTCGTCACCGCCCACGACGCGTTCGGCTATCTCGCCGACCGCTACGGGCTCGAGGTGATCCCCATCACCGGCATCTCACCGGAGGCCGAGCCGAGCCCGCAGGACCTGGAGGCGGTTGCCGAGCTGGTCGCGGAGCGCGGCGTGACGACCGTCTTCACGGAGACGCTCCTCTCCCCCGAGATCGCGGAGACGGTGGCACGCGAGGCGGGCGCGACGACGGCCGTCCTCAACCCGCTCGAAGGGCTCACCGGGGACGAGCTCGAGCGTGGGGAGAACTACTTCTCCGTGATGCGGGCCAATCTCACCGCCCTGCGCAGCGGGCTCGGATGCACGTAGGAGGGCTAGACGCCGTCCGCTCCTACGCCGTCGAGCTCGACGGCGTCTCCTTCTCCTACCGGCCGGGCCAGCCCGTGCTCGCAAACACCAGCCTTGCCGTCGAGGAAGGCGAGCTCGTCGCGATCGCAGGGCCAAACGGCGGCGGGAAGACCACGCTCGTGCGACTCGTGCTCGGGCTTGCGCGGCCGTCGTCCGGCACGGTGCGGCTCTTCGGCGAACCGGCGCACCGCTTCTCGAGGCGAGCGGCGCTCGGCTACGTCGCGCAGCGCGCGCAGCTCGGCGGCCACGGACCGGTCACGGTCCGCGAGCTCGTCTCGGCGGGCCGGCTGGCGCAGGGCGGCCTCCTCGGCCCGCTCCGGGCACGGGACCGGGCGATCGTCGCCGCCGCCATCGAGGACGTCGGGCTGGCCCACCGTGCTGACGAACCCCTCCGTGAGCTGTCCGGCGGGCAGCAGCAGCGCGCCTTCATCGCCAAGGCCCTCGCCGGCGAGCCGTCGCTGCTCGTCCTCGACGAGCCGACCGCCGGCGTGGACGCGGAGGCGCAGGAATCGCTCGCCCGCCTCCTCGGCCGCCTCCACGCCGAGCGTGGGATGACGACGCTCTACGTCTCGCACGAGTTCGGCGCGGTCGAGCCGATCGTCAAGCGGCTCGTGCTCGTGCGCGGCGGGATCGTCTTCGACGGCCCGCCCCAGTCGCTTGCCTCGGAGTGGCACGACCCCTCGCACGCCCATGCTCGACACTGAGTTCATGCAGCTCGCTTTCGCGGCGGGCGCGGTGGTCGGCATCCTCGCCCCGGCCGTGGGCTTCTTCCTCGTCCAGCGGAACATGAGCCTCGTCGGAGACGGCATCGGCCACACGGCGTTCGCGGGAGTGGCGGCCGGATACCTCCTCGGGATCTCCCCGGTCCTGACGGCGCTGGTCGCAGCAGTCGCCGGCGCCGTCGGCGTCGAGTGGCTTCGCTCCCGGCACAAGACCGTCGGCGACCAAGCGCTCGCCCTGCTCTTCTACTCGGGACTCGGCGCCGGCGTGGTGCTTGCGTCCTCGGCCGGCGCGCTCAACGTCAACCTCTTCTCGTTCCTCTTCGGGTCCATCCTCACGGTGACGAGGGAGGACCTCCTCGTCATCGCCGTGCTCGGGATCGGCGGCCTGGCAGCCATGGCGCTCCTCTACCGCGCGCTCGTGGGGACGGTCGTGGACGAGGAGGGCGCGCGGGTCGCCGGGGTCCCCGTCGTGGCGCTGAACGTGCTCGTGGCCGGGCTCGCAGGCCTCACGATCGGGCTCTCGATGCAGATCGTGGGCATCCTCCTGATCGCCGCCCTGATGGTGCTGCCCGTGACCGCCTCGGGGCGCGTGGCCTGGAGCATGCGCTCTACGATCCTGCTCGCCATGGGGATCGGCCTCGCCTCGGTCTTCTCCGGCCTGACTATCGCGTACTACGCCGACCTCCCGCCCGGCGGGGCGATCGTGCTCGTCGCCGCCGGGGCCTTCGTGCTCGCGAGCCTCGTGGACGCCGCCCGTCAACATCGGTAGCCTGATCCCCGCCGGACGCGTCCCCCCGCTTCCTGCGCCGCAAGTCGAGCTTCCTCACGTAGTCTGCCGCCCATGCGAAACTGCCGAGCCGTGACGTTGGCCACCGCCCTGGATCACCCTCGAACCGGGGAGCGCTCGGCTACTTGAGCGTCGTCATCGTGGGAGCCGGCATGGCCGGGATCGGCGCCGGCCTGGCGCTGACCGAGGCCCGGCGGGATTTCCTCGTCCTGGAAGCCGAGGACGGCCCGGGAGGCCTGTTGCGGACCGACGAGGTGGACGGGTTCAGATTCGATCGAACGGGGCACTTCCTCCACTTCAAGGGAGACCTGCTCTCAAGCCGGCTCGAGCAGACGGCGGTCCCGCTCGACTGCATCGAGCGCCGAAGCGCGGTGGTGGTCGGCGACAAGGTGGTTCCGTATCCAATTCAGTACAACCTCTGGGCCCTCGACTCGGGCAGCGTGGCCGAGACGGCGGTCGCGGAGGTCCTCGCCCACGGAGAGTCGGCCGAGACACCCGGCTCTCTGGCCGAGCTTCTGCTGACGAGCTGGGGCCCGACGCTCCTCGAGGTCTTCTTCCGGCCGTACAACGAGAAGCTCTGGGGGTGCCCGCTCGAGGATCTCCCCGCCGACTGCGTGGGCGGCTATCTGCCGACCACGGACGTCGAGCTCGCAGCGCGGGGTGCGAAGGGCCCGACGACCTACGGCGGCTACAACGGGACCTTCTTCTACCCGACGAGCGGCCGTGTCGGGGACGTCGCCGACGCCCTGGCGGCGCGTCTCGGAGGGAGAGCCCTCTACGAGCGGTCTGTGGCGGCAATCGACCTGAACGCGCGGGTCGTCGAGACCGCAGACGGCGAGACGTTCCCGTACGAGACGCTGATCTCGACGCTTCCGCTCGACCAGCTGCTCGTCCTCGCGGGGGAAAGCCCGTCGCCCGAGCTCTTCGAGGCGACCGAGATCATGAACGTCAGGGTCGGCTTCCGCGGGGCGATGCGCGTCCCGCTCCACTGGGTGTACGTGCCCGACGCCGCCCTCCCCTTCCATCGCATCGGCTTCCCCGGCAACGTGAACGGCAGGACGTGCCCACCCGGCTGTGCGAGCCTCTCGATCGAGTACACCCACCCGCGTGACGAGCTCCCGCTCAAGGGCGAAGCGATCGCGGCCGCGGCGCTCGAGTGGCTCGACGACCTGGGCTTCGTCGACGTCCAGGAGACGCTCACCGTCTCCGAGCATCTCCTCTCGCCGTCGTACGTCGTCAACCGCTCGCCCGGCCGTCCCGAGTTCGAGCGCATCCGCGAGCTGCTCGCGGAAGGAAACGTCTCCCTGGCGGGCCGTTTCGGCACCTGGGACTACTTCTCGATCGAGGAGTCGTTCGATTCGGGCTTCCGCGTCGGGACGACCGTCCGGGAGGCGACGCGTGTCTAGCTTGACAGGGCTCGGAGGGGACAGCACCTCGGCCCTCTGGCTTGGCTTCGGGCTCGCCCTGGTCTTCGCCGCTCTCGCGGCGGTCGCCGTCCGCGCGTCCAGTCGCAGGGTCGGCCTGATCGACGCCCCCGACCCGCTCGTTCCCGCGCACACGCGACCGGTGGCGACGCTCGGCGGCATCGCCGTCGCCTTCGGGTTCCTGATCGGAGCCCTCGTCGTCGACCTCGAGCCGCTCGGCCTCGAGTTCGCAGTGGGCGGCGCCCTCTTCCTCGCGATCGGCGTCGTGGACGACGTGCTCAAGCTCTCGGTCTCCTGGAAGCTCCTGCTGCAGCTGGTCGGCGCGGCGACGGTGGTCGGGCTGGGCGCCAGGCTGGAGCTGACCGGCCGGCCGGCGCTCGACGCCGCGATCGCCTTCGCCTGGATCCTGGTGGTCGTCAACGCGGTCAACCTCACGGACATCTCCGACGGCCTCGTCTCGGTGCTGGCCGCGATCGGTTTCCTCACCTTGGCGGCGATCGATCCGACCCGGGGAGACGCGGCGATCCTCGCGGCTGGAGCCTGCCTCGGCTTCCTCGTCCTCAACGCGCCCAGGGCGTCCATCTTCCTCGGCGACGCGGGCAGCCACTTCGTCGGCTTCCTGCTCGCGGCGCTCTCGCTCCAGACCGTCAACGGCCGCGACGCCCTCGCCGAGTTCTCGGCCGTCGTGCTCACCGTGGGCGTCTTCCTCTTCGAGCTGGCCTTCCTGATCTCGGCCCGTCGCCGGCGCGGCCTGCGCTGGTGGCTGGGCAGCGACGACCACGTCGCGCTCCGCCTCCAGGCAGCCGGTCTGAGCGTCTGGAGCACGAACGTCGTTCTCTGGGTGTGCGGCGCCATGCTCGGCATCGGCGCGATCCTGATTCACCGGCTCGACGGCTTCGAGCTGCTGCCGCTCGGCCTCGCGATCGTGGCCTTCCTGACGATCGCCTGGCGGTTCCTGAGCGGTCTCAACCCTCCGACGGAAGCCGGCGTCGCCGCCCACGCGGGCATGCGGCCGTCCGGCCGATGAGCGAGGAGGCTCCTCCCCTCGATTTCATAGTCGGGTTGCCGCGGAGCGGGAGCACCTGGCTCGGACGCGCTCTCGGCAAGCATCCCGACGTCGCGGTGTTCGGCGAGACCTGCTTCTACGGGCGCCTGTACGTCCCGCCTCGGCCCGACGGCACGTACGGCGCGGAGGAGCTCGAGAGAGTACGCCGCATCCAGCGAGAGCGCGACTGGAAGACGACGACGAACGACCCCGGCGGAGGCGATCCGCCGTGGGGGCCCGGGGAGTTCGCGGCGCTCGTGGACAACGTGATCGGAGGCCTCGAGCCCCCGCTGCCGCCGCAGGACGTGCTCGCGGCCATTGCGACGGTCGTCGCGGCGCGCGAGTCGAAGCCGCGTGTAATCGAGAAGACGCCTCAGCACGTGCATTGGCTGCCGCGGGTGGCGGCAGGGTTCCCGGACGCGCGCTTCATCCTCACACTTCGCGACCCCTACGACTACATGGCCTCCTACCAGCGCCTGGGGAGGCGAATCGACAGCAGGCTCACGCGGATCCTCGACATCTCCTGGCGCCACCCGCTGATCGCGGCGCTCTTCTGGCGGTCGTACTCGACCTCGATCGAGCGCGCGCTCGCGCGCTATCCCGGCCGCACCCTGCTCGTTCGTACCGAGGACGCAGCCGACCGCCCGGGCGAGGTGCTCGCCGGCGTGCAGTCGTTCCTCGGGCTGCAACCGGCCGACCTCTCGGGCGCCGAGGGACTGAACTCGAGCTTCCGGGAGGGCGAGCCGCGAGCGCTGCGGGGAACCGACGTCCTCTGGATGAACCTCGTCGCGGGGCGGGTCATGCGCCGGAGCGGCTACGAGCCGCGGAAGCAGAAGGCGGGGATCCTGACGACCGCCGTCTCGATCGTCACGGCGCCTCTGAGCCTTGCGGCGACCGCCGTCCGCATACCGCGCATGGTGTCCGGCTCGTTCGTCGGGTACCTGCGGCGCTGGCACGAGCGCTGGACCGGCCCCGGCCTCGGGTAGGGCAAGCACGAGCCGAAAGACACCGGGTGGCGCCATCGCGGCGGCGCAGGGCTCTGCGTACATTGAACGCGCGATGCAGGTCCCACGCTTCTTCACCGAGCCCTTCCGCCTCCGCACGTGGAAGGAGACCGCCCACGCCGTCCTGGCTCTGCCGCTGGGTGTGGCGTGGTTCAGCATTTTCCTGACGCTCGGGACGACGAGCCTCAGCCTCATCGTCTTCGTCGTCGGCCTGCCCCTCCTCGCGCTGACCCTCTGGCTTGCCAGAATCGCCTCCCGGGTGCAGCGCGAGGTCGCCGGCGCGCTTCTCGACGCACGGATCCCCGCGCCTCCTCGGGTGCCGGTGCCCGCGGACCGTCCCTGGTGGCGGCGCCTGCTCGAACCGGTCCTGGACCTCTCGACCTGGCGCGCGACCGTCTACCTGCTCGTGTTTGCCTTCCCGATCGGCCTCGGGCTCTTCATCGCCGCCGTCGTCCTCTGGTCGGTGGCGCTCACGAGCGCGACCGGCCCCGCCTGGTACTTCTTCATCCCGGAAGACAATCGCGGCGACGTCTTCGCGCCGGCGATCGACACGTTCTGGGAGTGGCTGGCGATCGCGGCGGGCGGGATCCTCCTCGTCTTCATCACGCCCTGGATCATCCGCGCGCTCGTGGCGCTCGACGTGATCCTGATGCGTGCACTGCTGGGCCCGACCCGCGGCGAGCTCGAGCGGGCCGCCGCCAGGCACGCTGAGCAACGGGACTTCGCGGTCGCCTCGGCCGCGGGCGACCGGCGCCAGATCGAGCGCGACCTGCACGACGGCGCCCAGGCCCGGCTCGTCTCGCTCGCGGTCGACCTCGGCCGCGCCCGCCGCCGCCTGGAGGAGGGCGGAGCGTCCGAAGAGGCAGCCGAGCTCGTCCGGAGCGCCCACGAGGACGCCAAGCAGGCCCTGGTCGAGATCCGCGACCTCGCGCGCGGCATCCATCCGGCCGTCCTCACCGACCGCGGACTCGACGCGGCGCTCTCCTCCCTCGCGGCGCGCTCGCCCGTGGAGGTCTCGCTGCGCTCGGAGCTCGGGGCGGAGCGCCCGCCGGAGCAGGTCGAGTCCACCGCCTACTTCGTCGTCGCCGAGGCCCTCACGAACGTCGCCCGCCACAGCGACGCGACCCGGGCGGCCGTCTCCGTCGTCCGCGACGACGGCGTCCTCGTCGTCGAGGTCCGGGACGACGGGGTCGGCGGCGCGGAGCCCGCGGCCGGCTCGGGCCTGGCCGGCCTGCATGACCGGGTGGGCGCGCTCGGCGGAACGCTCGTCGTCGAGAGCCCGCCCGGCGGGCCGACCGCGATCACAGCGGTGCTCCCGTGCGCGTAGTCATCGTCGAGGACTCCGGCCTCCTCCGCGACGCCCTCACCCGCCTCCTGGCCGACTTCGAGATCGAGGTCGCAGCTGCCGTGGCAAGGGCCGAGGAGCTGCGCGCGGCCGCCGAGGAGCACGCCCCCGACGTCTTCGTCGTCGACGTCCGCCTGCCGCCCACCTTAACCGACGAGGGGGTGCGCGCGGCCGCCGACCTGCGCACCCGCGACCCGGAGGCGAAGGTCTTGCTCCTCTCGCAGGCCGTGGAGGAGCGCTACGCGCGCGACCTCCTGGCCCAGCGCAGCGAAGGCCTCGGCTACCTGCTCAAGGACCGCGTCGCCGACGGCGCCGAGTTCGTCGAGGCGCTGCGGCGGGTGGCGGCGAACGGCACCGCGCTCGACCCGGAAGTCGTAAGGCAGCTGCTCGTTCGCCGGCGAGCGATCGACGACCTCAGCCCCAGGGAGCGCCAGGTGCTGGAGCTGATGGCCGAGGGCCGGACGAACGCGGCGATCGCGCGCCGGCTGGTCGTCACCGACCGGGCGGTCGAGAAGCACGTCGCCAGCATCTTCGGGAAGCTCCGCCTGCCGCCCAGCCAGGAAGACCACCGCCGTGTGTTGGCGGTGCTGGCTTGGATCAACTCGGACTAGCTCGGACTCGTGCGCCGGATGTAGACCTGCCGGGCTCGCCAGACCGGCGACCGGCGCACGAGCGCGAGTCCCTTCTTCCAGGCGCTCACGCGCAGCCTGAACGCAGCCCGCAGGACCCGTGCCCGCAGCAGGATCTTCCGAGCAGGCCGAGGATGGGCGCGCGGATAGCCGAGGTCCTCGAGCAGCGGCCCGGCGATCGCCTCGAAGCGCTCGGCGTCCACGGGCGCGAGCTCCTCGCGCCAGTCGCGGGCCCCCCGCGCCGGCGGCTCCGCGAGGCGCGGGTGGTCCTGGAGCCTCTCCTGCTCGACCTCGCGGTGGTACTCGAGCATCTTCGGCTCGAACGCGAGTCCTAGGAAGTCGCAGACCTCGCGCAGGCGCCGGTCGGGCTGCACGACGAGGTCCTCGTAGCGGAGCTCCAGGTAGCGGCCGCGGGCCGTCGTGGCGCCGAATTCCCGCGCCGCCCGGACCTCCAGGTCCCACTGGCACGCGAAGTCGTCGAGTCCGCGGGGCCGCGCCCAGTTGAACCTCGGCCGCCGGCGCATGCGCAGGAACGAGAGCCCTGCATCGCGCCCGTCGCGCACGATGTGGACGTACTGCGCGCCCGGAAAGACGCTGTCGAGGAGCTCGAGGTGCTGCATGTACGCGGGAGTCTTGTCGCCGAAGCGCCCCTTGCCCCGGCGCTCTGCGTAGGCGCGGTAGACAGGGAGGATGACGTCTCGGAACGACGGATCCTCGGGCAGGCGCCGGCGAACGTCGCCGGGTGTGACGCCCCATTCGCGCACCCGCTGGATGCGGCCGAGGTCGTCGAGGATGGCCTCTGGATCGGGCTCGGGCCCGTGCCGGTCCCAGAGCTGCGGGATGAAGTAGGACTCGCTCGGGATGGCGAGCTCCGAGCTTCCGTCCAGCATCTCCTTGAGCAGCGTCGTGCCGCTGCGCGAGACGCCGAGGATGACGACGGGCGGTCCGGTCATCGGCGCGGCTCGAGACCGTAGATGGTCTTCCAGCCGGTGAAGTAGACGCGCTCGTCGTCGGCGAGGAGCGGCGAGTAGCGTCCGTCGCCGAACTTCCAGAGCTGCTTGCCGGTGCGCGCGTCGAGCCCGAAGCTCTTCTCACGGGTGGAGACGTAGACGACGCCGGCCATCACCCCCGGCGAGCCCGGGACGACGTCGCCGGTGTCGAACGACCAGCGGACGGCGCCGCTGCCCGCGTTGAGGGCAAAGAGCCTCCCGCTGTGGGAGCCGACGTACACGGTCTGGTTCCAAACGGCCGGGCCTGAGTAGACGTAGCTCCCGGTGCTCGTGGCCCAGAGGAGATTCCCCGTCTTCGCCCCGAACGCGTAGACGCGGCCGTCAGTGTTCCCGACGTAGACGCGGCCGTAGGCGACGGCGGGCGTCGAATAGAAGTTCGCCTCGCCCGACGACGACCAGCGCAGCCTGCCCGAGCGTGCGTCGACCGCGTACATCCGGTTGTCGTAGCCGCCGAAGTAGATGGTCCCCTTGCTGTAGGCGGGACCGCCCTTCAGCTCGCCGCCGACGTCGAACGTCCACCTCGGCTTCCGCGTCTTCACGTCGAGCGCGTAGAACTTCCCGTCCCAGGAGCCGAAGTAGAGGAGGTCGCCGATCAGGAGCGGGGACGACTCGATCACGCCCGCCTGGAAGCGCCAGAGCTCTTTTCCGGTCTCGGCGTTCATGGCGACCATGTACCCGGGCTGGCTCTTGTCGTGCGGGTTGCACGGGTGGCGGTCCATGAACGGCTGGTACACGACTCCGTCGCCGACCGCGGGCGAGGCCGCGGTGCAGCGGTCGAAGTTGTTCACCCAGTCGTCTTTGCCCGTTTCCGTGTCGAGTGCGACCACGCGCCCGCCGAGGTTCGAGTAGTAGAGACGGCCGTAGGCTACGACCGGTGGGAATTCGACGACGCTTCGTGCGGACCTCTCCCAGACGACCCGGTAGGGCGGGCGGTGGTGGAAGTCGGAGGCGAAGTACGTGCGCTGGTCGTCGAACTTGTAGGTCGGCCAAGGGATCTCGCGCACAACCTCCTTGGGGCGCACGATCGCGCCGGGGGCGTCCGTGGTCACGAACTCGACCGACGGCGTGCCGCGGATGGACCCCGGCGGCTTGCGGTCCTGCCAGACGACCACCCCGGCGACTGCGACTCCCGCGACGGCACAGAAGAGCAAGCCGAGCACGACGATCCAGCGTTTCCTCATCGCTGCGGCGCAGGGACGTGGGCAGCCACGATGGCCACCCGCGGGGCGTGGATCGGATCGGGACGGTTCATCCGAAGCACCCCAGGGTATCGAGCGCGTCTGAACGCACGCGCAGGTCGGGCCGGCCGGGCGCCGGTAGGGTTGCCGGCGTGGTCAGGACAGTCTTCTGGCTGAGCGCGGGCGCGCTCGCCTGGACGCACTTGGGCTATCCGCTCGCGGCAGCCGCGTTCGCCCGCCGCCGGCCCCGGCCGGTGCGGCGGGCGGAGGTCACCCCGTCCGTGACGGTCGTCGTTGCCGCCCACAACGAAGAGGGCGTCATCGGTCGGCGCGTCGAAAACCTGCTGGAGCTCGACTACCCGCCCGACCGCCTGGAGGTCGTGGTTGCCTCGGACGGATCGGAGGACGCCACCGCGCAGGAGGTGCAGGCCGTCGCCGCCACCGGCACCCGCGTCCGGGTCGCCGACCGGCCGCGGACGGGGAAGGTGGCCGCTCAGGACGCGGTCGTCGCCGAGGCGACGAGCGACATCGTCGCGTTCTCGGACGCTAACTCCCTGTGGGCCCAGGACGCGCTGCGCAAGCTCGTCCGCAGCTTCGCCGACCCCGAGGTCGGCTACGTATGCGGGCGGCTCCAGCTCGAGCGCCCGGACGGGACGAGCCGAGAGCCCGTCTACTGGCGCTACGAGCTCTGGATCCGCGACAGCGAGTCAAGCCTCGGCGGCATCACCGGTGGGAACGGCGCCATCTACGCCGTGCGCCGCGACGACTATCGCAAGAGCGACCCCAGGCTCGGGCACGACCTCGGGTTTCCGTACCTGATGGCGCAACGAGGCCGGCGTGCGGTCTACGACCCGGAGGCAGTCGCCTTCGAGAAGGCCGCGCCGGACAGCGAGGACGAGCTCGGCCGTCGCGCGCGCATGCAGGCCCAGAGCTGGTTGCACATCCTCAGCGGCCGCATGCTGCGGCCGGCGGAACCGCTCTTCCTCGCGCAGCTCGTGTCGCACCGCGTTCTCCGCAACGCGAGCGGCCTGCTGCACATCGCGCTGCTCGGGACCAGCGCCGCACTCGCGGGCCGGGGGACCGTCTACCGGCTGGCCTTCGTGGGCCAGCTCTCGTGGCTCGGGCTCGCCGCGGCGGGGCGTCTGCGCGTGCCGGTTCCGGGCGCGGCGCTCGCGTACTACTACCTGACCGCCACCGGAGCGACGGTCGCGGGCCTCGTCCGCTGCCTGCGCGGCGACGTGCCCGCGGTCTGGGACAAGGCCGCCGGGACCCGCTAGTCGCGAACCTGGCGTTGTCGCTCGCCGGCGGGGTCGATGAGGCCTCGCCCCCGGGCCTGCTCCCACGCTCCGTAGACGAACCCCCGCAGGATGCCCGGGTCGCGCAGCCGCACGGCCCTGCCGACGGTCAGCGGGAACCAGCCGAGCAGCGCCCACCAGAGGGCCGCCTTGTAGCGGGCGGTCTGGGGCATGTTCTTGCGGTGGAGGTAGAACTGGTTCGCGAGCGCCATCCGCTGGGTGTCGAACGACGAGAGCCGGTCGGAATCGCTCTTGTGGTGGTCGATCCGCGCCCGCGGGGTCTGGAGGAGGACGTAGCCGCGCTTGACCACCCGGTACGAGAGGTCGTAGTCCTCCTTGTAGGCATAGCCAGCCAGCTGCTCGTCGAAGCGCTCGTGCTCGAACACCTCCCGGCGAAAGGACATGAACCAGCCGTTGAAGTACTCGAGCCGACGCACGGACTCCGAGGCCGAGACGCCCTCCGGATAGAACCCCGAGCGCATCCTCCCGCTCGCCTCCGGCCAGAAGCCGCCCGTCCCGAAGAGTCTGCGCCAGCGGATCGTGAGCCAGGCCGGCCGCTGCGGGTGGACCGGAGCCCCACGCACCCCGCCCAGCTCCCGGCCCCAGCGTCCGTACTCCGCGAGGATTTCCTCGTGGACGTCCGGGGCGAGCGTGACGTCGTCGTCGATCAGGAACACCGGGTCGCCGCTCGTCCGCTCGATGCCGATGTTGCGCTGAACCGTGAGCCCGCGCGGGGCCGGGTGGACATAGTCGAGCGCGATCCCGGCCTCGGCGCACAGGCGCTCGACCTCGTCGCGGGCACGCGGCTCGTCGCCCGAGTCGACGACGCACAGCCCCTCGGGCAGCACCGTCTGCTCCGCGAGACTGCGAACCGCCTGGACGAGCTCGTCCTCGCGATTCCGGGTCGCGATGATGAAGCACGAGCCTCCGCGGCGCCTCTCTGTCTCGCCCGTCGTCACTGACCTCGCACGGCATGATCGCAGGGTGCCCGCGGTCGCCGTGATAGAACCCCGCGGGATGAAGGGCCTCGTGCTGGCAGCCGGCCCCGGACGGCGGCTCCACCCGCTGACCGAGGAGCTTCCGAAGACGCTCCTCCCTCTCGACGACGGGCGCACGATCCTCGACCTCGCCCTCGCGAACCTGAGCGCGGTCGGCCTCCGGGACGTGGTCGTCGTCACCGGGTTCGCCGCGGCGCGCGTGGAGGAGCAGGCGGGAGACCTCGAGCGGCGCCACGGGGTGCAGCTCGAGCTCCTCTTCAACGAGCGGGCCGAGGACTGGAACAACGCGTACTCGCTGTGGCTGGCCCGCGAGGCGCTCGCCGAGGGCGTGCTGCTCGTGAACGGCGACACGGTGCACCCTCGACGCGTCGAGGAGATCCTGCTGGCCGCCTCCGGGCCCGAGCTGCTGCTAGCCGTCGATGAGGAGAAGGAGCTGGGCGACGAGGCCATGAAGGTCCTCCTCTCGGAGGACGGCGCCCTCCGTCGCATCAGCAAGCAGATCGACCCTGCGCTCGCCGCGGGCGAATACATTGGAGTCGCGCGCATCGAACCGGCCGTCGCCGCTCGCCTGGCGGACGCGCTCGAGGCCACGTGGCGGCGAGACCCCTCGCTCTACTACGAGGACGGGTTCCAGGAGCTGGCCGACCGGGGCGCTCGGATCGACACGGCCTCGATCGGCGCCGTCGACTGGGTCGAGGTCGACGACCACGCGGATCTCGCCCGGGCACGGGAGCTGGCATTCCGGTCCTAGCCCGCCTGGTTGCGTGCCCGCTGTCGATCGAGATCGGCAGCGGGGCCGTCGGCGCGCTCGCTGCGCTGCTGGGAGACCGGCGAATCTCTTCGCACGGCCATGTCGCGGTGGTGGTCGGTCCCGGGCAAGGCGAGGAGATCGTCGCCGTCGTCCGCCCGGCCCTCGAGAACGCCGACATCCACCCCGTCGAAGGAGGCACGCTGCAGAGGGCGCTCGATCTCGCCGACGCTCTCCGCGGCGGCTCGTACGACGCCGTCGTAGGGATCGGGGGCGGGCGAACGCTCGACGTCGCGAAGTACGCGGCCGGCCTGGTCGGCCTGCCGATGGTCTCGGTGGCGACGAACCTCGCGCACGACGGCATCGCCTCGCCGGTCGCTTCGCTCGAGCACGACGGCCGCAAGGGCTCGTACGGCGTCCAGGTGCCGATCGCCGTCGTCGTCGACCTCGACTACGTGCGCCGCTGCCCGCCCGAGCAGGTGCGCTCGGGCGTCGGCGACGCCCTCAGCAACCTGAGCGCGCTCGCCGACTGGGAGCTCGCGAGCCGTGAGCGCGGCGAGCAGGTGGATGGGCTCGCCGCAGCGCTCGCGCGCTCAGGTGCCGAGTCGCTCCTGCACCGTTCGGATGCACTCCTCTCCGACACGTTCCTCACCGCGCTGGCCGAGGCGCTCGTCCTCAGCGGCCTGGCCATGGCCGCCGCGGGCAGCAGCCGGCCGTGCAGCGGCGCCTGCCACGAGATCTCGCACGCGATCGACCTCCTCTACCCGGGGAAGGCGGCCCACGGCGAGCAGGTCGCAGTGGGCGCGCTCTTCGCTTCGTTCCTCCGGCAGGACGAGCGGCTCGATGCCTTCGATGCCGCTCTTCGCCGCTACGGGGTGGCGCGGCTGCCGGCCGACCTCGGGTTGACGGAGGAGGAGTTCGCCGCGTCCGTCGCGCGGGCTCCGGCGACACGTCCCGAGCGGTTCACCGTGCTCGAGCACCTGGACCTGGGTGAGCCCGAGATCCACGAGCGCGTGCGAGAGTTCGTCGGTGCCTTCGATCGCTGAGCTGCGGCCGATCGCGCAGCCGGAGGAGCACCTTCGTCGGCTGGGCGAGGAGCACTGGGCGGGCCGGCTCTACATGCGGCGGCTGTCGCTGCACGTCACCCGCCTCATCGTCACGACGCCGCTGAGCGCGAACGCCGTCACGTTCCTGATGATCCCGGTCGGGCTGGCCGCAGGGCTCGTGCTGACCCTTCCCGGCCTCGCGCCCGCGGTCGGGGCCGCGCTGCTGGCCCAGCTCTGGCTCCTGCTCGATTGCTGCGACGGCGAGGTGGCTCGCTGGCGGCGGACGTTCTCGCCCAAGGGCCCCTACCTCGACGCCCTCGGCCACTACGCGATCGAGGCGGCCCTCCCGATCGGGCTCGGCGTAAGGGCGGACGGCGGCTGGGACTCGATCGGGGGATGGACGGCGCTCGGACTCGCCCTCGCCGTGCTCGTCCTCCTGCTGAAGACGGAGTCGAACCTCGTCGTCGTCACCCGGGCGAAGGCGGGGTTGCCGGTGGGCGAGGGAATCTGGGGCGACCGGGCGTCGCCACCCAAGCGGCGAGGGCTCACGCTCCGCGAGGGCGCCAGGCTGCTGCCGTTCCTCCGGCCCTTCTACGCCATCGAGGCATCGCTGCTGATCCTCGCGGCGGCCATCGTCGATGCGGTCACGGACAGCCTCGATGGAAGCCGCGTCCTCCTCGTCGCCCTCGTCGCCGCCGGCGCGGTCGCCGTGGTCGGCCACCTGATCTCCATCCTCGCGTCGGACCGGTTGAGGAGCGACTAAGAGCTCGATTCACAATGAGCACTGTGCCGCCGGGCCGCGCTGCTCGCCCCGAGGACTGCGTCCTCAGTCGCGCCCGTAGCTCATTCGCTACGAGCGCTCCCTGCGTCCTTGCCTCGGAACGACCATCGCACCCCGGCGACGAGTCGTCATCATGAACCGAGCTCTAGGCCACGGAGACGCAGCGGGCGGTCACCCGGCGGCCCTCTGCGTAGTCGGTGACGTTTTCCATGGCGGGGTTGTCGCGGAGGAGCGCGCCCCAGTCCGAATAGCGCTCGACGGCGAACCCGTAGGCTCCCACGAGAGCCTCGAGGCCGGCGACCGACGGCCAGCCTACGAGCGTCTGGTCGCCGTACGAGAAGGCGTCCACGACCGCGTTTCGCTCACGCTCGGTGTGCTCTGTAAAGAGATGGACGACCGGCTTCGTCCTCCTTCTCCTCACCACGAAGGTGTCGATGATCAGATGTCGCGGCGCCCGGTCGCGAATCCTGCGCATCAGCTCCGGGTAGCGAAGCGTGTGGTAGAGGAAGCCGAGGCAGAGAACGACGTCCACCGGGTCCTCTTCACGGCTGAGGACGTCGAAGACGTCGCCGGCGACGAACCGGTACCTGCTCGCATCGACGCCGTAGTGGGCGAGGTTTTCGCGGGCTGCGTCGACGAGCTCGTCGCGGGCCTCGATCCCGAGGACCTCGGCCGCCCCGGTCTCGAGGGCAGCGAACGACCAGCGCCCGTCGTGGCTCGCGATGTCGATGACCCGGGCGCCCTCGAAGATGTCGCGGTTCTCGGCGAAGATCGCCTCGTAGCGCATGTTCAGGCGCCCTCGGTGCGCGGCGGTCCGGCTCGTCGCATAGAAGCGCGGGTGCTTGTCGAAGAACATGGACGCTTGCGTAGACCCCGGCGGGCGCCGCGGGACGAGGACGGATGGCGCCGTGTCCCCCCGCCGGCGGCGCACGGTACGGCCGAGCCTCCTGGACGCGCGCGCGGCCACGGACCGCTTCGCCGTGCCCGAGCGCGCTTCAGGCGAGCTCTTGCGCCTGCCGTTCGGGCTCACCGGCGCTTCCGGGGGCGGCGGCAGAAGCTCTCGCGCCGGCGCAGGCTTCGCCGCGTCCGCAAATGCGCGGCGCACTCCCTCCCAGCCCTCCTCCCGCGTCTGCCCCGCGTCCCGCGCCTGCCGCAGCCCACCCCACAGCTCCGAAGAGATCGACGCCGGGTCGAAGGCAAGCTCCCGGCGCAGCACGGCCTCCGGCACCGGCTGTGGATCGGCGTGGACGTACTCGGCCACGAGCTCGTCGTGCTGGTCGTGGAGCACCGTGTTCTCCGGGTCGGCGCCGAGCACCAGGAGCATGCCCGTGGGGTCGGTGTCGAGTGGGAGGACGAGCAGGTCCGGGCGGTAGCGCGTGAGCGCGTCGGTGATGCTGTAGACGTCGCCGGCCCACGCCTTCCTGTTTCCACGCTCGCGCGATGCCTCGCCGGCGTTCCGCGGCAACACGTCGTCGATCAGGATCACGCTCGCCCAGTGCGAGCGCCGCTCGACGTTGGCGAAGTCGCGGAGGACGTGCTCGAACAGGTGGAGCCCGTCGACGAAGGCGAGGTCGACGCGCCCGCCGGGAAGATGTGCGAGCCCGTCCTTGCGCGCGAAGAGGTCATCGCTCGTCGCCCGCACCAGCTGGAGGTCGCAGTTGACCTCCCACGAGAGCTGGAAGGCGGGATCGACCGCGATCGTGGGAGCCCGCGAGAGGGTCAGGCTGCGGCCGTTGTCGACCCCGATCTCGAGGTACGACCGAGGCGCGTACGCTCGGTGAACCTCACCGAGGAACTCGTGTCGAGTCACGACGGCGGCCATCGAGGGTCGCGGCGATCATCGCAGTTATGATGGGTTGGTGCGGGATGTGACGGAGGGTCGAGCCGCGCTCGGGCGCGCTGCTCTCCGGGTGCGGGAGCGGATCGGCGACCGCAGAGGCGGGGCCTCGCGCCCGGCGCGGACGGCGATCCTGGTCGTCAACGGCTTCGACCGGCACAGCGTCAGCGCCTTCGACGTCGACGAGGCGCGCCGTTTTCCCTGGATCCGGATCTTCCTAGAGCAGCTCCAGCGGCACACGCCTGAGGGCGCGTACGACCTCCTGGTCTGGGACAACTCGTTCTTCCCCGAGCAGCTCGAGCTGATCTCGGCAAGCCCGCGCGCCCGGGTCTTAAGCGAGAGCGAGAGCGGCAAGGACGTCAGGCACGGCCGGGCGCTCGACAGGCTCCTGAAGCAGGTGCCCACAGAGACCGAGTACGTCGTCACGCTCGACACCGACTCCTTCCCCATCCGCGACGGCTGGCTCGAGAACGTCCTGGGGCGCCTGCGCGACGGCGCGTCGCTCGTCGGCGTGTGGCGCGACGAGATGGCACCCGAGATCCGCCCTTACGTGCATCCCAGCTGCCTGGCGGCGAGGCGCGAGACCCTGGTCGGGCTCGGCATCAACTTCGCGCGCGAGCACGGGCAGGACGTCGGGCAGAACATCACCGCCGCCGTCCTCGCGCGCGGCGGAAGCATCAGCAGGCTCCGCCGCAGCAACGCCCGGAACCTGCACTTCCTGCTCGCCGGGGTCTACGGCGACCTCGTCTACCACCACGGGGCGGGTAGCCGCCACGCAAGCTTCTGGACGAGCGACGACGCGGAGGCCGACGAGGCCGCCCGCATCGCGCTCCGGGACGCCGCGTTCCGGGACCCCGAGACGTTCGTCGCCCTCCTCACCGGCGATGCGCCGCTCGAGGCCGCGTCCGACCTGGGCCTGCCATCTTCCCTCCTGCCGGACCCGGCCGACGCCGCCACCGCGTGACCAGCCCGGTCGAGCGACTAATCTCCTTCGCGTGACCTCGTACGCCGACAGGGCCGACCGGAGCGAGTTCGCAGGCGAAGTCCACGTCTACGAGCCGCATCGGATCGGGCTGCCGCCGATCGGCGCGTACCTCCGGCAGCTCTGGCGACGGCGGGAGTTCGCCTTCGAGCTGGCGCGGACGAACCTCCGCTCAGCGCACTACAACACGGTGTTCGGCCAGCTCTGGCTGGTCCTCAACCCGCTCCTCCTCGGGCTCGTCTACTTCGCCCTGGTCGAGATCATCGGGCGGGGGGACCGCGGCATCGACTTCCTGGCCCACCTGCTTCTCGCACTCTTCGCCTTCCGCCTCGTCAGCACGTCCGTCCGCCAAGGAGCGCGCTCCGTGGTCGGCGGCGGCCGCCTGATCCTGAACACCGCCTTCCCGCGCACGCTCCTGCCGCTCTCCTCGGTGCTGACGTCCTTCATGCTGTTCCTGCCGACGCTCGCGGTCTACGCCGTCGTCCACGTGATGGCCGACCTGCCCGTCACCCCGGAGATCCTCTGGGCCGTGCCCATCGTCGCCCTCCTGGTCGTCTTCGCGGCCGGGATGTCCATGCTCGTCGCCACCGTCCAGGTGTACTTCCGCGACCTCTCCAACTTCCTCCCGTACGCGCTGCGAATCTGGCTCTACTCCTCGCCGATCCTCTACTACGCCGCCCAGGTGCCGGAGAAGTTCAAGCCCGTCCTGCTCGTGAACCCGCTCTATCCGCTGCTCACGTCGCTGGGCGACGCCGTGAACTTCGGCCGGGAGCCGCGCCCTGCCCTCCTCCTCGCCGGCCTCGCCTGGGCGGTCGGGGCATTCGTCGTCGGAGGCCTGTTCTTCATCTCGAGGGAGCGTGAGTTCGCTGTCCGCCTCTAGAGACTCCGTGGCCGAGCTGGCCGCCCCGCGCACGCCGGCTACCGACTGGGCGGTGAAGGTCGACAACCTCGTCATGACGTACCGGACGACGGTCGAGAAGAAACCGACGCTGAAGCGGACGCTCGTGCGGCTCGGCCGGCGCAAGCGCATCGTGCGGACGATCGAGGCCGTTCGGGACGTCTCCTTCGAGGTTCCGCACGGGAGCGTCTTCGGCATCATCGGCGTCAACGGGGCCGGGAAGTCGACGCTCATGCGCACGGTCGCAGGGATCCTCCCCCCGACGAGCGGCAGGGTCGAGGTTCACGGGCGCGTCAGCACGCTGCTCGCGCTCGGCGTCGGCTTCAAGGGCAACCTGACCGGACGGGACAACGTAGTGCTCGGCGGGCTCGCGGCCGGGCTCACGCGCGAGAAGCTGGCGGCGAAGTACGACGAGATCGCGGAGTTCGCGGAGCTCGGCGACTTCATGGACCTGCCCATGCGTACCTACTCGTCCGGAATGTACGGCCGCCTCGCCTTCTCGGTCGCCGTGAACATGGACCCGGACATCCTCCTCATCGACGAGGCGCTCTCCGTCGGCGATGCCCGCTTCAAGCAGAAGTCGTTTGACAAGATGCGCGAACTGTGCGACGAAGCGCGCACGATCGTGATCGTCAGCCATGCGCTCAAGACCGTCAGGGAGCTGTGCGACGAGGTGCTCTGGCTCCACAAGGGCGAGGTCGCCATGCGCGGCGACCCCGATTCCGTGATCGAGTCCTTCAAGGAGTTCCTCGACGTCCGTGAGAGCGACGCCGCCGACGAGGATGTCTGAACAGGGAAGCGCCAGGAGGCCGAAGCCGGCTACCAACCTCACTGCGCGGCTGTCGCGCCTCCCGAACGTCGTGAAGGCGCCCACGCGGCCGGTGCGCAGACGTTTCCGGCACGTGACGAAACACCGCCGGCTCCTGCCCGCGTTCCTGGTCATCGGCGCCCAGCGAGCGGGCACGACGACGCTCTACACGTACCTTCGCCGCCACCCCGACGTCACCGGCCCCAGGTACGCGGACTCCGCCGTCTACTGGAGCAAGGAGCTGCACTTCTTCGACGAGAACTTCTGGCGCGGGGTCGACTGGTACAGGAAGTTCTTCCCGCTCGAGGTGCGGCGGCAAGCCATGCGGCGCCTGGGCCGGGACCTCGTCCCGGGCGAGGGGACGCCGTACTACATGTTCCACCCCGCGGTGCCGCAGCGCGTCGCGGAAACCCTCCCGGACGTGCGGCTGCTCGCCTTGCTCCGCAACCCCGTCGAGCGGACGTACTCGCACTATCAGCTGATGGCCAGGACCGGCCGCGAGAAGCTCTCCTTCGAGGAGGCGATCGAGGCCGAGCCGAAGCGCCTGGCGGGCATCGAGGACGTGCTCATGGAAGAACGGCCGCTGTTCGGGGAGGACGGCCACCGCAGGCACCAGCACCACCGGCATCGCGCCTACGTGACCCGGAGCCTCTACGCCGACCAGCTCGAGCGCTGGCTCGAGCACTTCCCCCGCGAGCAGCTGCTCGTGCTCCGCTCGGAAGACTTCCTCGCCCGGCCGGACGAGGTGTACGCGCAAGTGTTCGAGTTCCTGGGCCTGCGCCCGTGGCAGGTGCGCGACTACGAGCCTCGGAACACCGCCGCCTATGCGCCCATCGACCCGGGGCTCCGCGCCCGGCTCGAAGAGCGGTTCGCAGAGCCGAACGCCCGGCTCGCCCGTCTGCTGGGACGAGACTTCAACTGGGGCCCGCCGGGGTCAGGCCCAGCCCCGAAGGATGCCGAAGGGAGGGAGCGAGAAGCTCTACCGGGCGCGCAACGCGCCGCCGCACGAGACCACTGATTGTGCTCCGAGGAACCTCTGAGCGTGCCACCACCCGGGGGGTCCGCCGGCTCGCGATCGCGGCCGCGGTCTTCCTGCTCGCGCCTGCTTCGGCACAGGCCGCCCGCGACGTCGAGATCGTCTCTGGGCCCGCCGCCTGGACGAACGCGAGGTCTGCGTCCTTCGGATTGAGCAGCGCCGAGCCGGGCGGCATCGAGTGCAGGCTCGACGCGCACATCCGTCCCAGAGCCGACTGGGCGCGCTGCGAGGACGGTCACAAAGTCCCGGGGCCTCTCCCGGAAGGACGCCACGTGCTCGAGGTGCGGACTGCCGGTGGACCGTCCGCGCCGGAAGACTCCTGGACCTGGCGGGTGGACGTCACCCCGCCCTCGGTGCCGAGGGTGTTCGAGCCCACGGGGCGGTGGCACCTCGAGAAGCACGTCACCGCCAGCTGGGGCGCCACCGATTCGTATAGCGGCATCTTCGCCTACGACGTTCGCTACGACGTCTGGTCCGCCGGCGGGAGCGCGTCCATGAACGTTCCGTGGCTCGAGACCGCCACGGTCACAGGCGCCACGTTCCGAGCCCGGACCGGGCGGACCTACTGCCTACGGGTCGGCGTCCAGGACCGGGCCCGAAACCCCGCTCCCGCCCTGAGCCCTCCACGCTGCTTCGCCCGACCGCTCGACGACAGAGCGCTCGAGCGCCGCGGACTCTGGAGTCGGCGCACCGGCGTCGACGGCTACCTGGGCTCGAGCTACATCGAGACCACGCGGCAAGGCGCCTTCGCCCGGACGACCGTGTTCGCCAAGCGGCTCCTGCTCGTGGCGACCCGCTGCCCACGCTGCGGCGTCGTGGAGGTGCGGTGGCGCGGCCGGCTCGTCAAGACGGTGGATCTCTCCGCTGCCAAGAGGACCAAGAGCGCGCGCATTCCCCTCGTGAGCCTCCCGACGCTTGAACGAGGAACCGTGCGCATCGACGTCGTCTCCGCGGACCTGCGCATCCGCATCGACGGCGTGGGAGCGAGCGCCGTATGACCCGGCGGGCCGCGATTGCGGGACTGGGCGCGCTGGTCGCGGCGCTCGCCGCCCTTCCTACCGAGGCGCAGGCCCAGGCCGGCCCGCCGCGCCCGAACATCCTCGTGATCGTCACCGACGACCAGGCACGCGGGACGCTCCGGGCGATGCCCGCGACGCGGCGGCTCTTCCACCGCGAGGGACGGACGTACCCGAACGCCTACGTGACGACGCCGCTCTGTTGCCCCTCCCGGGCATCGATCCTGACCGGGCGCTACGCCCACAACCACGGCGTCCTGACACAGCAGCCTCAGAGCTTCGACGTGCGCACGACGATCTCCCGCTACCTCAGGCAGGCCGGCTATCTGAACGCGATCTCCGGCAAGTACCTCAACCGCTGGGGCGCGCGCCCCGGCTTCACGCCGGTGTCCCCGCCGTACTTCGACCTCTGGGCGACGACGAGGCCGAACGGCGGCGGCTATCGCAACACCCTCTTCAACGTCAACGGGCGGCTCCAGGACGTGCGGGAATACTCGACGCGCTACATCGGCCGCAAGACCATCCGCTTCCTGCAGACGTTCGAGCGGCAGGACAAGCGGCCGTGGTTCATGTACACGGCCGTCGTCGCGCCTCATAACCCGGCCGTCGCAGAGAAGAAGTACGAGCGCGCGCGTGTCGGGTCCTGGCGCGGAGACCCCGCCGTCTTCGAGGAAGACCGGACGGACAAGCCGCCGTACGTCCGGAGCCGGTCGGCCGAGCTTTGGCAGGGCCGTCGCTCCCGCGCCCGGCAGCTGCGGACGCTCATGTCGGTGGACGACATGATTCGGGAGATCTTCGCCGAGCTCCGCCGGCAGGGCGAGGACCGCCGCACCCTGGCGTTCTTCCTCTCCGACAACGGCCTCCTCTGGGCGCACCACGGCATCGTGAACAAGACGGTCCCCTACCTCCCGAGCATCAGGATCCCGCTGCTCGCGCGCTGGCCGGCCCGCATTCCAGGCCGATCCATCGACGAGCGAATGGTCGCCAACATCGACCTCGCGCCGACGATCGCGCAGGTCGCCGGCCTGGCCGCCCCCAGCCCGTCGATGGACGGCCGGTCGCTGTTCTCAGGTCGCTGGGACCGCGACCACCTCCTGGTCGAGTACTTCGAGGGGGACACCGGGATCGCACCGACGTGGGCCTCGATCACGGCCAGGACCCACCAGTACGTGCAGTACTACGACGAGGACGGGAAGGTCACGTTCAGGGAGTACTACGAGCTCGTTGAGGACCCGTGGCAGCTCGTCAACACGCTGGGAGACTTCGACCCGACCAACGACCCGAGCCCGGCCACCTTGAACCAGCTCGCGACGCGGCTCAGCAACGAGCGGGATTGCGCAGGGGCGCTCTGTCCCTGACGGCACGGGCTGAGCCTGCCGTCAGCCGCCGATCGTCGCAGCCCGCCTGTAGCGGGCGCTGAGGGTCTGCCAGACGAAGAGCGCCAGGAGGGCCCAGGCCAGGACACCGACGAGTGCCCAGAGGACGAGGAGATGCTCGTTCGATTCGTGCTTGATCGAGAAGTCAGTGAGAGGGACTGCGCTGTAGAGGATGGCGATGAATCCGCCCGCGAGCCAAGCCCAGGCGATCCCGTAAGGCAGGTCGACGAGGATCAGTGCGGCGACCACGAGGATCGTGTACTGGACGCCGAAGCCGGGTGTGAGAAGGAGGAAGAGCGAGCCGCCGAGAGCGAACTGCTCGACCATCGAGAAATGCAGACGCGCCCGTGAGGCCAGCGCGAGCGCGATCACCCCGGCAAGCACCAGGTAGCGGCCGTAGTCGAGGAAGGCATCCCTGATCGGCGTGAAGGTGCCTTCCAGCTCCGGCTGCTGCACTGCCTGATTGAAGAATGCGTTCAGGCCCCAGTCGTTCGGGATCGAGTTGTAGGCGATCATGTTGTCGTAGAGGTCGCCGGCCGAGGTCACGAGCAGGGGGATGTAGGGAACGGCCGCAAGCGCAAGCGCCGCGCAGATGCGCCAGAGCGCGCGGCGATCCGGCGCTCCGATGAGGAGAAGCGGGAGGAGGACGAGCGGCAGGAGCTTCACGTTCAGGGCTGCGCCGAAGGAGAGCCCGGCGGTGAAGAAACGGTCTCGGTCGAAGGCGATCGCCGCGACGATGACGAAGGCGGCCATCAGCGTGTCGGTGTTCCCATGCCAGGCCGAGACGAGGATCGCAGCCGGTGCGGTCGCGTACGCCACGAAGGCTGGGAGCCCGGCGAAGCGGGCGAGAGCGGCGAGCACGATCCCCTCCCCGAGAAGGCCGAGGAGCTTGATGCCGCGCGCAAAGTCGTTGAGGTTGTCGCCGGTCGCTTCCCAGACCCAGGAGGCGTAGACGCCCATCAGCGGCGGGTGGTTGAAGCGTTCATCCGTCGCGTACGTTTCGGCAAGGCCGGACGTGCTGACCGCGCGTCCGAACTCGAGCCAGCGGTTGACGTCGGCCGTCCCCTTCGTCGTCCACCAGATCCAGAGGCGGGCGGCGATGCCGGCGACAGCGAGGGCGATCAGAGCGGCGACGACGGCTCGTCGGTGCCGCGCCGACCAGCCAGCCCTCTCTCCTTGAACGAGAAGAACGGCCCTCTGGCCCAACGGGGCCGCAGGCTACTGCAGAGCGAACGGTCGCCGCAACCGGAGCCAGCGCGCCCTCGTCGGTGAGGGAGAAGACCCATTGGCTATGGTTTCCGGCCTCGTGGGCCAGCCGTCCACCAAGGTTGTTATCACCATGCCCGCCTATCGAGCGGCGGGCACGCTCGAGAGAACCGTCGGGGACATCCCGCCCGGGGTCGCAGACACGATCATCCTCGTCGACGACGCGAGCCCGGACAACACCGTCGAGCTGGCCCGCGAGCTCGGGATCACCGTCTTCGTGCATCCGAAGAACCGCGGCTACGGCGGGAACCAGAAGACTTGCTACACGCAGGCGCTCGAGGAGGGCGCGGACGTCGTCGTCCTCCTCCACCCCGACTACCAGTACGACCCGAAGACCGTCCCGCTCCTCATCGCACCGATCCTGGCCGGCCACGCGGACATGACCTTCGGCTCGCGCTTCGCCGGCCTGGGCGACCCGCGCGGTGGGGGGATGCCCCTGTACCGCTTCGTCGGAAACCGGATCACGACGACGCTCGAGAACCTCATGCTCGGCTCCAGGTTCACCGACATGCACAGCGGCCTGCGGGCGTACACGCGCGAGTGCCTCCTCTCCCTCCCCTTCCTGCGCTACACGGACGATTTCAGCTTCGACTCCCAGCTCCTCGTCGACGCAGTCACGAGCGGGCAGCGGGTGGTCGAGGTGCCAATCCCGACGCGCTACGCGGAGGAGTCGTCGTCGATCGACGTCCCGCGCTCGCTGAAGTACGTCGGGCACACGCTCGCCTACTGCGCGCGCCAGGCGGCGGCGCGCGGCCGCCGCGGCCGGCGGTCTCCGCTGGTGCGCGCCGAACGCCGCGAAATGCCGCGCGCGAGCGGTCCCAGGGTTGCGCAGCGCTGCATCGCCTGCGGGTCGGAGGACCTGGTGCTCCTCTACCCGGCTAACGCCGTCGGCGAGGCCCCGCCGGCCGAGTACAGCTGCACGAGCGAGACACTGTCGCAGCACGACGACATCCTCGAGTGCCCACGCTGCGGCATGGTGAGCTCTCGACCCACGCTGGCGGGGGAGGAGATCCTCGGCCGCTACGCCGACGTCGTGGACGAGACGTACCTGGGCGAGGAGGAGGGCCGGCGCGAGCTCTTCGACTGGGTGCTCGGCGTCATGGGCGGCTACCCCGCCCGCGGCGACCGCTTGCTCGAAGTCGGGTCGAACGTCGGCCTCTTCCTCGACACGGCCCGCACCGCAGGCTGGGAGGCCCGCGGGATCGAGCCATCGAAGTGGGCGGTGGAGACCGGCCGCGAGCGCTTCGGGGTCGAGCTCGTGCAGAAGCCTCTCGAGGAGCTCGACGACCCGCCGGGCAGCGCCGACGCGATCGTCCTCCTCGACGTCCTCGAGCACTTCATCGATCCGCTCGAGGCGCTGCGGCTGCTCCGGCCGCTGCTGGACGACGAGGGCCTCCTCACCCTCTCGACGGTCAACCTCGACGGGCTCCACGCGCGCCTGCGAGGCGAGAGATGGCCCTGGTTCATCCGCCCCCACCTCCACTACTTCACCCCGCCGACCCTCGACGCGCTCCTCTCGAAGGCCGGCTTCAGGATGGTCGAGTGGGCGCTCGTTCCGCGCTCGTTCCACCTCTCGTACGTCGCCAACCGGATGAAATCGAGCCTCGGGCCGGTCGGCCAAGCCTCAACGCGGCTGACGGACCTCGTCGACCTCAAGGTTCCTGTCGGCTGGCTCGGCGACGTCGTTCTGGTCGTCGCCCGGCCCGCCGGGGTTCCCGCGCAGACCACCGCCCGACGGCGCGGCGGCCGTTCCGCGAAGGCCCTCGCCGGTCGAACCGGGAGCGAGGGCGCGCCGCCGCAGGTTGAGCACGAATAGCCCCGCGACCACGAACGGCAGCACGTTGAGGGCGTGCGCGACCAGGGCGTACGAGAGCGCGGGCGTCTGCGAGATCCCGTAGGCGCCGAGGGCGACGATGGCCGCAGCCTCGAAGACGCCTACCGCGGCGGGCGCCGACGGCAAGAGGTGCGAGAGCCCGGTGGCGATCACGATCAGGAGCCCCGCCAGGGGCGAGAGCTCGAAACCGAAGCCCACCGTGAGGAGCCAGAACGACATCCCGAGGACGATCCAGGAGACCATCGTGAGCAAGAAGGCGAGCAGGCCCAGCCGCATGTTCCGCAGCACGATGACGCCCTGCGTGAGGTTGCGCACGGCCGCCTCGACCCGCCGAGCCGAAAGGAAAGGCAGCCAGGCGAACGGCGCGAGGACGACCCGCACCGCCCGCTCGCCGTAAACGCGCAGGACGACGATCGCGGCGGCGAGGGCGAGCGTAAGCACGATCGCGAGCGAGCCCGCGGCGCGGATCCACGTCACTTCCGGCAGCCACGGCAAGGTGACGAACAGGAGCAAGAGGAGCGCGAGGACGTCGAAGACGCGCTCGAGAACGACTGTCCCGGCGGTCTCGACGCGCGACGGCCCTCCGAACGAGCGCAGGGCGACAATGCGGGCCGCGTCGCCGGCGCGGAACGGAAGCACGCTGTTCAGGAACTGGCCCAGGAGCAGCGTCTCGGTCGTGGGCCAAAGCGCCGGCCGCGTCTCTGGAGAGAACATGTACTGCCAGCGGAGCACGCGGAGGAAGAACGCGCCCGCGAGCAGGCCGAAGGCGGGCAGCACGTACCAGTAGTTGCTCTCGCCGAGTGAGTCGACCAACTCGGCGAGCTCGACGTTCCGAACCGCCAGGTAGCCGAAGCCGATCGTGAACGCGATCGCGAGCGCCCACCAGGCCAACCTCGCGGCGCGGCCCGAGCCCGCACCGCTCATCAAGTCGCCTCCTCCGTGACGCAGGCGAGGTCGTAGACGTCGAACTCCCGCAGGTGCCGCGCGATGCAGTCCTCGGGAAGCTGCTCGATCGCCGGCGCCCGAGTCGTGCTCTGCAGCCGCTCGACCTCGGTCGCGAAGGGCTCCATGTTGTTCCACGTGGGCTCCGGACCGCGTGTGCGCACGACGAGGTAGTCGGCTCCGTAGCGCTCACTGAGCTCGATCACCGGGTCGATCGAAGGGCCGTAGTACGCCTCCACCGTCAGGAACATACGCTCGCGGATCTCCTCGAAGAAGTCGAGCGCCCACGGTTGGTAGAGCTTCCGCGAAATGACGACAGCCCGGCGCGTGGCGAGCGGGATGCAGCTCGAGAGGACCGGGTCGGCCGCGATGACGGCGTCCTCGGGCGTGTTGCTCAGGAACTGGTAAAGACGCGGCTGATCGCACGTCCACGCCCCCGTCCCACGGCCGCCGTCGGCATAGGCGACGGAGGAGAGCAGGACGCACCCGGCCACGAGCGCCGTGGCGGCGCCGAGGGAGGCCGCTGCCGGCGCCCGCCACCGGCCGAGCGCCACGAGCGCGAGCCCAACGGCGAGCCCGAGCGCGAGCCACGGAGCCGCGTCGGCCAGCCACGAGCCCAGCTCGGAGAGCGAGAGCCGCGGCCCGATCGGGAACACGCTCAGCGCAAGCACAGCGGCGGCGACGCCGAAGAGCGGCGCGGCGACGAAGACCAGCCACCGGCGGCGGGCGAACGCTTCGAAGGTAGGACGCAGCAGGACGCCGACGGCGATGCAGAAGAACGGCAGCAGCGGATACGTATAGCGGTGCGGCAGGTAGAGCTGGAACTTGACGGCGTGCGCGACGCCGAAGAGGACGAGGGCGGCGATCGGGATGCACCAGACCTCCCAGCGCAGGAGTAGGGCGTTCCGCGGGCGGACGAGGAGCAGGAGCAGCGCCGCCACGGCAAGGATGGAGCCGGAGTCCTGGAGGAAAAAGCCGCTGTAGTTCTGGCTCAGATAGTCGAGAGTCGACGGGACGAAGAAGTGCATCTGCCCCTCGGAGCCGAACTCCGGGAAGGCGTGTGCATCCGCGGCGGAGATCACCTCTTGCGAAGCAGTCGTGAGCCGGGTGAGGAGGGCCGCGGCCGCCATCGCGGCCACGCCGATTCCAGCAAAGCGCCAGTCGCGGGGGCTTACGAACGGCCGCCGGCGCGGGTCGAGCGCCGCGAGCACGACCACCCCAAGCGCCGCCAGCCCTCCCGGCGGGTAGAGGAGCAGGCCGACCGCCGGCACGAGCGCCGCGGCGAGGTTGCGCCGCGAGAGGAGCAGGAGCACCGTCAGGAGAACGATCGGCTGGGCGAAGGCGCGCGGGTGACCGCCGCTGAAGCGGAGGACGTCCCACGGGACGAGAAAGAGCGCGCCCGCGATCCAGGCGGCGGGCCGCCACTCGGTCTGCGCCCGGACGATCCGGAAGACCAGCCAGACCGAGAAGGGCTGGAGGACGAGCGGCAGCAGCTCACCGAAGAGAACCGGGTCGACGACGTGGCTTGCGAGCCAGAAGAGCGAACGGAACGCGGGCGGGCTGTAGCCCGTGTCCAGGAGTGACGTCGTCAGCGGGTCGCCGAACAGCCCCGAGTCCTGAAACCTCCGCATCCAGAACTCGTGGATCATGGCGTCGGTCTGGTACGTGCCCGGCTGCGAGACGATCGTCCACTCGGCCTGGAGCGTGGCCGCGAACGCGACGACCACGACGATCGCGTCCTCGAGCCAGCGGGACGGTTTCAGCACGACGATCTGCGTGGCCGCGAGGCACCGGGCGGTACACTCCGGCGCCAGTGCGGAGGGTCCTCGTCACCGGAGGCGCCGGCTTCATCGGCTCGGCGCTCGTGCGGCTGCTCGCCGAGCGCGGCGACGACATCCGCGTCTACGACAACCTCTCGACCGGGAGCGCCGAGCTCCTCGAGGGGATGGGCGCGGAGCTCATCGAGGGCGACGTCAGAGACGTGGAAGCCCTTGGGCAGGCGGCGGAGGGTCATGACGTCGTCTTCCACTTGGCGGCCGGCACGGGTGTGCTCCCGTCCATCGAGGACCCGTTCGCCGACTTCGACCTCAACGCCCGCGGCACACTTGCCGCGCTCTGGGTCGCGCAGCGCGTCGGCGCCGGCCGCTTCGTCTTCTCCTCCTCGAACGCGCCGCTCGGCGCCGGGGCCTACCCGGCGAGCGAGGAGAAGCCTGTGGCCCCGCTCTCGCCGTACGGCGCAGGCAAGGCCGCCGGCGAGGCGTACTGCTCGGCCTTCCAAGGCGCCTACGGACTCGAGGCCGTGGCCGTCCGCTTCTCGAACGCGTACGGCCCGCGCTCGGCGCACAAGGGCAACGTGATCCCGCTCTTTCTCAAGCGCATGCTCGCAGGGCAGGAGCTCGTCGTCTACGGAGACGGGGCGCAGACGCGGGACTTCGTCTACGTCGATGACCTCGCGGCAGGCCTCGTCCTCGCCTCCACCGTAGACGGGATCGGCGGAGAGGTCTTCCAGCTCGCGAGCGGCGTCGAGACGAGCCTGAACAACCTCGTCTCGCTGCTGGCAGAGGTCACGGGGCGCGAGCCCGCGGTCCGGAATGAGCCCGCCCGGCCGGGCGAGATCCTCCGCAACTACTCGCTCATCGACAAGGCGCAGGAGCGGCTCGGCTACGTCCCCGAGACCGCGCTCGACGAGGGCCTCCGGAAGACGTACGACTGGTTCTCGGCCACCGGCGCGGCCGTCGCTGGGTCGTAGAGCGCCTAACAGAATGATGACCCGCCGGCTGGGTGCGATGGGTGGTTCGAGGCAAGGACGCAGGGAGCGCCCATACCCCAAGCGGTATGGGCGCGACTGAGGACGCCGTCTCGGGCCGCCCAGCGCAATCAGACGGCATCGCTCCTCATTGTGTTAGGCGCTCTTAGCGCAGCCACGCCCGCAGGAGGGCGTTCGCGAAGCCGAGGCCGTAGCGGAAGTGGCGCGGCTTCTTCGAGGCGCCCGAGATCCGGCTCGTCACCGTCACGGGAACCTCGATCATCGTGAGCTTGCGCTTCGAGGCCTCGAGGATGAACTCGGAGTTGTGGAACTGGTCCTGGTGGAACTCGAGGTCGCGGAGCGCCTGCGTGCGTACCGCACGGTACCCGCAGGCCGGGTCCGTCACCCTGCGCGCGGTGAGGACCGAGAGCGCCCAAGCGAAGACTTTGATCCCGAGCGTGCGGGCGGCGTGGCTCGGATCGGCGTCGCCGAGGACGCGCGAACCGTTCACGACGTCGGCCTCGCCGTCTACGATCGGCTGGACGAGCCGCGGCAGCTCGGACGGCTGGTGCTGCCCGTCTGCGTCCATCGTGACCACGATCCGTGCGCCCGTGGCGAGTGCGAGCCGGTAGCCGGTGCGGAGCGCCGCTCCCTGCCCCCGGTTGAGCGGTAGGTGAACGGCGGCCGCCCCCGCCTCGCGCGCGCGCTCGATCGTCTCGTCGGACGACCCGTCGTCCACGACGATGGAGTGCAGCTCGAGCCCGCAGATGTCCTTCGGGAGGCTCGCCAGGACCTGGGCGATGTTGCCCGCCTCGTTGTAGGCGGGGATGACCACCGCGATCCCGCCCGCGAACTGATCGACGTCCGCGGTCGCCCTGAACTCGTTCAGCGCGAGGTTCTCGATCAGCCGCGTCAGGTCGCGCCGGGTCGTCTCCTGGCGCGAAGCCAGGAGGTAGCCGAGGACGTAGAGGACGGCGACGGCCACGATGGCCGCGCCAAGGATCCGGCCGCCGCCGCCCTCCTCGAAGGAGAGCTGGTCGAGGAACCATGTGAAGATCGCGGGCTCGAGCGAGACGACGAGGAGTGGAAGGACGAAGAACCCGAACCGGAGGATCAGGTCGCCGTTGCCGATCTTCCGGCGACGGTAGGCCCAGATCGAGACGACCGCGAACGCGAGAGCCGCGAGCAGCCCGGCGGCGCGAAGCGGCGTCAGGTCCATCTAGTGCGCCGGCTGTCCGAGCGGCTCCGGCCGCCAGAGCGTCACCGGGTCGATGACGTCGGGGAGCACGCGGTCCCGGTACCGGCGGACGACCTCGAGCATCGACTCGATCAGAGTCTCCGAGAGCAGCGTCGGCTCGAGGCCGAGCTCGAGCAGCTTCGTATGCGTGGGGTTGTAGTAGTGCTCTTCCAGCTCGAGGCGGGGGTTGACTACGTGGTCGACCTGGACGTCGATGCCGAGCTCCCCGCCGGCATGGCGAACCTTCTCGGCGAGATCGGCGACGTTGAAGACCTCGGTGAACTGGTTGAAGACCCGGTATTCCCCGGAGGCCGGAGGGTTCTCCGCGGTGAGCATGACGCATTGCAGCGTGTCGACGATGTTGAGGAACCCGCGGGTCTGGCCGCCCCTGCCGTACACGGTGAGCGGATGGCCGATGACTGCCTGCACCGCGAACCGGTTCAGCGCGGTACCGAAGAGCTCGTCGTAGTCGAAGCGCGTGATCAGTCGCTCGTCGAGCTTCGTCTCCGGCGTCTCGATCCCGTACACGACCCCCTGGTTGAGGTCGGTCGCCTTCAGGCCCCAGATCCGGCACGCAAAGTGGATGTTGTGGCTGTCGTGCACCTTCGAGAGGTGGTATAGGGAGCCCGGCAGCTTCGGGAACGGGAGTGTGTCCTTCCGCCCGTTGTGCTCGATCTCGATGAAGCCTTCCTCGATGTCGATGTTGGGCGTCCCGTACTCGCCCATCGTCCCCAGCTTGATCAGGTGCGCGTCGGGTGCGTGGTCGCGCATCGCCCACAGCAGCTTCAGCGAGCCGATGACGTTATTCGCCTGCGTCACCACGGCGTTGTCGACGCTCCGCATCGACCAGGGGGCGCTCGGCTGCTCGCCGTAGTGGACGATCGCCTCGGGCTCGAACTCGCGGACGACGTCCGCGATGAACGTCCCTTCCGAGATGTCCCCGACGTAGGGCTCGATGTCCTTCCCGGACACCTCGCTCCACGCCTGGAGGCGCTCCTCGAGCGAGGTGATCGGCGTCAGAGAATGCGAGCCGGCCTCCTCGACCCACCGGCGGCGGGCGAAGCTGTCGACGACCCCGACCTCGTGCCCCTGGCCGGAGAAGCGCATGGCCGTGGGCCAGCCGAGGTAGCCGTCGCCGCCGAGAATCAGGACTCGCATTCGAAACCTCCCGTTGCTTGCACGCTGCGCCGCTGCGGCGCTTCAGAACCACTGCGATCCGCGCGACGATAGCAGCAAGCACCCCCGGAGCAGGCAGGTTCTGGCTCCGGCGGGCGGGGTGCCGGATGAGCGCCGTTACCGGCCCTTCGCCGGCGCGTAGGGGCTCCGACCGCACGTTCCGGGCGCCGCTTGAGGGACGAACGTAGAGGAAAGACGCCACCAGTGACCCGCTCCGGGCACCCGGGCCGCGCCCGAGGATTCGTGTGCCAGCACCACCATCCGCCTGTCGCTGCTGACGAACAGGGCCGTCCACCGGCGGCGGAGCTCCCTCAGGCTTCGCCTGGCCTCCGTGGACCTGCCCCAGCGATCCTTGTGGACGAGGAGCAGCGACGCCCCTTCCTCGCCGGCGGGGACCCTCCTAGAGGGCCCAAGCGTCGCGACGTCGCCCTCCCACAACGTGCTGCCGAAGGTCGACGAGGTGAACGCCGGCAGGAGCCGGCCCGTGTGCAGGTCGGTCCACACGGTTTCGAACCGTGCGGCTTTCGGCGTGGCGAGCCAGGAGCGAAGCTCGTGCCAGCGCGCGGCGGGATCGTTCCTCCAGGCCTCGGCGCGTGAGCAGGACGAGAACTCGACGAATCCTGGCACGAGGACCGCCGAGGCGAGCGAGAGCGCACCGGCCTGGGCAACACGGGCCCCGAGGCGGCCGCCGAGCCGGCTCCGCACCAGCAGCCAGAGGCCGCCGAAGCCCCCCATCACCAGCGGGGGGAAGATCGGGTACCAGTACCGGACGTTCGTGATGTTGAGGATCCACCGGCCAGACGAGAGCGAGCCGAGGCCCACGACCGCCATCGCAGCGAAGAACGTCCCGAACCAGATGCCTAAGAGCAGCAGGCGCCGGTCGCGAAGGAGCACGAGAGCGACGACGAAGAGGGCGGCGAGGACCAGGAAGAGCCACCCGCTCGACCAAGAGAGCAGAAGCCGGGGGAAGACGACGACCGTGTCGAGGAGGTTGTCGAGCTGGTCCCGGACGGGCTTCATCCGGCGCTCGAGGCCCGGATCGATCTCCAGGTCGCCTCGGGAGAGGAGAAGTCGCGCGCGGACGAAGGGCTCGCCTCTGCCGACGAGCCCGGCGAGCGGCTCGAGCAGGACCGTGGCAAACGCCGTCCCCGCGAGGACGGCCGCCCGCCGCGGCGGAAAGCGGAAAAGGACGGCGAGGGCGACGGCGACCGGCAGGAGAATCGGGCTGAACTCGCGGACCAGGTAGGACCAGCCGAGCAGCACGCCCGCGCAGGCGACGAGAACCGTCGGCGCCCAGCGCCTCCCCTCCTCCTCCCCGACCCGGCCGGCGAGCAGAAGACACAGGAAGGCGGCCGAGAAGGCCGCCGTCGCCGTGATGTCCGGGAAAATATGGCTCGAGTTGACGAGGTAGTTGACGTTCAGCCCCGTCACGAGCGCCGCCGCCGACGCCAGCACGCGGTCGCGGAAGAGCAGGAGCATCGTCGCGAACACCGCCGCGACCAGCACGACGCCGGACAGAAGCGGCACGGCGTAGAGCGCCGCCTCGGACGGCCCGAAGGCGAGCACGGCCAGATGCACCACGGCGACGAGCCCGATCCGCAGGGTGAAGAGGTCGGCGGAGATGTCCGGGAAGTCGACGGCGGCGCGGAAGTACCACGCCGGGTCGAACGGATGCGGGCCCTCGAGGAGGACGAGCTGCCCGATCAGGTACAGGCCGACCGTGACTCCGCCGACCAGCCAGTCGAGGCGGGCCGCCCTCGTCGACCCCCGGGACGGCTCCTCGGGCTCCTGCGGCGGCGCCCTCGGCGTCTCCAGCGAGTGGTGTTCCGGCCCCTGATTCACGGCGTCTCCGGCGCTCCCCGAAAACGTGAGCCGAGGGTACGCCCGAGCCCGGACGGAGCCCTAGAACGGGTTCTTAGACCGGAGGCCGGCTCCGGATCCTCGCGACCGCATGGCGGGCAACGGCCCGCTCCTCCGCCGGGAGCGCATGCGGCAGGAGCGCCGCATAGGCGGCCAGCGCGGCAGCTGCGGTCGCGGCCAGCGACATCCACCAGGCTCGGCCCGAGAGCAGCGCGTGGACGGAGACGGCTGCGAGCGCTGCCGCGGCGGCCGGAATGAGCAGCGCCGCGTAGGCACGCTCGTACGGCTGGATGCCGACGCGGCTCCGCACCTGGACGAGCCGTACGACCTTGAGAACGGCAATGCTGACCGCCGACGCCGCCGCCGCGCCTTCCATCCCGAACGCGGGCGTGAGCGCGAGCGCAAGCCCGAGCAGCAGGCCGACTCCGAGGGCGTTATCGATCAGGTCGAGGCCCGTGAAGCCGGTCATGATGAGGATGAAGGCGACCCCGCCCGTCGCGACGTTGACCGCCTGGCCGGCGAGGAGGATGCGAAGCGCCCCCTCCCCGATTTCGAAGCGGCTCGAGAAGGCTTCGAGCACGTCATCCGCGGCCACGAAGAGGACGATCAGGAGCGGCAGCGTCGCCGCGAGGGCCCAGCGCGTGCTGCGCCGGAAGAGCTCTTCGAGACGCTCGCGCTGGCCGCGGGCGTGCAGGTCGGCGGCGAAGGGCGAGAAGACGAGGTTGAGCGAGGTGAGGAAGAGCAGCAAGACCTGTGAGATCCGGGCCGCGGCCGAGTAGGCGTCGAGCTCCGTCCCGGCCTCGAATGCGGCCAGGACCCAGACGTCGACCCAGAAGACGGCCTGGGCGAACAGCGCCGCCGGGGCCCGCGGCAGGCCGTACCGCAGCGCGGAGACGACCTCGGCCCGTGTCGCCTGCCGGCCCGAGAAGGCGCGGGCTTCGCTCCGCCACAGGAGCCAGGCGGCCACCGAGGCCACGAGCCACGAGGCGTCGTAGGCGAGGATGACGGCGTCGGTCTCGCCGCCCGCCGCGACGGCGGCGCCCGCCAGCGCGATCCAGAGGACGGGCTGCCCGATCCAGAAGACGTAGAGCGTCTGGCGCATCTGGGCGAGGCCGCGCGTGGCGCCGAGGTAGACGCTGGTCAATGCGATGAAGGGGACGCCGAGCGCGGCGAGCGCGATCGGTCGCGCGTAGTCGCCGAAGAGCGGGGCCGAGGCGGCCAGCAGGCCCGCAAGCACGACGCTCGACGCCGACGCGATCAGGGCGCAGCGGTCGACGAGGCTCCGCAGGCTCGCAACGTCCGCCGCCCCGCGCCCGATCGCCACCAGTCGGATTGCGGCCATGTCCATGCCGAAGCGGCTCCCCGCCGCGGCCACGAACGCGACCTGCACGGCGACCGTGACGACGCCGAAGCCACCGGGAACGAGCGTCCGCCCGAGCAGGATCTGCGTTCCCAGGGCGGCCAGGACCCCGGCGCAGAGGCCGATCACGTTCGCCGCCGTGCCGGCGAGCAGCGTGCGCTCGTCGCTCACACGCGGCTACTCGAGGTAGCCAAGGCCGCGGAGGCGCTCCTCGACGAGGCGCTCCTCCTCCTCGCTGAAGACCCCGACGGCCTCGCCCGAAGGCGCGCGACCCCACTCCGGGTCCGGCTCGAGCCCCACCGCATGGACGATTCGGCCGGCGAAGTCGGAGAGCGTGACCTGCGGGCCCTCGCCGGGATCGACGCCCGGACCCGCCGCGACGTAGATGCCATCTGGGCGGTGGTCGCCGGAGAGCCAGTCGGCCGGCTCCACGAGCCGGCGGGCATGGGTGAGGCTGTAGAGGGGCGCCGGCTCCAGAAGCAGGTCGGGAGCCCGGTCGAGGTACGGGCCCGAGAGCACCTCCTCCTTGCGGAGGACGCCGCCGATCGGGCGCGCACCGGTGTCCGGATCCTCGAACTCGGCCAGAACCGCAGCGACCTCGTCCCGAATGCGCTCGTAGTCGGTGTGCTGCACCGTGCCGTTCGGCTCCCGCCCGGCGAGGTTGAGGGAGATCCCCTCACCGGTCGAGACGACGCTCGTGTAGGCCGACGTGGCGGCCCAGTCGATCGGCGGCGTCGGGACCGCGACTCGGCCGTGCAGGCCGAGTTTGTCGTAGACGACCCGAGCGAGCGAGCGGAAGCGGCCCCACGAGAGGAGGTTCACCAGGCCCGAGCCGCGGCCGAAGCGCAGGAAGCCGAGCTGCTCGAGCACCTTGTTCATCGAGAGAGCCCTCGTGCAGGGCTGGTGGCCGTGGTCCGACATGAGCACGACGAGGTCGTCGTCGTCGGTTCGCTCCACGAGTGAGGCGAGCTCGCGGTCGAGCAGGCGGTAGACGTCGCGGACTCGGTCGGCGACGGGCTCGGCTGAGGCCTCGGCGAAGGCCGGATGGCCCGGGTGGACGTACTCGAGCAAGCAATGCTGAATCCGGTCGGGCGACACGAAGACGATGCAGGCCACGTCCCAGCGCTCCTCGTCGAGGAGCGTGCGCATGGCGGCTGCCCGCTTGCGCGTGAGCTCTTCGACGTCGGCGACAAGCTCGAGCGGGCGGTGGCGGAACGTCGTCCAGGAGCCGCCGTTGATCGGCCAGCCGAGACGGGGCCCCGCCTCGGCGGGGTGGCTGAACGTGCTTCCCTGAGGGACGACGCCCCCGGCGATCACCACCCCGCGAAGCTCCGGAGGCGGGTAGGTGAGCGGGACGTTGACGAGCAGGGTCGTCTTCCCGGCGTCGGAGAGGCGCTGGGGCCAGGTCGGAGCGAGGATCGAGCGGTAGGAGACCGGCAGCCTCCGCGTCGCTCCGGGGCGGTACTCGAGGATGTCGAATACCCCGTGGCCGCCCGGGTCGCGCCCGGTCAGGAATGTCGGCCAGGCCGCCCACGAGTGCGAGGGGAGGCACGAACGCGAGACGCCCCGAGAGCCGCGGCCGATCAGCTCCTGGAGCGCGGGGAGCTCGCCGGCGGCGAGCAGCGGGTCGAGGATGTCCCAGTCGGCGCCGTCCCAGCCGACGACGAGCACGCGGTTGGCCATGGGCGAGGAGGATACCGCCAGCTCTAGCTCTCGAGGTCGTAGGGGTTGCGCCC
>Ga0081538_10000391_pt1 | contig 49818 bp, 52 predicted proteins | sample TabmetS5T2R1_FD_71022 | JGI IMG/M metagenome (GOLD analysis project Ga0081538, IMG submission 71022) | Tabebuia heterophylla rhizosphere microbial communities from the University of Puerto Rico - S5T2R1 | ecosystem: Host-associated > Plants > Roots > Rhizosphere ...
CGATGCTCGTCAACGTCGTCGACGTGCCGCCGCTGTGCAACTTCATCCTCCCGGCGATCGTCCGCTCCGGAGCGCTCGCGATCGCGATCTCCACCTCCGGCGCCTCGCCCGCGCTCGCGAAGCGGATGAAGCGCGAGATCGCGAACGAGTTCGGGGAGCCCTACGCGAGACTGGCGATCCTGCTCAACGACGTGCGCGCGTGGGCGAAGGACACGCTGCCCACGTACCAGGACCGCAAGGAGTTCTTCGAGTCGATCGTCAACGGCGAGCCCGACCCGGTCGAGCTGCTGCGACACGGCGACGAGGGCGCGGTGCGGGAGCTGATCGAAGCCGCACAGCGCGACCGGGCAACCGTCGGCGCGTAGCGGCCGTGCCCGGGCGGCCGCTTGTTCGGATCCGCCTGCCACTCGGACAGGGCCTTCGCCCCTTCGCAGTGAGCCGGTAGGTGCGGCGGCGCCGGCCGCTCTCCTCGGGCTGCTCGTCCAGCAGGCCGGCCGGGGCGAGCTTGCGGCATTCCGTGCAGATCCGGGTGTGTGGGATGGTTCAGAAGTGGAACATTCGAGCCGAACGATTCAGGAGGCACCATGAGCACTGTCACCGAGGCCCCTGCCCGCACCGCCCGCAGGGGATTCGACTCGCTCGAGAACGAGACCCACCTCGAGAGCCTCCCGGTTCGGGGCGACCTGCCGCCGTGGCTCCAGGGGTCGCTGCTGCGCACCGGCCCTGCGAAGTGGGACGTCGGCGATCGTTCGGTGAACCACTGGTTCGACGGGCTGGCGATGCTCCACCGCTTCTCGTTCGAGGACGGGCAGGTCTCGTACGCGAACCGATTCCTGCGCAGCAAGGCCTACCGAGCGGCTGAGGAGCGCGGTCGGATGAGCTACTCGGAGTTCGCGACCGACCCGTGCCGCTCGCTGTTCGCGCGCGTCACGGCGATGTTCTCGCCGAAGCTGACCGACAACGCCAACGTCAACCTCGTCAAGCTCGGCAAGCGGTTCATCTCGATGACCGAGACCCCGATTCCGGTCGAGTTCGACGGCCGCACGCTCCAGACCGCGGGGGTTGCCTACAAGCCGCCCGGCATGCTCACGACCGCGCACCCCCACGTCGATCGGGCCACGAAGGGAATGCTGAACTACGCCGCGAAGCTCGGGCCACGGTCAAGCTACCGGTTCTTCCTGCTGAGGCCGGACAGCTCCAAGCCCGAGGTGATCGCGTCGAAGCCGGTGCGCGAACCCGCGTATATGCACTCGTTCGGGCTCACCGAGCGCTGGCTCGTGCTCGCCGAGTTCCCGTATGTGGTCAACCCGCTCAGCCTCGCCTTCAGCGGCCGGCCCTACATCGAGAACTACCGCTGGAGGCCCGAGCTGGGGACGCGGTTCCACCTCTTCGACCGCGCGACGGGCGAGCCCGCCGGCCCGTTCGTGGCCGAGCCGCGATTCGGGTTCCACCACGTCAACTCCTACGACGAGGACGGCCAGGTGGTCGTCGACGTGGCGACCTTCGCCGACTCGCAGATCGTCGAGGACCTCTACCTCGAGCGGCTGCGTGCGGGGAAGCGTCCGTCGCCCAACAGGCTCGAGCGGTTCAGGATCTCACCCGGGTTCGGATCCGTGACAACCGAGCGCCTGACCGACGAGTCGATGGAGCTGCCACGGATCAACTACGGGCGCTGCAACGAGCGTCCCTACCGATACGCGTGGGGCGTCGGCTTGAGCCCCGAGGGGGCCTGGCTCGATCGCCTCGTCAAGGCCGATGTCGTCGAGCGCGACACGAGGATCTGGGAGGAACCCGGGAGCTTCCCGGGCGAGCCCGTCTTCGTCGCCGCGCCCGACGCCGAGGCCGAGGACGAGGGCGTCCTGCTCTCGGTCGTGCTCGACGGCGATCGCGGCGGGTCGTTCCTGCTCGTGCTCGACGCGCGGGATCTCTCCGAGCGGGCCCGGGCCGACGTCCCGCACCACATCCCGTTCGGCTTCCACGGACAGTTCGCGCGCACCTAGGATGTGACCGCATGAAGTGGACGCTGGAGGTCGTAAGGGTCCCCGTGTCGGACATGGACCGCGCGAAGGAGTTCTATGCCGACAAGCTCGGCTTCAACGTCGACCACGACACCACGGTCGGCGAGGACGCTCGGATCGTCCAGCTCACTCCCCCCGGATCGGGCTGCTCGATCGTGATCGCCGAGGGGATCGGGGACGAGATGCCGCCGGGCTCGCTCAAGGGCCTTCAGCTCGTCGTGTCCGACCTCGACGCGGCGCGGGCGGAGCTCGTCGAGCGCGGGGTCGACGTGAGCGAGATCCAGATCCTGGGCGAGAACCCGAGCGAGACGCCGGAGCCGCTCGACAACGTCGGGTTCGTGTTCTTTCGCGACCCGGACGGCAACGGCTGGGGCGTCCAGCAGATCTCCGCGCGCGCGTAGCGCTCAGCCCGCCGGCAGCGCGTACAGCGCGATCGCGGCGAAATGGGCGACGGCGGCCGCGATCACCAGAACGTGAAAGATCTCGTGGTAGCCGAACGAAGCCGGCCGCGGGTCCGGACGCTGGCGGGCATATATCACCGCGCCGGCCGTGTAGAGGATGCCACCGGCGGCGATAAGCGCACCGGCGCCGACCCCGACGGCGACGACGATCGCGGGAAAACCGAGCACGGCGATCCACCCGACCGCCATGTAGACGGTCGTCGAGATCCACTTCGGGGCGTCGACCCAGATCATCTCGACCACGGTTCCCGCGGCGGCGCCTACCCACACGGCGACGAGCAGCGCGTCGGCGAATGGCCCGTCGAGCACCAGGACGCAGAACGGCGTCACGGTCCCGGCGATGAGCAGGAAGATCATCGAGTGGTCGAGCCGGCGCATCCACCGGCGGACGTTCGGGCGCACCCAGTGGACGCGGTGATATAGAGCGCTCACCCCGAGCAGCGCCGAGAGTGAGATCGCGTACACGCCGACCGCGAGCGTGGCGCGGGTGGTGGGCGCGGCGACGATCAGCGCCGACCCGGCGACGAGCGAGGCGAAGAACGCCCACTGGTGCGAGACGCCGCGAAGCCGCGGCTTCTGGCGCTCGATGAAATCCGACGCACTCGCCGTCGCGTCGGCGACCCGCTGGGCGGCCGCGTCACGCGCGTCGCTGATCCGCTGCGAAGCGACGTCGCGGGCCTCCGTGACCCGCTGGGACGCGGCGTCCCTTGCCTCGGCGACCCGCTCCTTCGCAGCCTTCCCCGTACTCGTATCGGCCATCGTCGTGCGAGCCTAGACGACTCGGTGGACCCGAGGGTGAAGGTGGTCACATCTAGGCATGGTGCCACTACATATAGCGTGGCCGAAAAGAAGAAAAGCACCAGCACTAGTAGAATGGGTTTGTTCGTGAACTGCCCCCGATGCAACTCGCCGACCCACGTGCTCGAGAGCCGCCGAGCGGACGACGGCGCCGCTGTGCGGCGGCGCCGCGAATGCACGGCGTGCGGTCGCCGCTTCACCACGTTCGAGCGTCGCGAGCCCGGGCCGCTCTATGTCATCAAGCGGAACGGGACGCGGCAGCGGTTCGATCGGGACAAGCTGCGAGCCGCGCTCGTCCGCGCGGCCCACAAGCGCCCGGTGTCGGCCGACGAGGTCGAGGCGATCGTGCGCCACGTGCAGGACGAGGCCGAGAGCGCCGGCGGCGAGCTCGCCGCGGAGCGGATCGGAGAGCTGTGCATGAACGAGCTGCGCGAGCTCGATTCAGGCGCCTACCTGCAGTTCGCGGGCACGCTCCCCTCGGTGAGCCCGGAAATTGCAACGGACCGCGAGCCGGGGTCCGTCCGGTCCGTTGGAAAGGATGCGGAGTTGCCGCCAAAAGCTGCTTCGAGGAGAGGGAATGATGGGTAAAACTGCTGCAAACCAGGCACCGGCAGGGACGCGGGGACTGAACATCGAGCGGCGCTTCACGAGCGCCGACGTCCGCCCCTTCGACGAGGTCGAGTGGGAGCTCCGCGACGCCCTGATCGGCGATCCCGACAACCCCGCGTTCCACCAGCGCGACGTCGAGTTCCCGAAGAGCTGGTCGCAGAACGCGACCAACATCGTCGCGCAGAAGTACTTCCGTGGACAGCTCGGAACGCCACAGCGCGAGCGCTCGGTGAAGCAGATGATCGGCCGCGTCGCCGGAACGATCGCGGCGTGGGGCCGTGAGGGCGGCTACTTCGCTAGCGATGCGGACGCCGAAGCCTTTGAGGACGAGCTGACCCACATCCTGCTGCACCAGAAGGCGGCCTTCAACAGCCCCGTGTGGTTCAACGTCGGCTTCGAGCAGCAGCCGCAGTGCTCGGCGTGCTTCATCCTCAGCGTCGAGGACGACATGCAGTCGATCCTCGACTGGAACACCAAGGAGGGGATGATCTTCCGCGGCGGCTCCGGGTCGGGGATCAACCTGTCGAACATCCGCTCCTCCAGGGAGCCGCTGTCGAGGGGCGGGCTCGCCTCCGGGCCGGTTTCGTTCATGCGCGGCGCGGACGCGTGGGCCGGGACGATCAAGTCGGGTGGCAAGACGCGGCGCGCCGCGAAGATGGTCGTGCTCGACGTCGACCACCCCGACGTCGAGGACTTCATCTGGTGCAAGGCGCGGGAGGAGGAGAAGGCGGCGGCGCTGCGCGACGCCGGCTTCGACATGCGGCTCGACAGCGATGCGTTCGCGTCGATCCAGTACCAGAACGCGAACAACTCGGTCCGGGTGACGGACGAGTTCATGGCGGCGGTCGAGAACGGCCATAGGTGGGAGCTGACCGCGCGCACGACCGGTGAGACCGTGGAGACGATCGACGCCCGCGAGCTGATGCGCCAGATCGCCGACGCGGCGTGGCGGTGCGCCGACCCCGGCGTCCAGTACGACACCGTGATCAACCGCTGGCACACGTGCCCCAACTCGGGGCGGATCAATGCGTCCAACCCCTGCTCCGAGTACATGCACGTCGACGACTCCGCCTGCAACCTCGCGTCCCTCAACCTGATGAAGTTCCGCAACGCGGACGGGACGTTCAACGTCTCCGACTTCCAGCACGCGGTCGACGTCGTCTTCCTCGCCCAGGAGATCATCGTCGGCCCGTCGAGCTACCCGACCGAGCAGATCGGCCGCAATGCGCGCGCCTTCCGCCAGATCGGGCTCGGGTACGCCAACCTCGGCGCGCTGCTGATGTCGGACGGGCTCGCGTACGACTCCGATCACGGTCGCTCTGTAGCGGCCGCGATCACCGCGCTGATGACCGGGCGCGCCTACCGGCACTCGGCCGAGATCGCCGCGGCGATGGGCCCGTACGAGCGCTACGCGGAGAACCGCGAGCCGCACAACAACGTGATGCGGATGCACCGCGACGCGGCGTACGAGATCGACGACGACTTCGTCGAGCAGAACCTGCTCGACGCCGCGCGGCGAACCTGGGACGAGGCGGTGGAGCTCGGCGAGCGCGACGGGTACCGCAACGCGCAGGCGACCGTGCTCGCCCCCACCGGGACGATCAGCTTCCTGATGGACTGCGACACGACCGGGATCGAGCCCGACTTCTCGCTCGTCAAGTTCAAGGAGCTGGTCGGCGGCGGGCAGATGACGATCGTCAACCGCACGATTCCGATGGCGCTGCGAACGCTCGGCTACACGGACCAGGAGGTCGAGCAGATCGAGGCGTACGTGAGCGAGAAGGGCACGATCATCGGCGCGCCCGACCTGCGCGACGAGCACCTCGAGGTGTTCGACGTCGCGGTCGGCGAGCGTGCGATCTCACACGCCGGCCACATCAAGATGATGGCCGCGGTGCAGCCGTTCATCTCGGGAGCGATCTCGAAGACGGTGAACCTGCCCGAGTCGGCGTCGGTCGAGGACATCGCCGACGCCTACGCGCTGGGCTGGAGGCTCGGCCTCAAGGCACTCGCGATCTACCGCGACGGCTCGAAGACGGCCCAGGCGCTGCGCACCGACGCCGGCGAGAAGAAGGATGAGCCGGCGGAGGCGGAGGCCGTGGCCCAGCCGGGGTCCCAGGAGCCCGTGCGCCACCGGATGCCGGTCGAGCGCGAGTCGATCACGCACAAGTTCTCGATCGGCAGCCACGAGGGCTACATCACGGCCGGCAAGTACGACGACGGGTCCGTCGGCGAGATCTTCCTCACCGACATCGGCAAGGAAGGCTCGACGATGCGCGGGATGATGAACGCGTTCGCGACCGCGGTCTCGATCGGGCTCCAGTACGGAGTGCCGCTCGAAGTGTTCGTGAAGAAGTTCAGCTACGTGCGCTTCGAGCCCGAGGGGATCACCCGCAATCCGGAGATCCCGTTCGCGAAGTCGATGCCCGACTACATCATGCGGTGGCTCGCGAGCCGTTTTCTCGAGGACCCGGAGCTGCTCGAGGACCTCGGCATCATGACCTCCGAGGTGCGCGCCCGCCGCGAGGCGCAGCAGTCGCTGTTCGCGGGCAACGGCGGCGACGGCGAGAACGGCGACGGGAACGGAAACGATGGGAACGGCGGCGGGGACGGCGCCGCGGATGACGACGAGCAGCCCACTTCACCGGCCGCGCCGGAGGGCCCGATTGCGCCGACCCAGGTGATGACCGACAGCCCGCCCGTCGTTCCGGCGAAGCTCGCCGGCGCCGACCTCGGCCCAGCCTGCGACCAGTGCGGCGGGATGATGCAGCGCACGGGCTCGTGCTACACGTGCTCCAGCTGCGGGAACAACACGGGCTGCGGGTAGGTCCTATTCCGCGAGCACCGCGAGGGCGACGCCGTCGAGGCCGGCTTCGTCCTCGGAGAGCCGCTCGGCGGCTCGCTCCCTGACCACGCCGCGGACTCGCTCCTGTTCGCCGGGGTCGAGCTTGCCGTAGGCCTCGGCGATCGGCGCCGCGAGCGCGAGTGTCTTCTGCCAGTGCACGTCGGGGTCGGAGTAGCCCCAGTGCACGGCGACCTCCTCGATCCGTGGCTCGCCGAACCCAGCGCCACCGACTAGCTCGTTGATCCTGTTCGGGTCGCCCATGGCGAAGATGCCCGGGTCGCCGGGCTCGGGCGGGGGCAGGTGGCCGAGCTCGACCAGGGCCCCCCCGGGGATGAACGCCCACAGGTTGCGCTCGGGCGTCCCCCAGACGGCGAACGAGAGCCGCCCGCCGTCGCGAAGCACGCGGCGCGTCTCGGCCAGAGCGGCCGCGGGGTCGGCCATGAGCATGTATCCGAACCGGCACAAAACCCCGTCGACGCTCGAGCTCTCAAGGTCCATCCGCTCGGCATCCAGCACCCGGTACTCGACATTCCCGAGCCCGGCTCGCTCACCGGCGCGGCGCGCCACATCGACCATCGAGGGGGCGAAGTCCGTCGAGATCAGCTTTCCCTGATCGCCGATCCGCTCCGCGGCGGCGAAGCCGGTGTCCCCCGTCCCCGCCGCGAGCTCGAGCACGGTGTCGCCGGGGTTCGGATCCAGCCTCTCGACCAGCCGCTCGCCCAACCGGCCGGTGCTCGACCACAGGAAGTCTCGCTCGCGCTCCCAGTTGGCCGCCCATCGGTCCCAGGTGTCGAGCGAGTTCCGGCGGTAGTCCTGGACATCGATCGGCATTGACGCGATCCTATGCGTTCACCGGAACGCCCGCAGCCTCCGGCACGCGCTTCTTCGTGACGTCTCGCGTCACGTCGCCCGCTACTCGGCGCGGAGCTCGAGCGGCCCCGAGAGCTCGCCCGAGACGAGCTGGTGGACAAGCGGGTCGCTCGAGTCGAACACGGAGTCGGCGGTGCCGCTCGCGGCGATCCGGCCGTCGTGGATCACGGCGACGTGATCGGCGAGCTCGCGCGCCGCCGCCATGTCGTGCGTCGTGACGAGGTAGGTGGCGCCGGTGCGCCTCTGCATGTCGCGGATCAGCTCGCACAGCAGCGCGAGCCGGACGCCGTCGATCCCGCTGTCGAAGTCGTCGATCACGACGATCTGCGCCTCGAGCGCGAGCGCCCGCGCGAGCGCCACGCGCTTGCTCATTCCCGCCGACAGGACGTCCGGCATGTCCCCGGCGCGGTCGCGCAGGCCCACCATCCCGAGATGGTCCATCGTCACGCGGTGGACCTGCTCTTCCGACCAGCGCGTGTTGCGGGCCCGCAGCGCGAACGCGACGTTCTCGTACACGTTGAGGGAGTAGAACAACCCGCAGGTGAACGGCAGAGTCCCCTGGAGGACGGCGCTCATCCGCCGGCGCAGCGCGTACAGCTCGTCCTCGGTCAGCTCCGCGAGATCCTCGCCCTCGACCCGGACGACGCCCGACGTCGGCTGGATGAGCCCGAAGACGTGGCTGATAGTGACCGTCTTCCCGGCCCCCGACGGGCCGAGCAAAACGGTGATCGCGCCCCGCGGCACGTCCAGGTCGACCCCCTTCAGGACCCGCTCGGACCCGAACTTCTTGACCACGTCGACGAGTTCGATCGCGCGGCCCGACTTTGCGGCGGCCGGCACGTCTCCGAATCTTAGGCACGCTGGGCCCGCATGCCTTCCCCTCCTGTCATGCCGCCGCGAGCAGCTGTTCTCCGTACTCGGCGGGCAGGCCCGACGGGCCGATCTCTCGCGCGACCCGATCGACGTCGTACTCGAAGCGCTCGATGCGGGCCTCCACCTCCCCGCCGGCGTCCTCCAGGACTGCAAAGCCGCCGCGGGGGTCGGCGTCCTTGGGCTTTCCGACCGAGCCGCAGTTGACGAACAGAACTCCCCCATACTCATGAATCCACGGTTTGTGCGTGTGACCGAACACCAGCACGTCGCACTCCGCCCCGCGCGCGATTCGCTCGAACGTGTGCGCGGGCTTGTCCTCGAATAGGTACTCGTTGACCTTGCGCGGCGAGCCGTGCACAAGCCGCACGCGCTTACCGGCGAGCTCGAAGCGCAGGTCAAACGGCAGCGCGCGCATGAAGTCCTTGGAGGCAGGGTCGGTGTGCTCGAGAGTCCAAGCGATCGAGCGCTCACCGAGAGCTTGGTCGTGCGGATCCCGGTAGGCGCAGCCGCAGTCCTCCATGTCCCGGGCGATGGAGTGGTCGTAGTTGCCGTAGATGGTCGGAACAGCGCGCTCCTCGAGCAGCCGGCAGACCTCGTTCGGCGACGGGCCGTACCCGACGAGGTCCCCCCCGCAGTAGGCGTCGTCGATCCCCAGCTTCTCGATCCTCGACAGCGCCGCCTCGAGGGCGTGAAGGTTGCCGTGGATGTCGGTGATCACGGCGACGTGCTGGCCGGACTCAGCGGACTCAGGCACGGGGAAAGCGTATTGCATTGACATCCATGGTTTCAATTGATATATCTGAATTGATGGCTGTCGATCTGGAGCTCGCGCCGAAGCAGAAGCGCCCGATCGGCGAGCCGTGCTGCGAGCCGGTCGTCTATCCGGACATCGAGCGCTCCGCGGCCGAGCGGATGGGGCGGGTGGCGAAGGCCCTCGGCGACCCGATCCGCATGCAGCTCGTCGACGTGCTGCGAAAGCACGCCGGGAAGGTGTGCGTGTGTGAGCTCGTGCCGCTGTTCGATCTCTCCCAGCCCACCGTCTCCCACCATCTCAAGGTGCTGCGCGAGGCCGGGATCGTCGGATCCGAGCGTCGCGGGCTGTGGGCCTACTACTACGTCAATCCCGATGCCGTGGAGGAGTTGAGCGCATGGCTGAGCAATTGATTCCGGCCGACGAGGTACGCGAGGTCGTTCGCGAGCGCTACGCGGCGGCCGCGAAGGACCCCGACACGCGCGACGTGTGCGGGTGCGATTGCGGTCCGAGCAGCACGCCGCTCGGATGCGGCAACCCAACAGCCGTGGCCGACCTCTCGGAGGGCGAGGTGGTCCTCGACCTCGGCTCCGGCGGCGGGCTGGACGTCCTGCTATCCGCCCAGCGGGTCGGCTCCGTCGGCAAGGCGTACGGCCTCGACATGACCGAGGAGATGCTCGCACTCGCGCGCGAGAACCAGCGCAAGGCCGGGATCGAGAACGTCGAATGGCTGAGGGGCACGATCGAGAACATCCCTCTGCCCGACGATTCGGTCGACGTGATCATCAGCAACTGTGTGATCAACCTGTCCGCCGACAAGCCCCGGGTGCTCCGAGAGGTGTTTCGGGTGCTGCGTCCCGGCGGGCGCTTCGCGGTCACCGACATCGTCGCCGACCCGGACATGGACGACGCGACGCGCCGCGACATGGCCCAGTGGACCGGCTGCGTCGCCGGCGCCCTGACCGAGGACGAGTTCCGCCGCGAGCTCGCGGCTGCCGGGCTGGAAGGGGTAGAGGTTCGCGAGACGCACCGCGTCCATGAGCACGCCGGCTCCGCGATCGTCACGGCGACCGTCCCCAGCTGATAAGCACGACGCCGGAAGCGTTGAGCCTCAAAAGCCCGCTCGCTTCAGGTGTGACGCACGTCCGACTCAGCCAAGCCCCTTCCCGCGCAGCTCGCGAAGCGCGTCCGCCGTCTTGACCAGCTCGAGCCCCATGCCGCCGAGCACCTCCGGCGCCTTCGTGAACTGGATGTCGCCGTACTCAACGACCTGGACGTGGTTGCCCCACGGGTCGCGGAAGTCGAGCCCGCGGCCCGCGAGGATCTCCGCGCCGGCGTCCTCGAGCGCCGCGCGTACAGCTTCCTTGTCGTCGACGACGAGTCCGAAATGGCGCGCGCGATCGGGCGGCTGGGTGCGACCCTCCGAAAGGGCGATGAACTGGTCGCCCATGTCGATGAACGCCATCCCGGCCATTCGCCCCCGCAACTCGAACTCGAAGATCCCCCCATAGAACTCCAGCGCCTCCTCCAGGTCTCCGACCTCGAGCGCGATGTGGTTGATACCGACGAGCCGGGGGCGCGACATTCCGACAGCCCACCTTACGCCCACCTGCTCGGCAACCGTGGAATAGTCGCCTCATGGCGGACGGCCCGCGCTGGGTGACATTCGACTGCTACGGCACGCTCATCGACTGGAACGCGGGCCTGCGCTCCGAGCTCGCCCGGATCTTCGGCGAGACCGAGGCCGACCGGTTGCTGCAGCGCTACCACGCGATCGAGCCGGTTGTCCAGTCGGACGATCCCTCGCTCGGCTACCGCGAGGTGATGGCCGAGGTGCTCGCCCGGCTCGCGGCAGAGGAGGGCCTCGACCTGTCCCCGGAGGAGCGCGACGCGCTGGGCCGCTCGCTGCCCTCGTGGCCGGTCTTCGACGAAGTTCCAGACGCGCTCGCTGCGGCTCGGGAGCGCGGCTGGAGTCTCGGGATCCTCTCGAACACCGACCGGGGCTTCATCGACGCCTCGATGGAGCGCATCGGGGTGCCGTTCGAGCTCGCGATCGTCGCCTCGGAGATCGGCTCGTACAAGCCCGACCGCGGACACTGGGACGCGTTCTTCGAGCGAACCGGCGCCCAGCCCTCGCTCCACGTGCACGTCGGCGCGAGCGTCTACCACGACATTCGCCCCGCCGGCGAGCTCGGGATGCGCTCGATCTGGATCAACAGGCTGGGCGAGGAGGCGGATGTGGCGCCGGCACGCGAGCTCCCAGACCTCTCGCGCCTCGCGGAGACGCTCGACGAGCTCGTGCGGCGCCCGGGTTAGCTATCCCGACCGCTCGGCGACCAGCAGCGTCTGCGTCGCCCTCCCGATCGCGCCGCGCTCGTCGTACAGCGCAGTGTCCGCGAGCCCGACTCCGGTCGGCTCCGGGATCGTGACCGCGTCGAGGCACACCCACTCCCCCTGCGGGAGTCGGTGGAGCTGCACCGTGAGATCGACGTTGATGAAGAGATAGCGGCGGTAGTCGAGCGCGGCGCTGACGCCGTTGCCCGAGTCCGCCGCCGCGAGGACCCGCTGGAGCGGCGAGGGCTCCTCGGATTCCACCAGCGGCTGGCGCATCCGCATCCAGACCGTCGCCGGGCCCGGCTCGAGGAACCCGCCGGTGACGAACCGGTAATCCATCGCCGTGTGGTAGCCGACGGATTGTCCGGTATCGAAGAAGGGTTTCGGCTCGCCGGCTGCAGGCCCCGGCGGCGGGTCGACGCTCTCCAGGCCGGGCGGGATCTCGACCGGGCTGCTCCGCAGCCGCCATGCGGTGGCTCGCATCACCTCCCCGTCCCCGTCGTCGAGGCGCGCCTCCACCAAATCCACCCGGCGGCCGGGACGGAGCACGTCGACCGCGACCGACAGCGGAGCGAGCGGGACCGAGCGCATGATCTCGAACGTGATCCTGCCCACCCGGCCCGGCCCGCCTTCGCCGGGGTGGCGCTCGATCTCTCGCCCCAGCAGCGCAGCGGGCGGACCGGCGTGCTGGGCGTCGGGGTCCCACGGACCGCGCGTGAGCTCGGTCGGGACGTATGTCTCTCCGTCGGTCTCATAGAAGGCGTCCGGCACGGGGCGCGCATACTAGGTGCCCGGGCTACGCTTGTACCGAACGTCGAAACCGGATCGGAGCGAGGAGACGGCATGGAGAAGGTCGAGAAGACCGAGGAGGAGTGGCGCAAGGAGCTGACTCCGGAGCAGTACAAGATCCTGCGCGAGGCGGGCACGGAGCCGCCGTTCACCGGCATCTACAACGACGAGAAGGCGAACGGCGTCTACCGCTGCGCGGCGTGCGGCCTCGAGCTGTTCAGCTCCGACACCAAGTTCGACTCGGGCACCGGATGGCCCAGCTTCTGGGACCCGATGGAGGACGACAACGTGATCACGAGGCCCGACAACAGCCTGATGATGCGTCGCACCGAGGTGCTGTGCGCGCGCTGCGGCAGCCACCTCGGCCACGTGTTCGACGACGGTCCGAACCCCACGGGCCAGCGCTACTGCATCAACTCGGCCGCCCTCAAGCTCGACAAATAGAACGGCGCCGAGGAGTAATCAAGCGCACGATGTGCGAGCACATCGCGCGGTCACTGCCGGGAAGAGGGGATGGTCGCCGGCGCGCCGTGCTCTTGGAGGACGGTGGGGATCGAGATCCGGCCCTCGGCGTCCTGGCGGTTCTCGATGATCGCGATCAGCGTCCGCCCCACCGCGACCGCGGTTCCGTTCAACGTGTGGAGGTGGACGGGCGAGGCTCCCTCGGCGGGTCGGTAGCGGCACCCCAGCCGGCGCGCCTGGAAGTCAGTCGTGTTCGAGCACGAGGTGACCTCGCGGTAGCGCTCCTGACTCGGGATCCACGCCTCGCAGTCGAACTTGCGCGCCGCTGCCGCACCGAGGTCGCCGGTCGGGATGTCGACGACGCGGTACGGGATCTCGAGCGTCTGGAGGATGCGCTCCTCGAGGTCGAGCAGGCGCTCGTGCTCGTCCGGCGATTCGGCAGGCTCGACGAACGAGAACATCTCCACCTTGTCGAACTGGTGGACGCGGAAGATCCCCCGCGTGTCCTTGCCGGCAGCTCCTGCCTCGCGGCGGAAGCACGTCGAGAACCCGGCGTAGCGACGCGGGACCTCGCCCGCGGCGAGGATCTCGTCCATGTGCAGGGCGGCGAGCGAGACCTCCGAGGTGCCGACGAGGAAGAGGTCGTCGCGCGGAATCTCGTAGATCATCTCGCGCTCGCCCGGGAAGAAGCCGGTTCCCTCGAGCGGGCGCTCGCGCACGAGCACCGGGGGCGACACGGGAACGAAGCCCTCGCCTGACAACAGCGCGAGCGCGAAGCGCACGAGCGCGAGCTCGACGGTGACGAGCTCGCCCATCAGGAACGCGAAGCGCGACCCGGACGTGCGCGCCGCCCGCTCGATGTCGATCACTCCCCAGCGCTCGCCGAGCTCGACGTGGTCGCCCACGTCGAACCCGAACTCCGGCCGCTCGCCGACCTCGCGCAGCACGACAGCGTCGTCGGCCTCGCCCTCGGGGGCGTCGGGGTCGGGAAAGTTCGGGAGCGTGAGCGCGAGCTCGTCGCGCATGCTCTCGACCTCGCCGAGCTCGCCCTCGAGTCGCTTGATCTCGGCGGCGAGCTCGCGCATTGCGGCGATCTCCGCCTCGGCGTCACGGCCTTCGCGCTTGGCCTCGGCGATCGCGTCCGAGGCCTCGTTCTGGCGGGCCCTGCCGCCCTCGACTTCGGGGAGCAGCTCGCGGCGTCGCTCGTCGAGCGCGAGCAGCTCATCGACCTCCTCGGCCGCGCCGCGCCGCGCGAGCGCCGCCTTCGCCCCCCCGGGGTCGTCGCGAATGCGCTTCAGGTCAAGCACGCCCGAGGGGCCCTGACAGCGTCCTACCCGCCCGCCGGCTGCGTCGAGCCCCCGTCCTCACCCGGGGTCGGAGGCTCGTCCACGTCGCTTCCCGACCACTCGTCGATGAACCGCGCGACGGCCTTCGCCTCGTCGCCGACGACGATGTTCTGGGGCATGATCGCGCCGGAGAACCCCCCGTTGCGAATCGCGAACAGGGCGTCGGCGTAGCTCACGTCCCGCTGGTCGAAGTTGGGGCCCTGGTTGCGCAGGTCGCGGTCGCCGGATCCCTGTGTGCCGGCGGCGCTGATGGTGTGGCAACCGGAGCACCGTTCGGCGAACAGCACGGCTCCCTCATGCGTTGGATCGTCCTCGGGCACTGAGATGCTCTCGGTGCCGCATCCACCGAGCGCCAGCAGCGCGGCAACCGGGATGAAGGCCAGAACTGCGCGCACGCGGCGGGATCATAAGGTTTCGGAGGATGGCCACGCCAGAGCCCGAATCGACGCCGGCCGCGGTCGAGCCGGACGCCTTTCGGCGCGCGATGTCGCAGCTGCCCACCGGCGTCACCGTGGTGACGGCGCTGGGCAACGACGGACCGTCTGGGCTCACAGCGAACGCCGTGCTGTCGCTGTCGCTCGATCCCCCGCTGATGCTCGCAGCGCTCGATCGGGGCTCGCGCACGCTGCGCACTGTGGAGGAGGCGGGGCGGTTCGGCGTCAACGTGCTCGCTGCCGGGCAGGCTGAGCGCGCCAGATCGTTCTCCACCAAGCTCGAGATGGAGGAGAAGTGGGACGGGGTCGCGTGGCACGAGCGCGGCGGCATTCCCGCGCTCGACGGGATCGTCGTGTGGGTGGGGTGCGAACTGCGCGACGTGCTCGCGGGCGGCGACCACGTGATCGTCACGGGCGCCGCTGTCGACGTAGCGGCACCCGACGGAGATCCGCTGATCTTCTACCGCGGTGCCTACATGCCGCTCGGCCGATGCGCCGTAGCGAGGTCGGTCAGCCCCTGGTCCGATACAGATGCGTCGTGAGCGGGGCGAAAACCGCGGTCAAGAGCGCCGCGACGCCAAGGACGATCGCGATGTCGCCGCCGGAAGCCGTCCCGTCCATCAGGCCGCGCGAGACGTCCGCCAGGATCGAGATCGGGTTGACGTTCACGAACGCCTCGAGCGCGCTAGGAAGCGTCTCGGGGTCGACGAACACGTTGCTGAGGAAGGTGAGCGGGAAGATCGCCATGAAGCCCGCGTTCATGACCGCGTTCGGGGCCCGCATCAGCAGTCCGAGGACGGTGAAGATCCAGGAGAGTCCGAAGGCGAATAGCACCACCATGCCGAGTGCCGCCACGACCCCGGGCACGCCGTTGGACGGGCGGTAGCCGAGGATCACGCCGAGGACGATGATCACCGTCCCGCCGATCACATAGCGCACGCTGTCGCCGAGCAGGGCGCCAACGAGCGGCGCCGGCCGCCAGATCGGCAGCGAGCGGAAGCGGTCCACGACGCCCCTGGTCAGGTCCGTGTTCAGGGACACGCCGGAGTACACGGTTGTGAACACCACCGACATGACGAGGATTCCCGGCAGGATGTAGTCCAGGTACTCGGAGGTCGAGCCGGCGATCGCCCCGCCGAACAGGTAGGTGAACAGGAGCACGAACATCACCGGCGTGATCGTCACGTCGAGCAGCTGCTCTGGGACGTGCCGGACCTTGAGCATCCCCCTCCAGCCGAAGGTCGCTGCAGCGGACAGGGCGCTGGCCCGCGGCGGTCGCTCGGTCGAGGCGAGGGCCTTGCGGAGCGCCTCTTCCTCGACCCCGGGGGCGGTCTCAATCTGCGTCGTCGGGTCCGTGCTCATGCCGCTTGCTCCTCCTGAATCGCTTCCTCGGCAGTCTGGTCCTCGGCCGGGCGACCGGTCAGCGCCAGGAACACCTCGTCCAGACTCGGCTGGCCGAGCGAGAAGTTTGCGACGCCGATCCCCGCACGCGTGAGTTCGCCGACCGCCTCGGCGGCCCGATCGGGATCGGCGCATGAAGTCGAGAGCGACGAGGGGTCGGCCTCCATGTGACACTCCGCGCCGAGCACGCGCATGATCACGCGCTCGGCCTCGGGCCGCTGCTGGGGGTCGAGCAGCCGGATGTGGAGGGTGCTGCCGCCCACTGAGACCTTGAGCTGTGCGGGCGTCCCCTCGGCGATCACCTTTCCGTGGTCGATCACGGCGATCCCGTCGGCGAGCTGGTCGGCCTCATCGAGGTACTGGGTGCAGAGCAGGATGGTCGTGCCCTGGGCCGCGAACTGGCGGATGATGTCCCAGACCTGATTTCGGGACCGGGGGTCGAGCCCTGTGGTCGGCTCGTCGAGGAACATCAGCTCGGGCGTGACGACGATGCTCGCGGCGATGTCGAGCCGCCGCCGCATCCCGCCCGAGTAGTTCTTCACCAGCCGGCCGGCCGCGTCGCTGAGGCCGAACGCGTCGAGGAGCTCAGTGGAGCGCGCCTTGGCGGTCGCCCGCTTCAGCCCGAGCAGGCGGCCGATCAGGATCAGGTTCTCCCGTCCGGTCAGGTCCTCGTCGACCGAGGCGAGCTGGCCCGTGAGGCTGACCGAGGCTCGCACCTCGTCCGCCTCGCTGACGATGTCGTGCCCGAGCACGTGCGCCTCGCCGTCGTCCGGGCGCAGCAGCGTCGCGAGCATCCTGATCGTGGTCGTCTTGCCTGCCCCGTTCGGGCCCAGCATTCCATACACGCTCCCCCGCCTCACGGCGAGGTCGACGCCATCGACGGCGCGCGTCTCGCCGAAGACCTTGACGAGGCCCGAGGCCTCGATCGCGAGTGGTGACTGAGTGGAGTTTGCGCTCATCGCACGGTGCGTCGGTCGCTTGCCTTGTAGGACCGCCGGGCGCATCGAAACTCATCGTGCCCCCCGAACCGGCGACGCCAGCGATCGCACGCGAAGGTAGCGCGTTTCGCACGCGGATTCGGTACGGCTACCTCTACCTTCGCTCTAGAACGCGGTGCTCGTCCCGGCCGCCCGCAGCGCGAGGAAGAAGATCACCCACGTGGACAGGGCCATGATCCCCATCTCGCGGCGGACGATCGCGAGCGCGATCGTCCGCTGTCGCTCGCGGGGAAGCGCCTGAAAATCGGTGTCGGCGAGCTCGCGCTCGGCGGCGCCGGCCCGCGCCCCCTCGGCCAGCAACGACACCAGGAGCGGCGCGAGCCCGTAGATGTAGTGGAGCGCGCCGGTCGCCTCCTCGCCGAGCAGGACGAGGATGCCGCCGGCCAGGACCTGGAGCACGACTGAGACCTGCGCCGCGCGGAGGATGTACCAGAAGCTCACCGACGGGCGCTGCTGGATCCATGCGATCCCGCCCCACGCGCCCGCGAGCAGGTTCAGCGCGATCACGGCAACCCCCAGGACGAGGTGGAGAGTGTCCAATCGCGGCCCTCAGCGAGCCGCCGGCAAATGCCCTGCGCGACCCCCGTCAATCCCCATGCAGATGCGGAAAATCACTATGTAACACTTTGCCACAAAGTTGGTGTATAACAGCCTGGCTTTGCTTCAGGCCTATCTCCCCGTCCTCGTCTTCGCCGGTCTAGGGATCGTCGTCGGGGGGGCCCTGGTAACGCTCAACCACGTGCTCGGCCCGCGCCGCCCGAGCAAGGCGAAGAGCGAGCCCTACGAGTGCGGGCTTCCATCGGAGATCTCGCACACGTTCCGGTTCGGGATCAGCTTCTACATGATCGCGATGCTGTTCATCCTGTTCGACATCGAGGTCGTGTTCCTGTATCCGGTCGGGGTGATCCTCAACGCGGCCGACAGCGTCTTCGTCCTCGCGGAGATCCTGGTGTTCGTCTTCCTACTGCTGGTCGCGTTCGCGTACGCATGGCGCAGGGGTGCGCTGGATTGGAGGTGAGGCGCGAGAAGCTGCGCGGGGGGAGGCGCCCCGAAGGGGCGCCGAGCGGGCGCAGCCCCCGTGCCCCGCTCGACGAGCCGGCGACTCCGGAGGAGTTTCGCGCCCGCCAGCTCCGCGCGCGAGACCTTTTGCGCGGCGACCTCGAGGGGCGCGAGCTCGAGCGCCATGTCGAGGAGGCGGTGGTCGCGACGAGGTTCGAGCGCGCTCTGGGCTGGGCGAGGGCGAACTCGGTCTTCCCGCTCACGTTCGGCCTCGCCTGCTGCGCGATCGAGATGATCTCGCTCGTCACCCCGCGCTACGACATCGCCCGGTTCGGCGCCGAGAACATGCGCGCGTCGCCCCGCCAGGCCGACCTGCTGATCCTCTCGGGGCGGGTGTCGATCAAGATGGCGCCAGTCGTCCGGCGGATCTACGACCAGATGCTGGAGCCGAAGTGGGCGATCGCGATGGGCGCGTGCTCGTCGTCGGGGGGGATGTTCGCGAACTACGCTGTCGTTCAGGGTGCCGACAAGTTCATGCCGGTCGACGTCCACGTCCCCGGCTGCCCGCCGCGCCCGGAGGCGCTGATCTCCGGATTCAACAAGCTCCAGCGCAAGATCCAGGGCAATCCCGACCCCGGCTGGCGACAGCGCTACAACGCGATCGGGACCGAGGAATGGGCACGGGGCGGCGCGACCGAACCTACGCAAGAAGAGCGCGACGCCTATACCGCAGCGCGCGAGCTCACGCGTGAGGGGTCCAGCTCGCCTGGGAGTGACGGTGCCTGACGCCCCGGGTCTCGAGCTAATCGCGCAGGAGCTCAACGCGACCATCGACGGCGCCGTTCTCGACACCTACTTCGAGCACGAACAGGCGGCGCTCGTCGTCAGCCCGGACCGGATCCTCGACACGCTGCGCTGGCTTCGCGACACCCCGGGCCAGGAGTACCACTTCCTCTCGAGCCTCCATGCCGCGGACTACCTCCCGGGCGAGCCGCGGTTCGGCGTGCACTACGAGCTGCTCTGCATGCCCCGGGTCGAGCGGCTGCGCGTCAAGGCCGCGCTTCCGGATCCCGGCGGCGAGGAGCTTCCGGAGCTCGACTCGTGCGTGAAGCTGTTTCCGACCGCCGAGTTCCAGGAGCGGGAGGCGTACGACCTGTTCGGAATCGCGTTCCGAGGGCATCCCGATCTTCGCCGGATCCTGATGCCCGAGGACTACGTCGGGTGGCCGCAGCGGCGTGACTTCCCGATGGGCGGCGAGCCGGTCCTTTACACCCACAACGAGGTCGAGATGCCTCGGTGGTGGGAGTGAGATGAGCGCGGTCGAGGAACTCCAGCCGGAGCACGAGCTGCTCACGATCAACTTCGGCCCCCACCACCCGGCCACCCACGGGGTACTTCGCGTCATGGTCACCCTCGAGGGGGAGGTGGTCCGGGACCTGAAGCCGATCGTCGGCTACCTCCACACCGGGATCGAGAAGAACTGCGAGGACAAGTCGTACTGGAAGGTGATCCCGTTCGTGGAGCGGATGGACTACGTGTCGTTCTTCTTCCAGATGCAGGCTTTCTGTGGGGCGGTCGAGCGCCTGCTCGACATGGAGATCCCCGACCGCGCGAAGTACCTGCGGGTGATCCACCTCGAGCTGAACCGGCTCCACTCCCATCTGGTGTGGCTCGGCACCTCGGCGCTCGACGTCGGCGCGATGTCGGTGCTCTTCTACTGCTTCCGCGAGCGCGACAAGGTCCTCGACCTGTTCGAGATGTCCTCCGGCCAGCGCATGCACACGCGCTACTTCCAGGTCGGCGGGGTGATCGAGGACATTCCGGTCGGGTGGGCGCGCCGGGTCCGCGAGTTCTGCGCCGAGATGCCGACCCGGATCGACCAGTACGAGGCGATCCTCGACCGCAACGAGATCTTCCTCAACCGGACCAGGAACGTGGGCGTGGTGCCCCGCGAGCGGCTCCTCGAGCTCGGCGTCACCGGCCCGCTGCTCCGCGCCGCCGGCGAGCCGTGGGACCTTCGCAAGGCGAGCCCGTGCTTGTCCTACGCGGACTTCGACTTCAAGGTCCCGATCGGGACCGTCGGCGATGGCTACGACCGCTACCGCGTGCGACTCGCCGAGATGCGGGAGTCGGTGCGGATCATCGAGCAGGCGATCGAGGGTCTTCCGGACGGTCCCCACATCCTCGACGACCGCAAGTACGTGCTGCCACCGCGCGACGAGCTCTCGACCTCGATGGAAGCGCTGATCCACCACTTCAAGCTCGTCACCGAGGGCTTCCGGGTCCCTCCGGGCGAGACCTACCACTCGATCGAGGGGCCGCGTGGAGAGCTCGGGTGCTTCGTGGTCGCGGACGGATCCGCGAAGCCCGCCCGGGTGCACTTCCGCGATTCGTCGTTCGTGAACCTGCAGGCGCTACGGGAGATGTCCGTGGGGGGCTACGTCGCGGACATGATCCAGAACCTTGCGATGCTCGACCCGATCCTCGGAGGGGTAGACCGGTGAACGGCACAGACCCGCCCAGCGCGGACGCGGGAGCGAGCGAGCGAGCACAACGCGGCAAGTTCGCTAGCGAACTTGCCGGTGGTCCTGGGCGCGAGCGAGCGGGAGCAGAGCAGCTGGGCGGAAATGGTTCTGTTCCCGAACTGCACGAGGTCGACTGCCCCACCGACCTGCGGGAGGCGATCGAGACGGCGATGGGCCGCTACCCGGACCCGCGGTCCGCGTCGATTCCCGCGCTGTGGGCCGTGCAGCGCCGTTACGGGTGGTGCACGCCGGAGGGCATCCGCCAGGCCGCGGCGGTGATGGGCGTCCCGCCCGCCCACCTCGAGGCGGTGGCGAGCTTCTACGACCTGTTCCGGCTCGAGCCCGCTGGGCGCCACGACGTGCTGCTGTGCACAAACATCTCGTGCTGGATGAGGGGCGCCGACGAGCTTCTCGAGGCGGTTTGCGGGGCGGCGGACGCGGAGCTCGAGAAGGCGACCCACGAGGGCGCCACCTCCGCCGACGGCGAGCTGTTCATCTCCAACTTTCAGTGCATGGGCGCGTGCGACATCGCGCCGATGGCCGCGATCGACGGGCGCTACGTCGGGCCGCTGGAAGCCGGCGACGCTTCTGCGATCGTCGACGACATCCGCTCCGGCCGCGAGCCGTTCCCCGAGCGCTCGCTGGTCCGTCGCCCCGCGGCAGGCAGCCCGGAGCCGGAGCCCGACCCCCGGGTGGCAGAGAGCTGATGCCGGCTCGAGAGACACGGATCCTGTTCCGGCACATCGACGAGCCGGGGCTCGCGGAGATCGACACCTTCCGGCGCCTCGGCGGATACAGAGCGGCGGAGAAGGCGTTCACCACGATGGAGCCGACGGAGGTGCTCAACGAGCTCGAGAGCTCGGGGCTGCGCGGGCGCGGCGGCGCCGGCTTCTCGATGGGGAAGAAGGCGTCGTTCCTTCCCCGGGGAGAGATGGACAAGTACCTATGCTGCAACGCCGACGAGTCCGAGCCCGGGGCGTTCAAGGACCGCGAGCTGATCCAGAAGAACCCCCACCAGCTGATCGAGGGGATCACGATCGGCGCTCTGGCCGCGGACGCCAACAGGTGCTTCGTCTACATCCGCGGGGAGTACGCCGAGTTCGCCGACATCCTCGAGCGCGCGGTCGGGGAGGCGTACGAGGCGGGATACCTGGGCGAGCGCGCGTACGGGACCGGCCACCAGGTCGAGCTCGTCGTCCACCGCGGCGCCGGCGCGTACATCTGCGGCGAGGAGACCGCGCTGCTCGACTCGCTCGAGGGAAAGCGCGGCAACCCGCGGCTGAAGCCGCCGTTCCCCGCGATCAAGGGCCTGTACGACGGACCGACGCTGATCAACAACGTGGAGACGCTCGCCAACTGCCCCCACATCATCGGCCGGGGCGCCGACTGGTTCAAGAGCTTCGGCACCGAGCAGTCACCCGGCACGAAGGTCGTATCGGTCAGCGGCTGCGTCCAGCGACCCGGGAACTACGAGGTCGAGCTCGGGATATCCTCGCGCGAGTTGATCGAGGGCCTGGCGGGCGGTCCGCCGCCCGGCCACGAGGTCAAGGCGTGGTTCCCGGGAGGCTCTTCGGCGCCGATCCTCACCGCGGCCGAGCTCGACGTCCCCTACACCTTCGAGGACATGCAGAAGGCCGGCTCGATGCTCGGCTCCGGCTCGATCATCGTCGCCGACGAGACGGTCTCGATCCCCCACCTGGCTCTGCGGACGGCACGCTTCTACCACCACGAGTCGTGCGGAAAGTGCACCCCGTGCCGCGAGGGGACCAACTGGACCGTGAAGATGCTCGAGCGCGTGATCCGCGGCGATGCGACGCCGATGGACCTCGACGTCACCGCCTCGGTTCAGGACAACATCATCGGCAACTGCCTGTGCGTGCTCGGCGACTCGATGGCGATGCCGGTGGGGAGCATGGTGCGCAAGTTCCGCAACGAGTTCGAGCAGGCGATCGAGGAAGGCCGCGCGGCCGCCGCGCTCCCGCTCGAGGAGGCTGAGGAGTGGGCGCCGATGGAGGCAGCGTGAGCGCGAGGCCCTGGGCGGGGAATTTGATGCTGGTCCGAGCGCGAACTGAGGTGATGGTGTGATGCTCGAGCGGCTGCGGATCAAGCGGGACGGCAACCCTGCCACGCTCGTCGTCGACGGCGTCGAAGTGACGGCGCCGGAGGGCGCGATGCTTGTCGACGCCGCGAAGCTGGGCGACGTCGAGATCCCGGTGTTCTGCTACGAGCCGAAGCTCGGCGACCCGGTCGGAGCGTGCCGAATGTGCCTCGTCGAGATCGAGGGGATCCCGAAGCTGCAGACGGCGTGCTCGACGCCGATCCGCGACGGGATGGTGGTGTACACGCGGACCGACCGCGTGAAAGCGGCTCAGGAGGCGGTGGTCGAGTTCCTGCTCGTCAACCATCCGCTCGATTGCCCGGTGTGCGACAAGGGCGGCGAGTGTCCGCTCCAGGACATCGCGTTGGGCTGGGGTCCGGGAAAGAGCCGCTTCACCGACCCCAAGCGCCACTTCCAGAAGCCGCTTCCGCTCTCGCCCCTGGTCAAGATCGACCGCGAGCGCTGCATCCTCTGCTACCGCTGCGTCCGGTTCAGCCAGGAGGTGTCCGAGGACGAGCAGCTCCAGCTGCTCGAGCGCGGCGACCGCACCTTCGTCGGAACGTTCGACAACCGCCCGTACATCGCGCCGTTCCACGGCAACATAATCGAGCTGTGCCCCGTGGGGGCGCTGACCTCCCAGACGTACCGCTTCCGCGCCCGCCCGTGGGACATCGAGGACGCCGGCTCGATCTGCACCCTGTGCCCGTCGCAGTGCAACGTCCTTTTCACGGTCCGCGACGAGCGGGTCGAGCGGGTGCTGAGTCGCGACAACCTCGACGTCGACGACGGGTGGCTGTGCGACAAGGGCCGCTTCGGCTACCAGATGATCGCGTCGCCGGATCGGATCACCGAGCCGCTCGTACGCCAAGCGGGCGAGCTTCGCGAAGCGAGTTGGGTCGAGGCGATCGACGCCGCCGCCGCGGGGCTGCGCGCCGCGCGCGGACGCGCCGCGGCGCTCGTCGGCGGCGCGACCTCGAACGAGGAGGGCTACCTCGTGCAGAGGATCGTTCGGGAAGCGCTCGACTCGCCGCATGTCGACTCGCGCGACGGCGGGCCGGTCGACCGCGAGCGCTGGCTCGAGCTCGCGCGACCGCAGCTCGCGGCGGCGATGCCCGATCTCGACCGCGCGGGCGCGATCCTCGTCGTGGGCGCGGACCCGCTCAACTCGATGCCGATACTCGACCTGCGAATCCGCAAGGCGGTGCGGCGAGCGGGCGCCCGGCTCCTCGTTGCCTCCCCGCGCCCCTCGGCGCTCGACGGCGGCGCGATGGATGTCGTCCGCTACGCGCCCGGTGACGCCGCCGCCCTGCTCGCCGCGCTCGCGGCGGCGCTGGGCGACGGCGCGTCGGAGGCTCCGGGCGACTACGGCGAGGACGCCGAGCGGCTCGCGTCGGCGCTTCGGGATGCGGGCGACGTCGTGATCGTGTGGGGCGAGGAGCTCGCCGGCGGGGGCGATGGCCCGGCTGAACACCTGCTCGCTGTGGCAGATGCCCTCGGGCTGGCCGATCGCGACGGCTCGGGGTTGCTCGAGGTCCCCCGAGAGAGCAACGCGCGCGGCCTGCGCGAGGCCGGCTGCCTGCCCAACGCGGGCCCCGGCTACGGTGAGGTCGCCGCGGGGGCGGAGGCGGCACGGATCGCGCGGCTGCTCGACTCCGGTGAGCTCGCGGCGGCAATCCTCGTCAACACCGACCCGATCCGCGACAGCCGCGACGGCGCGCGGTGGCGGGACGCGCTCGACCACGCCGACTTCGTGGTCGCCTGCTCGATGTTTCGCGACGAGTCGACGAGCCGCGCCGACGTCGTGTTCCCCGCCGAGAGCTACGCCGAGAAGGAGGGCACGGTGACCCATCCGGACGGCCGCCTGCAACGGCTGCGACCGGCGATCCCGCGTCCCGGCGGAGTGCGGATGGGCTGGGAGGTCCTCGTCGAGCTGTCGGCTGCGCTCGGCGACGAGCTCGGGCTCCACACCGGGCCGATGGTGCTCGACGAGATCTCGCGCGAGGTCCCCTTCTATGCCGGGGTTACCCACGAGGAGATCGGCGGCACGGGCGTCCGATGGCAGGAGCGCGACGCCGCGGCGAACATCCCGGGGCCGGGGCAGCGGCCCAGGGCGTCTCAGCCGGTGGCGACCCCGCCGGCCGACGGACGGCTGAGGCTCGGCACCTACCGCGACCTGTGGGCGGGCGAGGTCACGGAGCGAAACCCGGCGCTGCGCTTCCTCTCGCCGCGCCAGACGCTCGAGCTCGCGCCCGCGGACGCCGAGCGGCTCGGCGTGCAGAACGCCCAGCTGGTCGAGGCTCGCTCGAACGGGCACAGCCTGCGGGCGCAGGTCGCGATCCGGCAGCGGATGCGACCCGGAGCCGGCTTCCTGATCGAGGGAACGGCCGAGAACAACGCCAGCCTGCTGGCCGGGGCCGACGAGGTCGAGGTCAGGGCGCTGACGCCCGAGGAGGAGGCCGCGAGGTGAGCCTCCCGGTCGCGGATGTCGGCTTCACCGAGGCGACGTGGATCCTGATCGTGAAGTCGGTCGTGATCTTCCTTGGCGCCTTCATCATCATCCCGCTGCTGACGCTGGTCGAGCGCAAGGTGCTCGGTCGCTTCCAATCCCGCTACGGACCGAACAGGGTCGGCCCGTTCGGGCTCCTCCAGCCGGCGGCCGATGCGGTGAAGCTGCTCTCGAAGGAGGGCTTCCGGCCGGCCACCGCGGTCCCGATCCTCTCGGACATCGCTCCCGCGCTCGTCATCGTCTCCGCCGTCGCGACCCTGGCCATCATCCCGTTCGGCAACGTCAAGGACGGGGTTGGCTTCTACGGGATCGACGTCCCGATCGGCGTCCTGTACTTCTTCGCGTTCGGCTCGCTGTCGTTCTATGGGTTGCTGCTCGGGGGGTGGGCTTCCGGCTCGAAGTACAGCTTCCTCGGCGCGATGCGCTCCGCGGCACAGCTGATCTCGTACGAGGTCTCTATGGGCCTCGCCCTGCTCGGCCCGATCCTGATGGCGGGCACGCTCTCCCTGGTGGGCCTCGTCGAGGCTCAGGGCGAGGTGTGGTACATCGTGCCGCAGATCGTCGGCTTTTTGATCTTCACGCTCGCCGGGTTTGCGGAGGCGAACCGAGCCCCGTTCGACCTCCCGGAGGCCGACGCGGAGCTGGTGCAGGGCTACCAGACCGAATACGGGGGGATGCGCTACGGCTCGTTCGCGTTGGCCGAGTACTTCGAGATGTTCGTGATCTCGGGAATCTCCGCCGCGTTCTTCCTAGGCGGGTGGATGGGGCCGGGCCCCGGCTGGCTCGACCCGATCTGGATGGTGGTCAAGATCCTCACCCTGGTCCTGGTGTTCATGTGGGTGCGGGCGACGCTGCCGCGGCTGCGCTACGACCAGCTGATGTCGCTCGGGTGGAAGGTGCTGCTGCCGCTTGCGACGCTCAACGTCCTGGTGACGGCGATCCTGGCGACGGTGCTCTGATGGAAGCCAGGCTCAACATCGACAAGACCGATTGGGAGCGGTTTCCCTACCTCGACTCGGCGGACGTGGTCTCCGTGCAGCGAGGCCCGCGGCCCGGCGGCCCGGCCGGCGCGTACCGCGCGTTCGGAGAGACGCTGCGGGGGCTCAAGACCACGTTCGGGCGCGTGCTCGAGGGGCCCGCGACGATCCAGTATCCGGAGGAGAAGACGCCGGTCTATCCCCGTTTCCGCGGACGCCACAAGCTGCACCGGTTCGAGGACACGGGGCTGGAGAAGTGCGTCGGGTGCTCGCTGTGCGCAGCGGCTTGCCCGGCCGACTGCATCCGCGTCGTCGCGGCGGAGAACACACCCGACAACCGGGTGTCCCCCGGCGAGCGCTACGCCGAGGTCTACGAGATCAACCTCAGCCGCTGCATCTTCTGCGGCTACTGCGAGGTCGCGTGCCCGTTCGACGCGATCACGATGGGCCACGAGTACGAGATCTCGGACTACAACCGCTCCGACCTGATCTTCACGAAGGAGATGCTGCTCGCGGAGCCGATCGAGAAGGCGCCGCTGCGGACGGAGGGTGAGTAGCTCGAACGTCGAGATCGTGCGCAGGGCCTTCGATCGCGACGCTTTTGGTCTCCTCGCTCCCCCGCACCTTTCGGCGCCCAGAATAGGATGCCGCCGTGGTTGAGGTCGCGTTCTTCGTCGGGGCGATCGGTGCATTGGGCGGCGCGATCTCCGTGATCGCGCTCCGCAACCCCTTCTACTCGGTGCTGGCGCTCGTCGTCCACCTGGTCTCACTCGCGGGGCTCTTCCTGCTGCTCTACGCGCAGTTCGTCGCCGCGGCGCAGGTCGTCGTGTACGCCGGCGCGGTGATGGTCCTGTACGTGTTCGTGGCCGCCTACGTCGGCGGCGCCGAGGAGCCGCTGTGGGAGCCGATACCTGGTCAGCGGCTGCTCGCGCCGCTGCTCGCGGCGGCGCTGTTCGTCGAGCTCTCGATCGCCGTTCTAGGGACCGCGCTGACGGCGCTCGGCGACGAGGGACCGACGCTCGGGGCATCGTTCGGCGACCCCGCCTCGATCGGGGAGCTGTTCCTGGAGCGCTTCCTGATCGCGTTCGAGGCCGCCTCGCTGCTGCTCTTGATCGCCGCGGTCGGCGCGGTGGTGCTGGCCGGGCGCAGACGGGAGGCGTCGGATGGCGGTTGAGTGGTACCTCGTGCTGTCGGCGCTGCTGTTTGCGACCGGGGTCGCCGGGGTGCTTATCCGCCGCAGCCCGCTGGTCATCCTCCTGTGCCTCGAGCTGATGCTGAACGCCGGCAACCTCGCGCTGGTCGCCTTCAGCCGCAGCAACGGAAACGAGGAGGGGCAGGTCTTCGCGCTGATCGTGATGGTCGTGGCGGCTTGCGAGGTGGTCGTGGGGCTCGGGCTGATCGTCGCGATGTACCGCCGCCGCCTGCCGCTCAACGTCGATGACCTACGCGGGCTACGCGGGTGAGCGCGACAACCTACGGCTGGCTCGTGATCGCGTTCCCGCTCGCCGGGAGCATCGTGATCGCGCTCGGGTGGCGCGTGTGGCCCGGGCGGGCGGCCGGCTGGATCGGGACCGCCGCGATCTTCGCCTCGTTCGTGTCGGCGATCGCCGCGATGGTGATGCTCCAGGACCGCCCCGCGGACTCCCGCGAGCTCACCTCGTCGCTGTGGGAGTACGCGTCAGCGGCCGGGCTCGACATCGAGATGGGAATCCTCGTCGACCCGCTGTCGGTCTTCATGACCCTGGTCGTGGCGGGGGTCTCGACGCTGATCCACCTCTACTCGGTCGCCTACCTGTGGACCGACCGCGGCTACTCCCGCTACTTCGCGTACCTGAACTTCTTCGTCTTCTCGATGCTCCTCCTCGTCCTCGCCGGGAACTTCGTGCTCCTGATCGTCGGTTGGGCATTCGTCGGCTTCGCGTCGTACGCGCTGATCAGCTTCTGGTACCGGCGCAACACGGCGACGAAGGCGGGCATGAAGGCGTTCGTGATCAACGTCGTGGGCGACGTCGGGCTAATGCTGGCGGCGTTCTTCATCTTCCGGGAGCTCGGCACTTTCGACTTCCTCGCGGCGTTCGAGGCCGCGCCCGACGCATTCACCGAAAACGAGGGCGTGCTCGTCCTGATCTGCCTGCTGCTCATCGTCGGCGCGTTCGCGAAGTCCGCCCAGCTGCCGCTCCACACCTGGCTCCCCGACGCGATGGAGGGGCCGACGCCGGTCTCGGCGCTGATCCACGCCGCGACGATGGTGACGGCCGGCGTGTACTTGATCGCGCGCACCCACCCGTTCTTCGAGCTCGCGCCGAGCGCGGCCGACATCTCCGCCTTCCTCGGGCTCGCGACGCTGCTCTTCGCGGCCTCCGTGGCGCTCGCGGTCACCGATCTCAAGCGGGTGATCGCGTACTCGACGATCAGCCAGATCGGCTACATGATCGTCGCGGTCTCGATCGGCGCGTACGCGGCGGGGATGTTTCACCTCATGAGCCACGCGTTCTTCAAGGCGCTGCTGTTCATGGGGGCGGGCTCGGTGATCTCGGCGATGGCGGGGGTGCAGGACATGGACCGGATGCGGGGCCTTCGCCGCGCGATCCCGTTCACGGCTGTACTGATGACGATCGCCGCCCTGTCGCTTGCTGCGTTCCCCGCCACCGCGGGCTTCTTCTCCAAGGACGAGATCCTCGGCTTCGCCGCGGAGCGCGGCGGCTACTTCTGGATCGTTGTCGTCGGGGGCTATCTCGGCGCGCTGCTCACCGGGATCTACGCCTTCCGGATCATCTTCCGGGTCTTTTTCGGGGAGCCGAACGAGGAGGCGCGTGCGCTCGAGGGGGGCGAGCAGTACCACGCCGAGCCGTTCAACCCGGCCACCGGCGAGAAGGAGGACACGGATGTCGGCTTTCCGGGCAAGCACTGGATCGCCGAGCAGGCGTGGCCGATGGCGGCCGCGATGTCGGTGCTCGGCGCTCTCGCCGTGCTTGGCGGCTACGTCCAGGTGCCGGGAGTCGACGAGCTGATCACGAAGTTCCTCACCCCGACGTTCGAGGCCTCGACGCTGTTCGAGATCCACGAGCCGACGAGCGACGCGTGGCTCGGGCTCGGGGTCGGTGGCGTGCTCTCGATCATCGGGATCGGGATCGCGTACTACCTCTGGGTCGCCCGGCCGGAGACGCCCGCGAGGCTGATCGCCCGAGCGCGCCTTGTGCACGAGTTCCTGGTCCATAAGTGGTACTTCGACGAGCTCCAGGACGCGCTCACCTACCGGCCGATGATCGCGCTCGGCCAGTTCGCCAACTCAGTCTTCGAGCGCCTGGTCGTCCAGGGCCTGGTATCCGGGGCAGTAGGACTCGTGCGGGGCTTCAGCTTCGTCGTCCGCGGCGCCCAGTCCGGGTTCGTGCGCTCCTACGCGGCGCTTTTGATCGGCGGCTTCGCCGCCCTCGGCCTCTACTTCCTGATCGCGAGTAGCTGATGCAAGCCTGTCCCAAACCGCGCGACCCCCGGACGCGAAGCGGAGGAGGTCGCGCGCTTTGATTCAGGTCCTGCTCTGGGCGCCGGTCGTGGTCGGGCTGGTGTGCTTCGTCGTGCCGCGCCAGGGCATCCGCGCCGTGTCCGTCGCCGGGGCGCTTGGCGTGCTGGTCCTCGGGATCGTTCTCGTCGCCGGCTTCGACACGGACACAGCCGGGCTTCAGCACCCCGTCGACGAGGAGTGGATCCCCGACCTCGGGGTCCGCTACCAGCTCGGCGTCGACGGGATCAGCGTGTTCCTGGTCCTGCTGACGACGCTGCTGTGGTCGGCGGCGACGCTGTACTCCGCGTTCCGCCCGCCCGAGCGTCCGCGCAGCTACTTCTTCATGCTCGGGCTCGCCGAGACCGGTGTCCTCGGCGCCTTTGTGGCCCAGGACCTGCTCCTGTTCGTCCTCTTCTTCGACCTGATGCTGATCCCGTTCTATTTCCTGGTGGGGCAGTGGGGCGGTCGCGACCGGGTAGCGGCGACGCTCAAGATGGTCGTCTACACGCTCGTTGGGTCGCTGCTGATGCTGGTCGCGGCGATCGCGACTGCGATTCTCGTCTCCGAGCAGACCGGAGAGCTGAGCTTCTCGCTCTCCTACCTCCAGGCGAACGTGCTCTCGGAAGGCAGCCAGTACTGGATCTTCTGGTTCTTCGCGGCCGCGTTCCTCGTCAAGATGCCCGCCTTCCTCGTCCACGGGTGGATGCCGGACGCCTACCGCGCGATGCCGATTCCCGTGATCGCGGTGTTCTCGGGAGTGCTGGCGAAGGTCGGCGCGTACGGGTTTCTGCGCGTCGTCCTCCCGACCTTCCCGGACGCGACGACCGAGTTCCAGGAGGTCGTGATGGTGATCGCGCTCGCGAGCATCGTGTACGGGAGCGTGATGGCGTTCACTCAGACGAACGTCCGCCTCGTCGCGGGATTCTCGTCGCTGGCCCAGCTCGGGTTCATCACGCTGGGGATATTCGCGCTGCGACCCGATGGTGCCGACGGCGCGGTGCTCCAGATGGTCAACCACGGTCTCGTCGTCGCGCCGACTTTTCTGATCATCGGGTTGCTTGCGGAGCGCTCCGGGACGGAGGACCTGCGCGAGATGGGGGGAATGGCGATGCGCGCGCCCGTGCTCGCGGCGCTGTTTCTGATCGTCACCCTCGCCACCCTGGCGATGCCAGGGTCGTCGAACTTCATCGGCGAGTTCTTCATCCTCATCGGCACCTTCCAGTCGAAGCTCGTGTACGCGGTGATCGCGTTGATCGGCACTCCGCTGGCCGCCTTCTACGCAATCCGCCTGTACCAGCGCACCATGCACAACCGGCTCCCCGACGGTGTCGAGTCGAGGGAGATCTCGCTCCGGGACGGGCTCGTGCTGGGGTCGCTCGTCGCCTGCATCGTCGCTCTTGCGTTGTATCCCGGCCTGATCCTCGAGCGCGGTGAGGCGTCGGTCGAGGAGGTCCTGCAGCCGGAGGTCGTCGCGAACGAGTGAGCTTCCAGGCGCCCGACATCGACTACGCGGGGTTGTCGCCCGTGATCGCGTTGACCGCCGGGCTGTGCGTCGTGCTGCTCGCGGGACTGGTCGGGCGCGAGCGCCAGCGCTGGGTCGTGAGCGGGCTCGCGATCGTCGTGCTTGCGACCGCCGCGGGTCTTCTGATCTGGCAGTGGGGAGCGAACAAGGACCTGGTCGAGGGCGCGCTGCGCCTCGACGACCTCGCGATCGCGATCTCGCTGATGGTGGTCACCGCGGCCGCGTTCGCCGTCCCGCTGCTGTTGCGCGAGCCGGCCGCCGAGGAGCGCCACGGCGACATCCTCGCCCTGCTTCTGTGCTCGACGCTCGGGATGGTGCTGCTCGCCCAGGCGCAGAACCTGATCTCGCTGTTCGTCTCGCTCGAGCTGCTGTCGGTGCCGCTCTACGTGATGTGCGGCGCGGCGCTCCGCCGCGCGAGCTCGCTCGAGTCCGGGCTCAAGTACCTGATCGTCGGCTCGGTCGGATCGGCGACGCTGCTGTACGGGCTGGCGTTCATCTACGGGGCCTCGGGATCGACGGACTTCGCCGCGATCGCCCGGGGGATCGCCGACCGCGGGCTCGCGGAGGACCCTCTGGTCCTGATCGGGATCGCGCTCGCCGTGACGGGGCTGGCGTTCAAGGTGTCACTCGCGCCCTTCCACCAATGGACTCCCGACGTGTACGAGGGCGCCCCGACCCCGGTTACCGCGTTCATGTCGGTGGCGACGAAGGCGGCGGCGTTCTGCGTCTTCGTGCGGCTGTTCGAGGTCGCGCTCGAGCCTTCGGTAGACACGTGGCAGCCCGCGCTCGCGGCGGTCGCGGTCGTCTCGATGCTGATCGGCAACATCGGCGCGCTCGGCCAGGACTCGCTCAAGCGACTGCTCGGATACTCGGGAGTCGCGCAGGGCGGCTACATCGCCGTCGGGCTCGTGGTCGCGATCCAGAACGGGCTCGAGTCGCTCGTCTTCTACCTCGCCGCGTACACGCTGATGAACCTGGCCGCGTTCGCCGTGATCACGATTCGCGAGCGCGATACGCCGTTCGGGGACGATATCCGGGCCGTCGAGGGCCTCGGCGGCGAGCGTCCGGAGCTCGCGTGGCCGCTGACGATCTCGATGCTGGCGCTGGCCGGGCTCCCGGGCACGACCGGCTTCATCGGCAAGCTGTTCCTGATCGAGGCGGCGGTCGAGGGCGACTACACCTGGCTCGGGGTTGCGATCGTGGTCGGGACGATGATCTCGCTCGCCTACTACCTGCGCGTGCTCGCCGCCGTGTGGATGCGACCGGCCGCCACGCCGGTCGCCGGCGAGAAGGCACCGGCGATCGCGGGAGGGGCGCCGGAGGCAGACGTTGTTGCGGTCACCCCGCCGCGCGGGACCCGCTGCATGCTGATCATCGTTCCCACGATCGTCGTCGCGGCGGCGACTGTCGTTTTCGGGATCTATCCCGACCCGCTCGTGGACTGGGCTTCGGAGGCGGGCGAGTCGCTGGGGTTGGTCCTGTAAGCGCATGACCGACCCGCTCGAGCTTCGCGACGAGATGGAGAAAGCGCTCGGCCTGGCCGCGGGGGGCTCAGCCGAATACGTCGCCGGGCTTCGCGAGGACCCGGTGCTCTCGCACGATGCGGAGGACGTGGCCGGCTCGGTGGGCGGCGACCTCCCAGCAGATGGAGACGGAGCGCTCGCGGCGGTGGCCGAGCTGCTAGAGCAAGCGCGGCCGGGTGCGACGCGCTCGAGCGGGCCGCGCTTCTTCCACTTCGTGATGGGCGGCACGACCCCGGCGTCCCTGGCCGCCGACTGGCTCACCTCCGCGCTGGACCAGGTGGCGTACAGCTGGGCCTCCTCGCCGCTCGCCTCGTCGCTGGAGAGGCTCTCGGTCGAGTGGCTTCGGCAGCTGTTCGAGCTCCCCGAGGAGTTCGACGGGGTGCTCGTGACCGGAGCTACGATGGCCAACTTCACCGGTCTCGCCGCGGCACGCGGCTGGTGGGCCGAGCGCCAGGGCGTCGACGTCGACGAAGCGGGGATGGGTGGGCTGCCTGCCCCCGTGATTCCGACCAGCGGCTACATCCACCCGAGCGCGATGCAGGCGCTCGGGATGCTCGGTCTCGGTCGCTCGAACGTGCGCGCGCTGACCCGCGACGGGGTAGGCCGCCTCGACGTCGCGGCGCTCGAGTCCGCGCTCGCCGAGCTCGACGGCACGCCTGCGATCGTGATCGCCAACGCGGGCGAGGTGAACGCCGGGGACTTCGATCCAATCCCGCGGATGGCGGAGCTCGCCGAGCGATACGACGCGTGGCTGCACGTCGACGGCGCGTTCGGTCTGTTCGCGCGGCTGGCGCCGCAAACGCGCGCGCTCACCGACGGCGTGGAGCGGGCCCACTCGGTCGCGTCCGACGGGCACAAGTGGCTCAACGTCCCGTACGACTGCGGCTTCGCCTTCGTCCGCGAGCCGGCCCGACTCGCGAAGACGTTCACGGTCGGCGCGCCCTATCTGCCGTCGCCCGACGACCCCCGCCCGAACCCCGGCTTCCTGGCGCCGGAGAACTCCCGGCGCGCGCGGGCGTTCGCCGTCTGGGCCACCCTGCGGGCGTACGGACGATCCGGCTACCGGGCGATGGTCGAGCGCCACCTCGGCCTGGCCCAGCGCCTCGCGTCCCGCGTCGACGAGGCGTCGGAGCTCGAGCGCCTTGCCGAGGTCCCGCTAAACATCGTGTGCTTTCGGGTCCACCCTCCCGGCGCCGCGGAGCAGGAACTCGACGAGCTCAACCGCCGGCTCGGCGAGGCCCTGTTGCGCGACGGGCGGGTGTTCGCCGGGACCACGACCTACGACGGCAAGGTCGCCTTCCGCCCCGCGATCGTCAACTGGCAGACGACCGAACGCGACGTCGACACCCTGATAGGCGTGCTGCTCGAGCTCGTCAAGGCCGAGACGGGTTAGCGGCGCCGCATCGCAAGCCGGGCGAGCTTTGTGAAGCTACGCGGCTTCCTCGTTACCAACAACTAGGTCGGTATCCATACGATCTCGTACGAGACGATCTCTGTGTGGTAGATCAGCTTTGCCCCAACAGCTCCGCCGCGGCGTCGGCAAACGCGGCGCTGTGGCGATCGACCTCGGCCTCCGTCGTTGCCGGCGACATCAGCGCCATCATATGGAAAGGCGTCATCAGGACGCCGCGGTTGAGCATGTAGAGGTGCATCAGCGCGTCGAGCTCGGGGTCGAACTCGGCGCTCGCCCGCGCGCCAGTGCGGGGGCGCTCGGGGGCGAACATGTACTCCGCGCGGCACCCGAGCCGAGTCACGTGCCACGGCAGCCCGTGCTTGGATATCGCGTCGGCGACGGCGGCCTCGAAGCGCTCCGCGAGCGCGATCATTCGCTCGAACGCCTCGTCCGTCAGCACCTCGGCAAGGGTCGCGCGGACGGCGGCGAGGGAGAGCGCGTTGCCCGCCAGCGTGCCGCCGATCCCGCCCACGTCGGCGTTGTCCCAGTCGGTGCGCTCGAGCACCTGAGAGGCGACCTCGTCGCTCATCCCGTAGGCGCCGGTCGGGATCCCGCCCGCGATCGGCTTGCCGATCGTCAGCACGTCCGGCTCGAGGCCCTCGGCCGCCGTGTAGCCGCCCGGGCCGCAGCACAGCGTGTGGGTCTCGTCCATGATCAGCAGCGTCCCCGTCTCGCGCGTGGCGCGGCGCAGCGCGTCGTGGTAGCCCGGGTCGGCGAGCACGATCCCCACGTTGGTCAGCGCCGGCTCGGCGAGCACGCATGCGACGTCGCCGTGGCCGAGCTCGCGCTCGAGTGCGTCGACCTCGTTGAACTCGACCACTCGGGTCGTCTTGGCGAGGTCGACCGGCGGCCCGACACTCCCCTCGCGCGCCGCCACCCGGCCGTCCTCGGTCAGCGTGGCGAAGGTCTCGTCGACGCTGCCGTGGTAGCAATGGTTGAAGACAAGGATCTTGGGGCGGCGGGAGACCTCGCGGCAGATCCGGATCGCGAAACGGTTCGCGTCGGTCGCCGAGAGGGTGAACTGCCAGTGGCGAAGCCCGAAGCGCCGCTCCATCTCGCCGCCCACCGGGAGCGCGTCCTCGCTCGGGAGCATCGTCGTGATCCCGCGGCCCAGCCGCTCGCTCGCTGCCGCGACGGTGGGAGCCGGCGAGTGGCCGGTCATCGCGCCGGTATCGCCGAGGCACAGATCCGCGTACTCGATCCCGTCGACGTCGACGATCCGAGCACCCCGCGCTTCGGCGAAGTAGATCGGGAAGGCGCCCGGCCAGCGCGTCATCCAGTTCATCGGCACGCCCGAGAGCAGCGGGCCCTCGATCGCGCGGTCGTGCATCTCACGCGACGCGGGATGCCCGCTCGCGAACGACTCCCGCTCTCTCTCGAGCAGCGCCGCGACCCGGTCGCGGGAGATCACAGCCTCCGTGCCCGCCTCCGTCATGTCCTGATGTTCGCAGGCTGAAGCCTCGGTCGTGAAAGGCTCAGCGAATGGCGGCGATCGTGGCGACGATCCTGGTGGCGACGGTTGTCGGCGTGTGGGCCGAGGAGCGCTACGGCGGGCGGGCCGGGATCGCGGCGCGGCGGGGGCTGATCTTCGTCCTCTACTTCGTCCTCCCCCCTGTCACGTTCTTCAACCTCGCCCGCGCCGACATCGACGTCAACGCCGGCGCCGGCGTAGCGCTCGCCTACGTGGCGCTCGGCGCGGTGACACTCACCGCGTGGTTCGTCGCGGCGCGTGTGCTGCGCCTGAAGCGTCCCGCGATCGGCTCGGTGCTGTGCTGCGCGCTGATCGCCAACACCGGCTATCTCGGGTATCCGCTGGTCGCCGCGCTGCTTGGGTTCGACGCGTTGTCGGAGGCGGTCGTGTACGACGTGCTCGTCTCGGCGCCCGCGGTGCTCCTGGGCGCGTTCTCCGTCGGCGCCGCGTTCGGCGAGGCGGCGGGCGAGGGCGTGCGGGAGCGCACCGCCGCGTTCTTCACCCGCAACCCGCCGCTGTACGCGGCCATTCTCGCCGTGATCGCGCCCGACTCGCTCGCGCCTGACGTCCTCGTCGACGCCTCGCGGATCGCGATTGTCGCGGTGCTACCCCTGGGCTTCTTCGCGGTCGGGGCAGCCCTCGCCGAGCAGGCGGAGGAGGGCGCGATCGCGGTGCCGCCGCCGCTCGACGCTCCGGTCGCCGCGGCGGTCGCGATCCGGCTCGTCGTTGCGCCCGTGCTGCTCTACCTGATCGCGCTGCCGCTGATCGAGCTTCCCGACACCTACCTACTCCTGGCGGCGATGCCGTGCGGCATCAACACGATGATCGTCACCCACGCGTACGGGCTCGACCTGCGGATCTCCGCTGGCGCCGTCGCGTGGTCGACCGCGATCGCGGTGGTCGCGCTTGTCCCGCTGTCGCTGGCAGCCTGAGTGCGACAGGGTGGGATGCTCTACCCGTGCTGCACCACGTCTCGCTCGAGGTCGCCCCCGACGACGTCGACCGCACGATCGAGCTGTTCGAGCTGCTCGATTTCGCGCGCGTTCCGGCCCCGCGCCCGATCGCGCCTTTCGTCACCTGGCTCGAGCGCGGGTCAACGCAGATTCACCTCATCCATACGCCTTCGGCGACGACGCCGCTGCTCGGCCATGCCGCGATCGTGGCCACCGAGTACGACGCGTCCGTCGGGCGGCTGCGCGACGCCGGCTTCGAGGTCGAAGACGCCGGCGAGCTGTGGGGCGAGCGACGCGCGTTCGTGCTCACACCCGGCGGCGGACGGCTCGAGGTGATGGCGGCGCCTCCGTCCCCCTCCGGAGCCTAAGCCGTATGCTCGGCCGATGACGGAGTTCGGGACGGTGCGCGTCGCGGCGATTCAGGCGACTCCCGTGATCCTCGACGCCGAGGCGAGCATCGACAAGGCGGTGCGGCTGCTTGGCGAGGCCGCCCAGAACGGCGCCAAGCTGGCGGTGCTCCCGGAGGTGTTCGTGCCGCTCTACCCGTCGGGCGCGTGGGCGGCCGGGGCGGCGAGCTTCGGCGGCTGGGACGAGCTGTGGGAGCGGCTTTGGGCGAACTCGGTCGACGTGCCGGGGCCGCTCGTCGATCGGGTCGCACAGGCATGCCGGGAGCACGGCATCCATTGCGCGATCGGCGTCAACGAGCGCGAGTCCCGGCGGCCAGGGACGCTCTACAACGCCCTGCTGTTGATCGGTCCCGAGGGCCTGGTCTGGAAGCACCGCAAGCTGATGCCGACGATGCACGAGCGGATCTTCCATGGGATCGGGGCCGGCGACGACCTCGAAGTCGTCGACACCCCCGCCGGACGGGTGGGCGGTCTGATCTGCTGGGAGAACAGGATGCCGCTCGCCCGCTACGCCGTGTACAGGGGCGGGCCCCAGATCTGGCTCGCGCCGACCGCCGACGACACCGACGGCTGGCTCGCCTCGATGCGCCACATCGCGATCGAGTCGGGCGCGTTCGTCGTGTCGGTCCCTCAGTACATCCCCGCAGACGCGTTCCCCGGCGACTTTCCGGCGAAGCTGCCCGAGGGCGTGGAGGTGTTCGGCCGCGGCGGCGCCGCGATCGTCGAGCCGCGAATGGGCGAGGTGATCGCCGGCCCGCTGTACGACCAGGAGGGGATCGTTGCTGCCGACTGCGATCTCGGCATGGGACTGCGGGCGAAGCGCTGGTTCGACTCGGTGGGCCACTACGGACGCGAGGAGGTTCTCGCGGGCCCGCTTAGCGATCATCTGCCGAGAGCAGCCGAGCCCCGCGAGGTCGAGACCGACGGCCGCTAGCCGACCCGCACTTTAGGATCGGACCCCCTTGCTCTATCCGGTCGAGAGCTTCACCGACGAGGAGCGGGCGATCCTCGCCCCTCACTTCACGAACCTCGACCGACCGGTTTTCGCGCTCGTCGATCTTCCCGAGGCCGTGAAGGGCGCGATGTTCGCGCGCTACTCCCGCTATCCGGGGACGCTGCGCCGCATGTTCATCGAGGAGTTCGCATCCGACGTTCCAGAGGGCGGGCGGCCTTTCGACGGTGCAGAGGGCGAGCGTGCCGCGGGACTGTACGAGCGCGTGTTCATCGGCTACGGCGACGACTCGATCGCCCAGGTGGGCGGCGCGCATCTCGCCTGCGAGTGGGTCTCGAACGTGCTCACGAAGCTGCTCCAGCGCGGGCGGCTCGCGGCGTACCTCGAGCAGTCGACCCGCTACATCCCGTACGACCGGCCGATGCCCGGAGGCGGGTATCGCTACTACCGCGACGAGGAGCTCGGGCGCGCGTACGGGCACGCGATGCAGGAGCTGTTCGAGATCTACTCGCGCAGCCTCGAGTCGGTGCAGGGCTGGGCCGCCGAGAGCTGGCCGCGACAGGACGAGCCCGAGGCGGCGTGGCGGCGCTCGATCAAGGCCAAGGCCCTCGACCTGCTGCGCGGGCTGCTGCCGGCCTCGACCCTCAGCCACGTCGGCATCTTCGCGTCGGGGCAGGCCTACGAGCAGCTGCTGCTGCGGCTGATGGCGTCGCCGCTGCCGGAGGCGCGCCACTTCGCGGACATGATGCTGGAGGAGCTGAACAGACTGATACCGAGCTTCCTCGCCCGGATCGAGCGGCCCGATCGCGGCGGCGAGTGGATCGAGTACCTCCGGCACAGACGCGAGGCGACCGAGGGCTGGGTGGCGCGCCTCGGGCTTGACCGCCGTGATTCCGGCGACGGACCCAGGGTCGAGCTCGTGCGTGTCGACGGCACCGAGGAGGACCTGCTCAGCGCGTCGCTGTTCGAGCAGGCCGGGGTGGCGGAGGAGGGGATTCGCGCGGCGGTCGAGTCGCTGGATCCGCGCGAGCGCGAGCTGATGCTCAGCGAGCTGGCGGGAGAGCGGCGAAACCGTCGCCACCGACCCGGCCGCGGCTGGGAGGCGGTCCGCTACCGGTTCGAGATCGTGTCGGACTACGGCGGATTTCGCGACCTTCAGCGCCATCGCCTGCTCACGTGTCAGTGGCAGCGGCTCTCTCCCGACCTCGGCGCCGGCGTGCCTGACGAGGTTCGCCAGGCCGGCGTCGGCGACGAGTACGAGCGCGCGCTGGAGATCTCGCGGCGCGAGTTCGCACGCCTCGAGTCGGCCGGTTTTCCGGACGCTGCCCCGTACGCGCTTTGCCTCGGCTACCGGATTCGCTTCGTCCTCGACCTCAATGCGCGCGAGGCGATGCACATCTGCGAGCTTCGCTCGGGCCGGGAGGGTCACCCCACGTATCGCGCGGTCGCGCAGGCCATGTACGAGCAGATCGCAGACATCCACCCCGTGATCGCCAGGGCGATGCGCCACGTCGACACCTCGCGCGAACCGCGCCTGGAGCGGATCCTGAGCGAGATCCGTACCCACCGCAAGCGCCTGCGCGCGGCGGCCGGTTAGACGTCCGGGTACTGCGCGGCCATCTTTTCGGCTCGCCGGCACGTACGGTCGTCATATGTGGGGCCGACAGGGGACGATTCTCCTGGTAGGCGGGTACGTCTTCGCGGCTTCGCTTGCCGCGCCCGGGTTGCTGTTCGCGACCGAGTCTCCCGAGGCTCCGCCAGCCCACTCGGACGCGCCGGCGCCGGGCGTCCCGCCCGAGCCGCCCGATGTGCAGTCGCCCGCCCTCCAGCAGCAGCCCGCGCCGCAGCCGCCGCCCGCACCCGACCAGGCGCCGCCCGCACCCGACGAGACTGCGAAGGTCACGGCGCCGACGCCGGCAGGGCCGACCCAGACCCGCACCAGGAACAAGACAGCTCGGGCCTCCGCGACGCGCACCGTCGCGATGCGGGACATAAAGTTCAAGCCGCGCAACATCACGATCGACCCGGGCGACACGGTCCAGTGGCGAAACGATGACCCCGAGCGCCACAACGCGCTGGGTGAGAACGGAAGCTTCGAGACCCCCGTGATCGCCGAGGGTGAGACGAGCTCTCACACCTTCAACCGCAAGGGCAGCTACCCCTACTTCTGCTCGCTTCACGCAGGGATGGACGGCAGGATCACCGTCGGCGCGAGCTCGGGTGGAGGCTCGGGCGACTCCGGCGGCGGGTCCGGAGGCGGGGGCTCGGGAACCGGCGCGACCGGCAGCAGCACCGCGGGCTCGAGCACCGGCTCAACTGGAACGACCGGGACAACGTCGACGTCGGGCTCGAGCTCGACCTCGACCCTCCCGGCAACCGGCAGCGACCTGGTCTGGCTGGCGCTCATCGGAGCCGGCCTGCTGACGCTCGGCGCGGCGACCGCGCTCGTCGCGCGACGGGTCTACCGAGCCGACCCGACCGGCAGGCCGTGGCGGGCCACGGCACGGTCGTAATTCCGCCGCATCATCGCGATCACGTCGCGGACGTCGGCTTCGTTTTGGATCCGGCGCGCGCCGGGGCCCTGCTTGCCCGGGAAGACCGGGTGGTCCTGGATCCGTCCCTGCTCCTTCAGCTCGGCCCAGACCTTCTTCGGGAACCCGAAATGCGCGGCATGGTCCCCGTGCAGGTGACCGATCTCACGGCCGCCGATCGTGAACGCAAACTCGCCGCGCCTGCCGGGACCGGCCTCGACTCCCGGCCACGACGTGACCTCCTCGGTGATCCGCTCGCTTGGTGTCTGTTCTCTGGTCATCGATATCTCCCGGGATGGCGTGTTACGACGCTGCGACCGTCTCCTCGGTGCCCACGGCGACCTCGATCACGGCGCGCATGAACGCCGGGAGGTCGTCCGGCCGGCGCGAGGTCACGAGGTTCCCGTCGACGACCACCTCCGCGTCCGTCCACTCGGCCCCGGCGTTCCGGAGATCGTCGGCGATCGCCGGAACGGAGGTCACACGCCTGCCGTCGACGATGCCGGCGGAGACCGGAACCCAGCCGGCGTGGCAGATGAATGCAATCGGCTTTCGGGCCTCGTCGAGCTCGCGAACGAGCTTCTGGACCCCGGCATCGGTTCGGAGCTTGTCGGGGCCGTACCCACCCGCGATCACGAGCAGGTCGAGGTCGTCCGCGATCAGGTCGGCCGCCGCGTTCTCGGTTCGAAGAACCTGGCCCTTCTTCCCCTCGAGCGTGGCGTCGCCCTCGATTCCGATCAGCTCCACCGTCGCCCCTGCTTCGAGCAGGCGATAGTAGGGATACGTCGCCTCGACGTCCTCGAACATGGGGCCGATCATCACCGCTCCCCGCTTCCCCTCGAGTGGCAGATGCTCGTGATGCGTCATCGCTTACCTCCTCGCGGTCTCGGTGAAGTGGCTCCGAACACTACCCGGCGACCCGCTTCTGCTTCTCGCATCTGCCGGCCCTGTCGCGGGAAGGGCCTCCGTCGCAGAGGTCCTTCCCGCCGCCGCCCTTGAGCTTGTCCCGTCCCTCCTCCCCGCACAGCTTGTCCCTACCGCCCTTGCCGACGATCGTGTCGTTGCCTCGGTCGCCGAGGATGACGTCCGGCCCGCTAGTCGCGACGAGCCGATCGGACTCCTCAGTGCCGACGATCGACGCGAGCTTGCGCCCGCACCTCACGGGATGCGCGGAGTCGAACAGCGCCGCCGCGCTATCGGCGAACTGGGGGCCGAACAGGACCCCCGGGAGCTCGTCGGGGATCGTGTACGAGATGTTCGAGGCGACCAGCGTCGTCCCCGCGATAACCCACGGCCCGCCGCTCGCGCCGGCGGTCATCTCGCAGTCGATCCCGATCCCGGCCGGTTCGATGGTGGCGTCGAGGATCGTGGTGGGTGAGTCGCACGTGAACAGCCGCTCGCCGTCGAATGGCGGATCGGCGGGATACCCGTACGCGCGCCAGCTCTGGCGGGGGGACCCGAACAAGGAGATCCCGAACGACCCGACCACGTCCTCGACGCTCTGGCCGCCGGCCGAGGGAGCGACGATGATCGAGCCGTGGTCGTTGGGGAGCTGGGACCCGAGCGCGACGAGCCGCGGCACCGCGAGCTGAACTCCCGGGAACTCGCCGAACGGTCGGGTCCCCTGGCGGTATCCCGGGACGAAGGTGACGTTCGTGAAGAAGACCCCGTCCTCGAACAGGCAGTGGCTCGCCGTGATCACGAACGAGTCGGTCTCCGTGTTGATGACCGAGCCCGAGCACGTGATGTCACCGACCCCAGGCCACGTGGCGAAGATCTTTCCGATGACCCGGTTCGGGTAGGCATTGGTCTCCGGCTGCTCGATCGCGTCCGAGCTCGTGGCCCTCGGCTTGTCGGCGCCGCGCGCCCCGTTGTGAAGCCCGAGGTCCAGCGGCGCCGCCTCCCGCATGCGCTCCCGCGTCCAGTACTCGCGAACGTCGCCGACCGAGCTCGGCCCGGCGAGCGGCCGGTCGGTGAGCGGCGCGGAATCCGCAGCGCCCGCGAACGCGGGAACCGCGAGCAGGCCAGCCACGACCGCGAGCACGGCTATCCACCCCCTGCTCGATATCCCCTGCACGGGTGGGATCGTAACCGGCGCAGGGACCCGGGTACTTGCCGCCCGGCCGGAGTAGATTGGGGGTGGCAACCGTCCGCGAGGAGGAGAGCGATGTCCGACGGAACCGTTGAGACGACCGCCCAGGGCTCGGAGCTCCACGTCCTCCTCCAGACCGAGCACACGTTCCCGCCGCCGCCCGAGTTCGCCGCCCAGGCCAACGCGTCCGACCCCGAGGTCTACGCCCGAGCCGACGAGGATCCCGAGACGTGGTGGGCGTCGTGGGCCGAGAAGCTCGAGTGGATGAAGCCCTGGAGCGAAGTCCTCGACTGGTCCGACCCCCCGCTCGCCAAGTGGTTTGTCGGCGGCAGGATCAACGCGTCAGCGAACTGCCTCGACCGCCACGTCGAGGCCGGTCACGGCGGCCGGGTAGCGATCTTCTGGGAGGGCGAGGACGCGAGCCGCCGCGAGATCACGTATGCGGACCTGCTGGCCGAGACGCAGCGGTTCGCGAACGTGCTGCGGGGGCTGGGAGTCGACCGGGGCGACGTGGTCGGGATCTACCTGCCGATGGTCCCGGAGGCGGTGGTCGCGATGCTCGCCTGCGCGCGGATCGGCGCGATACACAACGTCGTCTTCGGCGGCTTCTCCGCCGAGTCGGTGAAGGAGCGGATGACGTTCTCCGACGCAAAGGTCCTGGTCACGGCCGACGCGACGCTCCGGCGCGGCGAGCCGGTGCCGATGAAGCCGTCCATCGACGGGATCCTCGGCGAGCTGCCGAGGATGGAGCATGTCGTCGTGGTCGACCGCTGCAAGACAGATCCGCCGATGACCGATGGCCGCGACGTGTTCTGGCACGACGTCGTGGCGGGTGCCGATCCCGAGTGCCCGCCCGAGCCGATGGACGCCGAGGACCCCCTGTACATCCTCTACACCTCGGGCTCGACCGCAAAGCCGAAGGGGATCCTCCACACGATCGGCGGTTACCTCACCCAGGTGACCGCCACTCACAAGCTCGTCTTCGACCTCAAGGTCGAGGACGTGTACTGGTGCGGCGCGGATATCGGCTGGGTGACCGGCCACAGCTACATCGTGTACGGGCCGCTCGCGAACGGCGCGACGAGTGTGATGTACGAGGGAGCGCCGAACTACCCCGCCGAGGACCGCTGGTGGGAGATCGTCGAGCGCTACGGCGTGACGATCTTCTACACGGCGCCGACCGCGATCCGGGCGTGCATGAAGTGGGGCACGCAGCATCCTGCCAAGCACGACCTGTCCTCGCTGCGCCTCCTCGGTACCGTCGGCGAGCCGATCAACCCTCGCGCCTGGCTGTGGTACAGCGAGCACATCGGCGGCGGACGATGCCCGGTCGTCGACACCTGGTGGCAGACGGAGACCGGCGCGATCATGATCACCCCCCTGCCCGGCCTGACGACGACGAAGCCCGGCTCGGCGACTGTCCCGTTCCCCGGGATCCGAGCGGCGATCTACGACTCGAATGGGAACGAGATCGCCGAGGGCGGCGGAAACCTCGTGCTCACGCGCCCCTGGCCTTCGATGGCGCGCACGCTGTACAAGGAGCGTGACCGCTTCATCGAGACCTACTGGGACCGCTACGGTCGCGAGACCTACCTCGTGGGGGACGCCGCGCGCCGCGACGAGGACGGTTACTTCTGGATCGTCGGCCGGATCGACGATGTGATCAACGTCTCCGCACACCGGCTGTCGACGATGGAGGTCGAGTCGGCGCTCGTCTCGCACGAGCACGTCGCCGAGGCAGCGGTGATCGGCGAGCAAGACGAGACGACGGGACAGGCAATCTGCGCGTTCGTGACGCTCAAGGGCGGCAGCGAGCCGAGCGACGAGATGGTCGCCGAGCTACGCGAGCACGTCGCACAGAAGATCGGCAAGCTCGCGCGGCCGAAGCGCATCATCTGGGCGGACGACCTGCCGAAGACGCGGTCGGGAAAGATCATGCGCCGCCTGCTGCGCGACATCGCCTCGGGCGAGGCGCTCGGCGACGTGACCACGCTTCGCGACCCGACCGTGATGGAGGCGCTGAAGGAGAAGGTCGCCGAGGCGCACGCCAGCGGCAAGGGTGAGTAGCCCCGCTAGCGGCGGCGCTTGCGCTTGCGGGGCGGGGGCTCCGAGCTCGCCGGCGGCTCGCGCTGTTCGAGGGAGGGATTGGCGCCGGCGGCTCCCGGATCCGGCTCCTCGGGTACGGGCTCCTCCCCGGGCTTCGGCCATGGCATAGCGGTGCCCGTCTCCCACGCGGGCGGCCGGCCGCGGGGCCACCGGCCGGCGATCAGCAGGCCCATCGCAACGATGAAGGCTATTACCCCGATCGGGCCGAGGAACAGCAGCGACACGCCGAGCGCCATCCCGAGGGTGCCCCAGAACCGCGTGAGGAGGCCCGTCCGCATCGCGTGAAGCGCCGTGTAGACGATCGCGACCACCAGCCCGAGCGTGCCGGCAAACGTGAATCCCTGCGAGGCGTCGAACGCCGCCTGCTCGCGGATCAGATCCTCGGCGTACTCGCCGACGGGGACCCCGAGCCCGCCGCCCGGCGTGGCGAAATCGGCGGCGGCCTGGTCGAACGCGTACCACTGAAGCACCGATCCGATCGCGAGGAACAGCGGTCCGGCGACGGTGATCCCCACGAGCGCCGGGCGCATCGTGTCCGAGCGCGCGGCCGCCGCCTGGAAGAGGTAGAAGAGCGGCGCGATCAAGAGCACCATCCCGAGCGCCTGAAAGATCGCCGTGAGCAGCAGCGACCCGCTGTTGTCGTCGAAGTCGGCGAGGAATTGCGCGTCGGTATCGGCCGAGCCGAGCGAGCCTCCCTGGTTCACGACGATCGCGAGGATGAACGCGGCGACCGATGCGAACGCCGCGATCGCGACCGGGAGCGCCCGTTCCCGCTCGCGAGCGAGGATTGCCTCGGGGGTCACTCGGCCTGGCCGTCCCGGGCGCCCGGGTTGTGCCGGGGCGGCTCGAGCAAGGGGGGCTCGGCGCCGGGCCGGACCGGCTCGTACTCGTGATCGGCGGGCGGGACGATGCGTGTGACCCGGTCCCCGACCAACAGCAGGAGGTCGAGCGCCGGCGCGACCGCGCCGATCACGCTCTCGATGCGGGAGCGGAGTCGCTTCTTTGGGGGTGTGAGCTCGGACATCTACCGCTCTTCGAGCTACCCGCGCTCGTGAAAGAAGAACTCGGGCAACGCGCCCTCGATCACCTGGTGGGTCATCCGCTGAGCGACGTCCAGGTCGCCGGTCCGAACCGCGATGTCGTCCAGAGTGACGATTCCGAGCAACTGGTCCCCCTGCACCACGGGGAGCCTGCGAACCCGGTGCTGGACCATCAGTGCGGCGGCCTCCTCGAGGGGCATCACCGGCTCGGCGGTGACGAGAGGGGTCGAGACGAAGTCGCTGATCGGCTCGGCGCCGTCGCGCTCGGAGGCGACGATCCGGGTCGCCAGGTCGCGATCCGTGATCATCGCGGCCGGGGCGCCGCCGGGATCGCAGATCACGACCGAGCCGACGTTATGGTCGCGCATCAGCCGCGCCACCTCGCGTGCCTCGTCGTCCGCGTCCGCGGTCACGACCGCCGCGGTCATGATCTCCTGTACCTGCATTCCGGCGTTACGGTAACGCGTCGGCCCTGAGCCGGTCTAAGATCACCCGATGGCCGAGCGACCCGACCAGAGCGGGCCGGTCGCCGTCTACGGCGCGACCGGCTACACGGGCAGGCTGGTCGCCGCCGAGCTCAAGCGGCGCGGCGCCGATTTCGTGCTCGCGGGGCGCAACGCCGGCAAGCTCGACGCGCTCGCCGCGCGCCTCGGAGGGGACATCCCGACCGCGGCGGTGCCGCTCGATGACGGCCCGGGACTGCGCGACCTGCTCGAGCGGTGCGCCGCCGTGATCGCCTGCGCGGGGCCGTTCAGCGCCCACGGAGAACCGGTGCTCGCGGCTGCGACCGACGCCGGCACCCACTATCTCGACACGACCGGCGAGCAGCCATTCATCGAGCTCGCGTTGGACGCGTACGGGAGGCGCGCCGAGCGCGCGGGCTCGATCGTGGTCCCGGCGATGGGCTTCGACTACGCGCCCGGCGACATGATCGCCGCGCTGACCGCCGCCGGCATCGAGAAGCCTGACGAGGTCGTCGTCGCGTACTCCCTCCGCGGGTTCGGGATGAGCCGAGGCACGATGCGCTCCGGGCTCAGGATCATGGGCAGCGGCGATGTGGAATACCGGGACGGCGCGTGGCGTCCGGCTTCCGGAAGCGTCGATCGCGGTACGTTCGAGTTCCCGCCCCCGGTCGGGCCCCAGCGGGCGATCCGGTACCCGAGTGGCGAGCCGATCACCGTCCCGCGGCACGTCGCGACGCGCACCGTGTCGTCCGTTTTCAGCGCCGAGAGCGTGCTTCCGAGCGCCCACCTGGCCCGCGCAGCGCCGGTCTTTATGCCGGCGATCCAGCTCGCGATGCGCACTCCGCTGCGCCGCGTCGGCGAGCTCGCGATCGACCGGCTGCCGGAGGGACCCGACGAGGAATCGAGGCGGGCGACCCGGTTCATGATCGTGTGCGAGGTCCGCAAGGGTGGGACGCGACGCCGAGGGGTCGTGACCGGCTCCGACGTCTACGGCCTGACGGCGTTCACGACCGCGCACGCCGCGCTGCTCGCCGCGGCTCCCGGCTACGAGCGCCGCGGCGCCCTCGCTCAGTCACAGGCGTTCGACCCCGATGATTTCCTGGCGGCCCTGGACGAGTTCGGCGTCGACCACGAGGTCGACCCTCTTCGGGAGCCCGTGCAGGCGCAACAAAGGTGAGCGCCGAGACCACGCTGCGCGAGCCTTCGAGCGCGCGGGCGGAGCGCAGCTGCCCCGCGTGCGGGCAGCCGCTTTACGGCTGGATTGTGGTCGGCTCGGTGGACCGCCGCGAGCGCGAGCGCTACGTCGTCGACCGCTGCGAAGAGTGCGGGCTCGGTGTGACGCGCGGCGCACCGGACCCCATAGCGGTCTTCGAGAGCGCTCGCACGAGCCTGGAGAGCGGGGGGGAAATCGAGATGAGGTTCGCGAACCGGGCCAGCCTCCAGGCCGGGATCGGAGGCGATCGGTGGGCGGCGCTCGAGCTACCCACTCAGCGCATCCATCCAACCCCGCGGTCGCTGACGCTGCTGCTCGAGCGCCACGGCCTCGAGTCGGTGGGGATGCGCCACCCGCCGTTCGGTCGCAATCAGGTGTGGATGTGGCAGACGCTGCTCAACGGCTTCACGTTCCACCCGAATTTCGCCCGCGACGTCCTGCGGAGGAGGCTCACGCCGCGCACCGCCCGTGGGCGCCTCGCATTCGCGATCGACGCCATGGTCACCACGCTCGCCGCGCTGCCGCTCGCCGTGATCGCCGCCCCGCTGGAGATTTTCGCCAGCCTGTTGCGGCGCGGCGGTGAGCTCGTCGTCACGGTGGCCCCGGCGTCACGTGGGCGGCGAGCGTAGGAGGCCCGCTGCGTTGGACGCTTCGCTCTCTATCATCGGAGGAGTGGAAGGCGAGGCGTTCAACCTGTTCGGGGGCGACCCCGAGGAGATCCGTCAGCGGCTCGGTGAGCTGGCCGAGCAGATGCAGGGCGCGCAGCGTGTCGCGTGGGCCGACAACGCGATCAAGCTCGCCGTCGACATGACGGTCGCCGCGATCAACCGCCTCGACCTCACCGGGTCCAGCGACGAGCAGGCGGTCCAGGTCCGCGACGCGATCAGGATCGTGTTCCCCGAGGCCGTCACCCTGGTGCGCGAGGCGCGCGAGGGACTCGCCTAGCTCTCTTCACGTTCTGCGCCCCACTCGCGCGCGCGCCGCCGGCAGGCTCTGTGCGTGCATCGCCGCGCGAACCACCCGCAGCGCGGAGCCGCGTCGGTCGAGCACATCGGGCTCGCGATGCTCGTCGCGACGGCTCTGCTCGCAGGGGTGGCGGCGTTCGCGGCCGGCCCGCCGGTCGAGGAGGGACGCGAGCTCGGCACCGCGATCACCCGCAAGCTGCGCTGCGCGCCGCGTCTACCGGGGCCCTGCTGGCGCGACCCGCTCACCGACGCGTATGGCCGCCCGCTCGCCGGGATCGTCCGCGCGCTCGCCCCGCCACCCGAGCCGCGCCCCGGGTCGGGCGGGATGTCCCTGGTCGGGGTCGACTTCCGCTACTGCCGCAGCGCGAGCTGCGCCGCGTGGACCGGCGACGAGCGCCTCACGGCATCGAACCGGCGGACCACGGCATTCACGTCGGTCGATGACCGTCGCAGGGCCGGCGGCGGGGTCGCGGTCACCTACTGGATCTACAGGCCCTCGCTCGGCTGGGAGCGCGTCGTGCGCCGCGCCGGCTCCGCCGACGTCGCCGCCGCCGCGAAGACCCCGCTGCTCGAAACCGCGAGCCCGAAGCTCGTCCCGCTCGAGACGCTCGCCGGCCGCAACCACTACGACTTCCCGCGCTCCGAGGAGCCCCCCTGGCGATGGCGGGTCGATCCGGTCTATCCGGGCTGACCAAGCGCGCTCACTCCGTGCTTCGACCGAATGGGAACCGGATTGTCGCTGCCGCTTCCACGCGGAAGCGAAAGCAGACCGGGTCATCGGATGTCAGTTCGTCGCGCCGGAACCGGCGTCGTCGTACTCGTCGTGTCGCTGGAGCCAGAACACGGAGTCTGGTGCGCGCGCGTCGCCCTCGTCGCGCCCCTTCGGCGCCCGGTCGAGGATGGGGTAGTAGCCCATCAGGAACTCCACGCCGCGGCCATTGGTCGCGTAGGCGTGGTAGACGGTTCCGTCGTCGAGCACGAACGCTGTGGATGTCGGCGCCGGCGCCTCCGCGAGATATCCGAGGGCGTCCGTTCCCGTCGCGGTCGCCAGCCGACGAAGGCCCGGCGGCGGGTCGTCGAGCGCAGGGCCCAGCTGCTCGCGCACCTGCTCGCGGGAGTACGAAACACCGAAATCGGAGTTGAAGTCGTTGCCGGCCGTCGAGGCCCAGGGAAGGCTCCAGCCCATCCTCCGCTTGTAGGCCTGGAGTTTCTCGAGCGGCGCGCGCGAGGCGAGGAGCATCGTCACGTCGCGCGCATGGAGGTGCGGAAGGAGACCGTTGAAGCCGTCCGCCATCGACGAGCAGACGGGGCAAGCCCCGACCGTGTAGTCGGGCCCGTACATGATGTGGTAGACGAGCAGCTGGGAGCGACCGTCGAAGAGCTCCGCCAGCGTCCGCGTTCCCTCCTCCGTTTCGAACCGGTACTCGTTCTCCACGGGCACCCACGGCAGCTCGCGGCGCTGCCGGGCGAGCTCATCCCCAATCCGCGTGTGCTCCTTCTCGCGCTCGAGCAGCTCGTCGCGTGCGGCCT